>WNGB01010576.1_pt1 | contig 15584 bp, 15 predicted proteins | sample 5400681 | NCBI WGS metagenome assembly WNGB01 (sample SAMN13153367, study PRJNA577476) | soil metagenome | isolation source: 115 cm soil or saprolite under grassland replicate 2 | place: USA:California | collected 2016-06-15
GACGAGGATGAAGGTCCGACCCACACCTCGCTCCGCGGTAAACGCCCCCGCCACATTCGCCAGGCGGGTCTCCGGTGTCAACGCCGTCTGCGTCGCGGTCTCGCGCACGCGCGACAGGAGGTCGCACGCGACCGGCAGCCGCCAGCGGCGGCCCAGGGCCAACGCCAGCCACTCGCTTTGGTTATAACCGCGCTGCCGGAGCCGCCGCGGCGCGAGCGGGATGGGGACCAGCACCGGGTCGGCGGCCGGGGCCGGCGGGTCCATCGCCGCCGCCAGGTCGTCGGCGATGCGCGGCAGGCCGCCGTATTTGAGCGCGTGAACCGCCTCCCGCGCCCCTTCGGCGAGCCAGACGGCGGAGCGGACCGCACGCAGGGCCGCCGGCCACGCCGCGCACAGGCGGCACGGTCCGAAGTGCGGCTCGGGCTGGCCGCACCGCTCGCACCACGGCGGCCGGACCGGCCGCCAGCGGTGGCGGCACACGGGGCAAACGATCCGGTCGGCGTCGCGCCCCGCGAGCAAGCCGCGACACAGCAGGCACTCCGCGGGGAGGAGGAACTGCTCGAGGGCGCTACGCACGGAGCGCGCGCTCGACCGCCGCGCGCATCACGTCTACGGGGGCGGCGGTCCCGGGAAAGAACCGCTCGAACGCCGCGGCGCCCTGCTGCACCAGCATCTCGCGCCCGTCGCGCGCCGTGACGCCCTGGGCACGCATCGCCCGGACCCAGCGCGTCTCGCCGCGGGCGTACACCAGGTCGAGCGCGACGCGCACGTTCCGTCCCCGGAGGTCCTTGGGATCGATGGGGAGCGGATCCCGTTCCGCGAGCCCCAGGGGTGTCGCATTGATCACCGCATCTACCTCCACCGGGCCGTGGGCGGCTTCGGCGCGGGCGCCGAGCTGTGTGGCCCAGGCGACGAACTCCTGCGCGCGGTCAGGGTGACGGGAGCGCACGCGCAGCGTCGCCCCCGCGTCCGCGGCCGCCACGGCCACCGCGCGCGCCGCGCCCCCGGTGCCGAGCAGCAGCCAGCGGCCGCCGTTGACGCCGAGATCGCACAGCGCCGCGCGCACACCGGGTACATCGGTGTTGTCGCCCACCAGCGTGCCGTCCTCGGTCCAGAAGGTATTACACGCCCGCGCGCGCACACAGGCATCCGTTTTTCGCGTGACGGACCGTTCCACCGCCTCCTTGTGCGGCAGCGTCACGTTCCCCGCGGCGCCCGCGGCCGCCAGCGCTGCGAGCGCCGCGGGCAGCGCCGCCGGGGGCGTGCGGAGCGCGACGTACACCGCGTTGAGGCCGAGCGCCCGGCAGGCGGCATTGTGCATCGCCGGGGACAAGGTGTGAGCCACGGGGTCCCCGAGGATCACGAGGAGGCGGGTGTTAGCGCCGATCTCCACGCTGTCCTTCCGTGGCGAGCCGCTCGACGACGGCCGCGATCAGCGCGTCGAGCTCCGCGCAGGTGTCGCGATACACGTCGAGATCGCCGCCGAACGGATCGCTCACCTCCGCATCGTTCCCTTCACGGCCGGCGTACTCCCCCAGCACGAACACGCGCCCCTCGCCCCCCAGCTCATCGACCCGCGCGCGGTGATGGCGGGCCATCGTGAGGATCAGATCGGCCTGCTCGACCAGCTCGCGCGTCAGCAGGCGGGCGCGGTGCCCGGAAAGGTCGAGCCCGCGCTCGAGCCCGACTAGGTACGCTCCCTCCGACGCGGGCGCGCCGTCCCACGCCCCCGTGCCCGCGGAGGTCACAGTTACGCCCTCGATACCGCGGGTCTGAAGGGCCCGAAGGAGCAGTGCCTCCGCCAGCGGGCTGCGGCAGATGTTGCCGGTGCAGACGAGCAGGACGTGCTTGATCACGGTGCGAGATGCCCCACGGCGCGGCGCAGCGCTCCGACGGTCACGGCCCCGTCCCGGATCAGCCGCGCGGTCGGCCGCGTGCAGTCCACGACGGTCGACGGCGGCCGGTTCCCCAAGACGCCGCCGTCGAGGATCCACAAGCGTCCGGCGTCGACCGCGTCGGCGAAGTCGCGGGCGATGGCCGCCGCGCCGGGCGCCGGCTGGCTGCCGGGAAGGTTCGCCGACGTCGAGGTGAGGGGTTCGCCCAGCGCCTCCACCAGGTGCGCGATCGCCCGGTGCGATGTCCAGCGCACCGCGATCCCTCCCTCGGGGCCCCGCAGCAGGTCGGGGAGGCGCCCTGAGCCGCCGGGCAGGACCAAGGTCAGGGGCCCCGGCCAGAAGGCGCGCGCCAGCGCGTCCGCGGACTCGTTGAACGCGAGTCCCTGCGCTTCCGCCATCGCACGGTCGCTCACCAAGAGAAGGAAGGGCTTACCGGGGGCCCGGCCCTTGAGCGCCGCCAGCGCCGCCACATCCGCGTCCACGGCGCGCGAGCCGAGTCCGTACACGGTCTCCGTGGGATAGGCGAGCAGCCCGCCTCCGCGCAGATGCGTGACCACGCGCGGAACGGCGGCCGCCACGTCCGGGTCGCTGCGGAAGGGCACCGGCTTCACTGCAGCTCACGCGCCAGCGCCTCAGCGATCCGGAAGTCGTCGGCGGTCGTGACCTTCACGTTGTGCGGCGAATCTGTCACGACCTCGACCGGGAACCCGGCGCGCTCGCAGACCTCGGCATCGTCGGTCGGCGGGTCCCGTGTGACGAGTTGGGCGTAGGCGGTATCGAGCATCGCCCGCGGGAATCCCTGGGGTGTTTGGGCCCGCCAGAGATGATCGCGCGCGACGGTTTTCGCTATCCGGTGCTCTTCGACGACTTCCTTCACGGTGTCGCTGAGCGGTATCGCGGCCACGGCGCCCACGCCCCCGCGGGCTCGGCCGATGACCACGTCGATCGTGTCGCGGCTGACGAACGGACGCGCCGCGTCGTGGACCAGCACGACGCCGGCCTCGGGCGAGAGCGCGCGCAGACCCGCCCGTACCGAATCGGCGCGAAGGACGCCTCCCGCCACGAGCCCGAGCCGGTCGCCGCGCAGCTTGCCGAGCCACTCGGGGGGCCGCTCCGCGTACGCGGGTGGGAGTGCGACGATCACGTGCAGCACCTCGGGATGGGAGGTGAAGGGGCGCAGGGCCCGCAGTAACATCGGGACGCCGAGGATGGCGCGGAACTGTTTCGGCTCGCCCGGGCCGGCGCGCACGCCCGCTCCGGCCGCGACCAGCACCACGCCGACGTCAGGCCGCGAGGCGGCGGGCGAGCTCACCGATGCTTTCGAGACCGATCACCTGCACGTCGGCCGCCGCGATGCGGGACCGCGCCGACACGAACGCGCGGGCGAAGCCCTGGCGCGACGCCTCGGCCAGCCGCCGCTCGACACCCGCCACCGGTCGGATCTCGCCGCCCAGTCCCACCTCGCCCAGGAAGAGCGCGTCGGCGGGGACGGCGCGGTCGTGGACGCTCGAAACGAGCGCGGCGATCACCGCCAGGTCGGTCGAGGGCTCGACGAGCCGCACGCCGCCGGTGACGTTCACGAACACGTCGAGATCGCCGAAGGGGAGCCCGCCGCGGCGCTCCAGGACGGCGAGCAGCACGGCGAGGCGCCGGTGGTCGAGTCCCGTCGCGACGCGCTGGGGCGTGCCGAATCCCGCCTTCGAGGCGAGGGCCTGGATCTCGACCAGCATTGGTCGCGTCCCCTCCATCAGCGCGGTGATCGCGGATCCTGACACCCCCGTGCTGCGGCCGGCGAGGAACGCGGCCGCGGGATTCGCCACCGGCTCCAGGCCGGCGCCGGTCATGCGGAACACGCCGATCTCGTCAACGGAGCCGAACCGGTTCTTCGCCGCGCGCAGGATGCGGTGGTCCAGGCTGCTCTCGCCCTCGAAGTACAGCACGGTGTCGACGATGTGCTCGAGGGTCTTGGGGCCCGCGATGCCGCCACCCTTCGTCACGTGCCCGACGAGCAGCACCGCGGGGCCGGCGTCCTTCGCGAACCGCATCAGCCGCGCGGCGCACTCGCGCACCTGGCCCACGTTGCCCGGGGCGCCTTCCAGCTCCTCGGTATAGGTCGTCTGGATCGAGTCGAGGAGGACGACGCGCGCGCCCAGCGCCGTCGCGTGATGCACGATCGCTTCCAGCCGGGTTTCCCCGAGCACGTGGATGCCGGCGGCGTCCTCGCGCAACCGGTCGGCGCGGAGTCGCAGCTGGTCAGGGGATTCTTCGCCGGAGACGTAGAGGGTCGAGACGCCCGCCGCTTCCAGCCCCGCGGCGCACTGCATGAGGAGCGTGGACTTCCCGATGCCGGGCTCGCCCCCCACCAGGACGATGGACCCGGGGACGATTCCCCCGCCCAGGACGAAATCGAACTCAGCGATTCCGGTGCGCCAGCGCGCCACGCCACTCGTTGGAACGTTGGACAGTTGGACCGGTGTGGCGTCGCTCGACGGCCGGGCGCCTTCCAACCGTCCAACCTTCCGTCCTATTGCTTCCTCCACCAGCGAATTCCACGCTGCGCACGCGTCGCACCGGCCGCCCCACTTGGGCTGCTCCGCGCCGCACTCGGTGCAACGGAACACCGACCGCCCCTTAGCCACCCGGCACCCCGGCGGGCGCCTCGCGGGCCGTGAAGTTGTCGAACCGGGTGTATTCCTTCTTGAAGTACAGCTTCACCGTGCCCGTGGGACCGTTGCGCTGTTTCCCAACGATGACTTCGGACAGGCCTTCGATGTTCTCGTTGCTCTTCGGATCCACGGGGCCGTCGTAGAACTCCTGCCGGTAGATGAAACACACGAGGTCGGCGTCCTGCTCGATCGCGCCCGACTCACGCAGGTCGGAGAGCTGCGGGCGGCGATGCTCGCCGCCCCGCTGCTCGGGCGCGCGCGACAGCTGCGAGATCGCCAGGACCGGGACGTCCAGCTCCTTCGCCAGGGCCTTGAGGGACCGCGAGATGTAGGAGATCTCCTGCTGGCGGTTCTCGGCGTCGCCGGGGCCCTGCATCAACTGGAGGTAGTCCACCACGACCAGCGCGACGTCGTGCTCGGCCTTGAGGCGGCGCGCTTTGGAGCGCATCGCCAGAGGGGTCAGCGCCGCGGAGTCGTCGATCCAGATCGGCGCCGCGCCCAGCAGTCCGGCCGCGCGGGCGAGCTTGGGGTAGTCGTCGTCGCGCAGCTGGCCCCGGCGCAGCCGCTGGGCGTCCACGAGCCCCTCGGAGCACAGCAGGCGCTGCACCAGGGCGTCCTTCGACATCTCCAGCGAGAAGATGGCCACCCCCACGTTGTGCTCGATGGCGGCGTGCTGCACCATGTTCAACGCCAGCGCCGTCTTCCCCATCGAGGGACGGCCGGCGACGATCACGAGGTCGGCCCGCTGGAAACCGGCGGTGAGCCGATCCAGGTCGAGGAAGCCGCTCGGCACCCCGGTGACCGCTCCGGCTCCCGCCTGGAGCTGCTCGATGCGCTCCATGGTGGGCCAGATCAGCTCTTTGATCCGGGTGAACTCCTCCGCGCGGCGGAACTGGGCGACTTGGAAGACGCGGTGCTCCGCGTTGTCCAGCACTTCACCCGCGGTGCCGCCGCCCTCGTACACGTCCTGAATGATCCCCGTCGCCGCTTCCACCAAGCGCCGCAGCACGCCCTTGTCGCGCACGATCTTGGCGTGGTAATCGACGTTGGCCGCGGTCGGCACGACGTCGATCAGGGTCGCGAGATACTCCATGCCCCCCGCCCGGTCGAGATCGCCGCGGCGGCTCAGCTCCTCGCGGAGGGTGACGGGGTCGATGACATCGCCGCGCTCGGTGAGGGCCACCATCGCGCGAAACAACAGGCGATGGGCCTCGCGGTAGAACATCGTGTCATCCAGGAGCTCGGCGGCTTTGAGGGCCGCGTCCTGGTCGAGCAACATCGCGCCCAGCACCGCCTGCTCGGCGTCGTTGCTCCACGGCGCCTGGCGGCCCCCGAACTCGGGGGGGCGCTCAGCCGTCGAGGATACGGCGGGCGATGCGGACGTCATCCCAGGTCGGTCGCTTCCAGTTGGGGTTGCGCAGCAGGGCCGCCGGGTGATAGGTGACGATCAGCGGAATCCCGCGGAACCGGTGCACCTGGTTCCGCAGCGCGCCCAGCGACTGCTTCGTGTTGAGCAGCGTCTGGGCCGCGGTGCCACCCATCGCGAGGATCGCGGCGGGCTTCAAGAGCTCGATCTGACGGAACAAATAGGACACGCACGCCGCGATCTCGTCGTACTGCGGGAGGCGGTTTTCGGGCGGGCGGCATTTGACCACGTTACAAATGAAGACCCGCTCCCGCGGGAAATCTATCGCCTCGAGGATCTTCGTGAGCAGCTCGCCGGCCTTGCCCACGAACGGCCGGCCGGTCTCGTCCTCGGTCCGCCCCGGTCCCTCACCCACGACGACGAGGCGCGCGTCGTCCGGCCCCTCCCCCGGCACCGTGTGCGTCCGGCTCTCGCACAGCTTGCATTTCGTGCACGCCGCGACGAGCGTCGCGACGTCGGCGAGCGTGCGCGCTTGCTGGACCGGATCGGACGCAAAGAGATCGCCGGAGGGGGGATCGAACGAGATCCCGGAGGTGGGAAGATCGGTCGTCGGGATACGAGAAACGGGAACCGTAGGCTCTTTCTCGGGCAGGATCACCGCATCCCCACCCAGGAGCCGTTGCTGTTCGAGGTATGCCTTCGCCAGAGCCCGGGCGTCGTTCAAAGCGCCTCTTGCACCACGTCGAGGATTCGCTCGGCCACGTCGCGCTTCGGGAGGAGCGGCAGCTCCACCTGCCGGCCTCCCTTGGCCAGCACCGTCACGCGATTGGTCGTGACCTCGAACCCCGCGCCGGGCTCGAGCGCGTCGTTCAGGACCACGAAGTCAAGGGCCTTATCTTGCAGTTTCTCCTGCGCCCGCGCCAGGCCATTCCCCGTCTCCAGAGCGAAGCCGACCATCACGCACCCCGCGGGGCGTTTCAGGCCACCCAGGATGTCGGGCGTCGGCTCGAGCTCGACGCTGAAAGCGCCGTCGGCACGTGAGCGCTTGCTCTTGGCGGTGGTCTTGGGCCGGTAGTCGGCCGGGGCCGCGACCATGAAGAGCGCGGCGGCGCCCTTCACGAGGGACTGTACGGCGCGCTGCATCTCCGCGGTCGTCTCCACGCGGTGGGTTGCCACGCCCCCCGGCGGCGCCAGCTCGGTGGGTCCGGTCACGAGCACCACGTCGCCACCGCGCGCGTACACGGCCTCGGCCAGCGCGTACCCCATCCGTCCACTCGAGGGGTTCGTGATCACGCGCACCGGATCGAGGTGCTCCCGCGTGGGTCCCGCAGTGACGATCACGCGCTTCCCGCTCCATTTTCCGCCCGCGCCGCGGCCGATCACCCGCGCCGCGGCCGCCATGATCGTCTCGGGCTCGCTCATCCGCCCGGGACGCTCGCTCGGGCCTTCCGCCAGGGGGCCGACTTCCGGCCCGGCGAAGTGCCAGCCCCGCTTGGCGAGCATCTTGAGGTTCGCGCTGGTCGCCGGGTGGGCGTACATCGCGTCGTTCATCGCGGGGGCGATCAGCACCGGACCCGTGCGGGCGAGCAGCAGCGCCGTCAACAGATCGTCCGCCATCCCCATCGCCGCGCGCGCCAGGATGTGCGCCGTGGCGGGCGCGACGATGACGAGGTCCGGCTCCTTGGCGAGCCCGATGTGCGCGAGCGCCCGGTCCCGTTGCCACAGCGAAGTCAGGACCGGGCGCCCGGTCAGGGCCTCGAAAGTCAGTGGCCGCACGAACTCCGCGGCGGCCGCCGTGAGGATCACGTCGACGGTGGCGCCGGCTTCCGTCAGGCGCCGCGCCAGGGTGCAGCTCTTGTAGCAGGCGATCCCGCCCGACACGCCGAGGACGACGTGACGGCCGGCGAACGGCATCAGATCTCCTGGCGCCGCCGCCGGACCATCCGGTACTTGAGGTTGCCCCGGACCAGTTCGTCCAGCGCGCGCGTGGTCAGCTTCTGCTCCCAGTCCACCGACCGGTCGCGCGGGAAATCGTTCACGTAGCGCGCGAACTTCGCCGCCACGAGCACGCCGAGGTACTTGTTCTGCGTCTGCCCGGCCACTTCCGCCGGAGTCACGATTCTCATTTAGCTGGCCCTTTGTTTACCAACGGTGGTTCGCAGGGACTTCACTCGTCTCTTCAAGAACTTCGTCAACCGGTCCAGTTGTTTCTTCAGGTCGATGTGCCGGGTGGTGCGCAATTCCTCGGCATCGATGATGCAGCTCAACTGACGTACCGCGGTGCGCAGCACGTCATTGACCACGATGTAATCGAACGACTCCGCTTCCCGCAGCTCCTCGATCGCCCGTTGCAGCCGCTGCCCGAGGGACTCGCGGGACTCGCTGCGCCGCCGCCGGAGGCGTTCGACCAGCACGCTCGGCCTCGGAGGGAGGACGAAGACGCTGATGACCCGGGCGGCGTCGTACAGCCGCCGGACCTGTCGCGCGCCCTCGATCTCGATGTCGAGCACCACGTGTTGCCGGCGCCGATGGATCCGTTGCACTTCGCGCTTCAACGTGCCGTACCACTCGCCGGCGTATTCGGCGCACTCGACGAATTCGTCGCGCCTCCGGCGCCGCGCAAACTCCGCGCGGCTGATGAAGTGATAGGCCGCGCCGTCCCGTTCGCCCCGTCGCGGCGCGCGCGTGGTCGCGGACACCGAGAACCCCACGTCCGTTCGTACCTTGATCAGCGCCTGCGCGAGCGTCGTCTTCCCCGCTCCCGACGGCGCGGACAACACAATCACGAACGGCCCCGCCCTCACTCCAAGTTCTCCAGCTGCTCCCGGAACTTCTCCAGCTCGCCCTTCAGCGCGATCACCACGGTCGTGATCCCGGCGTCGTTTGCCTTCGAGCCCATCGTGTTCACCTCGCGCAGCAGCTCCTGCGCCAGAAAACCGAGCTGCTTCCCCACCGCCCCGTCCGCGGCGAGCGCCCCGCGGCACGCCGCCACGTGGGTTCGGAAACGGACCAGTTCTTCGGTGATGTCCACGCGGTCGGCGAGGAGGGCGACCTCCAACGCGAGCCGCTGCTCGTCGATCGGTACCCCGGCCGCCAGCTCGGCCACCGCCTGTTTGAGGCGCGCGTGCTCCGCCCGGAGTCGTTCCGGCGCGCGCTGCTCGATCGTCCGCCCGCCGGCCTCGAGCGCGTCGAGTCGCGTCGCGAGCTCCGCGGCGAGCGCGCCCCCCTCCCGCTCGCGCATCGCCAGCACGTCGCGCGTCGCCTGGTCCACGAGCGGCTGGATGTCGGCCCAGGTCACTGCCGCCGCGGCGCCGCCGTTCGCGGCGGACAGCACATCGGCCTGTCGCGCCACGAAGCCGAGATCCACGTCCCCCTTGAGCTTCAACTTCTTCTTCAGCTCCTTGGCTGCCGCGACCACCTGGCGCGCCCGCGCCAGGTCCACGGTGACGCCGCCGTCCGAGCCGGCCGGCGGGGGCTCCATCCACCGAGCGCTGACCGCGATGTGGCCCCGCTCGAGCCGTTGGCGCAGCCGCTCGCGCAGCTCGCCCTCGACCCCGGCCAGCTCCCCCGGGAGCTTGAGCTGCGGGTTGAAGTAGCGGTGGTTGACGGTGCGGATATCGATCCGCAGCCGTCCGCCCAGGACCTGGGCCTCAGCCGAGCCGAAGCCCGTCATACTTCGCGGCACAGCCGATAAATGTAGTCGAACGGCGCCTAATTCGTGAAGAACCACTGCACCCCGTAGAGCTGGAGGCGCTTGGGGTACACCATTCCCTGCACGTAGCCCGCCCGCGTGAGGTTGCTGTTGCGGATGATCCAGAAGAACGTCGCCCCGACCAGCTGCATCTCGAGATTCGTTTCGACGAACGTCGCGCCCCCGAGGGTCCGCCCCACGCCGCTCGCATCGCGGCCTCCGAGACCCCAGCTGCTCCACGACTCCATGGCCAGCTCGCCGCGCAGGGCGAAGATCCCGCTGGGGAACACCCGCCAGAACTTCGATTGGAACGCCGCCGACAGCCGCGCATGGTAGGGCGGCTCGAAGTCGCCGCCGCCGACGATGGGATCGAAGTACCACCCCGACAGCACGACGCCGGGCAGCGGGCGCAGGGTGGCGCGGGCGGCGAGGAAGTCGGTCCGCGGCGTCGCATCGACGTGATCCACGAGCTTGATGCCCGCGGCGAACCCGATCGGCGCGAAGGGGTCGCGGCGCCCCCGGCCCACTTCCAGCAGCGCGAGGGAGTGATCCCAGCGCAGCCACGCGGCGACGTCGCTGGCCTCCTGGCGCAACGTATCCGTGAGCAGCAGGGGGGCCTGGAAGTCGCGCATCCAGCTGACTTCGCCCCGGGCCGAGAACCCCAGCGGGAGAGACACTCCGGCGGTGAGGTCCGCCCGATTTCCGGCACGGTCCCCCGCGTAGGTCGCGTGACGTACCCAGCCGGCGATCGTCAGCCGCGGCACGCGAAGCGGGACCCACCCCCCTTGCAGCTCCAGCTGCGAGGGAGTCCCCGCAAGGCCGAATCGGCCCAGCCCCGCAATGCGCGCGCGCGGCCAGGTTTGGCTCGCTTCGACGCTGGTCTGGTACAACGTGCGCGGCGGCGCCGCCGTGTCCCGGTCCACCGTGCTGGTCGCCATCGTTCCCGCGAGGCGGAACCCCAGGCCATCGTCCCGCGTCGCGTAGAAGAACCGGAACGCCCGATCCCGGCGCCGCGTGCGCCAGTCGTCCACGAGCCCCGCCGCCTCGTCGCGGTGCCAGGCGGAGCTGAGCAGCTGGAACGACGCGCCCAGCCGTCCCCCCGGGGGGACATACTCCAGCTTGAGCCACAGGTCGACGCTGCTGAAGGACGTGGTGGTCGAGGCCGGGCGGCCGTCCAGGTTGTTCCAGTCGGCCAACAGGGACACGCCCAGGCCGCTGCGGGTGCGCGTGGCGTAGCCCGCGCGGTACTCGGCGATGTTCTGGTCGCCGGTCGCGACCCCAATTTGGGTGACGGGCGCGGTCGAGCGCGGTCGCGCCGTGACGAGGTATACCTGGAGCGCGGCGGGCAGTACGAGCACGTCGATCCGCTCGAGCGGCGCGAGCGAGATGCGGGCGGGATCGAGATAGAGCGAGTCGCGCCCAATGGGGAGATAGGGCACGCCGTCCCAGTAGACCTCGAGCGTGACGGGCCCCCGCCCGCCGTACACCACCGCCTCCGCTTGCCCGAACCAGCCGCCGCGGGCCACGTACACGCCGGGGATGCGTCCGAGCAGGTCGCTCAGGGTTCGGACGCTCGAGAAGAGCAGCGAGTCGGCGGGGAAGCTGTAGCGGGAGCCGAGCGGCAGGGGGCCCAGGGGCCGCGGCGCCGGGAACGCCGGCAGGAGCACGGGGACGGTGTCGCGCGCTGTCGAGTCGCGGCGCGCAGTCGAGTCGCGGCGCGCAAGTGTGTCGGCCTGGGCCGCGGCGCCCGCCGTCCCGGCACCCCACAGGGCCAGGACGAGCAGACCCGCGCGGATCACGCGCCCGCGCGCTTGAGGAGGAATTCGGCGAACAGCCGCACGCCCACGGCCGTCGGGCCCTTGGACTGCGTCGATCCCTCGCCCTCGGAGTAGGCCGTGCCCGCGATGTCGAGGTGGACCCAGGGGAAGCCGTCGACGAACTCCCGCAGGAACCAGCCGCCCGCGATCGTGCCGGCCGAGCGGCCGCCCGAGTTCTTCACGTCGGCGATCTCGGACTTCACCAGGTCGCGGTACTCGTCCCACAACGGCAGCGGCCAACAGCGCTCTCCCGCGCGCTCGCCGGCGTCGCGCACCTCCGCGAGCAGCGCTTCGTCGTTTCCCATGATGCCGATGGCGTGATGGCCGAGCGCCACGACGACGGCGCCCGTGAGGGTGGCCGCGTCGAGCACCGCGGCGGGCTTGAAGCGGCGCGCGTACGAGAGGGCGTCGCACAGGATCAGCCGTCCTTCGGCGTCGGTATTGACGATCTCGATCGTCTTGCCGAGGTGGCTCTTCACCACGTCCCCCGGTTTTACCGCCGTGCCCGATGGGAGGTTCTCCGTGGCGGGAATCAGGCCGACGACGTTGAGGTGGGGCTTCAGGCGCCCGAGCACCTCGAACGTGCCCAGCACGGCGGCCGCGCCCGACATGTCGAACTTCATGTCCTCCATGTTCTGCGCTGGCTTGATCGAGATGCCGCCGGAGTCGAACGTCACGCCCTTGCCCACCAACACGACCGGCGCCGCGTCGATTCCTTCGTACCGCAGCACGATGAACCGTGGCTCCTCGGCACTGCCCTGGGCGACGGCGAGGAGCGCGCCCATCCCTTCCTTTTTCAGCTGCGCGCGGTCGAAGACCGTAAGGGCAAAGCCGTGGGCCTTGGCGAGCTTCCCCGCCTGCTCGGCGAGGTAGGTCGGCGTGCACACATTGCCGGGCTGCATCTGGAGGGTACGGGTGAAGCGGTGTCCCGCGGCGATCGCGTCGCCCACCTGGCGGCCGGCCTCGGCATCCGACGCCTCGGCGGCGGTCACGACGACCTGCACCGTTTCGAGCTCGGGCTTGGCGTCCTCGCCGAGCTGTTTCAGCTCGGTGAACTGCCATCCGCCTTGCGCCGCGCCTTCCACCGCGACTTGCCCCAGCTCGCTGGCCCCCACGCCGCCGCGCGCCTCCGCGGCCACGGCGAAGGCCAGCTGCTTGGTGCCGAGGGCGCGCGCCCGCTTCGCGGCGACCGCCGCGGCGCGCCGCAGCCCACTGCGGGTGATCTCGCTCGGCTTGCCCGCGCCGACGAGCAGGATGCGCTGGGCCTTGCCGGTGCCGTAGACGAGCAGGGTCTCGTCCCGCTTCCCCTTGAAGTCGCCGGCCCCGAACGCGCGCGCCAACGGCTTCCCAGTGACGGTGCTCTTCATGTGAGGTGCTCGATGATGGCGTCGGCGAACAGGGAGGTCGAGACCTCCGTCGCGCCCGGCATCTGGCGGGCGAGGTCGTAAGTTACCCGCCCGCCGCCGATCGCGCCCTCGAGCCCCCGTACGATGGCCGTCGCCACGTCCTTCCAGCCGATCTCCTCGAACAGCATCGCGCCGGAGAGGATCACGCCGCCGGGGTTGATCTTGTCCAGCCCCGCGTACTTGGGCGCGGTCCCGTGGGTGGCCTCGAACACGGCGAACCCGTCCCCGACGTTGCCCCCCGGCGCGATGCCGAGCCCGCCGACCTGAGCGGCGCAGGCGTCGGAGAGGTAGTCGCCGTTCAGGTTCGGGGTCGCGAGCACGGAGTACTCGTCGGGCCGCAGCAGCAGCTGCTGGAACATCGCGTCGGCGATGCGATCCTTGATCAGCACCCTCCCCGATTCCCGTTTCCCGTCTCCCGCCTCTTTCTCGGTGATCGTCCGATCCCCGAACTGCTGCTTCGCGATCTCATAGCCCCAGTCGCGGAACCCGCCTTCCGTGAACTTCATGATGTTGCCCTTGTGCACCAGCGTCACCGAAGGGTGTCCCGCGTCGAGCGCGTATTGGATCGCCTTCTTCACGAGGCGCTGGGAGCCGAATTTCGACATCGGCTTGATGCCGATCGCGCTCTGCTCGCGGATTTTGGCGCCCATCTCCTTCGTCAGGAACTCGCGCACGCGGTTCGCCTGATCGCTCCCTGCCTGATACTCGATCCCGGCGTACACGTCCTCGACGTTTTCGCGGAAGATGACGACATCCAGCTTGTGGGGCTCCTTCACCGGCGCGGGGACTCCGCGGAACCAGCGCACGGGACGGATGCAGGCGTAGAGGTCGAGCAGCTGCCGCAGGGCAACGTTGAGCGACCGGATCCCGGTGCCGACCGGGGTCGTGAGCGGGCCCTTGATCGCCACGCGGTGCTCGCGGATCACGGCGAGCGTCTCGTCGGGGAGCCAGCTGCCCGTCTGCTTGAACGCCTTCTCGCCGGCCAGCGCCTCGCGCCACACCACGCGCCGCTTGCCGCGGGACACCGCCGCGACGGCCGCGTCGAACACGCGCACCGCGGCGCGCCAGATATCCGGGCCGGTGCCGTCGCCTTCAATGAATGGAATGATCGGATCGTCGGGGACGATCCAGCGGCCATCCCGGTAGTCGATGCGGGCGCCGGCCACCGGTCAGCCGCGCTTGCGCAACGGGGTCCACTTCCGGTTCATCGGCCCGACGTACTCGGCGCGGGGGCGGATGAGCCGGTTGTCGCCGTGCTGCTCGAGGACGTGCGCGCACCAGCCGCTCACGCGGCTGACGGCGAAGATGGGTGTGTAGAGATCGAGCGGGATGCCCATCACGTAATACATCGAGGCGGAGTAGAAGTCCACGTTGCAGTAGAGTCCCTTGTCCCGCCGCACGACTTCCTCGATGATACGCTGGATGGCGGACCACTGCGGCTGCCCCGCCTTGCGGCCCAAGTGCTCCGACAGGCGGCGCAGATGCGCCGCGCGCGGGTCCTCGGTGCGGTACACGCGGTGGCCGAACCCCATGATCTTGCGCTTCTGGCCGAGGGCCTCGCGTACCCACGCCTCGGCGCGGTCCGGCGTCCGGATCTCGAGGAGCATCTTCATCACCTCGGTGTTCGCCCCGCCGTGCAGCGGGCCTGCCAGCGCCGCGAGCGCGCCCGTCACGGCCCCATGCATGTCGGTGAGCGTGGCGGCGATCACTCGGGCCGCGAAGGTCGATGCGTTGAGCTCGTGGTCCGCATGCAAGATCAACGCCACGTCGAGCGCCTTCGCCGACTCGGCATCGGGCACGTCGCCGGAGATCAGGTAGAGGAAGTTGGCGGCGAGGCCAAGCCCGCGGCGCGGCACCAGGGGCTTTTGCTTGTTCCGCAAACGATGGAACATCGCCACCATCGTGGGCAGCTGCGCGATCAGCCGCACCGCCTTGCGGTACTCGGCCGCCGCCGAGTTGTCATCCTTGTCGGGGTCCACGAACACGGAGGCGCTCACGGCGGTGCGCAGCACGTTCATCGGCGTCGCGTCGAGCAGCGCGTCCTTGATGATCCGCTGGACGACCTTGGGCAGCTTCTGGGCCGCCTTCAACTCCGCGACAAATTCCTTCAGCTGATCCCGGGTCGGCAGGTCGCCCTTGAGAAGGAGGTAGGCCGTCTCCTCGAACGTCGAATGGTCGGCGAGGTCGTTGATGTCGTAGCCGCGGTAGATCAGGCGGCCTTCCTCGCCAAACACGTAACAAATCGAGGACTGGTTGGCGACGACGCCTTCCAGCCCTTTGGCGGGGGCGGGAGCCGAGTCCAGCACGGTAGGCATGCGGCAGTTTACACGGCGTGATTAGGGCTCACCAGCCCCCGGGTGGACGCCCATCAGGGAAACACCGTCTTGCCATCCCGGGAGGCGCGCGGTTAGATGTCACGTGCCCCCTTTGGGAGACCGCCCATGAGCCACAGAATCATGTCTGTTCTCGCGCTGCTCGCCCTGTTCGCGGTGGCGTGCGACCGCTCCGCCGACCGAATCACGGCGGATCGCGTAACCGGCACCCTCCAGCCGACGGCCGCTGCGTCCGCGAGCCAAACCATCGGGATCAACGTGCTGCTGAGCGCTGCGCCGACCGCCGCGCAGCTTGCGGAGCTGGGGACCTACGGCAGGGTCTCGGGCAAGCTGCTCGAGATCAACGCCGTGTTCCTGCGGGCGAGCGCGAGCCAGCTGCCGGCGATCCAGGCGCTGCCGTACGTCCTGGC
>WNGB01008631.1_pt1 | contig 15579 bp, 4 predicted proteins | sample 5400681 | NCBI WGS metagenome assembly WNGB01 (sample SAMN13153367, study PRJNA577476) | soil metagenome | isolation source: 115 cm soil or saprolite under grassland replicate 2 | place: USA:California | collected 2016-06-15
CAACGGGCACAGGTACAGCACCGACAGGCCGCGCCATTCCTCGGAGAGCATCCGCGACAGCAATGGCAGTATCGCGGCTTCGGTCTTGCCGCCGGCGGTGGGCGCGGTGGCGATCAGGTGCTCGCCGGCCAGGATCGGTCCGATGGTGGCGGTCTGGAGGGGCCGGAGCGTCCGCCAGCCCAGGTTGTTGACGACGTGGTGCTGGATGGCCGGGTGCAGGAGGCCGAACGGCTCGGCCGGGAGCGGGTCGCCCATGGCTACAGGTCCAGATCGATCTCGTCGACCGACGCAGCCGCCCGGGCGTTGCGTTCGACGGCGGTGAGCTCGCTGTCGACGATGGTGAGCCGGTAGTCGCGGCGCGGGTTGAAGTCGGGGAACTGGTCGATCCGGTCCAGGATGTCGCCGACGAGCTTCTTGAGGAAGACCCGGGGGGCGACGCCGACGCGGCCGCCGAGGTCGCCGGTGACGGCCTTGGCCAGGAGCGCGATGTAGTCGTCGTCGCACAGTGAGCGGATGCGGTTGGGGTCGGCGGCGCCGTCGGCGTACAGGTCGCGGGTGCGGCGGCCGACCTCGCCGAGGCCCTCGACGGTGAACCCGGCGAGGCGGAGCTGGACGGCCCGCGGGCTGTCGAAGCGGGCGTCGGTGGTGAAGTCGGTGTGGAGCCGCTGGGCGAGCGGCGCCAGCCGCTGGGCGCCCTGGGGTCCGTCGAAGAAGGCCGGCGTGCCGGTGATGACCAGGTACAGGCCGGGGAAGCCGGTCCCGCGCGTCGGACCGGACCCGCTGGAGGGTCTCCACCTCGTCGAGCACGAAGACCAGGCCGGCATAGCCGGCACCGCGCAGGATCGTGAGCAGCCCGGCCAGGAAGGCCAGCGCGGCGTCGTGGTCGAGGTCGCCGCGGATCCCGGCGGCCCGCTTGACGGAGGCCGCCACGTGGGGTTGGCCGCCCAGCCAGGCCAGCAGTCCTTCAGCTCGGGCGTTGTCGCCGTCGGCGAGGGCCCGCCGGTAGCCGCGCAGGACGGCGGCGAGCGCTGGAGCGCGGGCGGCGACCACGCCCAGGCGCTGCTCGGCGAGCGCGTCGGTGGCGGCCAGCACCGCTTCGGCGTCGCCAGGAGGAGCGCTGCCGGCGGCCACGATGTCTTCGTGGAGCGCGAAGAACCACGAGTCCACCACCGCCCGCAGCGCACCGCCGGCGGTGTCAGCGGTGGTGAGCCGTTCGCAGAGCCGCCGGTACACGGCCTCAAGGTGGTCCAGCGGGGTCTCCCGCTCGCTGATCTGCACCTCGGCCGTGGCGAACCCCTGCGTGCGGGCCCGCTCGGCCAGCCAGCGGACCACGAAGGTCTTGCCCGACCCGTACTCGCCGCGGACCGCCTTGAAGCCGGCACCGCCGGTCTCCCGGCGTCGCTGTGGGGAGATCACGAGATGTCGACCTCGAACTGGACGGCCAGCAGCTCTCGGTTAAGGGCCACCGTCCCGTCGGCCCGGACGGCGAGCACCTCGCCGCCGTCGAGGTTCAGCAGGCGCTGCACCAGCGTGAGCGCCATCCGCAGTGTGTCCTGCGGCTCCCCGGTGCGGGCCGACAGAGCGGCTAGTGGGATGGCGCTACCGTTGGCATCGATGAGGTCGAGGTAGCGGCGGAGCCGCTCGTCGGCGAGCGGGCGGGGAAGGCGGGCCCGCTGGCGGTTGGCGACGAAGGCGGGGCTGGCGAGCAGGTCATCGACCCAGCCGGCTCCGGGAGCGACGGGCCGTCCGGCTGCCGGTGGCTCGAAAAGTGCAGGTTGCTCCCTGACGTTTGCCTTGCGGGCCGGCTGCTTGGCCGGCGCGGGCTCCAAGTGGGCCACCGCGACCTCAACGGCCCACCAGGCGGGGGCTGCGAGCGGCCGGTGGAGCCACCCGTCGGGGAGGCGCCGGGCGAGGACCTCGACCGGGACGAGCACCTCCTGGGGGGTGGCGCCGCCGTGGTAGCCGTGCTTGGGGGTGCCGTAGCGCAGCCGCCCCTCGGTCGGGAGCACCACCCGCCCGCCGCCTAGCAGGACTCTCGGCCCGGCGATCTCGACCTCGTCCTTGCCCGGTGGCGGCGGGGCGGTCCGCCACCGCTCTCCCCCAGCGCCGGCGAGCGGCCGGTAGCGGGAGCGGCCGCCATCCAGGACGTGGCCGTGATCGGCGGTCAGCACGATGACGCGGCCCGCTTCAGCAGCCGCGTCCAGCAGCCACGACAGCGGCCGCAGGGAGACCAGGTCCCATCCGACCCGCAACTGGTCCCCTCGCGCCAGGTGGTCGTCGACGGCGTTGACCACGACCCCCACCACGCGCTGGTCGGGGTCGGTGACAAGGCCGCGGACCTCGTCAGGCAGGGCCACACCGCTGGACGCGACGAGATCGGCTTTGTGGAAGAGCACCGGCGGGCGGGTTGGCGACGACGTCGCCCGCAGCGCCGGATGCGAGGCGAAGCCGGCGCGCTCCTCCGGTTGCCCGCCCACAGTCCGCTGGCCGGACAGGAGCGTCGTGCGGCTGGCGGCGGTGACGGTTGGCAGCGTCGCCACACCTACCGGCCAGCCATCGCGCTCCGCCGGTGTGGTGGGCGCCCACCCTTCGGCGAGCAGGTCCCGCAGCAGGACGTGGGCAACCGGCAGGCCCATGCCGTCGCAGACCACGAGCAGGACAGGCGCCGCCGCGGCCACTGGAGCAACCACCGTGGTCAGCAGTTCCTCGACGGGGACCAGGCGCGGGTCGCCGAGTGGCTCGGAGCGGGACCAGTCGGCGAGCAACTCGACGAACCGGGCGGTTTCCTGGCGGCGTTGCCGGCTGGCCGGGCCGCAGAGTCTTGCATAGGCGGAGGCCAGTTCGGGCACTTGGTCGCCCTCGGCCAGGAGCTGGAGGGCCTCGTCGATCCAGGCGCCGTCGGCGGCGTAGTCGGCGACCGCCGCCGCGAACGTGGTCGGCGCAGGGACGGATGGGAGCTGGGAGCGGCGCAGCAGGCGGACGGCGGCCGCGGCCATTTCGACACGATGGGACCGGCGGTTTGCGTGGCGGTGCCCGCGTACCCGCTCGAGCGCGACCATAGCGGCATGGGAGTCGCGAACGGCAAGGCTGTGTCCCAGGATGGCGAGGCGCTCCTCGAAGCCACGAGGAAGCCTGTTGGAAAGGATCGCCAGTTCGCCGGCCCCAGCGTCTGCGAGGATCCGCTCGGCGGTGTCGAGCACCGCGGCCGGGTTTGCGTGGGCCTCCAGGGCTGCTTCGGCGGCGGCGCCCCACGCTGCGGCGGCGGGTTGGCCCAGGCGGTCGCGGCCGAAGAGACGCTCGAGTCGCGCGCGGGCGACGGTCTGGCGCTGGGCGAGAACCCCATCGTCGGTTTGGCTCCACAGCACCTGGGCGACGAGCCCGAGGGCCACGAGGTCTGTGTCGCGGCCGGCGGCCAGCAGATCAACCATTACCGGCACTAGGCCGGCCGCACCTCCGGCCCACCGTTGGGCGACCAGTTCCCGCCGCTCCGGGGCGAGCGCGGCCAGCGCCGCCCGCACCTCCGGCTGCTCGCCGAGGGCGAGGACCGCGGGGATGCCGTCCGGCGGGTCGGAGAGGCCCAGACGCGCCTGCTGCCAGACACGCCAGGCGAGGTCGATGTCGAGCACGGCGCCAAGCGGTTCCCGGTCGGGCCAGCCGCCGGCGGGAGCAAGCGCGATGAGGTCGTCGATCAGCCATCGCTCGGCGACGAGCTGGGGGTCAAGCACGGAGGCCCGAAACAGGGCGAGCACCGAGCCGAACGGGTCGATGGCGAGCACCTCGCCCTTCACCAGCCGGGCACGCACGTCCAATCCGAGATCGCCGCCGCTGCAAGGGGTGAGCAGGACCAGCAACTCCCCGGCATGCTGCTCCTGGTCCAGGAGCGCTTCCCGCACCGCCAGCGGGGAAGCGCACGCCACGACCCGCATCCGATTGTCAGGGCCGTCGAGCACGTCGGGACCCGACCAGACCGGATCGGCGTGCACTGCCAGGGCGGTACGGCGGTCACCGTCCCGGCGGTTGGCGGCGACGAGCGCCCGGATCTGGGCGGCGTCAGCTCTCGGCATCGCCTTGCCACTCCGTGATCTGCCAGGTCAAGTCGAGGCGCGCCTCCGACCGGAGCCGCGCGCGGATCTCGCGGAGTCGCTCCTCGGCCACCACCCGGTCGAACTTTGGCGGCCGGGGTGGAGGAGGCGGAGGTGGCGGAGACGGCGCGGGCGGGATGACGCGGGTGGCGCGGGCGAGCAGGTCGGTGGCGGCGGCCGACGCTTCGCGCAGCCGGCGGACGAGGGGAACGGCGAGCTCGTCGGCCCTGAGTCCCTGCGCCAGACGCTCCCGCAAGGCATCGGCGTCGGCCCTCCACTGCACGTCCAGGTCCCCGACGGCGCGGACCAGGTCCCAGTTCATCCGCTGGAGCTCTTCCGCCACCACGCTCGCCTGGGCGATCGACGTGCCCAGGGCCGCTGTGGTCGTGGGCACCTGGCAGGCGGCGAGCACTTCGGGTGCATGCTCGGGCCGGCGGCGCAGCTCCTCTATCAGGGCGACGGCGGCCTTGGCAGTGCGCAGGCGGTCTCCCGGGTCGCCGATGCCCATGCGAGCGTAGGCCGCTTCGATGCGGGGCACGAGGTCCCGCACCGCCTGGGCGCGGTCGCCGACAATGCCGCTGTCGATCCGCTGGCCGAAGTCGGCGACAGTGGTCGCAGACAGCAACCTGCTGGCGGGCACCACACCCATGTCCGCCGCTCGTCCCAGCGCCTCCTGCCACACCTTTGGGCTGGGCAACTCCTGGGCGCGCAGCTCCCACTCATCGCGGACACGGCCGATCTCGGGCTTCCCGACCGGCTGGCCCGCGTCGAGCAACACTCGGTTGCTCGCCGAGGCGACCGACAGGATCACCAGGTCTCCGACCTCGCGAGTCAGGCCCCGCCGCTCGGTCGGCGAGTCGGCGCCATCGAGCCAGCGGCGCACCTGACCGACCGTCATCGTCGTCGCTGCGGCTTCGGCCCGGCGGCGTTCGACCAGGTCCTTCCAACCCTCCAGATCGGCGATGAAGTGGGCCTGGTACATGGTGCCGAGCCCGAGGGGGCCGGCCACCCGGGTGAGGACGCGCCGCATCGGCGCCTCGACGTTCTCCAGACGACCGTTGGGGTGTTGGAGCGCCAGGTTGACCTGGGCGAGGGTGTGGGTCAGGTCTGCCCGCGAGACCAGCTCGGTGAACTCCGGATGCTTCGGGTAGCGATGGCGGAGCAGTTGGTCGGCGAGGCTCTCCAGGCAGGCTCGCAGCGAGGTGCCCACCGGCGGCTGGAGCGGCAGGCTGGGGTCAAGCGCCAGGAACTGGTCTCCCAACGGGAGGCGCTCCTCCACCAGACCTGGCTGGGTGGGGTCGACGCCGTACGCCTGGCGCAGTGCAGCGATGGTTCGTTCCCGCACGGCCGACTGCTCGTTGGCCAACTGGGTACGGGCAGCCGGCCGGTCACCGGGGGAGAGGTGCGATGCCAGCCGGTCGAAGGTGTCGCCGGTCAAGATGTAGTCGAGACGCACCAGCTTGCCGAGCAGTTGCAGCGAGGCGCTGGTGAGGAAGTTCGGCAACCACACCGCCGTCCACTCAGGGGGTCGGTCCCGGCGGTAGTCCAGGACACGCCCGCGGTCGTCGGAGGGTGAGAACGGGTCGACGTCCCACGGGTAGTCGATGATGAGCTTGGGTTCCTCGCCGGCCCGCAGCATCTCGTCGGGCAGCTCGGCGGGATCGCGCACATTCGCGAAGACGGCCGCCAGCTTCCGCCGTGTGCCCCGCCAAGTGACCTCCACCCACGGGTCGAGGCTGCTGGCGTCCTTCACCTGAAGCGACTCGGCCAGCAACTCCCGCACCCGGCGGCGCCGCTCCCCGTCGGTGTCGACGACCCGGGCAGCCTCCAGGATCGGCCCGGTGTCGATCCCCGACAGGACGACCGAGACGGTGGGGTCCTGCTCGTCTTCGCCAACACGCAACTCGCCGACCTCGGCCGCCCACCGCCGCAGCTTGTCCAGCACCTGCTGGCGTTCGGTGCCGGGGATGAAGGCCCGCACGATCCCCGAGTTGAGCGCTGTCAAGCGGCTCACCGTCAGCGCCCGCAGCGGGCCGACCTCCGGCACCAGCGCAGCCACCAGCAGCGACTTCACCAGCCGTGCATCGGTGACGTAGGGGTGCCCTGGAGCCGCACTCTCCGCATCGTCTTCGGACAGATTGTGCTCGCGGAGCAGCATGGGTTGGAACCGTCGCGTCCACAGCCGCCGCGCCTGGGCGAACTGGGCCCGCATCACCTCGGTGAGCGGCTCATCACCAGCGTTGATCGCATCCCACAGGTCTCCCAGCGGGACGAGCTGGCCAAGCTCAAGGTGGTCGCGGCCCTCGACCAGGAGCTGCAGCATCACCTTGAGCGCCGTACGCTCCCGCTGCATCGCACCTGACAGCGCCACCAACGAGTCGACCAGCGCCGGGCTGAACGGGTACAGCCGCCGGAACGCGGCCAGATCCCCAGTTTGGGTGAGCAGCACGTCACGCTCCTGGCGCTCCTCCAGCTCGCGCCGCACCTTCTCGAAGGCGTCGTCGAGCTGCTGGCGGGCCTGCTCGGTCCTGGGCCGCAGCAGGCGCTGCTCGGCAATGGCCGGCAGGTTGCGATCCTCCAGCGTGATGGTGTCGAACCGCCCCTCGGAGTGGCGCAGGATGTCGATGGCGCTGAGCGACTGTGCGCCAGGCACGTGCTCACCGACCAGCTCGCGCAGGTCCCGCTGGCGGGCGATGAAGCTCACGATAGGCGCCGGCCGCGCCGCGGCATCCGCCTCGACGAGCTTGACGATCTTGGCGCCCTCGCGGCTGACGAACGCCACGTCGCTCATCCGAGCCGCCAGCCACAGGACCAGCTCGTCCAGGAACAGGATCACGGCGTCGTAGCCGAGCCCCTTGGCGTGGCGGCTGATCGCGTCCAGCCCCGCATCGAAGGGGACGAACCCCTCGGCGGTGGCCCGAGCCTGGCCCGGCAGCGCCCGGTAGTGGGTGCGGAGCAGCGCGCCGACCAACTGGTCGCGCTCGCTCGATCCGGGAGGGGCGGCCAGAGCAACCTCGAAACGGGGCGCGTCCCAGCCCGCCCCGTACTCGCCCCACTCGTCGGCCGCCTCGCCCTCCGACAGCACCCGGAAAAACACCTCGTCACCCAGGTCCCGACGCTTGGAGCGAGCGTCGTCGAGGATCCCGTCGGCGACGTAGACCGGCGGCAGCAGAGCCTCCGGATGGAGCGCGCGGACGTGCTCGACATAGCCGCCAAGGACCTCCTGCTCCATCGAGCTCTTCCCCACGAAGTGGTAGGGGACGAGCAGGAACCGCTTGCCGTCGATGCGGTTGGCGTACCTGGCCACAACCGGTGCCAGCTCAGGGATCGAGCGGGCGGCCGGGTCGCCCTGAAGCAGCAGGTGCAGCACCGCCATCATCGCCGTCTTCCCAGCGCCGAACGAGGCATGCAGGTAGGTCGACTTCGACCGGTTGTCGCCAACCGCGGACGCGACCAGCGACAGCGCCCGGTCGAAGCACTGCACGAGCTGGCCGGTCACCACGTAGTCGCGCACCGTCTCCGCCGGGTCGCCGATCGCCGTCGCCAGGCTGATCACGAAGTCCGACTTGTGGACCTGCTCGGGGATCTCGATAAGGTCTGAGAGAAGCGTCATCGACGGGCCCGCCCCCTTCGGGTCGGCACCGGTCGCCAACCGGCGACATCATCAGCGGTCAATTGCAGCGCCCGCAGCTCGGCGTTCAGCAGAGCGGCGATCTGCGACCCCGGCCGGTCCAGGGCCGGGTCGGGAGCGGGGTCGTCGTACCACTGCCGCAACCACGGCACCAGCTCCGCCAGTCCCGCCAGCAGTGGCCTCAGATGCTCACGGTCGCGGCCCTCCCGCTTGGCCTGCAGGTACCAGGTCGCCAGCGCCCGCGCCCGCGCCAGGTGGTCCCAGCCCGCCCAGCCGACCACCAGCGACGGGTCCGTCTCCCGCTCGGCGCCCGGGTACGAGATGAACCGCTCCTTCGGCACGTTCAGCTTCCCGCGGTGGTCCCACGCCACCCCCTGGAAGTCAGCCTTCACGTACTTCGGCGGTACCGGGATTGTCCCGACGGCCTCGCCCGCATCCTCCCGCCGTTGCAGATCCCAGGTCTCCAGCCACTGCTCGTACTTCCGCATGCCTGAATCCGTGTAACGCAGCACCGCCAGGTAGGGTACCGCCTCAGCCTTCACCAGCTCCGCCACCAGCGCCGCGACGTCGACGTCATCCCGCCGCGCATACAACTGCGCCACCTGCACGAAGTCGGCGTCGGTACGGGCCTCCGCAGCCAGCCGCGAGGTCGAGGTGAGCGCCGCCGGCTCCGGCCAGTAGCGCGCCGACTCCAGCCGGTCCAGCAGCCAACCCCGCAGCGCCACCCTCACCTGCTCGTCCCACGGCTTCGCCAGCCACCGCCGCTTATGTTCCGGCCGCTCGATCAGTCCGATATTCAAGTCGGTCTCGATTAACTCGATACGGCGTTCAACCAGTCTCTTGTAGGGCTCCGGCCAATGGGCGGGCAGCTCGGTAATCGGCGTTGACCCGTGGCGCGCGAACCACGATGATTGCTCGCCTGCCGCCATCCGGCGTGCCAGGGTGATCTCGAACGCGCGCTCGCCCAACTGCAGCGGCAGCTCCGGCTCCTCACCGGTCGTCAACTCCTCATCAACGAATCCGTAACGCCGGTACGTCTCCCAATCAAGCCGTTCTTGTGCGCCGATCATTCTCGCCCGTAGGTTGTTGTAGTGGCACGCGGCCTCGGCGAGTCGATCTGCAGAGGGCACAGTGGACGCAGCGACGGCCGCAGGGGCGACAGAGGAAAGACCCATGGCTAGCCGATCGAGGAGAGCGGCGGTCGTAGCGTCGAACTCATTTGGAAGTGGGAACTCCTTGAGCTTTGTTGTGTCGAGAGAAATGAAGCGCTCCCACGCTTCAGCCTTGATCCCCTCCCCCACGCCCTGACTGCCTTTGTTATGGAACACCTGCTTCATCCAGAAGCATGCTGTGGAGCTGTTCAGCGCTCCAAGCAGTTCGAGGTGGCGTCGCTCGTCCGACCCGGGCGGCAGCTTGATTACCGGCGCTGACTGCTTGAACACCTTCCCGCCACGGTCGAGCACGAAGTGGTTGTGTGTCGCGACGAACGCGACCGCGATCGATAATGGTGTCCGCAAGCGGCTGCCATACAGCTCACGCCACTCGTACCAGGGTCGACCTAGCTCATCCATGGGGACGCCGAATCTCTTTCTCCTCTGAAGTGCCCGACGATACGGCCACAAAAATTGGGCTATGCGCGGGACATGCCCAATCGGAAGAAGGTTAAGCTCGGAGTCGTACGGCCAGACAGCCCAAGCCGGATTCTCGATGCGCCAATCCTTCAACACGTCACCCTCTACCACTGGCCGAGCGGATTCAAGGCGCAAACGAGAGATTATGGCATCGTCACCCAAGATTATCGCGTTGTCCTCGCCCGTAATGCCGCCGAAGCCGAGCTCCGCGGCGATCGAGTCAAGCTGCTGGCTTCCACGGTCGAGCAGCTCCTTGAGTTCGGCAGCGCCTCCGCCACCAATGCTCCAAGGATGCTTCGCGAGGCGAGTTCGTCTGAGGTCGCTCACGCTCACGTAGTCACTCGATGATCCAGGCTCGTCGAGAAGTTCGACGATGCTCGACCACACGAGGCCCTTCTCGGGACTGAGTCGGTCATCTATGTTCCGCTTGATTCCGAGAATCGCTCTGACGGCGAGTGCGATGGGCTCGCGGTTACGGCCGAAGAAGATCACGGTTGGGGTGCCGTGATTCGGGACGGACACTACGCTGGTATCGATGACATGCGTCAGGTCGTGCGTCGGCACCCACTCCTCGATCAGTTTCTTGCCGAACTCACGTTTCATGAACGAGTTGGCGGTAATCATGCCGACGAACCCGGCCTGCTCGGGGTCCCGGCCGCCGTAGCGGGCGAGCTGGAAGAAGCGTTCGGTGAAGGGGACGCCGAGCGAGTACTGGCGGTGGCAGGTCTTGAACCGCTCCCGGTACAAGCGGTTGAGTGCGGGATCCTTCACAGTGACGTACGGCGGATTGCCGACCACGGCGTGCCACGAGCGCGAGAGCAGTCCTCGGGCCATCTCGACGTCCTCGGTTGCGTAGCCGTGCAAGGCCGCCGCAGCCACATCGTCGCTGATGATGCCGGCGAGGCGCCCTGGCGGGTCGCCGTGGAGGAGGGAGTCGCCGACGGCGACGTGGATGGGGTAGGCGGGCGCATCGGCAAGGCGGGTGTCGCCGCCGGCGCGTAGTGCGGCGACGAGGAGGCGGAAGCGGGCGATGGCGGCGGCGAAGGGGTTGAGGTCGACGCCGGCGATGGCGTCGAGCGCACGGGCTGCGAGGACGCGAGGGTTCGTCCCTGGCTCCTCGTCGCGCCAGCGGTCGAACAGTCGGGTGAAGGCGCCGAGCAGGAAGTGGCCCGACCCGCAGGTGGGGTCGATGAGGGTGGTCTCCCGAAGGCCAAAGGTGGCGAGGGCGGGCTCGAGGGTGCGGTCGAGGATGAACTCCTCGACGAACTCAGGCGTCTGGAGGAGCGCGTAGGTCTTCTTGGCGTGCTCGGAGAGGTCCTGGTAGAGGTCGCCGAGGAAGCGGGTGTCCCACGCCGGGTCGGTGAAATCGTGGCGGATCTCGCCGGTGTCGGGGTCCACGGCCTGGAAGCCCTGGACGAGCGACCGGGCGCCGTCGGCGGAGGGGGCGAGGAGCCAGATGGGGTTGTGGTCGCCGAAGATCTCGCCGGTGGCTGGCAGGGCGCGGTAGCGGCGGAAGATCTCCCGAAGCCAGTGGCGGTCGTCGTGGGCGGGGTTGGCCTGGACGTAGGCGGTGCGGTGGTCGATGGCGATGGCGCGCCGGCCACCGGGGCCGGCGAGAAGCGGGTCGGGGACCAGGCCGTTGTCCTCGCAGAAGCGGACAAAGACGCACCCGAGTACCCAGGCGACGGCCACCTGCGCGTCCAGGCCCTCCGCCCATTCGGCTTTGGCGAGCGCCGTACGTCCGGCGGCCCTGGCGCCGGCGTACTCGGCGTCGACGACCGCGGCGGTCTCCGGGTCGCTGCCGGTCAGCCTTCGCAGGTCATCGACCAGGCCGCGGACGAGGGCCTTGCAGTCGGCGAGCAAGGCGGCGGCGTCGATCACGTCAAGCCTCCTGGGACGGGGCTGGGATGGGTGCGGTGGAGGTTGCGCAGCCAGGCGTCGGGCAGCGCGAAGTGCTCGGCCGAGGAGGCGACGGGGATGGCCTTGCCCTGCATGGTTGGCAGCGCGGCGGGGTCGTCGGCGGGGACCAGCACCCACAGGGTCCGCAAGGTCTGGCCTGGCTCCGGTTGGCGGGTGACACGCTCGCGCAGCTCGTCGAGGAGGCCGAGAGCGTCGTAGCGAGCCAGAAGCCCCGGATGGGTGAGCAGCACGTGGTCCGGGCCGTTGAGCAGCTCGGCCCGCACCGGGCCGAGCGCGTCGCGGACAACCGTGAGGAGGCGGGGCCAGCGTTCCCCGGCGGGTCCCTCGGCGTCGGCAGCCAGAATGGCCAGGTCCCACTTGATGCCCTTGGCGGCAGCATGGTGACGGAGCGCCCCGATGACCAAGGCGTCGACGCTGAGGGGTGCGGCACCGAGGTCGCTGAGGGCGGAGATGGCACGCTGCTGCTGTGACGCGCGGACGGTGATGACCAGGAACCCGCCGGCTTCGGCGTGGCGTTCGAGGCGATCCTGGGCGATCTCGGCGGAGGCCCGGGCTTCGTCTGATACGTCGGCGGTCGTCCCGGTGCGGAACCGGCCTCCAGAGATGGTGACGCCGGTGGCTGCCCCAAGAGCCGGTGGCGGCGGGACGCGGAATCCGGGCGCAAGTGGGGCGCCGGTGGGGCCGGGTCCCCCGGAGAACCATTCCAGGCCCACAGCCTCGCTCAGCAGTTGGTCAAGGGCGGGACGTCCTGGAAGCGGTTCGGCGGCGGGGAACCGTGTCCACACCCGGGTGCGGATGTCGTTCTCCGAGAGCGTCCCGGTGCCGAGCAGGGCGGCACGGGCGAGTCGCAGCGCCCGCGCGGCGGGGAGGCCCCTCGGGTAGAGCTCGATCCGGCTCGATACCGCGGCGGTGGCCGATGCCGCCGCCAGACGGGCGAGACGGTGGTCCGACAGTGGCGACAGCCCCGTGGGCGCAGGGACCTTCCGGAGGCGTTGGAGCGCCATGGCCGGGCTGAGCAGCGGGTCGGCCGCCGCCAGTTGGTCGGCCACAACGCCGACGCTGGCGGCATAGTCGGCCAGCTCCTCCGCGTCGAGTGTGTCGCTGCGGAGCGCGACGACAGCGGACGCTCCGCCGCCCAGGCGCCGCCAGGTGAAGCGGTTCGTGCTGCGAGCGGCCTCGGTTTCCAGCGCGGCACGCAGGACGGCGCGGGCCCGCCGGAGCCGGTCGGTGCCTGTGGCGGTCGAGCCACGCTGGGCGAGGAGGGCGAGAGCGACCTCGTCGGCGGGCAGGACGCCGCCAGCGCGTTCGAGGATCGCTTCGAGGTCGTGGCGGACCTGGGTGATCGCTGGCTGCTTGCTCCAGCGCATCCGGGCTCGCTCCAGCAGGCCGTCATAGCCGGCCCGGTCAAGGCCGAATCTGGCCTTGACGTCGGAAGGGCCAGGCCACGCGGGTGGTAACCGGTCGTCCGCCCACGCCCCGTCGGTGCCGGGTGGGAGGAGTTGGGCTTGCTGCGCGGGCAGGCCGAGCAGCAGCTCCAGGGGATCACGGTTGGCCTGGGCCTGGGAGGTGGTGGGCTTGGCGATGAGCTGGGCGGCGAGCCGGTCGATGCTGGCGGCCGGGTCTCCCGGTTCGGCGTCAAAGCGGGGTCGGAGCCGGCCGATGGCTTCCAGCACCTCGCGGCGAACGCGGAGGCCGACGCCGTGGGCGCGGTTCCATTCGGCGGTGGGGTACGCGAGGAGTTGCTCGACGGTGCCGAGGCCCAGGCGCTCAAGTGCGCTGACAGCGGCACCGGAGAGGCCGAGCTCGGCGACCGGGGTGTCCAGGCCGGCGGCGTCAGCAAGCCGCTCCAGGCTTGCTTGATCGGCGGCTCGGTCCTCGTCGGTGGTGATCACCGGCCGGGCAGCGGCGGTGAACACGGCGCGCCAGGCCAGGCGCATCTGGTCGGCAGTGTCGTAGCGGCTGGCAGGGCTGCGATGCAGCGCTTTGCCAAAGAAGCGGAGCAGACCGTCCCGCACCGACGGGTCCAGCAACTCGACATCGATGCGGGGCACCTGGTCGTCGAGATGGAGCGGATCGGTGCGGTTGTCGCCCCACACGGGCCGAGTGCCGGTCGCCATCTCGTGGAGCGTCGCGGCGGCTGCGTAGCGGTCCGCTGCCGGATCCCATCGCCGCTCGGGCCGCTCGCTGAGGAACGGGTCCAGATAGCCCGCCGTGCCAGCCCCAAGGCTGGTGTCGGGCGTCCGGGCGAGCGAGAAGTCGAACAGGACGAGGTGCAGGGAGCGGTCGCCGCGACGGGGCCGGACGCCGAGGTTGTCAGGTTTGATGTCGCGGTGGGGGATGCCCTCGCTCTCCAGGTAGGCGACGATCTCGAGCAGGTCGTCGCCGAAGCGCTCCAGCAGGTCGAGGCCGAGACGGCCCTGGGCGGCGAGTCGGTCGGCCAGGGTCATTCCGAGCTTGTCGTCGGGGTCACCGGCCGGCGCCAGTCGCAGCGCCGTCCGCCCCCCGACTCGCTCGACGCCGGCGAGCTCGACGATCCCGGGGTGGCGGAGTTGCTCCAGGGCGCGGGCCTCGTCCCGGAGCCGTTCGGCGTGCTGCTCGTCCTTGGCGACCTTGAGCACCTCGGGCTCGGAGCTGCCCGACCGGCGGCACAGCAGCGCCACTGCGGTCGACCCGCTCCCCAGCCTGCGCTCGACGTTCCAGCCGCCGTCGAGGACGTCGCCTTGATGGGCGGAGAGCGGGTCGGCCGCGGTGGTTGCGGCAGGCTCCGGCTCCGCAGGCTCAGGTGTGGTGAGCTTATCGAGCGCACGGTCGAGCAGGTCGAGCAGCTCCCGTACTGTCGCTCGGCGGGCCGGCACCGGGTCGGTGGCGAAGGCGACCAGCGTCCCCAGATCGTCCGGCAGGCCGTCGACCGCGGCGTCGAGCGCCAGGCCCTGGTGTGCTGCCAGCATCGCCTCGCGCTCGGTGAGGTCGCTGGCGGGGGGCTGCCCGGCCAGCAGCAGGAAGGCGAGCGCCCCAAGGGAGAACACGTCCATGGCCGTGCCGTCGGGGTTCTCGACGCTGAACGCCTCGGGTGCCAGGTAGACCTGCTCGGTGGCATCGAGGCGTTCGGTCAGATCCGTCCCGAGCGTCGATCCGTTCGCGCCGTTGGGATGGCGTGTGAGGCGTGTGGCCAGCTCCCGGACGCCCGCCTGCCAGTGCCCGATCACCAGCCGCGGTGGGCCGCCGGCGTCGCTGGATGGGCGGACGAGCACGCTCCTGGCGGTGAGGGCTCGATGGGTCACCTTGCGGGAATGCGCGTGGGCGATCGCCTCGCCAACCTGGCGCACAAGCTCGATGCGAGCGTCGAGCCCGAGACCCTCGACGCCCCCTGGAGCCCACAGATCAAGCCGCTCCTCCCCCTCGACCCGCTCGAAGAGCAGCGCGGGACCCCGTTCCGCCTGCACCAGATCGAGCGGCTGCGCGATGCCGTCGTGGCGCAGATCCTGCACCACCCGGAACTCGCGTTCGGCCTGACGACGGAGGCGCTGCTCCTCCTCGGCGGTGGTGGCGGCGCCGGCCAGGTAGACACGCACCCGGCGGGTCACGCCGATCCGGGGACGGGCGGCGTCGAAATCCTGCCAGCCGGGGCCTTCGTCAAGGAGATCGCCGAGTTCCCAGTCGCCAGCCCGACGACCTCGGTTCGAAGGGCGAAGCCCAGCCTGATCGAGCGCCAGAGCGATCCTCGCCGACAGCGGCTTGTTGATCGGATTTCCCCGCGACCCGAGGGTGGTAGGGTCCTTCATTCCCGCAACGATGCCGGGCAGTCGAGCCGGTGGTGCCGGCGTGGGCGTAGCGCCAATCGGGACCGGGTCGGGGTCGCGGCCGCAAACGGCGGTGCGCGCGATGCCCTGGAGGCGACAATCCAGCGCCGGCGAGGACAGGAATACCAAGGCCGTTACAAATGGCACCCGCTCATCCCTGAATGCTCGCTGGCGACCGAGGAGCGACCGCAGCCGCCTCGCCTTGCTGTTGGCAAGCACCAGAGGATGCTCGACCGTCATCTTGGAGCCACTGGGCAGCTTCCGCTGCCACTGCTGACCGTCGCCCGAAAGCCTGCCCCGCCACGACTTGATCTCGACCAGGAACAATCCACGAGGCGTCACGGCCAGCAGGTCGACCTCGTTGACCGACCCGTCCTCGGCGATGAACTCAACATTGGTCCAGGCTCGGTACGGCTCGTAGTTGGGAAAGCGTGCCCGGATGAACGCGAGCGCTTCACGCTCGTGAGGCCAGGGCGACGCCCCTTCCGTCCAGAGCTGAGATTCCATTGGCTCCC
>WNGB01007616.1_pt1 | contig 15578 bp, 14 predicted proteins | sample 5400681 | NCBI WGS metagenome assembly WNGB01 (sample SAMN13153367, study PRJNA577476) | soil metagenome | isolation source: 115 cm soil or saprolite under grassland replicate 2 | place: USA:California | collected 2016-06-15
TACCGGATGCTCCGGACGAACATTCAGTTCGCCGGCCTGGATCAGGCGCCCCGAAACATCGTTTTCACCTCCGCAGGCCCGGGTGAGGGGAAAACTACCTCGGTGGCGAACTTCGGGGTGGTGGCCGCCGAGGCGGGCTCGCGCGTGTGCCTCGTCGATTCGGACCTCCGGCGCCCGGCGCTCCACAAGCTCTTCGGTCTCAACAACACTCGCGGGCTGAGCACCGCTCTGCTCCATGGCTTGCCTCTGGCCGAGCTCGCGCAGCCGACGGCCACGCCCTCCCTGTCGGTCCTCACGAGTGGGCCGAGGCCGCCCAACCCCGCCGAGCTGGTGGGTTCGAAGCGCATGCGCGAGCTTTTCGAGTCAGCGGCCAGCGACTTCGACCTGGTGCTCTGCGACAGCCCGCCCGTGATCTCGGTCACTGACGGCATCGCGCTCTCGGCCCAGTGCGACGGGGTCGTCCTGGTAATTCGCGTCGGCGCGATCGCACACGAGGCGATCCGGCGGGCCGTCGACCAGATCGAGGCCGTCAAGAGCCGAATTCTCGGGGTGCTCCTGAACAGCGTGGATCTTCGTCGGGACGGCTACTACTACAAGTACTATCGCTACTACCGCTACTATCAAGGCTACTACAGCGAGAACGGCAACAAGTAGAGCCGGTCGATGATCGTTCACGCCGTCACCTTCGACTGTTGGGGCACGCTCCTGCTCGACAGTCCAGGCAGCGACGAGCGCTACGCAAGGCGGCGCCTCGAGGGATTCGAGAAGATTCTGATAGCCGCGGGTATCTCGGTCCATCGACGTGAGCTCGACCGCGCCTACGAAGCGTCGCGTCACTGGTTAGCGCGCACCTGGCGGAGGCACCGGGACGTTCCCGTGAGCCAACACGTGCGGGCCATCCTTAAGGAGGTGGACCCGACGCTTCCCGAACGCCTCGCCCCGCAACAGCTGGCCGCGCTGATCCAGGCCTACGCGAATCCGGCGCTTCTGGTACCTCCGGCAGTGGACGAGGGCGCCCGCGGCGCCCTGGAGACTCTGGCTGCCAGGGGACTGACACTTGGCGTGGTCTCCAACATCATGCGGACGCCCGGTAACGTCCTCAGACAGATCCTCGACCGCTCCGGGCTTCTCGCGCCGTTGAAGGTGCTGACGTTTTCGGACGAGTGCGGGATTCGAAAGCCGGATCCCGAGATCTTCCGCCTCACCCTCCGCCAGATGGGCGTGGCCCCGGAGGACGCCGTGCATGTCGGCGACGATCCGATCCTGGATGTCGAGGGCGCCCGAGACGCCGGGATGGCGGTCATTCAGGTGACACCCGACGGGCGAGCCACCGCTCCGGTCAAGCCGGACGCTGTCATCCGCCGAATCCGAGACCTACCCGCCGCGCTCGATCGTCTAGCTTCGACAAGGCCTGGATGAGACTGAAGATGTGGCGGGCGCTCGGGCGGGCCGTTCGGCCCTCGATGAGCGGGCGCCGGCGGAGAGTAGACCGTCGAATTTATCTGATCGCGGCCGGCGTCGTGGTCCTCGTATTCGCACTTTATCTCTGGGCGCCGTCCTTCCTGAAGACCGTCGAGAACAAGCTCTACGACTCGCATTTCGTCCTGCGCGGTCCTCACTACCCGGGCCATCAAGTCGTGATCGTGGCGATCGACGAGAAGAGTCTGGCGGCCTTCGGTCGCTGGCCGTGGCACCGATCGCTGCTCGCCCGCGTGGTGCGGACCCTCGCCGATGACGGGGCGAAAGCGATCGCGCTGGACATCATCCTCAGCGAGCCGGAAGTGAGTGACGAGCTTCGCGTGGTCGCGCGAATGTCGGAGCGGCTCGGCGCGCTTGGAGCTTCGGCCTCGAGCCCGGCGGGCCTGGCGCTGCGCCGGGAGCTCGACGGTCTTGCGCAGGCCGCCGATTCCGACGGGCAGCTGGCACGCGCCCTTCGGGCGAGTGGACGGGCGGTGCTCGCGATCGTATTCGATCTCAAGCCGGGGATTCCGAGCTCCGCGCCCGAACCCTCGGGTGCGCCCCTCAAGTCTGCGATCACTCGCTTCCGGCAGTACGCCGAGCGCGGTCGCTACCCGCCGCCCCAGGCTGAGCGCGCAGGAACGCCGATCCGGCCATTCGAGGACGCGGCGCACGCCCTCGGGCACGTCACGATGATCCCCGACGAGGACGGCACGACCCGCTGGGAAGCGCTGGTCTTCGAGTATCGCGGCTCGTACTATCCCTCGCTCGGCGTGCAGGCGGCACGGCTCGCGCGGGGCGTGGAGCCTGCGGGACTTCAGCTGGACTTCGGCCGAGCGCTCGCCATCGGTCCGATCGAGATCCCGGTGGATCCTCGGAACCGGATGCTGATCAATTGGCTGGGGCCGCCGGGCACCTTTCTGACGGTCTCCGCCGCCGATCTCCTCACGGGAAAGGTGCCTCAAGCGTCGATTCGCGACCGGATCGCGTTCGTCGGGGCCACTGCGGCCGGTATCTACGACCTTCGCGTCACGCCCGTGAGTCCGGTGCTGCCCGGGGTGGAGAAGCACGCGACCGTCGCCGCGAACATCCTGGCGGGTCGGTTTCTGCAGCGCCCGGATTGGGTCGAGCTGCTGGAGGCGGCTGGAATTCTCCTCTGGCCCCTGCTCCTGACCTGGATGCTCCCGCGATTCCGTCCCGTGTCGAGCCTCGGCCTCGTCGTGGTCCTGTGGGTCGCCTTCTACGGCGCCGTGCACCTGGCGTTCTTGCGGGGGCTCTGGCTTCCCTTGGTCTATCCGAGCCTCGCCATGGCTCTGGCCTTCGTGGGCATCACCGTGTATCGCGTCCTGACAGAGGAGCGCCAACGTCTGTGGACGAAGCGCGCGTTTCAGCGCTTCGTCAGCCCGGAGGTGGTCGAGCAGCTCGCCGACAACCCAGCGGCCTTGCAGTTTGGCGGCGAGGTCCGGAACCTGACGGTGCTTTTCGCCGACATCCGGGACTTCACGGGGTACTCCGAGCGGCATCCGCCTCAGGAAGTGGTCCACATGCTCCGAGAATTCCTCACGCGCATGGCGGACCAGGTCCTGGCGCAGCGGGGGACCCTCGACAAATTCATCGGCGACGCGGTCATGGCGATCTTTGGAGCGCCCGTGCCGCTGCCGAACCACGCCGAGCGTGCGTGTCGGGCCGCACTCGCGATGATGAAAGAGATGGAAGCGCTCCAGACCAAGTGGGCGGCCGAAGAACGTGAACCTTTCCGGATTGGAATCGGGATCAACACTGGCGAGATGGTCGTTGGGAACCTGGGCTCCGAGCAGCTCTTCGACTATACGGTGGTCGGCGACGGGGTCAACGTCGGGGTGCGGCTGGAAGCCTTGAACAAGGAGTACCAGACCACGACCCAGATCATCATCAGCGAGAACACCTACTTGGCGGCGCAGGGCGCGCTGGACGGCCGTCGGCTTGGAGAAGTCACGGTCAAGGGCAGGACGCGCCCCGTCGTGGTGTATGAGCTGCTCGGGCTCCGGGCGAGCGTCGAGGCCGAGCCCGCGCCGGTTCGCTTGACAAAGGTGGCGGCGCGGGCCTAATGATGCCCTGGAGCGCCATAGGGGGATCAGCGATGCTCGGACCGCGAACGAGTTCCACACTTCGGTCGGTGGCGGCGATGGTTCTCGGTGCGCTCATCGTGCTCGCCCTGCCTCATCCTTCACGCGCCCAGCAGCCCGCGGTGAGCGCCGAATTGACGCGCGTCGTCGGTCGCGTCGAGCTCCTGCGTAAAGGGCAGACGCAGTGGATCCCGGCCGTGATCGGAGCCCATCTCGTCGAGGGCGATGACATCAGGGCATTCTCCGGGGCCTGGGCAGAGCTCGCCTTGCCCGACACGAGTACCGTGACGCTCGGAGAGAATAGCCGTCTGCTCCTGACCAAGCTCGAGTTCAATCGCCAGAACCAGACCCGGGTTGTCCTGCTCCATCTCGCGGTGGGTAAGCTGCGGGCCGCGATTGCGCAGGCCTCCATCTCGCTGGTCCGAGTCCGCCAGTCGAGCTTCGCGATCTCCACGCCGACCGCCGTCGCGGCGGCGCGGGGCACGATCGTGTGGGCCTGGTACCGCGCCAACAATACGTATTTCGCGGTTGAACCCGAAAAAAACGTTTTGCAACCGAGTCGCGTCGACTGCATACCGCTCCGCGGGGGCCCGGCTGGTGGTCCCCTGAAGGCTCAGAAGTCTACGGCGATCTTCGCCGGGAGCCAGTCGATGGAGTGTGGCACGCCCGTACCGATCCAGGCTAATTTCCCTACGCTCAGCAACCCGGACACCGCCGGCGAGTTTTTGGCGCTGGGCGGCGCGCCGGTCGTCGCGCCTCCTGGAGTGCTCGAAGCTGTCACCGCTGACCTGACATCAGCGGCCATTCCCGGGGTGGCGTTCGAGACGACCGGCGGGCTGGGCTCCGTGTCCTTCCCGTCCACCGGGCGGGACATCCAGCAGAATCAACAGCAGGGCCAGAACCAGCAGAACAACAATCAAGAGATGTCCGCCGGCCAGAACCAGCAGGGCCAGAACCAGCAGGGCCAGAACCAGCAGGGCCAGAACCAGCAGGGCAATAATCAGCAGTAGAGCTGATTCTGTCGTCTCGTAGTCTGAGGGAGGTGATCGCTGGCTCTGCCGTCGAGCGTCTGGACCACCTCGGTCGCATCGCCCTCCTTGCTCTCCTCCTCTGGGCGCCGCTCGCCATCGGCGCCAGTTGGGACTGGTCTCTTGCCGTCCTGCAGCTTCTCACCCTGCTCGGTGTTCTCGCCTGGGTGCTTCGAATGGTCGCCGACGGACGCCTCGAATGGCGCCGTTCGGCGGTCGACCTTCCGCTCGCCCTCCTTGTCGCGGTAGTAGGCTTCCAGCTCGTTCTTGGCAACCGTTCCCTCGCGCTCTGGGCACTCGCGCCCAGCCCGAGCGCCATTGACGTTCCAGCACGACTGCCCACAACGTTCCTCACGCTGGGCACCGTCGCGCCAGCGCATACCGCCCGCTCCCTGCTCGTACTGCTGACCTACGCCAGCGCCTATCTTCTGGTCGTCAACGTGATTCGCACGCGTGAGCAGCTCGACCGCCTCGTCGGGACACTCGTGTCGTTCGGCGGGCTCCTGGCGTTCCTCGGCGTGCTCGACTACCTGACGGGTCACGCCTGGCTCCTGTCGTGGCGCGATCGTCCGCTCGGGGGGCGCCTCGCCGGAACGTTCCCCAATCCGGATCACTTCGCGGCGTGGCTCGCGATGGTGATCTGCCTCGGCCTTGGCTGGCTCATAGCGCGTCGGCCGAGCGGCGAGGGCAGGCTTGGCCCTCGTCTCCGTTCGCGCGAGGAGCGCGAGGAGGCTGTGCGACAATACTTGCCCTTCATTGCACTGGTCGTCATGGCGCTGGCCCTGATTTTCACGCTGAGCCGCGGTGGTGTGCTCAGTCTGCTCTTGACGTTCGTCGTCCTCCTCGTCCTTTTGGGGAGGCTCCGTCGTATACGCTGGAGCCTCGCGATCATCGGCACGCTTGTGGTGGTCGCCCTCGGTTACGCCGTCTGGATCGGGCTCGAGCCCTTCCTCGCTCGCGTGAGGCATACGGACTACGCGAGCCGATGGGTGCTCGCCCTCACGACATTCCCGATGCTCCGATCCTTTCCCTTGTTGGGCGTCGGTCTCGGCGCATACGGAGACATCTACGGGCACTACCAGCCAGCGGAGCTCCAGCCCGGCAAGCTCGACGTGCGCATGGCCCACAACGACCTCCTGCAGCTCCTCGTGGAGCTGGGAATCGTCGGCGCGGTGCCCGTGTTCCTCATGGTCTGGCGTGTCAGCCGGGATCTCCTGGGCGCGCATTTGCTCGGTCAGGCCAGCTGTCCGGTCGGGGGCGGAGAAATGGAGGGCGCGCGCCGCCACGATCCCTTCAGTGTCGGGATCGCCGTCGGGGCGGTAGGGGCCGTGCTCGCACTTCTCGTGCACAGTGCGTTCGACTTCGCGGCGCACATTCCCGCCAACGGGGTCTTGGCGGCAGCCTGCCTCGGGATCGCCACGGTAGCCCTCCACACGCGCTTCAACGCAGTCGGCGCGCGTCTCCTCACCGCGGTGCGCGCCCATTCGCTCGGCTCGACCCGCGTCGTCTCGGTGGTGGTCGCGACGATCGTGATCGTCTTGTTGCTGTCCCTCGTCCCGTGGATTCTGCGCCCCCCGCTCGTCACGGCTAGCCTGAACAAGGCCACACGGCCGGCGATCGATCGACCGACAGCCCTCAACTGGGCCGAGGCCGCCCTCGCGGTGGGTCCGCGGGACGAGCGAGCCAGAGCGGTCCGCGCCCGGCTCAGACTCGAAGCGGCGCTCGAGACGTGGAATCTGGGCGTCACGCTCGACGGGCGTGTTCTTTTATCGTGGGAGGAGCGGCGGGCGACGAGCCTGCCCCTCGTGCGCGGTGCGATCGAGGATTACCGGACTGCCCTCGCGGCGATTCCTGTCGAACCCTATCTCCACGAAAGCCTGGCGAGGGCCTACTGGACGCTGGCCCTACTCGATGCCGAACGCGCGTCAGGGCATCTGTCGGAAGCGTTGACCTCCTTCTCCCGTGCCATCGAGTCGGCCCCCGAGAGCCCCTTCGCATACCGGTCGCTCGCCGTCTTCGCAGTGCCGCAGGGGGGACGGTTCACCGAGGTAGGGCTGCGTGCTGCCCGGAGTGCCGTCGAGCGTGATCCGACCTTGCTCGTGGAGCTCGTCGATCGATTCGTTCGTCTGGGGCTCAGTGCGAGCCAGTGGATCGCCGCGGTTCCGGACTCTGTGCTGGACCGCCTCGAGCTCGGGGCACTCCTCGAAAAGCGCGGACTATTGTCGGAGGCCGCCGAGGCATACCGGCAAGCCCGTGACATCGCGTCCGCCAAAGACGCGGTTGTCGCCAGATGGCTGCTCGCACGGCTCCTCCTCCGGCAAGGCCTCGGCCGCGAGGCTCTCGCCGAGCTCGCCAATGCGTTGACGCAGGATGCTGCGAATCCCGAGCTCCACCTCGATCGTGCCCGGGCTCTTGCCGCCCATAGGGACCCGAGAGCCGTCGACGCGTACCGGCTTGCCGTTCTCAACGCGGAGGTGCGAGCGAGTAAGATCGGCGATGACGCAGAGCCGTTTGCGCCTCTGCCGCCACGAGCGAGGGCGCTGGTCTCCGAAGCAACGGGAGGGCAGCGGATCGCACCCAGCCGCTACCGCCGCGCATTGGCGCAAAACCTGACCGATCGCAAGCTCTGGGACGAGGCGCGCCAGCAATGGGAGATGGTGCTTCGCGAGACACCCACGGACGCAGGAGCTCATTTCGCACATGGCGTCGTCCTGGATGGCCTCGGAGCGCGGGACCAGGCGGTGGACGCCTATCGACGCGCGGTGACTCTTGACGCGAACAGTGTCCAGTTCCGGCTGAGGCTCGCCCAACGTCTCTGGGAGACAGACCAGTACTACCAGGCGATGAACGAATGGCGCACGATCCTCGCCCAAGCTCCGGGCAATCTTGATGCCCGCCTGGCTCTGGTGCGCGCCTACCTGAAAAGTGGTCAGCGGAACGAGGCCGTCCTCGAATACCATCGTTTGCTCCAGATCGCCCCCGATCAGTCCGAAGTGCGGCGCGAGCTGGCTCGCCTGGGCCTGGGGGCACCGGAACCTGGCGCCAGGGCCCGCCCTCGGGACTGATTCCGGCCGTCCGGGCTGATTCAGGTACTATAGGCGCCGCATGCTCGACACCATCGTGGTGGGCGGCGGTCCCGCGGGCCTCTACTGCGCGCTCCTCCTCGCCGAGGCGGGATTCGACGTGGCGGTGTTCGAGGAACATGACACGCTCGGCATCCCCACCCACTGTACCGGTGTCGTCTCCGACGAGCTGTCTGATCTGTTCAAGCTTCCGCAGAGCCTGATCCTGAGCCGCCCGACGACGTGCCTGATGATGTCCCCGACCGGGCGCGCATTCCCGTTCAGCTCCGCGGAAGAAAGCATCGCGGTTATCGATCGTGGCGAGTTCGACAGAGAGCTCGGCGCCGCCGCCTCACGGGCAGGGGTCGAGATCACGTGCGGCGTGCAAGTGGCGCAGATATGGACCGAGCAGGGACGCGTACGGGTGCTCGGGGCCGATGGCGCTGCCCTGAGCGCTCGAACCTGTGTTATCGCCTGCGGCGTCGGGTACGGTCTCCAGCGGCAACTGGGATTGGGACTGCCGTCGCTCTTCCTGCACTCCGCTCAGCTCGAGGTCGAGGCAGACATCCCTGGTTCGGTCGTAGAGCTCCACCTGGGCCGAGCGACCGCTCCCGAGGGTTTCGCCTGGGTCGTTCCTGTACTCCGTGGCGGATGGCCGCGGGCGAAGGTCGGCATCATGATGCGCGGCGATGCTGGGAGTCACCTGCTACGCTTCCTTTCCCGGCGAGGTCTCGCCGGGCAGAGCGTTCCGGTTCCTTCGGAGCCGATACGGCGGCTTCTCCCGCTCGGCCCGGCGTCCCCGACCTCCGGCGACCGGGTATTGACGGTTGGTGACGCCGCTGGGCTGACCAAACCGACCACCGGCGGCGGCATCTTCTATAGCCTGCTCTCCGCCCGCCTTGCCGCCGAAATGCTGATCGAAGCCTTGAGAAACGACCGATTGAGCAGCCGAGATCTCCACGTCTATGAGGCTCGGTGGCAGGCGCAGCTCGGCCCGCATCTTCGGATCTCGAGCTGTATTCGTCGTCTCTTCACCAAGCTGGCGGACCACGAGATCGACAGGCTGCTCGGCGCGCTCGTGTCCGACGACGTTCAGAGCGTGATTCGGCAGACCGTCCGGTTCAACTGGCACGGCGAGCTGATTCGAGCGATCCTGCGCCAGCCCAGCGTCAAATCGGTGCTGTTTCACACTCTGCTGCGCTAGACCGCTGGCGCCCTCCCTTGACCCCTCTCACGCCGCTCCGATACAGTGACCGCATGACCGCCGCTCTCACTGCCGAGTTCATCCGACAGCGCTTGGCCGATCTCCCGGAGGTGATGTCAGATCTCCGGCTTCTCGTCCTGTTCGGCTCGGCCGCCCGAGGCGGGGCGAGATCGGAGAGCGACATCGATCTGGCGGTGCGGTGCGACGGGCCGGCCGACCTCGACGCGCTCTATCTGGCGATAGCCCCGCGGCTCGGAACCGATCGTCTGGACCTGATCGACCTCCGCCGCGCCGGTCCTCTCCTGGGGATGGCCGTGGCGCGCACCGGCCGTCCGCTCTTCGAGAGAGAACCCGGAGCGTTCCGGGAATTTCAGTCCCTCGCTTCTCGGCGGTACTGCGATACCGACAAGCTCCGTCGTGCCCGCCGGAGGGCGATCCACGCGTTCCTGGAGCGCGAGGGCCTGGCGTGAGCCCCATCGATGCGGCGATCATCCGCCGGAAGCTCCAGCGGATCACAGCGTCCCTCGATGGACTGCGGCCCATCGCGCGCTTGAGCCTCGAGGAGTACCGCGCCAGATTCTACGAGCGAAAGGCGACCGAGCGGCTGCTGCAGGAAGCGATCGAAGCGGCCCTCGACGTCAACGCTCATCTCATCGCGGAGCTCAGCGGCGAGGTTCCCGAGGAGTACTACGGCGGCTTCCTGAAGGTCGGGCAGCTCGGGGTTCTCTCGGCCGACCTGGCCGGCGCGCTCGCGCCGTCGGCCGGGCTGCGAAACCGGCTGGTCCACGAGTACGAGACGATCGACGATGCGAAGGTCCTTGCGTCCGTTGGGGTGCTCTTGCAGCTCTACCCTCGCTACATCCAGGCCGTCGAGTCCCATCTCACGAAGGCCGGGCTATGAGCCCGCCGCGGTCCCGGGCCTCGGATCAGGCGCGCCGGTAGATCTCGCCGCCGCTCTTCCTGAACTCCTCCGCCTTTTCCCGGAGCCCCTGCGCGATCGCGGCCGTCTCCTCCGCGATGCCGTGCTTGGCGGCGTTGTCGCAAGACGTCCTGAGTGATCTTCATCGGGAGAAGTGCGTGAGCTTCGGTTCCTCGACCACGGCGAAAATCAAATGGAAGTCGACGCGCGTCCAGCGGTAGGGATTCGAACTGACAAAACCCCCGGCGGTCTGGTCGATTCGGCGCCGAGGCTAACGAACCCGGTAGAGTTGGCTGATAATGCCGCTCAGGATTCTACGTGGCACGAGTCATTGGGGTGCCGGTACCGCTTCTACGGTGAACATGCCGTCGGTGAGTGGAAGACGGGCGCGCGCAGATGCGCTCAATCCTCGCGGGCGGCGTGCTGATTGGTCGCACGGCTGGCTGCGCTCCGCGCCGCGACGCTGAGCTGAGCGCCAGGAGCTAGAAGAAGTCCACGGCCGGGGCCAGCTGGAGCCTCAGCCTCTTCTCTCCTGCCGGCCGAAGCTCCGCCGTCTTTTCATCAGGGGCCGGCTCGGCCCCTTCCGAAAGATGAAGCCGTGCGATCGCGTCCTTCACTAGGTCGGGCTCTCCCCTGATGGCCAGGTCGAACCAGAGATCGTCCATGTGCATCGCGTCACCCCGGGCACCTTGCGGCCCTCCTTCGGTCCTTTACTTCTGGCGAACGCTGTATCGCAGGAATTGTGCCCTGTAAGGGAAGTGAGTTGAATCACGTACATAGTGGTCAGGAGCTCTGACGGGAGAGGGCATATTTCCGGAAGCCTCTGGCAATGTGCCCGATGGATCCACGAAGTCGTGGAAAGATCGGGAGATGCGCACGACCAGCGTAGGGCCAGGCGATGGCGGCCACCCCCAAGATGCGGGGCCAGGACATGAACGCGATCGCCGAGGTCAACATTTTGCCCCAGGACTCCGCCCCCAGATCTTGCTTGCCGACTCAGAGAGGCCACATTCCCTGCTCGGTCCCGGTCCAGAATCTGCGCTTTCAGATGCTCGTCGACAGTGGAAGAAGAAGGCGCTCGGCGGCCGCTAGCCAGCTAGCGCGGCGCCCGCTCAACGCGGCGCCAGGCTCGCGATGAAGCGCGCGAGGAGGTCAATCTCCTCGTTGGTGAGCGGCTGAGCAGCCGACGTCATGATTCCTTCCAGGTCGCTCGCCATCCCGATCTTGTATCCGCGGAGCCTCTTCACCAGATATTGCTGGTCCTGACCCACCAGACGCGGCACGGCTTGCTGTCCCATGAACGCCGGCCCGTGGCAGGACGAGCAGCGGTGAGTGCTGGCCAGGCGCTCGCCGGTGTCGCGCGTGGCGGGATCGATCGTCGGACGTCCCGGTCGCGGCCGGGATGCCTGGGCCGCGTAGTACGCGGCCAGATCCGCCATGTCCTCGTCGCTCAGCGCGGCGGCCAGCGGCGTCATCTGCGGATCGCCCCGCCGCTCGTTTCGGAACATGATGAGCTGCCAGTGCGTGTAGTACTCCGGGTGTCCGGCCAGCGACGGCGTTCCGGGGATTGTCGCGTTGCCGTCGACGCCGTGGCAGGCTGCGCACGGCCCGGACTTCCGCCGCCCGGCTTCGACGTCCGCGCCGCGGACAGACGCCGTCATCGCGATCAACCCGAGGATGGCCAGAGCCAGGAGCCCGATTCGTGCGGACATTGGAGTCACGATACTACGCGAGCGTTGACGGCGCAGGAGCCGAGCGGGGTTTCGGGAGGGGGGCGTCGCCCCCCTCCGGGTGGATCAGCGCGTGTAGCTGATGCGATAGATGGCGCCGACGTGGTCGTCGGAGAGAAGCAGCGCGCCATCGGGCATCTGGTACAGATATGCCGGTCGGCCCCAGGGCTGGTTGTTCTCCAGCCAGCCCGAGGCGAAGCCTTCCTGCTTCGGTGGCTGACCCATCGCCAGCGTCACCGTGACGATGCCGTATCCGAGCTTCTCCGTGCGATTCCACGACCCGCGCTGCACGATGAAGAGCCGGCTCTTGTACTGTCCCGGGAACATGGTGCCGGTGTAGAACATCGTTCCGATCGGAGCGATGTGCGGCCCGAGCTTGAGCAGTGGGTTGTTGAACTCGCTGCAGGCGCGCCCCTTGCCGAAGTCGGGGTCGAGGACATCGCCCTGGTGACAGAAGGGATAGCCGAAGTGCGGTACGTTGCGCGCGGAGACCTGGTGCAACGTGTCGTTGGGCACGTCCTCGCCCAGCCAGTCGCGCCCGTGGTTCGTGAAGTACAGCTCCTTGGTCACCGGGTGCCAGTCGAAGCCCACGCTGTTGCGCACGCCCCGCGCGACGTACTCGAAGCCGGTGCCGTCGGGATTGATGCGGGAGATGTTGGCATTGGTCTCGGGCGGCAGGCAGATGTTGCAGGGCGCGCCGATGTTGAAGTAGAGCTTGCCGTCAGGTCCGAAGGCCAGGTACTTCCAGCCGTGCGGCCCATGCTTGGGCAACGATTCGATCACAGCCACGGGCTCGCCGGGATTGTCGAGCTTGTCCTCAATGCCCTCCCACTTGATGATGCGGTTCTGCGCGGCGACGAAGAGCGTGCCGTCGCGGAACGCCACACCGTTGGGCATGTCGAGCTTCTGAGCGATGACTTTCACCTCACGCTTGCCCGTCTTGTCCACCACCGCATAGACGTTGCCGCCGGGGAGGCGGCTCGACACGAACAGCGTCCCCTTGGTCCCGAGCGTCATGGCGCGGGCGTTGTGGATCCCGGCCGCCCACAGCTCGACCTTGAAGCCCGGCGGGACCTTGATCTTGCCGATGGGGATCTTCTCGGCGGCCAGCGGCGCGGGCGGTGTGAAGATGGGGGCCAGCGTCGAGGTGGCCATCTCGGCCGGCTGCCCCTGCTTCCAGGTCGGCGGCGGTTGCTGAGCGAACAGCGCCGACGTCGCACCAAGGCCGACGATGACGGCGGCGATCAGCGGGACGGTGATGGCACGGCGGATCATGCGCTGGAGCGGGTTGGACATGGCAAACCTCCCGCCTTGAGAGTCGGGTGTGGACGACGCCAACGTTGGCGCGGCGCCACTAATACGCGGCTCCTTCGCACTTGTCAATGGGCGCGCGCAAGACGTGTCGTTGAGCAGCACCTGGACAAGTTCCGGCGCTGCGGGGCGCGCTGCACCGTGGGACCTCGCCGCTCGAGTTGGATCGATCATCTCGCAGGGTCCAGGCGCGGATGAACGTCGACCACGAAGCTGGCCTCTTTCAGGGCAGGCTAGGATTCACGAAGGCGGTCCTCTACCGGCGTCCCCAAGGTGTTCCAGGACCTCGTCGGCCAGGGTGGCCCCAACCTCCGGCTGTTGAGACTGAGCGGCGCCAGCCCGCTTGAGGGCGGGATCCCGATCCAGGTGGACGGCAAGATTGTCGGCGCGGTCGGCGTGTCCGGCGCGACGTCCGAGCAGGATGCACAGGTCGCCAAGGCCGGCGCCGACGCGTTGACGAAGTAAGCACGGCGGGGCGGGCCGGCGACCGTTCCTTGAAGCGATTGGACGTCCGGCCCGCCGTACCTGTCCGCACTGGATGGGGATCGCACCAGATTGCCGGTCCGAGAAAACCAGAGCGAGCTCGTCGAGCTGTAGGCCGAAATGCTTGACCACGGACTTAGTGCTCGGGTCCGATGGCGCCGCCTTGAGCGCCCGGACCTGCGTCATCGCCTGCGGGGTCCGGTACGGTCTCCAGCGGCAGCTAGGATTGGGCTTGCCGTCGCTCTTCCTCCACTCCGCTCAGCTCGAGATCGACGCCAACATTCCTGACTCGGTCGTGGAGCTCTACGCAGACCGAGAGACCGCTCCGGAGGGTTTCGCCTGGGTCGTCCCCCTACTGCGTGGCGGATGTACCTGGGCGAAGGTCGGCATCATGATGCGTGGTGATGCCGCGAGTCACCTGCAACGCTTCCTTTTCCGGCGAGGCCTGGCCGGCCGGATGGGTTCGGTTCCTCCCGAGCCGATGCGGCGGCTCCTCATCGGGTCCTGGCTGTCGGTGACGCTGCGGGACTGACCAAACCGACCACTGGCGGCGGCATCTTCTACAGCCTGTTCTCTGGCCGCCTCGCGGCTGAAACACTGATCGGAGCCTTGAGAGGCGACCGATTGAGCCGCGGGGACCTTCACATCTATGAGGCTCGGTGGCGGGCGCAGCTCGGCCCTCACCTGTACATCTCGAGCTATCTCCGTCGCCTCTTCACCAAGCTGACCGACCACGAGATCGAGACACTCCTCGGCGCGCTCGTGTCCGACGACGTCCAGAGCGTGATTCGTCGGACCGCCCGCTTCAGCTGGCACGGCGAGCTGATTCGAGCGATCCTCCGCCAGCCCAGCATCAAATCGGTGCTGCTTCACACGCTGCTGCGCTAGACCGCCTCCAAGCTGGGCGGCCGGACGGGTATGCCGATCAGGCGTGTCGATAGATCTCGCCGCCGAGTTCATCCGACAGCGCTTGGCCGATCTTCCCGAGGACTGGCTTCCGCCATGAGCACCACGGGGTCCCCCGTGAGCCGGACGACCAGGAAGATCGTCGCGCTCAGGGCGCGGCGGGGCGAGGGCATGCGGCGGCGCCGATCGAACAAGCCGTCATAGCCGTAGCGCTCGTAGCGCCAGCGCAATCGGCGGATACTGCGGTGACCCAGCTCGCAGCGTCCCCCATGGGAATAGATGACGGCGCCGGCCCGCCGGAGTAGACTTCAACGTCGGGGAAGGAAGAGCATTTCTTGAACGCGACGAAAACGGTCACGAGTATCGCGACGCTGATCATGGTCGCCGCCCTGGTCGCGCCCGCGTTCGCCCAGGAACCGACCCAACCCAACATCCTGCTCCAGCTGACCCGGCCAACGCAGCCGGTTCCGATCGATTCGACCACGCGGGATGACCTTCGAGACCGCCCGGCGCCACCCCGCCCTGACCAACTCCGAGACACCGTTCGGTTCAACGTCGGTGTGAGCGATCCGCGATGCTTTCCCGGTGAGGACGGGTTCGTCCCGGGACGCATCGGACCTCGCAGACGGTCGCACTAGGCTCGCCCTCGCGGAAGCTCATCGCCGTTCGGTTTCGGCGCGCGCCTGCTGGATCTGCGCAATGAGGCTGCGGCCCCGCGGGTCCTGCGGCGTGAGATCTGCGAATAGCCGGGCGTAGGTCAGCGCGCGCCCGAACTGCCGCTGCTGCAGGTAGAGGACGGCGAGGGCGTAGGCGATCCCTGGATCGTCCCGGTCGAGGCCGTGCGCCCTGAGCCACGCAGCCTCGGCGTCGCGGTGTCGGCCGAGCTGCTGGAGCATCACGCCGTAGTTGTAGCGCACGCGAGCGCGACCGGGCAGGAGCCGAGCGGCTTCCCGCAGCACGTCGGCGGCCTCCGGGAGGCGGCCGGCGTCGGCGAGCAGCAGCCCGAGCGCGTAGTGCAGTTCCCATTGCGCCGGCGTCCGCGTGATCCCCTCGCGCAGTGTTCGCTCGGCATCGGCGGTCCGCCGCATCGCGTCGTAGAGCCTGGCGAGGTTGATCCGGCCCGGAAAGAAGTCCGGGTCCATCCGGAGCGCCGCCTGATATCCGCGCTCGGCCAGATCGCGCTCGCCGAGGTCCTCGTACACGCCGGCCAGGTTCAGTTGCGCCGACGGCATGTCGGCCATTGCCTGTTGGGCGTCCTTGAACTCGGCCAGCGCGGCGTCGAATGCCCGACGTTGGGGGGCGTCGAACAGGTCGGCCGGCACGGTGGCCAGGACCCGGGCCGCTTCGATGCGCACCGCCCGGATGGTGTCTT
>WNGB01017472.1_pt1 | contig 15577 bp, 16 predicted proteins | sample 5400681 | NCBI WGS metagenome assembly WNGB01 (sample SAMN13153367, study PRJNA577476) | soil metagenome | isolation source: 115 cm soil or saprolite under grassland replicate 2 | place: USA:California | collected 2016-06-15
CCCGGGTGTACGTGTTACACGCCCGCAGAACCAGGAAATGAAGTCCAAGCCACCGTCCAAGCCACCAGAGAAGAAGGGGAAGCGGGGCGGGCGGAAGAAGCCGAAGACGCGGAAGAAGCCGAAGAAGCGCCCGCTTTGAAAGCCAGGGCGGAACTGCTTCCCAATCGAGGGGATCTGGCCCAAGTGGTGGGCCTGCGAGTCCGCTCGACGAGCTGAGCGCAGAGCCTTCAACCTCCAATCTGGTGGTCGTCGATCGCCACCAGCCTCGTCAGCAGGCGTCGTGGGTCGGGAATGAGGACGCCGGCGGTCACGGGCGTGGACGGCGCGAGCGCTGAGGACCGGCCAAACGGTAAGGGGGCTCCCCAGTGGCGCTTCCGCGCCAAAGGAACACTCCACGAGAAGCGTCGGGAGGGTACTGCCCTGTGCGCGGCCTGAGGTAGTCGGGCGGAAGGAAGCGCTTACCTCCGGCGTCATGCGAGCGCCTAACATATGTGGTCGGCGGTTTGAGCTTTCGAGGTACTGAGCCGCCGCCCGGATGCCCGCCTCGAAGCAGGGATAAAGGAGGGGGAACGAGGACCCGTCTCGACGAGGCCATGGAAGCCATCGCGGCGCAGGGCCGGGAGCGCGGCTTCGTCACCTCCGGGGACCTTCTCCGGGGGCTTTCCCTGGAGGACCTCAGCCCCGAACAGGTCGAGGCTTTCCTCATGGACGTGCAGGCGTACCTTCGCCAGGAGGGCATCGATGTCCTCGAGACCCCACGGGAGGCGTCCGAAGACGAGGTAGGAAAAGGGCGCGGGATCCGGCAGCGTCTGGGCTACCGGCTCGCGGTCCTGGTCTTCCTGGGGGCGGTCGCGCTGAACGACGTGATCCTGGCCGTGCGAGGCACTTCGCCCGGGGTGCTCCGAAACGCAAGGCGCTCAGGGCCCAGGCGGCGAGCACCGCGACCTCGATGGCGATCCTGGGGGCCATCGTCGCGCCCTTGGTCCTCGTCGGGTTCCCCCAGGAAGGCCGAGGAATCCTTGTTCCCGGTGCGGTCGGGGGTGGTGGTGGTACTTGCGGCGGTCGGGGCCGTCTACGCCTTCGTCGGGTCGAGAGAGACCCGTGCGGCCCAAGAGGGCAGGCTCCCGGCTCCCTGGGGTGGGCCGGAGGCCGAGCGCCACGCCGCGGCCATGATCTCGCTCTTCGGGGGGATCGTCGCGGTCGTGCTGCCGCTGACGGCGGGGATGATCGGCTGGCTCGCCATCTTGGCCATCCCCGCCGCGATCGGCGCCCTGATTGCAGGCGTGCGGGAGCTCCGGTGGGCGGGGCGAGACCCCGTCTTCCGGGCCGCTGCGGCATCGGGGATCGGCATGGCGTTCCTGCCCATGCACGTGCTGCTGCTTGGCCTGCTGCTCTACGGTCTCGCCAGATGAGAGTCGAGGTGAAATCCATGCGGTCTCAGGATGTGATCGTGCGCATGTGGGCCGGGACCGAGCTGATCCCGCCGACCCGGACCGAGCATGGCAAGCGCGCGTTATGGTCGGCGACTTCATCTGACTGCTACCCCAACTGGTACCCCTCGAGGTTGGAAACACAGGAGAACAGACGAGAAGCAGCGAGAAGGATCATGCCTGGTCATTCGGCTTGTTCGATCCGTTCTTCCTGCTAGAGGGCTTGGGTATCTTCGGACTCATAATCCGCACGCCGAAGGTTCAAGTCCTTCCCACCCCCACTCGTTTCCCCTGGTCAGGAGGGGGAGAATCTCTCCCCTCCCGCCTCTGGTACCCAAACTGGGACCTCTCCAGCTCGTCGGGCGCTCCCACCAGGCCAGGAAAATGTCGCTTACCCGCCATAGCAGCAGGCTAAGCCGGTAGTTCGTGGGAATTGGCGACCGGAGAGGGCCCGCTTTCTGCCGTCCCGAGCCCGGCTGGGACTGGTCCCTTAGGTCTCAAGGACCTCCACCAGGATCAGCGGTTCCTCGTCCAAACCACTTCCTCGGATCTGGTCGAGCATCTCGGTTGGGGAAAGGAGAAGAACCAGGACCCCTCCGATATCGTGCGCCTTCGTCGCGGCCCGGCGTATCGCCACGAGCCCGCCCTCGTCGATCGAGGTCACTTCGGCCAGATTGAGCGTGATCGGTCCCCCGGGGCCGAGGCTGGCGATCGCCTCGAGCAGCCGATCGGCGTCCTCGGCCAACACCGGACCGACCAGTCCCAGGCGCGAGGAGCCAGGCGTTCGACCTGCACCCGGCCATTGTGGGTCGCTCAGCCATCCCGGGCAAAGCCCGGACCCAAGCGATCGTTGCCAGCCGAGTGCTCCCTCGGCGCGAGGGAGGCACTCCGCAAGGTCCCAAAAGAGACCAGATCGCGGCATCAGCTGAGCCAGTTACTGCAATCGAACGCTGAACCTGCGCGTGACCAATGCGCAGCGCCGCTCGGTCTGCTCTCCCGATTCGAGTCCTTGCCAGCAAAGAGTGACGGTGGTGGATCCACACCGCGTGGGCGGCTCTGCCGGGCCACGTTGTGCTCTCTGATGTGGCAGCCGATGATGGAGGTCTCGTCGCCGCCAGGAGGATGGCGATGGTTCAAGCCTACGTGCTTATCCAGGCCGAAGTGGGGAGGTCGGCGGAGGTTGCCGAGGCGGTGGGCAAGATCCCGGGGGTCCGCTTCGCCGACGTGGTGGCAGGTCCCTACGACGTCATCGCCTGGGCCGAGGCCGCGGACATTGACGGGCTCGGCAAGCACATCCTCGCCAAGGTCCAGGCCGTCGGGGGAGTCACCCGAACTCTGACCTGCCCCGTGGTGCGCTTCTGACTGCAGCCCGTTAGCCTGTTCACGGATCCGGATTCGTTACCGGAGCTACGTGACGCCGTGGTTCGACTACTTCCGGATCACGCCGAGAGTACGCTCCCAACTTCTGGATGGGACCGGCTTAGAAATCCGCAGGCTCTGGAATCGGAGGACAGCCTGCATGTCGCCGTGATTGACAAGCAGACACACCAGGACAAGGGCTGGCACTGTTGCATTGGTCGCCCCGACTTGTTTCATCTCGCCTGCTCGAGGGGACGGTGTGAGCGACCTGGCGCCGGGCTCTGGCTCCTGGTCCTTCCCGGCGATCCGGCCCTGATGGTCCTGACGCGGGAGGACCTTCGCAGGTGGTTCGCCGCGATGGGCTGAGGCCGAGTGGACGATCATTCCGTTCCGAATCATGCCCTCTGATCAGTGCGTTCACAAGGGCACGGGGGCCCAGAGCGTTGCGGGGCAACGGCGCTGGGACGTTGCAGCATCGTGCAGGAGCGTTAGCGCGGAAATGAGGAGCGGTCTAAGGCGCCGTCCGATGTAACCCAGCCTCCTTGGCTCCAAGGTGGGCTTGGTCGCACTCGCAGGATGTTTCGGTTGCGGCCAACACCAAGGAAAGGCAGGAATCATGACCCAACGTACGCACGGCTCTGGTCATCGGTCGCGGTATCGCCGGCCCGGCTGCCGCCATGGCCCTCGACAAGGCGGGCATCCAAGCGACCGTCTACGAGGCACATCCTCGCGGCGCGGACGGGATTGGGGTTTTCCTTACTCTGGCGTCCAACGGGATCGATGCATTGCGGACGATCGGAGCAGATCGGCTCGCGCTGGCTGCTGGGTTCCCCACACCGGCGATCACGCTGCGCAGCACGACCGGGAAGAACCTGGGGGAGATCCGCGCCGGCCTGTCGCTCCCGGACGGCGCGACCAGCCACACGCTCAAGCGAGGCGACCTGTACAGAGCGATCCATGACGAGGCCGCTTCCCGCGCCATCGTGGTCGAGCACGGCAAGCGCCTGATCGATGTCGAACAGGGCAGCGATCACGTGCGGGCGGTGTTCGAGGACGGCTCCGACGCCACCGGTGAGGTGTTGATCGGCGCAGACGGCATCCACTCCGTGGTCCGCGGGCTCATCGACCCCGCCGCCCCCGCACCCGTCTACACCGGCTTGGTCAACCTCGGCGGCTACGCTCGCGGCGTCGATGTGGAGGCCGATCCCGGCAGCTACACCATGATCTTCGGTAAACGAGCATTCTTTGGCTACGTCCTCTCACCCGAGGACCAAGTGTGGTGGTTCGCCAACGTACCCCGCGGCGAGGAGCCTTCGCGCGGCGAGGTCGAAGGGATCGCCCCGGAGGATTGGCGACGCGCGCTTGCCGAGCTCTTCGTCGATGACGCTGGGCCCGCAGCCCAGCTGGTACAGGCCAGCGACGCGGCCGACATCATGAGGGCCAGCCCCGTCCACTTCGTGCCTCTTCTTCCGCACTGGCACACCGGACGCATGATCGTCGTCGGAGACGCAGCACACGCACCCACACCCTCGTCCGGCCAAGGTGCGTCGCTCTCCATCGAAGATGCGGTCGTGCTCGCCAAGTGCTTGCGCGACCTGCCAGATCCACGGCAGGCGTTCGCCCGTTTCGAGGAGCTCCGCCGACCTCGGGTCGAACGCATCATCAAACAGGCCGCGCGGATCAACAGCAGCAAGGCCGCCGGACCGATCGCCCGGGTGTTACGGGACGCGCTCCTCCCCGTTGTCCTGAAGACGGTCGCCAACAGCAAGCGGATCGATGAGCTCTACGACTACCACATCGATTGGAACGCCGCGATCGATTCGGTCGCCGTCTGGGGCAACAGCGCCCGGTGGCACTTACAGGATCCGCGGAGCGATCCACCAAACATCTGTCCTCTAACTGCGAAAGGAGAGGGCCATGGGAAGGGTCGTCTTCTACGTGACCGTGTCGCTGGATGGCTTCATCGTCGGGCCGAACAATGAGACTGACGGGCTGTTTGAGTGGTACTTCAGCGGCGATACGGAGATCCCGATCCCCGGATCGCCGACACTCAGAGTCTCGCGGGCGAGTTCCGAACTCCTCGAGGAAGCGAGCAGGTCGACCGGCGCGATGGTGACATCGGAGGAACTTCGATGTTGCGGGAGCCTGGGGCGGTTCTCCCTTCATTGCGCCGTGTTTCGTTCTGACCCACAGCGTCCCCCGGAAATGGGTCAAAGTAGAATCGCCGTTCACCTTCGTCACCGATGGGATCGAGAGCGCCATCCGTCAGGCGAAGGAAGCCGCGGGGGAGAAGAACGTCGAGATCGGCATCGCTAGCAGCTTGCAGCAGTGCCTGAAGGCCGAGCTTCTCGACGAGATCCGCATCGACCTGGTGCCCGTCCTGCTGGGCGCAGGTATCCGCATGTTCGACAACCTGGGCATGGGCGCCCGTCGAATTGGCAATCAACAGGGTCGTCGAGGGGTTCGGCGTGACGCACCTCCGCTACACGGTCCATCAAGCAAGGCCCACTCATTCGGCTCAATGACGGGTTGTGAGGGTTCCCGGTCCATGCCAGGAACATGACGGGGGCAAGGCAGAAGCCGCCGCTCCCCACGGCAGACTGCGGGAAAAAGTCCGGGCGTCGCGGACCCAAGAGATCGCCGCTTCCATGCCGTGAAGTGGCCGCCGTGGTCGAATTCGGGCCGAGGCGATGCTCGGACGCCGCTATGTGCTTCGTGAAGAAGTCGCTGCTATTGGGGGCGGGGATCGCCGCGGTGTTCGCGGCCGCTGCGGCCGCCAAGTACCGGAAGAGCTGAGCGCGGAAATGAGGAGCGGCCTAAGGCGCCGTCCGATGTAACCCAGCCTCCTTAGGTCCAACGTGGGCTTTGTCGCACTCACAGGAGCGAAGGAGACCGACATGCATGACTGGAAGCTCAGTGGACTCGTGGTGGTCACGCTGCCCGGTTGGGGATATCACGAGTCACAGCGCCGGCGGACTATCTCGAAAGCCAGGCGCGAATGGCGATCGATCGTTCGTTGCGGTGTTGCGGCCCTCCGTCAGCTGCTCGCTACGACCTCGTCCGGCGTCACGTGAGGCTCTCCCGCAGGGCGATCGTCGCAACCTCCACCCTGGATGCCGCACCCAGCTTGGCCTTGATGTTGGCGACATGGACCGACACGGTCTTCTTGCTGATCACGAGCGATGTGGCGATCTCGCCGTCCGACATACCCGACGCGACGAGCGCCAGCACCTCTTGCTCGCGTGGCGTGAGATCGAACCGTCCTCGTCGCGAAGGTGCCGGGAGGGTGGGCAGATCGTGAAGGTCAGCCGCCCGCACAGCGACCATCGCGATATCGAGCGCCTCCTGAACATCCCTGGACTTGCCGATGGCCCAGAGCATCTCGAACCTGACGGTCCCCAGTGCCGCTCGGGTCGCCGCCCACGACCGGCGGCGGGTCTTCTCTTCCTCGGGTACGACCGGCCATCGATGATCCGTCCGGTAGGCGTCGGCTGCAGCCCAGGCTTCCACGGCATCGGGCAACATCCCGGCGGACGCGAGCCACGCCGCTGCTGCTTCGAGCATGAACATGTCTCCGAGAGGATTCTCCATCCCGCGGACGGCGCCGCCGCCTTCACGCATCCGAGATCGTGCCGCTTCGAGCTCTCCCTGCGCCGTCAGTGCCTGAGCGGACGCGGCCGTGGCGTGCGCGAAGACCCCCCCTCTGTCACCGCTCTCGATCGACGAACGCCAACTCTCCGTCAACAGCGACTGTGCGTCTGAGTGCTCTCCGGCCGCGAGTGCGAACGCGCCACATTGGAGGAGCGCGCTTGCGGTTCCCCACACATCCCCGGCCTCACGCGCCATGTCGAGCGCCTCCTCGAACAGCGTTCGTGCCTGTGCAAGATCTCCGCGCGCCTTGGCGAGGTGGCCCTGAGCCATGAGTGGATCGACGAGGGCGCCGGGCGTCCGGTCATGGCGTGCATGCTCGATGGCCACAGCCATCCGATCCGCGACGACATCGAGCTCCGGTCCCCCGGTGCCGAGCGCTCGATAGCTCAGACCGATGAGCGACTCGAGGCGGCTCATGTGGTCATCGTCGTCCGCTGCCGCAAGGCTGGCCTCGAAGAGCTCCTGACTTCGATCGCGATCGCCCATCTCCCAGACGATCCAGGCCGCACGCCGTTGGGCCTTCGCGCGGAGCCCAGCCGGCGCATCAGATCCCACGGCCAGCGACGCTTCGAGCCATCGCAGCCCTTCGCCCATGCCACCCGCGTCGTACCAGAAGCGTCGCTTGAGCGCGGAGGCGAGCCGGAGCATCGACTCGTCCCGGTGGGCTTCTTGCGCCCAGGCGAGTGCCGCTCGGATGTCAGCCTGTTCCCGCGCGAGTCTGCGGATCCATACTGCTTGGTCCGGTCCCCGCAGTAGAGGCTCGGATCGCTCCGCAAGTGCCACGAAGTACGCGAGGTGGCGGTCGCGCAGCCCGACCCGATCCGGCTCCAGCACCTGATCCCACGCGAACTCGCGGATGGTTTCGAGCATCCGGAACCTGGGCTCGCCATCCGCATCGGAGGCAACCGTCAACACGTTCTGTTCGACCAGGTGGTGGAGGCTGGTGAGCACGTCGGGCCCGCCTTCTGGATCGGCAGGATCGATCGCGAGCGACTCCGCGGCTGCCAGCGCGAATCCGCCGGCGAACACACCCAACGAGGCGATGACGCGCTGGTCGCGCTCGCTCAACAGGTCGAAGCTCCACCCGATCGTGGAGCGGAGCGTGTGTTGGCGGATCGGTGCATCGATCGGTCCGACCGTCAAGAGCGGCAGTCGCCGATCGAGGCGAGCGAGAAGGGCGGTCGGCGTGAAGAGCCGGGTGCGGGCCGCGGCCAGCTCGATCGCCAGTGGCAAGCCGTCGAGGCGGGCGCAGATGCCGGAGACTGCGACGGCATTATCACTCGTGAGCGCGAAAGCTGAGTCGATGGCCCGGGCCCGATCTACGAACAGCTTCACTGCCTCGACCTCACCGAGATCGTCGAGCGACGCGAGCTCAGTGGGGTCCGGTAGCTGAAGCGGTGCTACGTGAAACTCGTGCTCAGCGCGGACGTGGAGGGGGGCGCGGCTCGTGGCCAGCACGCGCAGGCCCGGTGAGGCCGCCAACAGTCCCGCGACGACCGACCCGGCCGCGGGGAGCTGCTCGAGGTTGTCGAGCACCAGCACGACCTCCCGGTCGCCGATGCGCCGCGCCAGGGAGTGCTCGAGCGCCTCTCCGGCCACCTCGCGAACACCGAGGACGGTCGCGATTGACACGAGCACCAGGGCTGCATCCGTGATCGGGGTCAGATCGACGAGATGCAGATCCGGAGACGATGCGCGGCGACGAGCCACGAACTCGAGCGCGAGACGCGTCTTGCCGCATCCCCCGGGTCCCACCAGAGTGACGAGGCGCGCGCCGCCGAAGCACGCCTCGAGTTCCGCGAGCTCACGTGAGCGACCCACGAACGACGTGGGCTGATCGGGTATCGGCGCGTCGGTCATCTTTCAAGTCTCCCGGTCCCGATTATCAACGACAGACGTGGCGCGCGCGATCGCTCGGGCCGCTGTCGGCGAGGTCTTTGGCTCCTGATGCAGGACGCAGCCTTCCGCTAGGGGAAGAGTCTGGCGGGGAGCTCGCCCGGCGAGCACGCTCCTTCGACGCGGAAGTGACAGACCTGTAGGTCTTGTCAGACCGGCGTTCTGTATCTAGGCCGTACAATCAACAAAGGAGACGAGGACTCTCATAAGGTCCCGCTCCCTTCCCGTGGCGGAGGCAGCCTCCTCTTACGGAGGTATCCATGTTTGGGTGCTGGCGGGGGCGCAGGTGATGTCCCGCGGCGCTGGAAGGAAAGCGAAACGGCCTCGCACAACCGTGCTGCGCGAGCTTACGCCGCGCGAGACGGAGGTGCTTCGGCTGCTTGCGACGGAAGGTCTCACCAACCGAGAACTGGGAGAGCGGTTAGGCATAGCCCCGGCCACCGTTGGGACCCATCTCGAGAACGCGCGGATCAAGCTGAGAGTGCACAATCGTGTGCAGCTTGCATTGGCGGCGTACCGGCTCGGGATCGCGAGGGACAAGAGAGGGAGACGTTGAGGTCGACAGCAAGCGCGCACTCGCCGAGACGGATGCCAAGGCTGACGCCTGACCGCGGGCGGGCACGGTGGGCTCGATAACGCTCAACAGGCCGAGAGGCCCTGCCGGTGGGGAGGGCAGAGCCTCTCGCTAGAGTAACTCTGCATGTATCGGCGCCGCCCCGCTCGGGTTGAGCCCCAAAGCGCCCCAGTTTGGTATCTTCCCGGATCGATCGGCTCAGGTTTGTCCACCCCCTTGGAACTTTCCAGTCCTCGGGCCTGCCTAGTCTCCACCCCGACCTCGTACCAGGTCCTCTCGTTGCTGGCGGCTGAAAGGTGGGCGGAGGCGGGCACTCTGCCGGCATCGGACAACCAACCCCGAAGCCAGTAGCCTCGCCAAGGACTCCCCGCAGCCGGAGGGTCCCGGGCGAGGCTACTGGCTTCGGGGTTGGTTGTCCGATCCCGGCAGAGAAATCACCCGGCCTCCTGCGTATGAAACCGCTCTCTCTCGCGATGTAACCGGTGGACGCTTTGGTTAGGGCATACGGGATCGGGGCCGGGGAATCGAATGCCTCGGCCGATGGGAGGAAGACCGGGGCACGGCTCTTCGGCACAGACCGAGGGAGCCGGTCCCCAAGAAGTAGGGGACAGATACGGGGTCATGAGGTTTTCCGAACCCGTTGAAGCGGTGAACGCTCAGCCCACCCTTGGTGAGCTTGGGGCGCCGGTCGATCCGACCCTGTGCACCGAGAGGGCTGCCTCTGTCCCCGATCCCGGGACGATTGCCAGCCTCGTCGGCAAGGACATGGCCTTCCTGCTTGAGGCGGCCCAGGCAGCTGGGGAGGTTCGGTCCAGGGCCCAGGCCGTTCGGGACACGATCGTTGCGCTCCTCACCGAGCTAACTCGGAGCTGAACACGCCGCCTGAGGGCGGCGACTGCCCGAGGGGCGCAGGCTCGCAGAGGGTAGCGGCGCAACACGCTGGGGACGTTTCACCATGTTGCACGGCGTTTCAGTGCGGCGACTGCCCGAGGCCCTTGCCCCAGGGCATGCAAACCTGGCCCGGGGCGCCTATGCGGGATCGGGCCGGGGATCGAATCCTTCGGCGGACGCCTCCCGTTCGCACGATATCTGCGACGTCTGACGTATCGCCAGCTGGCTGTACCAGGAACGTGTGAGGCTGGGAAAGGCAGACGCGACGGTAAGCCGGGATGTCTATTTTCCTCCTTACGAATCTTGCGTGCGGCCGCCAACTCAGACTCTCGTTGCTTCGTCACGAGGAACTGGCGACGTCTGGTTCCGACGGACTAGGCATCTGGTCTACTCATAGTTCTCGCCCCAAGCGGCGAGCCACAGATCCGAATGGAATGCTCTCCGGACGCCCGGTTACTCGCATGCTCGTGTCGACGAGTGAGATCCGGGATTCCTCATCTTCTCAAGGGGCGTGGGTACTTCTGACATTGAAGATGAGCGCTTTCTCGACTGTCCTCCACACACCAGAAGTTGCATCGTTCGGGCCATCGAGACGGAAGGACCCCGGAAGGAAGGTGTCGAGGACACGAGTTCTGAATGTGTCGAACGTGACGTGGACCAACGGGAGGACGCGCCATGCTAACGCGAGGAGGCCAAAGAGAAGGAAGGCACAATGAATCACAGCGGTGTGCGTGTCCAAGGTAGAGCCGCGTACGGACTCGCCCACCTGCCCGTGGTCGATTTGGCCGATCTTGCGAGGGCCGACCGAGATGACGTACAGAGGTTCGAAGTCCGGTGGCAGGACTGAGACGAGGTGCCCATGTTGAAGATCGCAGTGGTGGCGGCGATGGTGGGCCTGTCGGTGTTGGCCTGCGGACGACGGGATCCCCGCCAAGCCCTCGTAGAGGAACTATGCACCTCCGCTCAGGGAGCCCAAACCAGCGAGGAAGCCTACGAGCTGGTCTCCGAGATCTTCCGCGGCGAAGTCTTTGAGCGCGCGGCCAAGCTGGGGATGAACGAGGAGGACTTCGGTCAGGCGGTAGAAGCCCGCTGCGGAGAAGCGCTTCAACAGGTAGCCCAGCTTGCCAGGGCATACGAAGAGGCACGGGAGACGGAGCATCGGGCCCTCCTGGACCAGCTGCGCATGAGCGTGGAGGAATGCACGGACGAGGAGGCGGCGGGAACGATCACCAACACATCGGATCAAGCACTCCCCGACGTCGCGGTCACCGTCCTCCTCTTCGCCGCTGATGGCACCCAGATGACCTCCTCCCACGTCCTGGTGAGGGATCTCGCACCCGGTGAGACTCGCCGCTGGATGGCACCACGAGCACCAGAATCCCTTCCCGAGGACTTCTCCTATTCCGTGGCGAGGTGCGAGCCACTGGCGGGCGGCGGGTACTAATCAGCTCCTCGGCCGGATCCAGGGCGTTTGTTGCGTCCGCATCGCCGTTCCCGCACTGATCCGTACACCATGAGACCGGTACGGCACGCATACCACGTTCTGAGATGATGCTCCGGCCCGCGACCCCGAGACCTGCGGAGGTGCCTGATGCCGATCCTTCGGTTCGCTGATGCGCCCGAGTTCGATCTGTCGGGGATCCGCGTGCGCGGCCTCGCGTCGCCGTCGCGGGGGTCGACCGAATCGATGACCTATCGGCTCGATGTCGCTGGAGGCCAGCACGTGCCCGCGCACACGCACGACCACGAGGAGGTGTCCCACCTCCTCTCTGGCCGGTGGACCGTGACGATCGAGGGGGCAGACACGCCGCTCGAGCCTGGCGATACGGTGATCGTGCCAGCCGGCGTGACCCACGCTTCGTATACGCGCGCGGGCGAAGAGGCGGTGATCCTCACAACGATGCCCGTGGGCACCGTCACGATCCGCTCAGATGGCGAGCGGGTGTCGCCGCCCTGGGGGTTATAGGACCCCTGCGCGAGCCTGAGGGGACAGAAACTCGTGATCTTAGCCGCGGGGTCGGGTGAGGCCACCTGAGACCATGCCTCTGCCATGGCCCTAACGGATTGCTAGGCCCCCACATCCCGCGATACCGGCTTTCGCTGCCAGCTCACGTTCGTCTCCGTCGCGACACCTCGGGGTCCTTCAATACGAGATCGGCGTGCTGGCGACCGACCACCTCGACGCCCAGGTCCACCCGCCGGCCGGCATCCGGACCGGTCTTGACCACAACCGCTGGCAACCCTCACCCCCTAGGGGTTCGCGATCGTACGGCTGGTCTTCGATATCGGTCGAGTGACACCGGACCTTGAAATCGGGCGGTACCAGGCATCCGGGTTCTACTTTGCGGGCTTTGGTTGCGCATCGCTCGTCCATCTTGGCCTCGGGTTTCCGGGCCGGGTCCTCGGTCGAGCTCCGCATCCGCGCGAGCGTCTTCCTGCCGGCCTTGGCCCCGCGTTCGACTTTGCTCCTTCCGGTAGTCGGGAAGGCAGTGGGAGCAGAGCTTACCGGTCGTAGAGCTCCTGGCGGGCCTTCTCGGTGTCGAGCTGAGCTCTGGAGGCCTGGAGCGACGCGCTGAAGGGTGTGCCCGACCGTTGGCATCTGTACCGCGTGGCGAAGCCCAGGTCGCTTCGGTGACTTGCGCGAAGGGGCCTACTCAGCCTGGGCGGGAGATCGACACCGAGAAACGTGCTCCCGTCGCCAACCAGGCGCATTGTCCGGTCAGGACCGCGACGAGCGTGCCGGAATCCGCCCCGTGAGTGTCGTCCCCTCTTGCGGCTTGGACAGGACCTCCAAAGCTCCACCGAGGGCCTCGAGCCGGTCCGCCATGCCCTGGAGGCCCGTCCCCGTGCGAGCCTCGGCGGGCTCGAAGCCGACGCCGTCGTCCGCCACGATGAACGCCAGCCAGCCGTCTTCGCCGACCAGCCGCACAGTGGCCTTCGATGCTTCGGCATATTTCGCCACGTTCTGCAACGCCTCCAGGCAGCAGAAGTAGACGGCGGCCTCGACGTCGTGCGCGTAACGTCCGATGCCGTCGGCCACGACCGTTACGGGGACCGGCGCCTTTCGAGCCTGGGCCTCCAGGGCCGGCGGGAGCCCCCGGTCGGCCAGCAGCGTGGGATAGATGCCCCGGGCGAGGTCGCGCAGGTTGTCCAACGCTTCATGCGTGTCGGCCTGGACCTCGGCGAGCATCCGCTTCGCCTTCTCGGGGTCGCGGTCGATGAGGCCCTCGGCCAGCCGCTCCTTGACTGAGAGCGCCACGAGCTGCTGCTGCGCGCCGTCGTGGAGGTTGCGCTCCAGGCGGCGGCGTTCCTCGGTCTGGGCCGCGACGATCCTCCGCTGCGCCGCGCGGAGATCGTTCAGGCGCGCCCGGAGTTCCTCGGTGAGTCCGACGTTGCGCAGGACCAGACCCTCCTGTGCGGCGAGGTCGCTCAGCAGCCGCTCCTCGGTAGGGGTCAACGGATCGCCCGGCTTCTTCGTCACCGAGAGGGCGCCGAGCACCTCGTCATGATGCCGGACCTCGACGAAGCGAGTGGCGTCGGGGGGCCCTGGTGAGCCCAGCGGTAGCGGAACGGGGTCGGGCGCATCGGCGGGCCAGCTGGCGCCGACCCGAAGCATCCCCTCCCGGCGGAGCCACACGTCGGCCCGGTTCGCGCCGGTTCCCTCGGCCAGCGCTCGGGCCGTCCGCGGCAGGAGGTCCTCGATGGCGAACGCTCCCGACATCCGCTCGACCAGCTCCGAGAGCACCTCGTAAGGGGTCGCCCGCTCGCCGTACACCAGCCGGTTCGCCACCCGTTGCATCCGCGACCGAACGGGCTGGAAGGCCACGGCGACGACGGCGGTCGCGACGACGGCGAGCAGGACGTTTCCCTCGTCCCCGCGGCCGAGGAGTGAGCCTGCCACGACGACGAACCCGACGTACACGAGAGTGATGAACGCGGCCAGGGCACCCACGACGAGCGCCTTGCTTATCACCAGGTCGATGTCGAACAGCCGGTACCGCAGGATTGCGATGCCAATCGCGATCGGGAAGAAGGAGAAGCCGACCAGGAACGGGATCTGCAGGAGCGAGCTGACCAGGTCGTCTGGGTTCTCGTCGAAAGCGAACGCCTGGAGCAGGAACCCGATCCCGAACACCGTCGCCGCCAGCGCCAGCCACTTCAGCTGTTCGCGCTGCTCGCCGGTCGAACGGCGGTAGCGCACGAACGGGGACAGGGCCGATACCACCATCGCAGCGAGGAACGGGAGCCATATGAAGCCGCCTTCGTTCAGGCCCGTATCGCGAACAGCATCGATCCCGATCGGGTTCTTGATGCCGGGGAAGTCACTGAGCGTGGGCGAGAGCGCTTGGCCCACGGCCAGGAGCGCGATCGAGAGGAGCAACAGGCGCTCGACCCAGCGCCACCGAGCGGTGGCAAGCCTCCCGTCGGGGAACCGGAGGAGCACCAGCGCCGCTAGACCGAGCCAACCGAGGAAGCCAACCTCCGCTAGGAGCGCCGCCCACCCGCGGCCGGGCAGCGGCGGGTGAGCTTCGGCCCAGGTCTGGGCGACCAACGCCAGGCTCCCTGTGAGACCGCTGGCCAGCATGAGCCACCCGATCAGGCTGCCTCGCGCGCGGGATGCGACGAGGGCGCCGACGAACGAGGTCGTCGCGAACCCCAGGAGCACGATCAACCCCGCGGCGTCGAACTCGCCACCCGAATAGCCGAAGTGGACGACGGCGTTCCCGACAAGGAGCCCGACGGACACCAGCGCTAGCACCCAGGGGAGGCGGGCGGGTGGTCCCCCCGGCGCTGGGGACTGCCGGGCGTGCTCGACCCTGCCCATGGCCGCATCCTGGCACGCGGCCGCCGCCGCCGAAAGGGTGCCAGCATGCGAATCGCGACGCCCGGCCCCTTACTCCGCGCCGGTGCTGGCACCTCGGGCACTCACTGACAGCCATCACCGAGTTTGATCAGGTATTCGGCGAGCGCGCGTGACGGAACCGGCCCCCGAAGGTGCGGGTGTGCGTCGAGTGCGGCGACGGGCACTCGGGCTACGGGCCGAGAATCGAGGAGCGGATCGCGCCATAAGAAGCCCACTGCTCGGCGGGTCGGCCAGCGGGCGCCACGCGCCACTCCGCACTCGAACGCGGCGACCACGCTGGCGGCTAGCCAGACCGAAATCTCACACGACGAGAGAGTGGGTTGGCAACCCGCACCGTGAGGTTTATTGCGGGGAGACCAGACGCCGTCGCGGCATCGACGTGCGTATCCTGAGCCGGTGGCTCAGGTCGACGTCGTGTTCGAGGGCTACCTGGGGCGGTCGGACGATCGCGTGGCCTCCACCGTTGGTCTCGTTCGCGATGGGGACGCCATCGTCATCGTGGATCCGGGACTGGTGCCAGGCCCGCACTCCATCCTGGACCCACTCACCGCGCTCGGCATCCGCCCCGATGACGTGACCGACGCTATCTTCTCCCATCATCATCCAGACCACACCCTGAACGCAGCGCTGTTCCCAAGCGCCCGCTTCCATGACCACTGGGCGATCTACCAGGGCGACCTCTGGACCTCCCGAGACGCGGAGGGATTTCAGATCTCGCCTGCTGTGTCGCTGCTTCATGTGCGCGGGCACTCCAACGAGGACATCGCCACGGTGGTCCAGACCGAGGACGGGCTCGTCGTGTTCACCCATGCGTGGTGGACGGCTGATGTCCCCGTCGAGGACCCCTACGCCCCCGATCCCACGGCGCTCCACGCGAGCCGGGCTCGCATCCTCAAGCTGTCGCCCGCTCTC
>WNGB01007622.1_pt1 | contig 15572 bp, 14 predicted proteins | sample 5400681 | NCBI WGS metagenome assembly WNGB01 (sample SAMN13153367, study PRJNA577476) | soil metagenome | isolation source: 115 cm soil or saprolite under grassland replicate 2 | place: USA:California | collected 2016-06-15
ACCCCTGTTCCGCAAGAGCACCGTGCTGTACGGGGCGGACCTGGCCAAACGCGAGATCGCGCAGCGCCGCCAGGCGGTCATCGTCGAGGGCTACACCGACGTGATGGCCTGCCACCTGGCCGGGGTCCGGACCGCGGTGGCCACCAGCGGCACGTCGTTCGGTGACGGGCACATCAAGATCCTCCGCCGGCTGCTGATGGACGCCGACCAGTTCCGCGGCGAGGTCATCTTCACGTTCGACGGTGACGCCGCCGGGCAGCGCGCCGCGCTGCGCGCGTTCGACCTCGAGGAGCACTTCGTCACCCAGACCTTCGTCGCGGTCCAGCCGGACGGCCTGGACCCGTGCGACCTGCGGCTCAAGCAGGGTGATGGCGCCGTGCGGGACCTGATCGCCCAGCGGCTGCCGGTGTTCGAGTTCGCGATCCGCAGCGAGCTGGCCAAGCACAACCTGGACACCAACGAGGGCCGGCTGGCCGCCCTGGATGCGGCGGCCCGGATCATCGGCCGGATCAAGGACCGGGGGCTGCGGGACCGCTACGCGGTCAGCCTGGACCGCTGGCTCGGGATGCTGAACGAGGAGTTCGTGCTGGCCCGGGTCCGTGAGCACGGCGTGAGCGTGGACGCCCGCCGGCGCGGCGGCCCGGACCGCGGTCCGGGTGCCCCGGCCCGGGGGGACAGCCCCGGCCAGGGCGCCGGCCTGGCCCGCGGCCCTGGCCCGGCCCGCGGGTCTGGCCCAGCCGGGGGTTCCGGTCCGGGCGGCGAGGCCCCGCGGGCGGCCGCCGGACGGGGCGGCCCGGACGGGTCCCCGTACGACGCCAGCGACCCCGTGGTCAACCTGGAACGCCAGGCTCTCAAGCTGGCCATCCAGCGGCCGGCTCTCTGCGGGCCGGTCTTCGACACGCTGCAGAAGGACGACTTCAGCGTGCCGGTGCACGGGTCGGTCCGGGAGCTGATCGCGGGCTGCGGGGGAGTGGCGGCTGCGGGCACGGCCCGGGAGTGGGCCGCCCGGCTGATCGGCGCCGCCCCCAACGACCGGGCCCGGGAGTTCGTCACCAGGCTGGCCGTGGAACCCGTGGAGACACCGAGGGCCGACGGGGAGCCGGACGCGCGGTACGCGGAGGAAGTCCTGGCCCGGGTGGCGGAGCTGGCCGTGAGCCGGCAGATCACCACGCTGAAATCGCGCCTGCAGCGTCTCAACCCCACCGACAGCCAGAGCGACTACAACCGGACCTTCGGCGATCTGGTGGCGCTGGAGCAGCGCCGGAAGGCCCTCCTGGAACGCGCCTCCGGCGCCCTGTGAACCGCGGTAGCCGCTGTCCGCGGGCAACCCGGCACGTGGGTGGCGGTAGCCGGCGGGTCGTTCCGGGACGGGCGGCTGGCACACGATTGGACTGTTGTGGCTGGTGAGCCGCACGGGTCATGCCACGCATCGGGCTGAACCCCACCCGCGTTACTTACCAGAAAGTGACAAAATTAACCCCACCGTTACCCGGGGTTCGTGGCGCACACTGGTCTGCGTGACCCTTACGTTACTTCCCAGTGGCGGTCTGTCAGCGGAACAGGTGGCGGAGCTGGTCGCACGGGCCAGGGAGCGCGGCACCGTTACGGCAGCTGACATCACGTCCGCGCTCGATGCCGCAGATCTCCCGGCCGACGCCTTCGACAATGTCGTGCGCCTGCTCACCGACGAGGGCGTCGAGATCATCGACCCCCCGGCCGAGGAAGCGGCGGACGTCCCCCGGGATATCCCCGCCGACACCAGCCACCGGGCGGGCACCGGCGACCTCGTCCGCATCTACCTGCGCGAGATCGGCCGCGTGCCGCTGCTCACCGCGCACGACGAGGTGGAGCTGGCGAAGTCCATCGAGGCCGGGCTGTTCGCCGAGGAAAAGCTGCAGGGCGGGTTCCCGGTGCTGGATGCGCACCGCGCGGAACTCGGCGAGCTGGCCGCGGACGGGCTCCACGCCAAGCAGCGCCTCATCGAGGCCAACCTCCGCCTGGTCGTGTCCATCGCCAAGCGGTACATCGGCCGCGGCCTGGTCTTCCTGGACCTGATCCAGGAGGGCAACCTCGGCCTGATCCGCGCGGTCGAGAAGTTCGACTACACCAAGGGCTACAAGTTCTCCACGTACGCCACCTGGTGGATCCGGCAGGCCATCACCCGCGCCATCGCCGACCAGGCCCGGACCATCCGGATCCCGGTGCACATGGTGGAGACCATCAACAAGATGGCCCGCGTGCAGCGCCAGCTGCACCAGGACCTGGGCCGTGAGGCCACTCCGGAGGAGATCGCCGCGGAGATGGGCCTGGCCCCGGACCGGGTGGCCGAGATCCAGCGGATCGCCCAGGAGCCCGTATCGCTGCAGTCCCCGATCGGCGAGGAAGATTCCGATCTCGGCGACTTCATCGAGGACGCGGACGCCGTGGTGCCGATCGAGGCCGCGGCCTTCATCATGCTCCAGGATCAGCTGGAGCAGATCCTGGACACGCTCTCCCCCCGGGAGCAGAAGATCATCCAGCTGCGGTTCGGCCTGATGGACGGGCATCCCAGGACGCTGGAAGAGGTGGGCCGCGAATTCGGCGTCACCCGTGAGCGCATCCGGCAGATCGAGTCCAAGACGCTGGCCAAGCTCCGGCACCCCAGCCGGGCGCAGATGCTGCGCGAATATCTCGGCTGACTTCAGAGCCGTTTTAGTGCGTCTGACCTGCTAATACGTCACATCACCTAGCTTCCGCTTGCCTAGCATGCCGCAGTGAGCCAAGATAACGGGTATGACGACAGCGAGCGAGCGAGACGCTCAGCGGGCAGCGGATCTTGCCCGCGATCTTGAGAACGTGCTGACGGCGCTGGCCTTTCCCCTGTCGGCGGACGGCGTCGTGATGGTTGACCTCGAGGCCTGGAAGGCCGCCAGCGTCCCCGAGATACTGACCCGGCTGCAGCACCGCATCAGCCAGGTACTGCCGCACTTCGCCCCATGACTCCTGCCGAGCTGGACGCGCTGACTGAGTCGTGGATCACCCACATGCAGGCCGAGCGGAAGTCGCCGCACACGATCCGCACCTACACCGCCGGGGTCGCCGCGTTCCGCCGCTGGTGCGTGGCCGCCGGGATTGAGCCGGTGCTCGACCGGGCGACGGTGGAGAAGTTCACCGCGGCCCTGCTCGACCAGGGCGCCGAGGCGGCCACGGCGCTGTCCCGCCAGCGCGGGGTGCGCCGGTTCTCCGCATGGCTCGCCGCCGAGGGCGAGATCCCCGACGACCAGCTGGCCGGGATGCGGCCGCCGAAGCTGGACGACAAGGTCCCGGCCGAGCTCACCACCGATCAGGTCAAGGCGATGCTGGCCACCTGCGGCGCCAAGGACTTCCACGACATCCGCGACGAGGCGATCATCCGGCTGATGACCGAGTCCATGGTCCGCGCCGGGGAGCTGCTGGGCATGCTCACCACCGAGGTGGACATCCGCGGCGGGTCGGCGCTGGTGCGGCGCGGCAAGGGCGGCAAGGGCCGTCTGGTGCCGTTCGGGCCGCAGACCGCCCGGGCCCTGGACCGTTACGCCCGGGCCCGGCGCCGCCATGCGCTCGCCGCCTCGCCGCAGTTCTGGCTGGCGAACCGCCAGCGGGTGATGACGTACGAAGCGCTGTACTCGGCGCTGCGCCGCCGCGCGGAGCGGGCCGGGTTCACCATGCACCCGCACATGCTGAGGGCCACGGGCGCGATCCGGTGGCGCGCTGCGGGCGGTTCCGTGCCGGGGCTGCTGACCGTCGCCGGGTGGTCGTCGCTGGAGATGGCGCAGAGGTACGTGAAGGCCGCGGAGAACCACCTGGCGGTCGACGAGGCACACAAGCTCAATCTGGGGGACCTATGACCGGCCGGGTGCTCGTCACCGCCCGGTGCGTGCGGCGCTGGCACGAACTCGCCAAGGTGCTTCCGGGCCGCCGCCCGCTGACCCCGGCCACGCCTGCCGGCCCCGGCCCGCCCCGCTTGCGGGGCCGGGCCGGGGCCGCTGGCGTGCCGGAGGGCGGCCGGGTTACGCGGGCGGGGTGCCCGGCCCGCCCGAGGCCGGCCCTGATCCCGCGGGCGGCACGTCCGGCCGCGGATACGTACCGTCCGGGCCGGTCGGCTGGGCACCTGGCTCGGGGTACGTGGCGAATGGGTACGTGGTGCCCGGCCCGGCGGGCTGGCCGCCCGGCCCCCCGTACGTGGCATCGGGCCCGGCCGGCGGCCACGCGGCCTCACCGGGGCCGCCCCGCGCCCCGTGCGCGGCGGTGAGCCGGTAGTAGACCAGCGTCACCACGAGGGCCAGGAACGGCGCGACCAGGGTGCCGGATATGACACTGCTGATGAAGTTCCTGGCTGCCAGCGGCAGCGCCAGCAGGGTCAGGCCCAGCACGATATCGACCACGATCAGGATCAGGAACACCAGCACATAGGTCCCGAAGACGTGCCACGCGTACCCGCGGACAGTCCGCCAGCTCTTGCTGAACGAGCTGAAGACGCCTTCCCCGCCGATCACGATGCTGGGGACGATCAGCGACCAGAAGGTCAGCAGGATCAGCCCGGGGATGATGAGCAGGACGAAGCCGATCGAGATCCCGATACCGGCCAGGATGGACGCGGCAATCACCGTGACCAGGTACGGAAGGGCGGCGGAGACCGTCTCACCCAGGTTCAGGTCCACCCGGCCGTCCCGGACGTCCTGCACGGCTTTGACCAGGGCCGCCTGGACCAGGAAAGCGGCGATCAGGCTGACGATCCAGCCCAGGAACAGGCCGAATCTGCCCGCGAGACCGAGCAGCGCCGCAATGATGGCAGCGCCCACGTAGATCGCGAAAGCGATGAGCAAAAAGTGGCCGGCAAAGCGCCTGTAATAGCCCCAGGCCTCGCCGAGTACCCCCGATAGTGGACTCATGCGCTGGTTATACCGTTGCCAATAGTGATCAAAACAATCCACAGCAGGCAGTCCGGAGGCAATATCTGCCCTGGTCAGAGGCCTAGTGGATGCCCGGGTCAAAGGCCTGGCCGGCGTGCTGGCCAGGGCGCTGCAGGCAAGCCCTGGCCAGCACACTGCGCAGGTACCTGGCCTGGAGCCTGCTCGATGACCTGCCCAGTGGGCCAGCTCAGGGGCTGGCCGCGGGCGCGGCCAGGACGCACGGAGCCCGCCGGCCCGGCGTACGCTGGCCGGCGGGCTCTTGCGCAGCTCTGGCTGCTGCCCCGCGTGAGTCAGCCTGGTGGCTAGCTGCCCGTTCCCGGCGTTCCGGGCGCGCTGGTGTACGAGCCGCCCTGCGAGTGGCCGTTGGCGTCCCGCGTCCGCAGGCCCGGGATGTGCCCGCTGATCGGGCCGCTCATCGTGCTCTTGGCCTTCTCGGCCAGCCGCGGCACCCGCTGCATCGCCTTGTCCTTGGCCGACTTGGCCAGGCTCGCCGCCTGGGCCTGCGCGGCCCCCGCAGCCTGCTGCATCGCGGGGCTGTCCGCGGCCTTGCGGGCCAGCTTCTTCATCTGCTCGTAACGCTCCCGGCCCGCCCGCGCGCCGACGATGAATCCGACGGCGAGGCCGGCGAAGAACGTGAACCGGTACCGCATCTGGCAACCTCTTCTCAACGGTGTCGACTGCGCCAGGGTTGACCTTCCCCTGTTGTCCAGCCGTACTCCAGGTTACGCGCTGGCAAATGGGCGGCCCGGAGGCCGTGGCGGCGCGCAACTGGCCGCGGCCCGCGACGGGTACCGTCTCACGTGCGCTACCCTTGTGCGCGCGGCAAAAGCAGGCCGGGACTCATGGTCCCGCCGGTGTTGCCGCGGTTGATCCCGCGTAGCTCAATCGGCAGAGCGTCCGGCTGTTAACCGGCAGGTTATAGGTTCGAGTCCTATCGCGGGAGCCAGGCCACGGGGCTAGCGGAGCAGGCCCGCGCCCCACGAACGGGCCCGCTCCAGCTCACCGGGCCGCAGCGGCCCTTCCACGTCATCCACGATGAACCCCGCCGGCGGGGACACCAGCTCGTACCTGCGGTGACGCAGCCGCCGCGCGATCCCCTTCGCGGCGCCACCCGCCATCCGGACCTCGCCCCGGGTGTCGAACGCCGCCCCGAGGCTGCCCATCGGCGCCCGGGGGAGCCCGTGGAACCACTCCCGGACACCCGGCCCGGCGGCGCGCTGCTCGGCCTGGTGACCGGGCACCTTGGCCGGTACCCTCTCCTCGGCCTTCAGGCCCATCTTCCGGGTGACCGCGGAAGCCATCCCATGGGCGTGGGTCGGGCCTCCGACCACCAGCAGGTCCGCGCCCAGCGCGGTGTCCCGGGTGGCCTCGGCCGCCCGCACGCAGGACACCTGCGCGTGCGGCATGGCCGAGCGGATCCCGTCCTGGATGGCCTCGGCCACCTCATGGGTGTTGCCGAACAGGCTCTCGTACACGATGACGACCCGCATGGCCCACCTCCCGGACCCGGCCCCCGAGTGCCTCCTGTACCCAGCATGGGCAGCAGCGGTGCACCGCGTCAGGGACGTTGGTCCCTGGCTAGGTCCTCGCCCTGCTCCCGCCCCCGCAACGCGCGATGGCCGGCGGGAGGATCCCGCCGGCCATCGCCCTGTATCCGGTTACCCTGACTCGACCTCGAGCATTTCCCGGGTCACCGCGTCGCCGGCCGCGCTGTCCAGCTGGGTCTGCTCCCCGGCCAGGTCCGAGCGCTTCACCCGAATGAAGGCGAGCACCACGATCAAGGCGAGCACCATGATCCCCGCCGACACCTCGAACCCGCGGGAGAACCCGACCGACAATGCATGGTCGTAGATCGCCACGGCGGCCGACTTGGCCTGCGCCGCGCTGGCGTGCACCGGGTGGCCGGCCTTGGCGGCGGCCGCGGCGGCCGCCTTCGCGGCCTCGGCCGAGTGCCGCGCGGTGTTGGCCACCACGGTCCAGGCCACGGTGCCGAGCAGGGCCAGCCCGATCGAGCCGCCGACCTGCTGGCCGACGTTGGGCAGGCTGGACGCCAGGCCCGCGTCCCGCTCCGGGACCCGGTTCAGGGCGATCAGGGTCACGGGCATGAACAGCATGCCCAGCCCGGCCGCGGTGACCAGCATCGGGCCGAGCAGCCCGCCGCTGTACGTGCTGTGCTCATTGATCCGCGACAGCCAGAACATCCCGCCCGCGGAGATTGCAGACCCGGCGATCAGCAGCGGCCGGGCGCCGATCCGCGGCACCAGCTGGGCGCTGACCCCGGCCATCACCATGATGGCCGCCACCATTGGCAGGTAGCCGATGCCGGTCTTGAGCGCGCTGTACCCCCAGACCGTCTGCACGAAGATGGTCAGGAAGAAGAACATCCCGAACATCGCGGTCCCGATGCACAGCATGATCAGGTTGGCCGCGGACCGGTCCCGGTTACGGAAGATCCGCAGTGGCATCAGCGCGTGCTCGCTGCGCGACTCGATGAAGACAAACGACGCCAGCAGCACGACCGCGGCCGTGAGCGAGACGATGACCTTGGTGTCTCCCCAGTGCGAGACGCCGTTCGGGCTGGTTGCCGCGCTCGTCAGGCCGTAGACCAGGGCCGCCAGCCCCAGCGTGCTGGTGATGGCGCCCGGCAGGTCGAACCGGCCCGGCCGCCGCTCCGACTCGACGAGGACCCGCGGCGCGATCAGCGCGACGAGCGCCCCGATCGGCACGTTGACGAACAGCACCCAGCGCCAGGACAGGTACGTGGTCAGCAGGCCGCCGGCCATCAGCCCGACCGCGGCGCCCCCGATGCTCATCGCGGCATAGACGCCCATCGCCCGGTTCCGCGGCGGTCCCTCGGGGAACGTGGTGGTGATCAGCGACAGGGCTGTCGGGGCGATGATGGCGCCGCCGACCCCCTGCACGGCGCGGGCCGCCAGCAGCCACGCCTGGGTCGTGGCGAAGCCGCCGAGCAGGGAGGCCACCGAGAACAGGATGATCCCCGCGATGAAGACGCGGCGCCGGCCGAGGATGTCCCCGGCCCGGCCGCCCAGCAGCAGCAAGCCGCCGAAGGTCAGTGCGTAGGCGTTGACGACCCATTCCAGGCCGGTGCCGGAGAACCCGAGCGCCTTCTCGATGTCGGGCAGTGCGACGTTCACGATCGTCGCGTCGAGCACCACCATGAGCTGCGCGGTGGCGATGACCAGCAAGGCCAGGCCGAGATGTCGTTGGACAGGGCCGGCGGCCGCGCCACCCGAGGTGGCGTGCCCGGCCGCGGGCTGTGTGGAGCTCATGCCGTCTCCTTGTCGGGGCATAGTTAACCAGGGCCGCGGCTGCTCCGCCGCCTGCTACGTATGTGGGACGAATAGGGAGGCCGCCACTCATCGGCGTGTGCTCCGGCCGCTGGGCCGCGGCCGGGGATCAGATCGGTGCGGCGTGTCAGCCCACCGGGGGAGTGGCAGCAGTTGCCAGGAAGTTGCTCACCTCCCCGGCCGGGCAATCGGCGGCGGGGGTGGCGCTCAGTGGGGGCGCCATCTTGTGGATCAGGGAGATCAGGATGGCGCGCTCATCCTGGGTGAGGTACTGGCGCCACGGGGAGCGGTCCAGCATGGCCTGTTCCATCTGGTGCTTCATGTCCAGGCCCGCGCTGGTCAGGACGAGTCGCTTGACCCGCCGGTCGGCCGGGTCGCTTTCCCGGACCGCCAGCCCCCGCTTTTCCAGCATGTCCGCGATGCTCGTCACGAATGACGGGTCGCAGTGCATCCGCTGGCCCAGTTCCTTCATCGCCAGCGGGCCGTCGATCAGGTGCAGCGCCTTGAGGAAGAAGGCCGGGACCCCGTAGTCCTTGGCCAGCTGCTCTGCCTCGGCCAGCAGCCGGGCGAACAGTCCGGCCAGGGCGTCAAGGAACTCCAGGTCAAGCTGCTTCTCGTCGGACTGCTGAGTCATGGTGCCTCCTGCCTCCCCCCGGACGTCCCCGCGGCAACCCCTGAGCCGCTCAATAGTTGAGTGGCTCAAACATAGCCGGATTGCTTGAGTAGGTCAAATTCTTATTTCCGCAACGAAAATCCGGCCGGCGTACTGTAATCGCGCACAACCAGAGAGTGATATCTGGCGTCTTTATAAGTATCGGGGCGACTCGTGGCGCCCGGTGCGAGCTTGCCCGGGTTGTGACGAGAGCGAAAGAGCGGGGATCTGGGGGCGTCATGGGCAGCGAAGTCCGGCCACACGACGACGGGGCGGGCTTCGGCCCCTGGCCCGGTGAGCGCCCGGGATTCCGGGAGGACGGGTGGTCCCAGGACACCGGGTGGCCTGAGGAGAACGGATGGCCAGGGGAGAACGCGGAGCCCGGGCCGGCCCGGCGCCGCTTCCTCGCGCTGGCCGGCGCGGCGGCCGGTGCCGTCCCGCTGTCCGGGATGCTGGCCCGCAGCCCGCGGGGGCCAGGGTCGCCGCAGGCCGGCCCGGGGACCGGGGACTGGGATGCGCTGCGCCGTGCCCTGTCCACGCACAAGCTGATCCGCCCGGGGATGCGGGTCTACTCAACCTCGAAGGAACTCTTCGACCCGCGGTTCGACTGGAAGCGGCCGGCCGGCATCGCGTACTGTGCCAGCCCCGGCGACGTGAGCGCGTGCCTGGCCTTCGTCCGCAAGTTCGGGCTGCCGGTCGCGGCCCGGTCCGGCGGGCACGGCTACGCGGGCTGGTCCAGCACGAGCGGCCTGATGGTGGACGTGACCGCGATGAACTCGTTCCAGGTCGGCAAGGGGCAGACGGTCCGGGTCGGCACCGGCCTGCACCTGATCGACCTGTACAACCGGCTCGCGGCGCACGGCCTGGCCGTGCCGGGCGGGTCGTGCCCGACGGTCGGGGTGGCCGGCCTCACCCTGGGGGGCGGCGTCGGGGTGCTGTCCCGCGCCTACGGGCTGACCAGCGACGCCCTGGAGTCGGTGCAGCTCGTCACCGCCGACGGCACGGTCCGCACCTGCAGCACGTCCAGCAACAGCGACCTGTTCTGGGCCTGCCGCGGTGGTGGCGGCGGCAACTTCGGCATTGCCACCGCGTTCACATTCCGCACCCACCGCCTGTCCCGGCTGGTGGTGTTCTTCCTCAGCTGGCCCTGGTCACAGGCGGCCAGGGTGGTGGCGGGGTGGCAGTCCTGGGCGCCGTACCAGCCGGACGCCCTGTGGTCCAACCTGCACATGTCGGCGGCCCCGCACGGTGGCACGCCGGTCATCCAGGTTGGCGGTACCTACCTGGGCAGCGTGGACGGGTGCAAGCGGCTGCTGCGCGTCCTGTACGCGCGGGTGGGCTCCGCACCGTCCGGGACGCCCTTCGTGGGCGAGAAGACCTACAAGCAGGCGATGATGCTCGAGGCGGGCTGCGCGAACCTGTCCGTGTCCGAGTGCCATCTGCCGTCCCAGACGCCTAACGGCAGGCTGGTCCGTGTCCCGTCCTACGCCAAGTCCGACTTCTTCACCCGCAAGATCCCGCCCGCGGGCATCCGCGCGCTGGTGGCCGGCATCGAGCGGATGCGCGGGGTCCGCGGCGCCGCGGGCGGCATCGGCGCGATCGCCTTCGACGCGTTCGGCGGGGCACTCAACCGGCCCAGCCCGTCCTCGACCGCGTTCGTGCACCGCAACGCGCTGTTCCTGGCCCAGTACTCGACCAGCTGGAACGAGGGCGGCTCGGCGCGCGGCGTAGGCCGCCAGCACGACTGGCTGCGCTCCTTCTACGCGTCGATGCGGCTGTGGGCGAGCGGCCAGTGCTACCAGAACTATGTGGACCCGGACCTGGCGAACTGGCGGCAGGCCTACTACGGCGCCAACTACGCGCGGCTGGCCCGGATCAAGAAGGCCTACGACCCGGCCCGGGTGTTCAGGTTCCCCCAGGGGATCACACCGGCCTGACCGCTGCGCTGACGGGCGGCACGCAACCGGTTACCGGCCACCGAGCCACGTGTGGAGCGCGACGTACACGGCGACCCCGACGAGCACGATCATGCCGCGGGCCCGCCACGCCGCTCTCGAGGCGGCCTCGGCCAGCAGCCGGCTTCCCTTGGCCGAGGCCTCCGCGCGCCGCCACCGGGCCCAGTAGTAGCCGAGCAGCAAGGCGACGATGACGGCCACCGCAGCCGCATCCCGTGTCATATCGCTAAGCCTGCTACCTTTCCGTGCACTCCGCGCACAGCGGCGCACCAAAGGCGGAACGAGTCTGGCTGCTGCTTCCGGCCGGGAGGATGGCAGGCAGCGTCGTATGTGTCCTCGGGACCGATTGTTCCATCTTCTGGGGGGGCCGCAAGCTGCTTGGCCACCGGGCGCCCCGGTCAGTGCTGGCTCGACGCGGCCCAGATGTTGATCCCGGCCTCCACCGCGTGCCGGTCGATCGCGGCCAGTTCCTCCGCGGAGAACGACGATCGGCCCGCGGCGGCGAGGTTCTCCTCGAGCTGCGTGACACTGCTCGCCCCGATCAGAGCCGACGTCACCCGCTCGTCGCGCAGCGTCCAGCTGATGGCCATCTGCGCGAGGGTCTGGCCGCGTTCGCGGGCGATCTCGTTGAGCGCGCGGACGTGGGCCAGGTTCTGCTCGGTGATCTGATCGCGGCTGAGCGAGCCACTGCGCGACGCGCGGGAATCGTCCGGGACGCCATTCAGGTACTTCGTGGTCAGCAGCCCCTGGGCCAGCGGCGAGAACGCGATGCAGCCGATTCCTTCCTCGCCGAGCGTGTCCAGCAGTTCCTCCTCGATCCAGCGGTTGAGCATGGAGTAGGAGGGCTGGTGGATGAGCGCGGGCACGCCCAGCTCGCGCAGGATGGCGGCGGCCTCCCGGGTCCGCTCCGCGGAGTAGGAGGAGATGCCGGCGTACAGGGCCCGGCCCGAGGTGACCGCGGTGGCCAGCGCGCCCATGGTCTCCTCGAGGGGAGTGTCCGGGTCGGCGCGGTGGCTGTAGAAGATGTCCACGTAGTCCAGGCCCATCCGGCCCAGCGACTGGTCCAGGCTGGCCAGCAGGTACTTGCGGGATCCGCGGTCGCCATACGGCCCCGGCCACATGTCGTAGCCGGCCTTGGTCGAGATGATGAGCTCGTCGCGGTACGGCCGCAGGTCCTCGCGCAGGATCCGGCCGAAGTTGATCTCCGCGGAGCCGTACGGGGGGCCGTAGTCGCCTAGTAGCGGGGAACCGGCAGGCGCTATGCCGCCGTAGTTGTTTGCGAGGTCGAAGTGGGTAACCCCCAGGTCAAAGGCCCGGCGAAGGATCGCGCGCTGTGTCGTCAGGGGCCGGTCATCGCCAAAGTTCTGCCAGAGGCCGAGGGAGATGGCGGGCAGCTCGATCCCGCTGCGCCCGCAGCGACGGTAGGGGGTGCGCTCGTAACGATCGGGGGCGGCGAGATAAGTCATGGCAGCGAGTCTCTCATTCCCTGCCCCGGGAAGCCGAGTGGTGCCCGGGAGCCGGAAGCCTGCGGGCAGGATGTGATAGTTGCCTGGGCACAAGTAACAGGCCCGGCCGTCGCGCAATCGAATGCGGCGGCGGGGCCGGAAACACCCAGGGCAGCGCGGGAACACGACGCAGAGGAAGAGGGCGCTCCATGTACGACGCGATTCAGGCGGAGACCGTCAGCCTTGCCGGGGCCGGCGGGGACCAGATAGAGGCGTACCTGGCCCGCCCGCTCGGACCGGGCCCGTTCGGCGGGGTCGTGGTCATCCATCACCTGCCCGGGTACGACGCGCAGACCAAGGAGATCACCAGGACGTTCGCGGCGAACGGCTACAACGCCGTGTGCCCCAACCTGTACTGGCGCGAGGCACCCGGCGCCAGCCCGGACGATGCGGCGGCGACCGCGCGGGCCGCGGGCGGCGTGCCGGATGAGCGGCTGATCGGGGACGTGGGGGGCGCGGTCGCGTACCTGCGGGCGATGCCGAACTCCAACGGCAAGGCCGGCACGATCGGCTACTGCTCGGGGGGCCGCCAGTCGTTCCTGGCCGCGGTGAGCCTGCCCATCGACGCGGCGGTGGACTGCTACGGCGCGTTCGTGGTCGGCACGCCGCCCGAGGGCATGCCGCCCAAGGTCGGCCCGATCGTGCACCTGACCCCGAACCTGTCCTGCCCGCTGCTCGGGCTGTTCGGCGCCGACGACTCCCACCCGTCGCCGGAGCAGGTCGCCGAGCTGGAGAAGGCACTGAGCGACGCGGGCAAGACGTTCGAATTCCACCTGTACGAAGGGGCCGGGCACGCGTTCTTCTCGGTGAACCGGCCCTCGTACCGGCCCGAGGCCGCGAACGACGGCTGGCGGAAGATCTGGGATTTCTACGGCCGTTACCTGGCCAGCCCGGCCAGTGCCAGCCCGGCCAGCTGAGGGGGGACCGATCATGTGCACGTATCTCACCGAGAAGGTCGATGTCACCGGCAGCGGCAAGGGCCCGGCCGGGTGGTTCACGCTCAGCGAGGCGAGCGTGTATTTCGATCACCCGGTGCACGCGCCTGCCGAGCACACGCTGAACATCGACTTCCTGAACCCCGGGAACGGGCCTTCGGCCCGGGTGGCGGTGGAGCTGACCGCCGAGTCGGCCCGGGCCCTCGCCGAGGCCATCCAGGCCACGCTGGCGTCCGCCCCGCCGGAGCTCGTCGAGCCGGCCTCGGTGAGCCGGCCTTAACTTAACCGGCCAGCTCGCTGGGCCGGCCTCATCGGGCCGGCCTTAACCCGCCGGCCTCACGTGGGCCGGCCTGACCCGGCCAGCCTCATTGCGGGGCCTGCGCCCGGACGGGCCCGGATTGTCGGTGCGCCGTGCCAGTATCGGACTGGCGGCGCCCCGGTAACCCCGGGGCCGCCCGGGCGGCAGCGCCCTCGTGCAGCGAGGGAGCGGACGCCCTCATCACGATGGCGCGGAGGGCACGGACATGAAAATCAGGGTCGATCGGGACGTGCTGGCTGAGGCGCTGGCCTGGGTGGCGCGCGCCCTGCCCACCCGGCCGGTGGTCCCGGTGCTGTCCGGCCTGCGCCTGGACGCGGGGACCAGCCTCACCCTGTCCTGCTTCGACTACGAGGTCTCCGCGACCGCCCAGATCGACGCGGAGATCGGCGAACCCGGCACGGTGATCGTCCCGGGTCGGCTGCTCGCCGAGATCACCCGCAGCCTGCCGGCGCTGGCCATCGAGATCGCGACGGACGCCGATGCCGTGAACCTGGTCTGCGGCAGCGCCGAGTTCAGCCTGGTCGCGCTGCCCGCCGATGAATACCCGGAGCTTCCCGCGCCGCCGCCGCTGGCCGGCAGCGTGGACGGCGGCGTCCTGGGCGCGGCCATCAGCCAGGTCGTGGCCGCGGCGAGCCGCGACGACACGCTGCCCATGCTGACCGGGGTCTGCCTCGACGTCGACGGCGGGACCCTGACGCTGGCCGCGACCGACCGCTACCGCCTGGCCGTGCGGGAGACGCCGTGGGAGCCGGTGCAGCCGGGACTCCGCGCGGCTGCCCTCGTCCCGGCCCGGACGCTGGCCGACGCGGCGCGGGCCATGACGCCCGGGGTACCCGTATCGGTGGCCTTCGGGCCGGGGGCGCCCGCCGCCAAGCCGGCCGATGAGCCCCGGCCCGCCGAAGGCATGATCAGCTTCGGGATCGGCGGCCGCCGGCTGACCACCCGCCTGATCGGCGGTGAGTTCATCCGGTACCGGTCCCGGTTCCCGGCTGAGTTCGGCTGCCAGGCCGACGTGCCGGCCGGGCCGTTCACCGAGGCGGTGCGCCGGGTCTCCCTGGTCGCCGACCGGGCCAGCCCGGTCCGGCTCACGTTCGGCCCGGGCCGGGTCCTGATCGAGGCGCAGACCGAGGGCCGGGCGCGCGCGGTCGAGACGGTTCCCGCCGACTTCCGCGGTGAGGAGCCCATGATCGCGTTCAACCCGCACTACCTCCTCGACGGGCTTGTCGCCGCGGCGGTGCCAGGCCCGCCGCGGCCGCACGCCGGGGACCCGGGCGGCAGTGCCGGGGCGGGCGGGGGGAGTGCCGCGGGCTCGGAGGACGCGGCCGGCACCGGCCCCGGCGGCCCGGCGCCGGGCGAGCCCGGGTGGCTCAGGATCGAGTTCACCAGCCCGGCCAAGCCCGCGTTGATCACCCGGGCCGCCCCGCCCGCAGACCATGACGATCCGGACGCGGAACGGGAGGACGCGGATTTCCGCTACCTCGTCGTCCCGCTGCGGGCCGCCGGCCGTGCCTGACCCGCGTAGCTGAACGCAGTTCAGTACCGGGGCGCGGGGTGCAGCCGCGCGCGCAGGCGCCAGAGCGCGTGACCCGTCCACAGCAGGCGGGCGGCCCACACCACGCGGCTGAGCCACGGCTGGCCGGCCAGCAGGGGCAGGGCCTCCAGCCACGCTCCCCGGCGCCACATCCGCCAGGCTATCCAGGCCAGGCTGGCGGCAGCGGTCACCACGAGCGCGCCGAGGGCGAGCAGCACCAGCAGCGCGATGCCCAGCCATCCGCCGTGGAACACGGCCACGGCGATCAGCAGGGACATGAGCGCGACGCCGCTCAGGGTGGCCAGGGCGAGGCCCAGCAGAACGCGGCGGCGCAGCCGGGCCCACCCCTGGCGGGCCCGGTACGTGCTGTACGGCTGGCCGCTGCGCTGGGCATCGGCCGCCTGCCAGGGATCGCCGGAGCCGGCCGCATACCGGT
>WNGB01035358.1_pt1 | contig 15571 bp, 17 predicted proteins | sample 5400681 | NCBI WGS metagenome assembly WNGB01 (sample SAMN13153367, study PRJNA577476) | soil metagenome | isolation source: 115 cm soil or saprolite under grassland replicate 2 | place: USA:California | collected 2016-06-15
GCCCGGCTCCGACTCGTCGGCGTTGACGACCACGTATTTGGGACCCGGAGCGTCGCGGTTGATGAAGCCCCACTTGGTGCCGGTGGCGAAGCCGGCGCCGCCGCGGCCGCGCAGGCCTGAGGTCTTGACCTCGTTGGTGATGTCGGCGGGCGCCATGTCGAGGATCGCCTTGCGCAGGGCGGTGTAGCCGCCGGCCTTGTCCGCGTAGACATCGAGCCTGTGCAGGTCCGGGATGCCGAACCAGCGCGTAAGGATGTAGTGCGGCTGATCCCCGTGCGAACCGCGGAGCTCAGGCATTCTTCCTTCTTCCCCTCCCCACTTGCTGGGGAGGGTTAGGGAGGGCGCCCGCGATTTTCTTCTTCCGAGGTGCTCGAGGTTTCCGCGCAGGCCCCTCCGGCGGCTTCGCCGCCACCTCCCCACGAGTGGGGAGGAGTTTCGACTTGATCAACTCATCGATCTTTTCCGGGGTCAGGTCGTAGTGGAAGCGGTGGTCGAAGCGCATCATCGGCGCGTACTCGCAAGCGCCCAGGCACTCCACCTCCTCGTAGCTGAAGAGCCCGTCGGCCGACACCTCGTCCGGCTCGCGCACACCGATCGAGCGCTTGACGTGGTCGACGATCTCGTTCGCCCCGCGCAGCATGCAGCTGAGGTTCGTGCACAAGTAGAAGCGGTGCTTGCCGATCGGCGCCAGGTGAAAGAGGGTGTAGAACGTGGCGACGCCTTCGACATAACCGGGGTCGAGCTCCAGCGCCGCGGCGACCTCGCTCATCGCCTCGGGCGTGAGGTGTCCGAGCTCCTCCTGCGCCAGATCCAGTGCAGGCATGACCGCCGACCGCGGCTGCGGAAACTTCGCCGGCAGCTCGCGGATCTCGTCGAGGATGTGAGAGGGCAGCGTGCTCACCGGTCGACATCTCCAAGCACGGTGTCGGCGGTGCCGATGATGGCGACCATGTCGGCGATCATGTGATTCATCGCCATCATCTCCAGTGGCTGCAGGTTGACGAACGAGGCGGCGCGAAACTTGACACGTCGTGGCTTGTGGGTGCCGTCGCTTACCACGTAGCAGCCGTTTTCGCCGCGGCCTGACTCGACCGCGACGTAGACGTCACCCGGCGGCACCGAGTAGCCCTCGGTGAACAGCTTGAAATGGTGGATCACCCCTTCCATAGAGGTCTCGAGCTCCTCGCGAGGCGGCGGAAGGATCTTGCGGTCGTCGACGTTGACCGGCCCGTCGGGTAGGCGGTCAAGTGCCTGGCGCAGGATCTTGACCGCCTCGCGCATCTCTTTGATGCGAACCAGGTAGCGCCCGTAGCAGTCGCACAGGTCGGAGGTCGCGACCTCGAACTGGTACCCCTCATAGCCGGAGTAGGGCATGGCCTTGCGCAGGTCCCACGCGACGCCGGAGCCCCGCAGCATCGGACCCGTCGCGCCCAGGACCTTGGCGTCCTCGGCCCGAAGGATGCCGATACCGATCGTGCGCGACCGCCAGATCGGGTTCATCGTGAGCAGGTCCTCGTACTCGTCGACGTGGCCGGGCATCTTGTTGATGAAGTCTTCGAGCATCTCAAGGAAGCGAGGCGTGGCGTCGGCCATCACACCGCCGGGCCTGATGTACGAGGTATGCATCCGAAAGCCGGAGATCTCCTCGTTCATGTCGAGGATCGTGTCCCGCTCGCGGAAGCAGTACATGAGCATGGACATCGCGCCCAGCTCGATGCCGCTCGTGCCCAGCCAGACAAGGTGGGAGGACAGGCGCGTCAGCTCGGACATGATCACGCGCAGCGCCTTGGCGCGCGGCGGCACATCGATGCCCAACAGCCTCTCGACCGCCAGCGCGTAGGCGAGGTTGTTGATGGGAGGGGAGAGGTAGTCGTGGCGGTCGGTGACGACCACGGCCTGCTGCCAGCGCAGGGCCTCGGCCTGCTTCTCGATGCCGGTGTGCAGGTAGCCGATGACCGGTTTCAGGCTCTTGATCTGCTCGCCGTCCAGGTCCACGATCAGGCGCAGCACCCCGTGCGTGGAGGGGTGATGGGGCCCGAAGTTGACGGTCAGCAGCTCGCCGCCGAACGCGCCTGTTTCCCCGGTCTTGCTGACCGTGATCCCCTGGCCGATCGTGGTCGCGTCGCTCATGCCTTCTCCGGCGCGGTCTGCCAGGTCTCGTGCTCTGCGGAGAACTCGACGACCTCGCCGCCGACCGGGTAGTCACGGCGGAGAGGATGGCCGACCCAGTCGTCGGGCATGAGGATGCGTGTCAGGTTGGGGTGCCCGTCGAAGATGACGCCAAACATGTCGTAGGTCTCCCGCTCATCCCAGTTGGCGGGTGGGAAGAGGTCGTGGACCGAGCCGATGTGGGGCGGATCACCGTCGACGAAGGCGCGCACGCGCAGCTGCTCGCGCGTGCGCATGTTGCGAAGCTGGTAGACGATCTCGTAGCGCGCCGGCCACTCCCGCGAGGCGTCGGCCAGGTGGTCGACGCCGGTGAGGAACACGAGAAGCAGGTAACCCTCGTCTCTCAGCGCGGAAAGCGCTTGACGGACGTTCGTTGGTTCGACGGTGACCCACGAGTCGCCGGCGCTGACGCCCTTGTCGACGACGAGCGTCTCGTCGATCACTGTCGCGGGGTGATCCCCTGGGCTTTGATCCGCTCCTGCAGGATCATCAACGCGTTGAGCAGGTCCTCGGGCCGGGGAGGACAGCCAGGGATGTAAACGTCGACCGGGACGACCTTGTCGACGCCCTGGAGCAACGCGTAATTGTTGAACACCCCGCCCGTCGAAGCGCAGGCGCCCATCGAGATGACCCACTTCGGCTCGGGCATCTGGTCGTAGATGGTGCGGAGGATCGGCGCCATCTTCTGGGAGACCCTGCCGGAGACGATCATGAGGTCTGACTGTCTGGGGGAGGCACGCATCGCCTCCGAGCCAAAGCGGGCGATATCGACGCTGGCGGTGGCCGTGTGGATCATCTCTATGGCGCAGCACGCAAGACCGAACTGCGCGGGCCAGACCGAGTTCCCGCGGCCCCAGCCGATGAGCTTGCCGAGGGTCGTCGTGAGGATGTTCTCGCCCAGGGACTCGGCGAGTGCCTCTACTCCCAATCCAGGCCTCCCTTCTTCCAGATGTGCGCCAGGGCGATGAGAAGGATGCCGATGAAGACGAGCATCTCGATGAGGCCGAACCACTTGAGCTGCTTGAGCAGGACGGCCCAGGGATAGAAGAAGACCGCCTCGACGTCGAAGATGATGAAGAGCATCGCCGTCAGGTAGAAGCGGACCGACAGGCGCCGGACCGCCGGGGTGTCGGGGATGATGCCCGACTCGTAGGGGGCGAGCTTCTTGCGGTACGGCTTGGCCGGTCCCAGGATGAAGCTGAGGGTGGTCACCGCGCCCAGGAGTCCGAAGACGATCAGGACGAAGATCAGAACTGGGACGTAGCTGTCGAGCAAGGCTTCTCCATGCGGATATCGGCTTGCGGGGACGGGTTAATTCTATGTGGGTCTTGAGAAAAGCCGACAGTCCCCACCTGGCGCGGCTCCGCGCGCCGACCTCCCCGGCAAGCGGGGAGGTGAACTACCGATGGTCCTTGCGGCGGTGCTCGATTTTCACCCCATGGGACAGGGTGGCGTGGATGGGGCAGTAGCGGTTGCACGCCATGTCGATCGCCTGCTCGACCAGCTTCTTGTCGATGTCGCCGTCCCAGGTGCAGTTAAAGGTGATCTGGATGTGCTTGAACGCTTTGGGCCACTCCTCGTGCCGATCGCCTTCGACGTCGACCTGTAGCCCACGGAGCGGCTGCTTGAACTTTTTCAGGAGCAGGACCGCGTTGATGCCCGTGCACCCACCGAGCGCCCCGAGCAGCATCTCCGTCGGCCGCATCGCGGCGTCGTCGCCCAGGGACGGCGACTCGTCGACCTGGGCCGTGTGGCCGGAATCCGACAAGATGTCGAACTGGACCTTGTTGCCGGTCCAGCGTGCGGTCGCCTTCGTCATCGGCCCACAACATATACTCGGCGGCGATTCGTAGAGGGGAGTAGCCAGCTCTGCTGGTCCCGTCAGGACGGCGGCAGCGCCCGGGACCGCGGCGGACCCTGGTCCGCGGCAAGACCTCTACTCGGAACCTTTTCGAGTGGAGGCCGCAATGACCCGGACGATCCTTCTCTCCATCGCCCTGATCGCGTTCACCGACGTGGCGCTGCAGCTCGACAACGCGCTCGCGATCTCGTCCGTGGCCAGCACGGTGCCTTCGAGCAGCCGGGTGGTCGTGCTTGCGGGCGGCGTCCTCCTGGCGGCGCTCTGCCTGTTCACGTTCACCTTCGTGGGTTCCCTACTCATCGAGCGGATCGCCTGGCTCAAACCCGTCGCGGGCCTGGCCCTGTTCGTGGTCGGCGGCAAGCTCATATACGACTACTTCCATCCCTAGACTCGTCGCATGAGCGACGTCAGGGACAGCTTCCGGAACGTCGCCGCCAACTACTCGCGGTCGACGTTCCATGCCTCTTCGGTGCGCCTTCAGGAGGTGGTCGACCTGGCGCGGCCCAAGCCGGGAGACCTGGCCCTCGACGTGGCGACCGGCACCGGCAACACGGCATTTGCCCTGGCGCAGCATGTGCGTCGGGTGGTCGGTCTCGACCTCACACGCGAGATGCTCAACGAGGCCAGGCGGATCTCCACCGAGCGCTCGATCACCAACGTCGACTGGGTCATCGGGGACGCGGCTCACCTGCCGTTCCCGGACGACACGTTCGACGTCTACGTCGTGCGCGCGGCCCCGCACCACTTTGGCGACGTCGATGCTTTTCTCGCCGAGGCGTATCGCGTGCTGAAGCCCGACCGGGACGCCGCTTTCGTCGACTGCGCGCCCCCGCTTCCCGCGCGCGACGTGCTGCACGAGGTCGAGATCCGTCGCGACCCCTCTCATGTGCTGTCGCTCACTGTCGACGAGTGGGTGGCCAAGCTCGTGCGGGCAGGCTTCGAGGTCGAGTCGGCGCATGCGCGCGAGCTCGACTGGAACTACGAGGAGTGGATGGGCAACATGGCCGTCGCCTCCGAGCTGGCCGAGGAGCTGGCCGGCATCATCGAGTCCTCGGAGGGCGAGGCGCACACGCAACTCCACCCGGAAAGGCGGGACGGCAAGCTGTGGCACGCCTACTGGCACGCGTCGATCCGGGCGCGCAAGCCGGCATGAGCCGGCCCTTCACCGACGGGGAGCTGATCGTGCTGGTCGACAAAGTCGGGCGGCGTCACCGGGTGCGGCTGCGCGCCGGCGAGCGCCACTCCATCCACTCTGGCCTGATTCCTCACGACGACCTGATCGGCCGTCCGGAAGGCGTGGTCGTGACCACGCAGATGGGTGCGCGGCTCCTCGCCGTCCGGCCGACCTTCGCCGAGCAGGTGACCGGCCGCCGGCGACAGACGCAGCCGATCTACCCCAAGGACCTCGGCGCGATCCTCATGGGAGCGGACATCCATCCGGGAGCCCGGGTGCTGGAGGCGGGAACGGGGACCGGCGCGTTGACCATGGCGGCGCTGCGCGCGGTGGGTCCGCAAGGCCAGGTCGTGAGCTACGAGGCCCGGGAGGAGTTCCTCGAAGCCGCGAAAAGGGGAATCGTCGAGACCCTCGGCTCGGTTCCCTCGAACCTGACCCTGAAGCTTGGCGACGTCTACCTGGGCGTCGAGGAAACCGACTTCGACCGCGTGCTCCTGGACCTGCCGGAGCCCTGGCAGGCCGTCCCCGCGGCGAGGGCGGCGCTTCGTCCGGGCGGGATCCTGTTCGCCCACTGCCCGAACGTCAGCCAGGTGCAGCGGTTCTTCGACTGCCTGAGGGAGGAGCGTGGCTTCGGGATGCTTTCGAGCTGTTGCAGCGCGGATGGACCGTTCGCGGGCGGAGCATGCGCCCATCTCACCGCATGGTCGCCCACACCGGCTTTCTGTGCTTCGCCCGGCGCCTGGCCGAGGACGATCTGTTCGAGCCGGAAGGGGAAGGCTTCCGGTAACCAACCCCGAAGTCGCGACGTTTCATCCGCATGGGGCGCCGCGTCTCGCAAATCGCCTTGATGACCGTCTCTGGAACCGCCACAGTCGCGATCTTCGCCGTCGCCCCCACTGTTCTCACCGCGAGGTAACTGGCTAGCATTCACCTCGATGAGCGGCGGAAAGGCGCCCATCCAGGTCACAGTCACCGGCGCCGCGGGTCAGATCGGCTACGCGCTGGTGTTTCGGATCGCGGCCGGGGACATGTTCGGCGCGGATCAGCCCATCGTCATGCGGATGCTCGAGGTCGAGCCGGCGATGAAGGCCCTCGAGGGTGTCGCCATGGAGCTCGACGACTGCGCCTTCCCAATGCTCATCGGCATGGAGCTGACGAGCAAGCCCGATGAGGCATTCAACGGAACCAACTTTGTGCTGCTCGTCGGCGCCGCTCCCCGCAAGCAGGGCATGGAACGGAGCGATCTGCTCTCGGTCAACGGAGGCATCTTTGGGCCGCAGGGCAAGGCGATTGCACAGCGCGCGGCCAGCGACGTTCGGATCCTCGTCGTCGGCAACCCCTGCAACACGAACTGCTACATCGCCCGCATGAACGCGCCTGACATCCCGGCCGAGCGCTGGTTTGCAATGACCAGGCTAGATGAGAATCGCGCTCGGATCCAGCTGGCTAAGAAGGCGCAAGTCCCGGTCGCCGCGATCTCCAACGTCGGGGTCTGGGGCAACCACTCGACCACGCAATATCCCGACGCGGCCAACGCCCGGATTGCAGGGCTTCCCGTTTTCGAGGTCATCTCCGACCATGGCTGGCTCAAGGGAAAATTCGTCGAGATAGTTCAGAAGCGCGGCGCGGCGGTGATCGAGGCCCGGGGCGCCTCGTCGGCGGCCTCCGCCGCCAACGCGGTGGTCGATTCCGTGATCAGCATTCGAACGCCCACCCCGTGGGGTGACTGGCACTCCCTGGCGGTGGTCAGCCACGGCGAGTACAGCGTGCCCGAGGGGCTGCAGTTCGGCTTCCCGGTGCGATCGGATGGTGCACACTGGGAGGTCGTGCCCGACCTGCAGCACGACGACGACGCCTGGAAGCGCATCCGGGTGACCACGCAAGAGCTGCTGCAGGAGCAGGAGATGGTCAAGGGGCTCGTCCCGAGTTCGTAGCCCCTCCGGCGCCTTTGGCGCCACCTCCCCATGAATGGGGAGGAGCTCGCACCTAAGCTTGACGTCAGTGAGCGTCACGCTCGACCGTCATTCCTATCCCTTCACCGCGATCGTCGGCCAGGAGTCGATGAAGCTGGCGCTGATCCTGAACGCCATCGTGCCGACGATCGGCGGCGTGCTGATCCGCGGCGAGAAGGGCACGGGAAAGTCGACGGCGGTGCGGGCGCTGGCGCGGTTGCTGCCCGAGCACGACGTGGTCGAAGGCTGCCACTTCGGATGCGACCCGGCCGACGTCGAGGCGCTGTGCGCCGACTGCCGGGCCCGCCTCAAGCTGCACGGCGGGCTGCCCCACCACAAGCGGCGGATGCGGGTGGTCGAACTGCCCATCAACGCGTCCGAGGACCGAGTCGTCGGCACCATCGACATCGAGGCGGCCCTGCGCTCGGGCACCAAGAAGTTTGAGCCCGGGGTCCTGGCCGAGGCGAACCGCAACATCCTGTATGTCGACGAGGTCAACCTCCTCGACGACCACCTGGTCGACGTCCTGCTCGACGCCGCCGCGATGGGCGTGAACGTGATCGAGCGCGAAGGAGTCTCCTTCAGCCACCCGTCGCGCTTCATCCTCGTCGGCACCATGAACCCGGAGGAGGGCGAGCTCCGCCCGCAGTTGCTCGACCGCTTCGGCCTTTGCGTCGACGTCGAAGGCATCCGAGATCCCGACGAGCGCGTGCTCATCGCCGAGCGGGACGCTGCATTCAAGCGGGGCGATCACGAGTTCAGCAACGAGTTCGCTGCGGCCGACAGCAACCTGTCGCGCGCGCTGGGGGAGGCGATCAGCCGTGTGAAGGAGGTCCGGGTGACTTCGGCCCACGCGCGTCTTATCTCTTCTATCTGTGTCGAGGCCGAGGTGCTCGGCCACCGGGCGGATGTAGTCATCGACCACGCCGCCCGGGCGCTCGCAGCGTACCGTCGCCACGTAACTCCGAGTCGCGAAGACATCTACGACGCCGCGACCCTGGCCCTCGCACACCGCGCCCGCCAGCCGGTGCGTCGCGACCAGGACGAGACAACGAGTCCCGAGCATGGGGAAGAGACGGAGGGCTCGCAGCCTTCCGAGTCGGACGCCGCAGAGGCGCAGGCTTCGGAGAGCGACGCCACCTCGGAAGCCTCGGCTGAGCAAAGCGCCAACTCATCGGAGACGGGTCAGCAATCGGCCGGCACAGACACTGGGGTCACGACGGGCGGCTCCAGCGGCCAGGAGTCGGCTCCCGAGGCGCTGCAGACCTTCAACTTGCGGCGCATCGACCTGCCGCGACAGCGGCGCGTCCGCAAGCAGGGAGGCAAGCGCGCGGCGAGCCAGACTCCGGACCGCCGCGGTCGTTACGTGCGCGCCGAGCCGAAGGAAAAGGTGAGCGACCTCGCCATCGACGCCACGGTTCGCGCTGCGGCGCCGATGCAGAAGGAGCGCGGCCGGCGCCACGGCGAGCGCCTGATGCTCGAGCGGCAGGATCTACGTCAGAAGGTCCGCGAGCGCAAGGTCGGGAACCTGATCGTGTTCGTCGTCGACGCGTCGGCGTCGATGGACGCCGAGCAGCGGATGGCCGCCACGAAGGGCGCGATCCTCTCCCTGCTCCAGGACGCGTACGTCCGCCGCGACCGCGTGGCGGTGGTCATCTTCAAGAACCGCACCGCCGAGGTGGTGCTGCGCCCGACGTCGAGCGTCTCGCTTGCGCGTCGCCGGCTGGAACGGCTTTCGGTAGGCGGCACGACGCCGCTGACGCACGGGTTGATGGCCGGATACAAGGTGGTGAAGACGGAGCTGCTGCGCGACCCGACGATCCGTCCTCTGCTCGTGCTGATCAGCGACGGCCGCGGCAACATCTCGATGTTCAAGGAAGAGCCCCTGGTCGAAGCGCAGAAGGTTGCGGCCTTGATCGACGCCGAGGAGATCGACGCGCTCGTCATCGACTCCGCGCGCGACTACAGCCACCTGCCCTCTGTCCAGCACCTCGCGCGAGTCGCCCCGATGTACCAGACGTATGCGATCAACGCTTGCGCCGACCTCGCGGAGCGCATGGGAGCGCACTATTACGGGCTCTATGACCTATCGCGTGACGAGATCGCGACCGCCGTCGAGAGGGAGCTGGGCCGCGGCCGCTAGCCGAGTGGCGCTGCTGGCGGTGCTCATGCTGGCTGCTTGCTCGTCGTCGCAGCCCACCGCAACCGCGACGCCTCCATCGGCCTCACTGACAATTCAATCACCCTCGCCCTCGCCGAGCCCGTCGAGCGACGAGGTCCCTGTGCCGGAGCAGGTGCTGCCGCCCGCGACGGACCCCCCGGTCGCCATGCTGTGCTCCAAGCCGATCGTCACCGCGGCCGACGGCAACGCCACGCCACTTTTCTGCCGGAGCGGCGCGCTCAATGTGCTTGCGTGGAAGTACTACGCGGACATCAGCGCGAGCATCCTCGGCCTCGGCTTGAATCCAAACGAGGGTCAGCCCCAGGCAGCGATGTGCGACGACATCGCCCACAACGGCGCGACCCGCTCGACAGAGGTCAACGGCTATCGGTTGGCGGCCGCCTACTACGGCTGGACCTTCACCTTTGACCCGACGAAGGTGACCTGCCAATGAGCGTCGGTACTATCTAGCTGCCCATGGCACTCGACCGCTATTCCTACCCATTCACCGCGATCGTCGGCCAGGACGAGATGAAGCTCGCCCTGGTCCTCAACGCCATCAACCCGACGATCGGTGGGGTCCTGATCCGGGGCGAGAAGGGAACCGGCAAGTCGACTGCGGTGCGCGCCCTCGCGCGCCTGCTGCCCGACCAGGAAGTCGTCGAGGGGTGCCACTTCGGATGCCATCCCGACGACCCCGAGGACTGGTGCGCCGACTGCCGGGAGCGGGCGGTCGCCGGGTCCCTGCCGGTGGCCACGCGCCGGATGCGCGTCGTCGAGCTTCCGATCAACGCGTCGGAGGACCGGGTCGTGGGCACCATCGACCTGGAGGCAGCTCTGAAGGAGGGTTCGCGCCGCTTCGAGCCGGGAGTGCTCGCGGAAGCGAACCGCAACATCCTTTACGTGGACGAGGTGAACCTGCTCGATGACCACATCGTCGACGTCCTCCTCGACGCTGCGGCGATGGGCGTCAACACGGTCGAGCGAGAGGGCGTCTCGGTATCGCACCCCTCCCGGTTCATCCTCGTCGGGACCATGAACCCAGAAGAGGGGGAGCTGCGGCCGCAGCTGCTCGACCGGTTTGGGCTGTGCGTCGACGTGGAAGGCATCCGCGACCTCGACCAGCGGGTCTCCATCGTTGAGAAGCGCGCGGTATGGGAGGACGACCCGAACCTCTTCTACCAGCAGCACGCCGAATCCGAGCAGGCGGTGAAGTCGCAGATCGCGGAGGCGATCGGGACCTTTCCCGAGGTCACGCTGCCCCGCGAGATCCTGCGCCTGATCGCCCAGATCTCGATCGCGCTCGAGGTCGACGGTCACCGCTCCGACCTTGTCTGCGCGCGCGCCGCCCAGGCCAAGGCGGCGTACGACAGCGCCGACGAAGTAGGCGTCAGCCACGTCAGCGACGTCGCGGAGATGGTGTTCGCACATCGCGTCCACTCAGTTCCATTCGGGAAGGGCGGGCCCAACCTGGGCGAGGTGATCTCGCGGATGGTGGGCAATCAGTAGGCGAAGCGCGCCTTAGCGCGCCGTCCTTACGCGGGCTACGCCCGCCCCAGGCCTGAGCAACTCCTCCCCACCGTGTGGGGAGGGGACAGCAACTCCTCCCCACCCTGTGGGGAGGTGGCGCGCAGCGCCGGAGGGGACTTGCGGGTGGTGGTTCACGCCTGGACCAGGCCGGAATCTCCTAGTCCCGACTCAGCGTGCTTTCCTGGCCGACAAGGTCTCGGCGAGATGAGGTGGCGCGCATGCCAACCAGCCGTCGGTGATCGCGCCCTGGAGCGCTCGCTTGCTGAGCCGATCGAGCTGGATGAGCACCGCGGCATATCCGTCGAAGTGGGGAATCGTGAAAAAGGCACGGGGATTGGCCATCAGCTGCACGTCCTTTTCTTCCAGGCTGGACACGCGTACCGCGGCGATCGGACCGCCGGGTGGCGTCGCGACAGCGCAATCCGCGCGACGTCATCCAGCGAGGTCATGCGGACAATTTTCGGCCCACCGCCAGGCTGTCCTAACAGGGGGGAATTACGAAAAACCGGCTCTAGACTGGTCGGCGGCATGGCGTCGGTCACCCAGGAACTCCAGCCCCGTAGGGCGGCGGAGCTTCTCGATCGGGTCGAGAAGAACATCCACCGCGTCATCGTGGGCAAGGACCGGGTCGTCCGGCTCGCCCTGGCGGGTCTCGTCTCAGGCGGCCACGTCCTCCTGCAAGACCTCCCTGGCACGGGCAAGACCATGCTGGCCCGTGCCCTCGCGACGTCGGTCGGGGGAAGGTTCCGCCGGATCCAGTGCACGCCCGACCTTCTGCCCTCTGACATCACAGGCTCGAGCGTCTTCAACCAGAAGGACCTGAGCTTCGAGTTCATCCCAGGGCCGATCTTCGCCAACATCGTGCTGGCGGACGAGGTCAACCGTGCGACCCCGCGCACTCAGTCGGCGCTGCTCGAGGCGATGGGGGAGGGCCAGGTCACTGTCGAGGGAACCACGCGCCACTTGGACCGCCCCTTCTTCGTCGTGGCCACCCAGAATCCTGCCGAGTTTCACGGCACCTATCCGCTCCCGGAGTCGCAGCTCGACCGCTTCGTGCTCGCCGCCGAGATGGGCCCACCCACCGACGCGGAGGCGATGGAGGTCCTTGCCCGCCGCGAGCATGGAGACCCGATCGCTGAGCTGACCGCGGTCCTCGACATCCGCGAGGTCATCGAGCTCCAGGAAGCCTGCCTCCGCGTCGTCGCCGCGCCGGCAATTCGGACCTACATCGTCGCTCTGCTGCAGGCGGTCCGCTCGAGGCCGGACGTCATCCTGCCCGCGAGCATGCGCGCGGGCGTCTACCTGCAGCGCGCGGCGCAGGCGTGGGCGCTGTTCGAAGGCCGCGACTTCGTGTTGCCCGACGACGTCAAGCTGCTCGCGGTGCCGGTGCTCGCGCACCGGCTGGGCATGCGTGGGCGCGGCAAGGCCGCCGACATGCTGAACGAGGTCGTGGCAACGCTTCCCATTCCCCCGCTGCGACAGCACTAGGCATCTCTTGAGACCGACCTGGCGGTTCGTCGGGGCCGTCGCCCTATGGCTGGTCCTGGAGTGGTACGGCGCGACCTCGGAGGTCTCCTGGCTCTTCCTTCTCGCCGCCTGGCTGCTGGCGTTGATCGTCGCCGGGGGCTTCTACGCGCTTTGGAATCGGGCGGGGCTGAGGCTGGAGCTCGGGGTCGAGAGCAGCCGTCCCGGGTCGGAGTCTCCGCTCTACGAGCTGCCGGAGCAGATGATTCGGACGAGCCCCTACCAGGCGCCGGTCTTCGAGACCGACGCGCTCGAGCTGACCGTGCGACTGCGGAGCTCCGGCGGCGCCAGGGGCCCGGCCTGGGTCAGCGGGCGCGCCGCGGGCAAGGAGATCAGGCTGGGCACCGGCCTCGTGCCGGCCGCCGGCTGGACGCGGGTCGAGGTGATCCGAGGACTGCGGCGCGGGCCCGTCGGTGCGACCGCGTGGGCGATCGGGACCAGCGACCCGTTGGGCTTCTTTCGCGGCCACCGCACTCGCCCGGACTCAGAGGTGGCGCTCGTGCTTCCGCGGTTCGCGTCCCTCGCCGGCCGGCGCCAGGCGCGCGAGCTCGAGGCGACGGTAGCGGCCCCGCGGGCGGGCTCGGGAAACGAGCTTTTCGGGATCCGCGAGTACCGGCCTGGCGATTCGCTGCGCAGAATCCACTGGCGATCGAGCGCGCGTCACGGTGAGCTGGTGGTCCGCGAGTACGAGCCGCCGGGCCTCCAGACTCTGACGATCCTCGTCGATCCGTCGCCCTCAACCCAGGACATGGCGGATCAGATCGCGCGCATCGCCGCCTCCGAGGCTTGGGACTGCATCCGCGAAGGGGGACGGGTGGTTATTGGCGCGCCCGCGCTTGAGCCAAGCGAAGCACCGCGGGACATGTGGTCGCAGCTCGAATGGTTGGCGAGATATCCCAACGTCCCCTCCGGCGGCTTCGCCGCCACCTCCCCAGCAAGTGGGGAGGAGTTGGCGAGATATCCCAACGTCCCCTCCGGCGGCTTCGCCGCCACCTCCCCAGCGAGTGGGGACGAGGTGGTGCTCATCACGGCGAGCGCCGACCCGGAGTTGATGGAAATGGCGGAGAGGGCCAGGAGGGGGCGGGTCTGGGTCGTCGGGGAGGCCGAGATCGACACCCAGCTCGCGCTCGAGCGCGTCGGAACACAGTGGCCCCTGTGACGCGCTGGCTGCGGCTTCCACCATCGCCGGTCGAGCACTCGGTCGAGGGCCGGGCGTTCGTGTTTGCGGGTTTTGCGGTCGCCCTGCTGGCCATCGCGATCTACGGCCAGGACTACGTGATTCCCGCGGTGGGCGTGGTCGTCGCCGCGATCGGCCACACGGTCAGCTATCGCGAGCGAAACCTCAAGCGCGAGTTCTGGCGCCAGGCCTTCCTGGCCGCGATGGTGTTCGGCGCGCTCTTCTACGTCATCGCCGACTCTGCGCTGGCACTGTTCGGCGGCGTCCTCCCCCAGGCCAACTTCGCGATCCTCCTCGTCGCCGTCACCAGCTTCGACCTCAAGACGCGTCGCAACTGCTACTCGAGCCTGTGGATCAGCCTTGCGATCGTCTATCTCGCGGCCGTCTACGCCTGGGACTACACGTTCGGCGTCCTGCTGGCGGCCTGGACGCTATGCCTGGTCGGGTTCTGGGTGTCCTCACACCTGAGGCGGATGGAGGCTGACCTGCGCGCACCGGCCCGAGCGGTCGCCGTCTTGCTGGTCGGCGCCTTCGCGGGGGGCGTGGTTTGGTTCATCGCGGTCCCGCAGCCGTCGGGGGTTCCCGTGTCACCCCTGGTGATCTCGTTCCCCAACCTCACGACCTTCAAGGGCGGTCTCGAGAACCCCGCCCTCCCGCTCGTGCAGCTCACGGGCGATCCGACGGGGGCGACCAACAGCATCGACCTGCACTTTCGCGGCCGGCTTGGCGACTCAGCCGTCATGTACGTCCGGACCGGCGCACCGGCCTACTGGCGGGGACAGGTCTTCGACCTCTATCGGGACGGCGCCTGGACGAAGACCAACCCTGGCTATCGGGAGATGCCGCCATACGTGCCCGCCCGTCTCATGCCGGCACCGCCGCCTGACAACCTCGGCACATTCGTCCAGACGTTCCGCGTCCTGCGGCCGATGCCCGGGGTGATCAACGCCGCCTATCCGATCCAGAGCCTCTACGCGCCGGTCGCCGCGCTGCGTGAGGATGCCTATGGCACGTTTCATACCCCGGCGCAGCTTCGCGCGGGCCAGACGTACTCGGTCGTGTCGTATCTGCCCAACCTATCGCCCGAGGTCCTTCGCGCCGACGAGCTCCCAGGGCGCGGAATGCTCACCAACCCCGCTTACCTCGACACCGGCGGGTTGTCGACCCGGGGACGAGCGCTGGCGCACGAGGTGGCTTCCGAGGCGACCAATCCCTTCGACGTCGTGATGGCGCTCACCACGTATCTCCAGCGCAACTTCCGCTATACGCTCGACCTACCCCGCGTTCCAACCGGGCGCGACCCCGTGGACTGGTTCCTGTTCGACGTGAAGACCGGCTACTGCGAGCAGTTCGCGACGGCCGAGATCCTGATGCTGCGGAGCCTCGGAATCCCGGCACGGCTCGCGACGGGTTACGCCACGGGCGACTACGACGCCGTGCTCAACCAGGCCGTCGTCCGCGAGCGTGACGCGCATGCGTGGGTCGAGGTCTTCTTCGCCGGCCATGGGTGGGTGCCGGTGGATCCCACGCCGGGTGTCAACCCGCTTGCCTCGACACGCTTTCCCGACCACTGGGCGGGCGGCGGCATCGCGCGGCTGATCCCACACCTCACCCTCGGCGCCCCCGCGGCGGCCCTCGGCTCCCTCGGGGTGCTGGCGGTAATACCGCCGGCGATCGCGATCGCGATCGTGGCGGTGCTCCTCTACGCATGGTTCCGCCGCTGGGTATGGACCGCGCGGAGGAAGGCGGCCCCTGGCGAGAACGAGCTGCTTCGTCTCTACGAAAGGGTGCAGCGCCGAATGCGCCGCCGGCGGGCGCCGCCCGAGACGCCGCTCGAGTACGAGCAGGCGATGGGATCGGAGCTTCTTGTCGAGCTGACGGACGTCGTCAACGAAGGCGCGTACGCGGGACGGTGGCCCAATCCGCAGCGGGTGCGCGAGCTGGCCGAGCGAATATCCTGAGCTGTCAATGGCCGAAGCACTGAAGACGACGGGCGCCGAAGACGTCCGCTGGAATCTCAGCG
>WNGB01007624.1_pt1 | contig 15570 bp, 14 predicted proteins | sample 5400681 | NCBI WGS metagenome assembly WNGB01 (sample SAMN13153367, study PRJNA577476) | soil metagenome | isolation source: 115 cm soil or saprolite under grassland replicate 2 | place: USA:California | collected 2016-06-15
CGACGTCTACAACCCGGCCGACGCGATCTTCACCGCCGCCGGCTACCTGTGCCGCAACGGCGCCGCGCAGGGCCGCGACGTGGCAAGGGCGGTCTTCGCCTACAACCACGCCGACTGGTACGTCAGCAGGGTGCTGGCGATCGCCTCCGGCTATGCCGCCACCCAGGGGCTGCCGGCCGGCGCGCCCGCCCAGGAGGTGACCGCCGCCGCGGTGCAGTTCGCCTACAGCCAGCTCGGCCACCCCTACCGGTGGGGCGCCACCGGCGAGGAGGGCTTCTACGACTGCTCGGGGCTGATGCTGCGGGCCTACCAGGCCGGCGGGGTGCAGCTGCCGCGCACCTCACGCGAGCAGTGGTTCGCCGGCGCCAGGGTCTGGAACGTCGGCGACCTGCAGCCCGGCGACCTGGTCTTCTTCGCCCACAGCACCGCCGACCCGTCGACCATCCACCACGTCGGCGTCTACATCGGCGCCGGCAACATGATCGACGCCCCCCACCGGGGCGCGGTGGTGCGGATCACCCCGTTCCTGCGCCCCGACTTCATCGGCGCCGTCCGCCCCACCGCCGACGCCACCAAGGCGGCCTGAGCGGCCGGCTAGGTGATCTCGTCCACACAGGCGGCCAGCTGGCGCAGGTTGCGCACCTCGAACACGCGATCGCACCAGGGGGCGTAGGCGGCCATGATCGAGTCGGTGGTGTCCCACTCGGCGCGCGGCTCCGGGTTCAGCCAGTAGAGGCGGCGGGCCCGCTCGCGCAGGCCCTTGAGGACCTCCAGGCCCGGCTCGCGGTAGTTGTTGCGGGCGTCGCCCATCACGATCAGGGTGCTGCGGGCGTCGACGTCGGCGCCGTAGCGTTCGGCGAAACGCCGGAACACGTTGCCGTAGTCGGAGTGCCCGTCGTCCCAGACGACCTTGGCCCTGGTGAAGGCGCCACGCAGGTCCATGCGGTGCCCGCCGTCCTCCAGGATGGCGGTGACCTCGTCGACGCCGTCCACGAACGCGAAGCTGCGCATCTTGGCGAACTCCTGGTTCATCGCGTGCAGCAGCGACAGGGTGAACTTGGCGAACTCGATCACCGAGCCGGACACGTCGGCGAGCACGTACAGGTCCGGCTTGGAGGCGCGCACGGCCCGGAACGCGGGGTCGACCGGCACCCCACCGGAGGACAGCGAACGGCGCACGGTGCGGCGCACGTCCAGCCGGCCGCGGCGCTTGAGGCGCCGCTTCTGCGCCGCCCTGGCGGCGAGCCTGCGGGCCAGCGGGCGCACCGCCTGGCGCAGCTCGCGGAGCTGGCTGGCGTTGGCGCCGAGGAAGTCGACGTCCTCCAGCTGCCGGTCGCGGTACAGCTCGGCCGCCTGCTCGGCGCCGACGCTGGCCGAGAGGCGGTGGCGGATCTGCTCGCCGAGCAGCCGGCGGAAGTCCTCGATGCGCCTGGCCAGCTCCTCACGCTCCGGCCCGGCCTGGTCCGGGTCCTGCTCGTCGGCCAGGGCCAGCTGCAGCAGCCGGTACAGCTCGATCTGCCGGAGGATGCGGTACATGTAGTAGCGCTCGGACGCCTCCGGCTGGGCCTCCAGGCCGCCGAAGCGGTCGACGGCCAGGCCGGCGAGGGTGCGCATGGCGGCCTCGTCGTCGTGCCTGAGCGCATCCAGCAGGGCGCGGAGCAGCTCGTCGGAGGGCGGCCCGGCGGCGTCCGCCGCGCCCTCCTGGCCGGCCGCGCCCGCCTCGGCGTGGGGATGCGGGTGGCCGTCGCCGGCGTCCGCCGCCGCGGCCGGGCCGTGGGTGAGCGGGAAGCAGACGTCGAACAGGACGTGGAAGGCCTGCTGGTCCTCCGGCCGCTTGACCAGCGTGGTGAACAGGGCGGCGCGGAACTGGGTGCGGTCGGCGAGGTCGACGTGGCGCAGGCACTCGAAGGCGTCCAGCACCTCGACCATGGAGACGGGCACCCGCGCGTCGCGCAGCCGGTGGAAGAACTCGAGCAGCGAGGTCTGCAGGGAGCTGGGTGGCTCCCAACCGCTCGTGCCTACAATCTCCGGCATGGTTGCCTTCCGGCCGACGCTGCCTCCACCAGGCCGCCTGGTCCGCCTCGGCGTGGTCCTTGATGCCAGGAACCCGGCCGAGCGGCTCACCGAGGTGGCCAGGATGTGCGACCGCGCCGGGATCGGCGCGGTCTGGGGCGACGATAGCGCCCAGCCCGGCCAGCCACCACCCCGCCTCGAGGCCTTGACCGCCCTTGCCGCGCTCGCCCCTGCCACCGCCCGGGTGCGGCTGGGGGCGATGCTGCTCGCCGCCCGCCGCCCCGCCCCGCTGCTGGCGGACATGGCGGGCACCCTCGCCGCCCTCACCGGCGGCCGCGTGGAGGTCTCCCTCCTCGGCGTCCCCGACGCCTGGCTGCGGTCCTACACCGACGAGTTCCGCGAGGCGCTGGAGCAGCCGGAGGGGTCCGGGGAACCCCGGGGGGGTGCCCCGGTCGGACGGGACGGGCTGACGGTCGGGGTGGAAGTTGGCGATCCGGAACGGCTGGACCCGGAGCAGGTCGCCTGGCTGGCCGGGGTGGCCGACGACCTGCTGCTGACGGCGGCCGACGTGGAGCGGGTGGCCGAGTGCGCCAGGCAGGTGCGTGCCGCCTGCGAGCTGGCCGGGCGGGAGCCCGGCACGCTGGGGATCGCGGCACGGCTGCCGGTCTCGGTCGGGCGGACGGTGGCCGAGGCGCGGGCGCGCTGGGATGCCGAACCGGCCTTCGCCGCGCTCGGGCCGCCGGAACGGGCGGGCGTGTTCGGCACCCTTGAGCAGTGCCACGAGCGGGTGATCTCGCTGGCGCACGCCGGGGTCACCGACCTGCGCTGCGTGCTGCCCAACGCCGCCGACGTCCACGACGTGATCGCCCAGGTGACCGCCATGAGCATCGGCACGGTCGACAAGCTGGCCCCCGGCGCCCCGCGCTCCCCCGCCCCGCCGCCGCCGGAGGGCTGGGGCGGCCGCCCCCGCTTCCCCTCCGGTGTCCCGGAGCCCCCGCCCAGCTAGCGCCGGGGCACCTCAGCGGCGCCGCACCTGCTCGCTGACCTGCTTGGCGGCAGCCAGCAGCAGCGGCAGGAACTGCTCGCGGAGCTGCTGGACGCTGACACGGCCGGCGTGCCCGGAGACGTTCATGGCGGCCACCACCCGGCCGGCGCGGTCGCGCACGGGCGCGGCGATCGAGCGGACGCCGTCCTCCAGCTCCTGGTCGACCAGCGCCCAGCCCTGGCCGCGGACCTCCTGCAGGATGCCACGCAGGCGGGCCGGGTCGGTGACCGTGCGCGGGGTGAGCGCGCGCAGCTCCACCCGGGCCAGGTGCTCGTCGAGCGCGGCCGGGCCGAGGGCGGCCAGCAGCACCCGGCCGAGCGAGGTCGGGTAGGCGGGCAGCCTGGCGCCGACGCTGAGGTTGACCGCCATCACCCGCCTGGCCGGCACCCTGGCCACGTAGACCACCTCGGCGCCGTCCAGGGTGGCCGCCGAGCACGACTCCCCGGTCCGCTCGGCCAGCTCGGCCATGTGCGGCTCCGCGCCCTCCCACAGGTCCAGCGACGACAGGTAGGCGTAGCCGATCGCCAGCACCCTGGGCGTCGGCAGGAAGCGCCGGCCCTCCGCGCGGACGTAGCCCAGCTCCTCGAGGGTCAGCAGGATGCGCCGGGCGGTGGCCCGGGTGAGCCCGGTGAGGCTGGCCGCCTCGCTGAGGGTGACCGCGGGATGCTGGCGCGAGAACACCTGCAGGACCGCCAGCCCGCGTGCCAGGCTCTGGATAAAATGCCGTTCTGACCTGGTTGACATGGCGCAACCCCGATGGGAACCTGTGCCGAGGGCGTACAACTGTACGCTATGCGCACACTTCTCGTCGAGGCACCCGGGGCCGCATCGGGGGACGGAGGGGCGGACCCGGGACCGACCGGAAGGAGTGGTTCTGGTTGTCCCGATTCACCACCAAGTTCGGCTCGCTTGACCACTACGAGAAGGGCCGCCTCGAGATCATCGACGACGAGCCGCAGCACTACGCCTTCTCCAACGTCTACGAGGTCGCCTCCCGCTCCAAGCCCTACGAGAAGGTCGCCGTCGGCCAGAACCGCAAGTACGTGCTGGAGGCGATCCGGGCCGAAGGCACCTCGGAGTGGCGGACCTGCTCCCACGACGAGTTCGCGCTGGTGATGGACGGTGAGGTCCGCGTCGAGCTGGTCAAGGTCTCCGACCAGCAGCGCCCGGCGCCCGAGGTGGAGGGCTCCGTCGCCCTGGACGGCGAGCCGGCCGGCCCGCCGATGGGCGAGATCGTCGCCCGCCGCGGCCACATGGCGCTGCTGCCCCACGGCGCCGCCTACCGCTTCCACGCCGAGCGTCCCGGGGTGATCCTGATGCAGACCATCGAGGGACGCGACACCGTCTTCAAGTGGGCGGAGATCGTCCAGACGACCTCGTAGCACGGCAACCAGGAGGTATCCCGACATGGCGACGATCGAGGCCGAGCCCACCGTCGAGGTCCGCTCCGGCGAGCCCAACGCCCAGGGCTACCGTCCCTTCGAGCTCGGCGAGTTCAAGTTCCGCCGCGACGACTACTTCGTCTACATCGACTGGCCGACCGGCAGCCACGTGATGAGCGCCGACGCCTTCCTGAAGGCGCTGCAGCGCGACGTGGCCTGGGACTTCTTCTACGGGATCGTCAACTTCGACGGCGTCATCGGCACCGTCAACCACTACGGCACCGTCGACCTGTTCGCCGGCCGCTACAACGACGGCTACCGCAAGGCCGAGCTCGACCACCTCGAGAACATGCCGACGCCGGTGATCCGCGAGACCTTCAAGGTCATGCTCGACGACTGGACCAACGCCACCTTCGACCCGTTCGCCAGCCCGGACGAGACCGGCTCGGCCTTCGGCCCCAAGAACGGCGACAACCGCAAGGCGGTCACCCGCCACCGGGTCACCGCCAAGCGCATGGTCGGCGTCCCCGGCGACGAGGGCGTGCGCAGCGACGAGGTCGGCTTCCCGGTCAACCGCCAGTTCACCGACGTCCCCCAGGACGAGCCGGAGATCCGCGCGGAGCCCGGCTTCGAGGGCGAGGTGTGCGGCTTCAGCCTGTTCGCCTACCTGTCCCGCTCGGACGTGACCTGGAACCCCTCGGTGGTCTCGGCCTGCAAGGACAGCCTGTTCTGCCCGACCACCGAGGAGTACATCCTGCCGATCATCCACGGCAACGACCGGGTCGAGTGGTTCGTGCAGCTGTCGGACGAGATCTACTGGGAGGTCGAGGACCGCGACACCGGCCAGATCCGCTCCAAGGTGGTGATGCGGCCGGGTGACGTGGCCGCCATGCCGGCCGACATCCGCCACCAGGGCTACGCGCCGAAGCGCTCGATGCTGCTGGTGTGGGAGAACGCCGACCTCGAGCTGCCGGCGCTGATCTCCAGCGGCAAGCTGCCGACCTACCCGGTCGAGCTGTAGTCGGGCTCGCGATGGCGGCCGCGCCGGCGCCGACCCGGCTGTTCATCGGGGGCGAGTTCGTCGACGCCGCCGAGGGGGCGACCTTCGCGGTCCGCAACCCGCACGACGACGGCCACCTGGCTGACGTGGCCGAGGCCAGGGCGGAGGACGTTGACCGGGCGGTGGCGGCCGCCCGGTCGGCCTTCCCCGCCTGGAGCACCGCCGCCGCCGCCGAGCGTGGCCGGCTGCTGCTGCGGCTGGCCGACGCCGTCGAGGCCAACGCCGAGGAGCTCGCCAGGCTGGAGTCGACCGACACCGGCCACCCGATCCGCGACTCCAGCCGGCTGGACGTGCCCCGCACGGCCGCCACCTTCCGCTACTTCGGCGGCATGGCCGACAAGTACGAGGGGACGGTGGTCCCGGTCGAGCGGGGCTTCCTCAACTACGTGCTGCGCCAGCCGGTCGGGGTGGTCGGCCAGATCGTGCCGTGGAACTTCCCGCTGATGTTCTGCAGCTGGAAGCTGGGGCCTGCCCTCGCCGCCGGCAACACGGTGGTGCTCAAGCCGGCCGAGCTGACGCCGCTGTCCTCGCTGCGCATCGCCGAGCTGATCGCCGAGGTCGGCTTCCCGCCCGGGGTGGTGAACGTGGTCCCCGGCTTCGGGCACACCGCCGGCGCCCACCTGGCGGCCCATCCCGGGGTGCAGAAGCTCTCCTTCACCGGCTCCACCGAGGTCGGCCGGCGCATCGTCGAGGCGTCCGCCGGCAACCTCAAGCGCCTGCAGCTGGAGCTGGGCGGCAAGGGCGCCAACATCGTCTTCGCCGACGCCGACCTGGACGCGGCCGTCAACGGCTCGGCCTTCGCGATCTTCCACAACCAGGGCCAGGCGTGCATCGCCGGCTCCCGGCTGCTGCTCGAGCGACCGGTCGCGGCCGAGTTCCAGGAGCGGTTCGTCGCCCTCGCCCGCTCGATCCGGCTCGGCGACCCGCTCGACCCGGACACCGAGATGGGGCCGCTCACCTCCCCCGAGCACCGCGACCGCGTGCTCGGCTACGTCAAGGTCGCGGTCGACGAGGGCGGCGAGGTGCTGTGCGGCGGGCACCCCCCCGAGGATCCGGCGCTTGCCCGCGGCTGCTACGTGGAGCCGACCGTGGTCCGCGCCGACCAGCGCAGCCGGGTCAACCGCGAGGAGGTCTTCGGGCCGTTCGTGACCGTCAGCACCTTCTCCGGCGAGGAGGAGGCGCTGCGGCTGGCCAACGCGGTCGACTACGGGCTCGGCGGCGGGCTGTGGACCCGCGACCTGGCGCGGGCCCACCGGGTGGCGGGCGCCATCCGCTCCGGCATGGTCTGGGTCAACAGCTACAAGCGGGTCGGCCCCGGGTCGCCGTTCGGCGGCGTGGGCGACTCCGGCTACGGCCGCGAGATGGGCTTCGAGGCGATGCACGGGTACACCGATCCCAAGTCGGTCTGGGTCAACGTCGACGCGGACCTGCCCGTCTGGTACCCGCGTTGACGACCCCCTCCGCCTCGTTCACCTATGAGGCGCTGCCGGGCCGGGTCGTGTTCGGCGTCGGCTCGGTGGACCGGCTCGGCGAGGAGGTCGACCGCCTCGGCGCCGGCCGGGTGCTGGCGGTGGCGGGCAAGCGCGCCGTCGACGGCCTGGTGGAGCGGCTCGGCGACCGTTGCGCCGGGGCGTTCAGCGACGTCCAGCAGCACGTGCCGGTCGAGCTGGCAGCGCGGGCGCGCGCGCTTGCCGGCGAGCTGCGGACCGACTGTCTGGTCGCCCTCGGCGGCGGCTCGGCCACCGGGCTGGCCAAGGCGGTCGCGCTGGACCACCAGGTGCCGATCGTGTGCGTCCCGACCACCTACGCCGGCTCGGAGATGACCCCGATCTGGGGGCTGACCGGCCCGCAGGGCAAGCAGACCGGCCGCGACCTGCGCGTCCTGCCGCGGGTGGTGGTCTACGACCCCGCCCTGACGGTCGACCTGCCCGCCGAGGTGACCGGGCCGAGCGGCATGAACGCCCTCGCCCATTGCGTGGAGGCGCTGTACGCGCCTGGCGCCAACCCGATCACCTCGCTGCTGGCCGAGGAGGGCATGCGGGTGCTCGCCAGCGGCCTGCCGCTGGCGGTGGCCGCGCCGGCCGACCTGGCGGGCCGCTCGGACGCGCTGCTCGGCGCGTGGCTCGCCGGCGCCGTGCTGGCGGTGGCGGGCGTCGGCATCCACCATCGGCTCTGCCACCTGCTCGGCGGCGCCTACGGCCTGCCGCACGCGGAGCTGCACGCCGTGCTCCTGCCCCACGCGGCGCGCCTGATGACCCCGGCGGTCCCGGCGGAGATGGCCAGGGTGGCCGCCGCGCTCGGGGTGGCCGACGCCGCCGGCGGCCTGTGGGACCTGGCCAGGCGGCTGGGCGCGCCCGCCGGCCTGGCCGAGCTGGGCCTCGCCGAGGCCGAGCTTGACCGGGTCGCCGAGCTGGCCGCCGCCAAGCTCGGCGACGCGCCGGGGCCTTCCGAGGAGCGGCAGCTGCGGGCGCTGCTGGACGACGCCTGGCGGGGCCGGCGGCCGCAGTGACCGTGGAGGCGCCGGTCGCGGCGTCCGGCCTTGACCGCCGGCGCTTCGTGCAGCTCGCCGGGCTGTCGGGCGCCGCATTGCTGGCCGGCTGCCGCAGCTCCAGCCCGCTGGCCGACCGGCGCCCGTTGCGGCTCGGTTACGTCAGCCCGCAGAGCGGCGCGCTGTTCGCCTTCGGCGAGGCCGACAACTTCGTCATCTCCAGCGCCCAGCAGACGTTCAAGGACGGCCTGGAGATCGGCGGCCGCGCCTACCCGGTGGAGATCCTGGTCAGGGACAGCCAGTCCGACCCGGAGCGGGCGGGGGAGGTCGCGGCCGACCTCATCACCGGCGACCAGGTCGACCTGATGCTGGTCAGCTCCACGCCGGAGACGACCAACCCGGTCGCCGACGCCTGCGAGCGTTCCGGCGTGCCCTGCATCTCCACGGTCACCCCCTACCAGCCGTGGTTCCTCGCCCGCGACCCTCCCCAGGACCCCCGCAACCCAGAGCCGTACCAGTGGACCTGGCACTTCTTCTGGGGGCTCGAGGACATTATCGGGGTCTTCTCCGACATGTGGGGCCAGGTCGAGAACAACCAGGTCCTCGGCGGCCTGTGGCCCGACGACGGCGACGGGCGCGCCTGGAGCAGTGGCTTCGCGGCCGCCCTCGAGCCGCAGGGCTACAGGATCGTCGACCCCGGCCGCTACCAGGACGAGAAGGACAGCTTCCGGTTCGAGGTCCAGCGGTTCAAGGACGTCGGCGCCGACATCGTGACCGGCGTGCCGCTGCCGCCCGACTTCGCCACCTTCTGGAAGCAGGCCGGCCAGCTCGGCTACCGGCCGCGGGTCGCGACGGTCGGCAAGGCGCTGCTGTTCCCCGCCTTCATCGAGGCGATGGGCTCCGCCGAGGGCGTCTCGACCGAGGTCTGGTGGAGCCCGAGCCATCCGTTCCGGTCCTCGCTGACCGGCGCCAGCGCCGGCGAGCTGGCGCAGGAGTACACCAGGGCCACCGGCAGGCAGTGGACGCAGCCGATCGGCTTCGTGCACGCCCTGTTCGAGGTCGCCGCCGACGTGCTCAGGCGCGCCGGCGACGTGAGCGATCGGCAGGCCCTGGTCGACGCGATCAAGGCGACCAGCCTGAACACCATCGTCGGCCGCGTGAGCTGGGCCAAAAGCCAGGCCGACTTCCCGAACGTCGCCAGGACCCCGCTGGTCGGCGGCCAGTGGCGCCGGGGCAGGACCTGGCCGTTCGAGCTGGAGATCGTCTCCAACGCCACCCACCCGGAGATCCCGGCCAGCGGCACGCTGCAGCCGATCGCGTGATCGGCTCGCCCGTCCCCAGGAGGTTCTCGTGAGCAGTGGCATTGACCGCCGCCGGTTCCTGCAGCTGGCCGGGCTCTCCGGCGCGGCCGCGCTGGCCGGCTGTCGAGAGTCGGGCGGTGGCGGAGGCGACTCCGCGCGCACCGTCAAGCTCGGCTACGTCACGCCCAAGACCGGCTCGCTGGCCGGCTTCGGCGAGGCCGACGACTACGTGGTCGGCACGATGCGGGAGGTGTTCAAGGACGGCCTGCAGATCGGCGGCACCACCTACCCGATCGAGATCGTGCCGAAGGACACCCAGTCCGACCCCAACCGCGCCGCCACCGTCGCCGGCGACCTGATCAACACCGACAAGGTCGACATCGTGCTGGTGTCCTCGACCCCGGAGACCACCAACCCGGTGTCTGGCCAGTGCGAAGCCAACGGCGTGCCGTGCATCTCCACCGTGGCGCCGTGGCAGCCGTGGTTCCTCGGCCAGCAGAAGGACGCGGCCAACCCCGTCCCCTTCAAGTGGGCCTACCACTTCTTCTGGGGCCTTGAGGACATCGAGGCGGTGTTCGCCGACATGTGGGGCCAGGTCTCCAACAACAAGGTGGTCGCCGGGCTGTTCCCCAACGACGGCGACGGCAACGCCTGGGGCGACCCCAAGCAGGGCTTCCCGTCCTACTTCGAGCCGAAGGGCTACAAGATCATCGACCCGGGCCGCTACCAGAACCTGACCGAGGACTTCTCCTCGCAGATCTCCGAGTACAAGCAGGCCGGTGCCGAGATCATGACCGGCGTGCCGCTGCCGCCCGACTTCACCAACTTCTGGAAGCAGGCATCCCAGCAGGGCTTCCGGCCGAAGATCGCCTCGGTCGGCAAGGCGCTGCTGTTCCCCTCCTCGGTGGAGGCGCTCGGCGACATCGGCGAGGGGATGTCCACCGAGGTCTGGTGGAGCCCCAACCACCCGTTCAAGTCCTCGCTGACCGGCGCGACCGCCAGGCAGGTCGCCGACGACTACACCGCCAAGACGAGCAAGCAGTGGACCCAGCCGATCGGCTTCGTGCACGCCCTGTTCGAGGTCGCCGCCGACTCGCTCAAGCGGGCGGGCAACCCCGACGACCGCGATGCGATCATCAACGCCGTCAAGGCGACCAAGCTCGACACGCTGGTGGGGCACATCGAGTGGACCGGCAAGCCGTTCCCGAACGTGGCCAAGACCCCGCTGGTCGGCGGCCAGTGGCGCAAGGGCAGCGGCGATGCCAGATTCGACCTGGTGATCGTCTCCAACAAGGACCACCCGGAGATTCCGGCGGCCGGCGAGCTGGCGACGATCCCCTACAGCTAGGACCGCGGACTTGACCGGGAGCGAGACCAGAGGCAGTCCCCGTTCGATGTGGGGGGAGCTCGCTCCCCCCACGGTCCCCCAAGAGCGCCTGTGCCATGGCCGCCGGGCTCGCTGGAGCTGACATGGCATTTCTGGAGCTGGACGGCGTCTCCAAGGCGTACGGCGCGCTGAAGGTGATCGACGACCTGAGCGTGCACCTGGACGCCGGCGAGGCGCTCGGCGTGGTCGGCCCCAACGGGGCCGGCAAGACCACCATGCTCCACCTGGCGGCGGGGCAGCTGCGCCCCGACGCCGGACGGGTGCGCTTCGACGGGCGCGACGTCACCGACCTGCCGGCGCGCACCCGCTGCCAGCTCGGCATGGCCTGCACCAACCAGATCCCGCAGCCGTTCGTCGGCATGACCGTCTACGAGAACGTGCTGGTCGGCGCGACCTTCGGCCGGGCCGGTGACGGCGGCGACGCCCACCGGGCGAGCCTCGCCGCGCTCGAGGCGGCCGAGCTCACTCCCCGAGCCAACCGGCTGGCCGGCGCCCTGCCCCTGCTGGAGCTGAAGCGGCTCGAGCTGGCCAGGGCGCTGGCCACCGGCCCGCGCCTGCTGCTGCTGGACGAGATCGCCGGCGGCCTCACCGAGCCGGAGGTGCACCAGCTGGTGGCGACCATCCGGCGGCTGCGCGCCGCCGGCGTCTCGATCGTGTGGATCGAACACATCGTGCATGCCCTGCTGTCGGTCGTCGACCGCATCGTGGCGGTCGACTTCGGCCGCAAGCTGATCGAGGGCGATCCCCGCACGGTGATGGCCAGCCCCGAGGTCCGCGACGTGTACCTGGGCAGCGAGGAAGGGGTCTAGTGCTGCTCGAGGTGGAGCGGGTGGCCAGCTTCTACGGCGGCTTCCAGGCGCTGTTCGAGGTCTCCGTGCAGGTCGCCGAGGGCGAGACGGTCGCGATCATCGGCGCCAACGGGGCCGGCAAGTCGACCCTGCTCAAGACCGTGGTGGGGCTGATGGCCCGCACCACCGGGGCGGTGGTGTTCGACGGCCGGCCGCTTGGCGGCGTCCCCACCCACCGGCGGCTCGGCATGGGCATCGTCATGGTCCCGGAGGGACGGCGCATCTTCCCGAGTCTCACCGTCGAGGAGAACCTGCAGGTTGGTGCACACCAGACGCGGGCGGGCCCCTGGGACGTCGGCCGGGTGCTGGAGCTGTTCCCCGCCCTGGCCGACAAGCGGCGGCGGCCGGGCACCCGGCTGTCCGGCGGCGAGCAGCAGATGCTGGCGATCGGCAGGGCGCTGATGGGCAACCCGCGCCTGCTGCTGCTGGACGAGGTCTCGCTTGGCCTCGCTCCGATCGTGGTCAGGCGCATCTACGAGGCCATGCCGGAGATCATCTCGAGCGGCGCCACCGTCGTGCTGGTCGAGCAGGACGTCGGCCAGGCCCTGCGCGCCGCCGACCGGGTCTACTGCCTGCTGGAGGGCAGGGTCGCCCTGCAGGGGCGCTCGGCCGGGCTGACCAGGCAGCAGCTCAGCGACGCCTACTTCGGGATGCGCGCATGACCTGGCTGAACGACGTCGTCCAGGGGCTGCTCCTCGGCGGGCTGTACGCCCTGTTCGCCACCGGGCTGTCGTTGATGTTCGGGGTGATGCGGCTGGTCAACCTGGCCCACGGCGACCTCTCGATCGTGGCGGCGTTCATCGCCCTGGCGATCGTGGACGCCGTCCCCGTCAACCCGCTGTGGACCGTGCTGGTGGTGGTGCCGCTCATGTTCGGCGTCGGCTACCTGCTGCAGCGGGGGCTGCTCAACTTCACCCTGCGCGGCGCCGACCCGCTGCCGCCGGTGCTGGTCACCTTCGGGCTGTCGATCATCCTGCAGAACCTGCTGCTGGAGATCTTCTCCGCCGACTCCCAGGGCCTTGACGCCGGCCGCATCGAGGACGCCAGCATCCGCCTCAGCGACCGCCTGGCGATCGGCTGGTTCCCGCTGCTCACCCTCCTGGTCGCCATCGGCGTGCTGGCCGGGCTGCAGCTGGTCATCAGCCGCACCCGGCTCGGCCGCGCCTTCCGGGCCACCTCCGACGACCCGCAGGCGGCCCGGCTGATGGGCATCGACAACCGTCACCTGTTCGCCGTGGCCACCGGGATCGCGCTGGCGACCGTGGCCGTGGCCGGCCTGTTCCTCGGCATCCGCACCACCTTCACCCCCAGCGTCGGTCCGACCCGGCTGATCTTCGCCTTCGAGGCGGTGATCATCGGCGGGCTGGGGTCGCTTTGGGGCACGCTGCTCGGCGGCCTGGTCCTCGGGGTGGCCCAGACGCTGGGGGCGCAGCTCTCCCCCGGCTGGGGCGTGCTCGCCGGCCACCTGGTGTTCCTGGCCGTGCTCGCCTTCCGCCCCGCCGGCCTGCTCGGCAAGCCGGTCCCGGCGCAATGAGCGGTCCCGGGGTGCGCACCAACGCCACGGCGCCGGCGGGGCCGGCGCTGCGGGTGCAGCGGGCGACCATCGCCAGCCGCGTCGGCCTGGTCGGCGGGCTGCTGGCGGTGGCGGTGCTGGCCGCGGGGCCGCTGTGGGCGCTGGACAGCGCGCTGCGCACCCTGATCGGCTTCTTCACCCTGCTGGCACTCGCCCAGATGTGGAACCTGCTGGCCGGCTATGCCGGCCTGGTGTCGATCGGCCAGCAGGCCTACGTCGGCCTCGGCGCCTACGGGCTGCTGTACCTCGCCGACACCCGCGGGCTGAACCTGTTCCTGTCGGTGCTGGTCGCCGGGCTGGTCGGCGCGCTGGTCGCGGTGCCGACCGCGGCGCTGGCGTTCCGCCTCCGCGGCGGCTACTTCGCCATCGGCACCTGGGTGATCGCCGAGGTCTACCGGCTGATCATCAGCAACGTCTCCCAGCTCGGCGGCGGCTCCGGCCTGACCCTGCGGGCCGCCTCCCAGTTCGACCGCACCGCCCGCCTGTTCGCCACCTACGAGCTCGCGCTCGCCGTCGGGGTCGGCGCGGTGGTCCTCGCCTACGTGCTGCTCCGGCGCCGCCTGGGCCTGGCCCTCACCGCCATCCGCGACGCCGAGACCAGCGCCCAGAGCCTCGGGGTCCACGTGTACCGCACCAAGTTCCTGGTCTACCTGGTGGCCGCGTTCGGCTGCTCGGTCACCGGCGCGGTCATCTACCTGAACCTGCTGCGGATCCAGCCGGAGGCGGCGTTCAGCGTCAACTGGACGGCGTTCATGATCTTCATCGTGGTGATCGGCGGGGTCGGCACGATCGAGGGGCCGATCATCGGTACCATCGTGTTCTTCGTCCTGCAGGAGACCCTGTCCCGCTACGGCGCCTGGTACCTGGTCCTGCTCGGCGCGGTGGCGGTGCTGGTCACCCTGCTGGCACGGCGCGGGCTGTGGGGCCTGGTGGCCGACCGGACCGGCTGGAGCCTGTTCCCGGTGCAGCGCCGCCTGGAGGGGTCCGGGGAACCCCAAGGGGGTGCCCAGGTCGATCGGGAAGGACCCTCGGAGGAACGCTGATGGCCAACCGGTTCGCCAGTGTGGAGGAGGTGGGCGAGCGCCTGCGCGCGGTCGACTACCTGGCCACCCCGATGATCGCCAACGTGGTGTTCCTCGCCGACCGGCTGGAGAAGCCGATCCTGGCGGAGGGCCCGGCGGGGGTCGGCAAGACGGAGCTGGCCAAGGCGCTGGCCGCCGCCAGCGGCGCGCGCCTGATCCGGCTGCAGTGCTACGAGGGCCTGGACGAGTCCAAGGCCCTGTACGAGTGGAACTACAAGAAGCAGCTGCTGCGCATCCAGGCCGACCGGGCCCACGACGCCAGCTGGGCCGACGTCGAGGCCGACATCTTCTCCGAGCCGTTCCTGCTCACCCGGCCGCTGCTGGAGGCGATCCGGGCGGCCGACCCGGTGGCGCTGCTGATCGACGAGGTCGACCGGGTCGAGGTGGAGACCGAGGCGCTGCTGCTGGAGGTGCTCTCCGACTTCCAGGTGTCGATCCCGGAGCTGGGCACGGTCGCCGGCACCCAGCGTCCCCTGATCGTGCTCACATCCAACGCCACCAGGGAGCTGTCGGAGGCGCTGCGCCGGCGCTGCCTGTACCTGTACATCGACTACCCCGACGTCGAACGCGAGCGGGAGATCGTCCGCGCCAGGGTGCCCGAGATCGACGAGCTGCTCGCCACCCAGATCGCCCAGGTGGTGCGCACCATCCGCCAGCTGGAGCTGAAGAAGGCGCCGTCGATCTCGGAGACGATCGACTGGGCGCGCACCCTGCTGTACCTGGAACGGACCACCCTGGACCCGGCCACCATCGACGACACCCTGCACCTGCTGCTCAAGCACGAACGCGACATCCAGCGTGCCCGGTCGGAGCTCGGCCGGGCCAGAGGCTGAAGGAGGCCGCGCTGTGGAAGCCGACGACCGGCTGGTCCCGATCACGGGCGACCTGGTGCGGGCCTTGCACCGGGTGGTCGCCGAGCACCAGGTGACCGAGGCGGAGCTCCACCAGGCGCTGCGGTTCCTCGCCGAGCTCGGCAGGGCCGACGAGTGGGTGCTGCTGTCGGACGTGCTCGGCATCTCGGTGGCGGTGGACGGCAACACCCACCGCCAGGAGGGCCAGGAGACGCCGAGCAACGTGCAGGGCCCCTACTACCGGCCGGGCGCGCCGCTGGTGTCCCCTCCGGTGGTGCTGTGCCGCGACGACGAGCCCGGCGACGTCTGCTTCGTCGCCGGCCGGGTGCTCGCCGCCGGCGACCGCCGGCCGCTGCCAGGGGCGCTGCTGGACGTCTGGCAGGCCAACCAGGCAGGCCGCTACGACCACGAGGACCCAAGCCAGCCGGAGTGGAACCTGCGCCGGCGCTTCCACGCCGGCCGGGACGGCGGCTACGAGTTCCGCACGATCGTGCCGGCCCCCTACGAGATCCCCAAGCACGGGCCGGTCGGCCGCTTCCT
>WNGB01008575.1_pt1 | contig 15568 bp, 14 predicted proteins | sample 5400681 | NCBI WGS metagenome assembly WNGB01 (sample SAMN13153367, study PRJNA577476) | soil metagenome | isolation source: 115 cm soil or saprolite under grassland replicate 2 | place: USA:California | collected 2016-06-15
GCCGGGCGGACATGATGGATTCGCTCAGGGCGAATTCGATCTCGACGTTCGGTGGGAACCCCATCGCCGCTTCGTATGCGCTGGCCAACCTGGAGAACATCGCGGAGGAACGCCTCCAGGAGCGGGCTTACAAGATCGGCAACTCGCTGTACCGGGGGCTGAAGGATCTGGAGGACCGGTACAACGTCGTTGGGGAGGTCCGGGGCAAGGGTTTGCTCATCGGCGTCGAGTTGGTAAAGGACAGCGAGTCCAAGGAGCCGAGTCCTGAAGCCGCTGCCCAGGTGATGGAAACGTGCAAGGAGGCCGGCCTCCTGATCGGCAAGGGAGGCCTGTACGGCAACGTGCTCCGTCTCGCCCCGCCGCTGGTGATCAGCGAAGACGACGCCCAACGAGCGATCGAGACGCTCGAGGTCGCATTCGGCGAAGCCGACGCAGCACGGTAGCGTTCGGACGGATTGACCGCACGAGCGCCCGGTGCGACAAGGTGTGGCTACGGCGGAGCCCTCCCGTCCTCGATCACCGAGCCATCGGGCCGTTTGAACACCGGCCTGCCGTCGACCAGCTGCAGGCGAAATCCCCCCTCGTGCACCAGTCTGTGATGGGGACGGCACAGCAGCACCATGTTGTGCAGGGCGGTCTGCCCCCCGTCGGCCCAGTGCACGATGTGGTGGGCGTCGCACCAGGAATGGGCCAGGTGCAGGCAAGGAACCGGCACCGCTGGTCCCTGAGCACCACCGCCCGGCGCAGGCCCGCCGAGACCACCGGGGTTCGTCGTCCCACGTCCAGGGGCTCGGAGGGACCGCCCAGCACCACCGGCAGCACCGAGGCATCGCAGGCCAGGCGGCGGGCCGTGGCCGGGGAGACCGCCCCGACATGGTCCGGCTCGCACCGGCCCGACCCAGCACAGTCCCTGCCGCCGGTGTGGTCGTTGCGCAGGGTCTGCACGTCCACGGTCACAGTGACGTGGGGCCGCTCCCCTCCCACCGTGGGACGCTCGGAGCTGTCGAGGTACCGGTGGGGCCAGCTCGCACAGGGCGTCGCCCGGCGCTGGGCGGGGGTGCGCAGGTCCCTCCCTCCTCCCGCCCGAAGCTCGGCATCGACCTTGGCCTGAAGCGCTGTCAGGACGGCCTCTCCTCCCTCCGGGTCGAGCTCTCCCTCCACCCGGACCATCCGGGTCGGCTCTCCCTCCACCCGGACCATCCGGGTCGGGGTGGGACAGACATTGAGCCTGCGTCGTTCCCGCAAGGTCTCGGCGTGGCGGGGGGCGTCCCGTTCGTCCAGCGCTTCCGACCACTCACTGACCCACCCGGCGAAGCTCCTCCACCGGGCGGGTCAGGCCGCCTAGACCAGAACTGCCTCCGCCGACCCGAAGGCCTCCGTGTGCTCCGATCGGGCCTCCGCCAGGACCCGCACCGCACCCGAGGTCCACCGCTCCCTGAGAGAACGCCTCCCTGACCTCGGACATCTCCTCCAAGGCCTGGGCCACCCGGACCTGCTCCTTGGCCGAGCCAACCGCCACCTTGAACCGGTCGGCCAGCAGGCCGCCAACGACAGGTACCCGTCCCGACGAAATGAGGCCCGGCGATCTTGATCGGCCAGCCACCGCAGCCGCTTGGCCTCCACCAGCTCGGCCATCCGCTGCAGCTGGGCGAAACCCCCCGCGGCCCGGTCTTCGGTCGGCCCGGAGGGATCATCCGGGAAGATTTCCAGGGCTTCCGTGACCCGCCGCTGCGCCTGGGCTGCGTCGAACATGCGTTCGATATTAAGGGCCCAAGACGAGCCTGTCAGTGAAGTTGATCACAGTTACAGCAAATTCCCGAAAGAATCTCGGCCTGAATATCCCCGCCCCTCTCGGTAGCACCGACGGCCCATCAGCGTTTAGCTCCGCCACCCGCCCTCTGGCGATTTCTCCCTCACCCCGGTCGAGATGAGAAGCCAACACCAGAGCTCGCCGATCGAACCAGGGGTTCATGCTCGACGAGCTTACTTAGCGCCCCGCCGCGACCGGACCCAGGATGCAGTTCAGCGCAACCGGTTAGTGTTTTCTCTCCAGGGAGGAAGCGTTCCATGGCCACTGCATCCCGCGCCGCAGTCCGACGACTCGCGCTGGCCCGCCTGATCTCGCTCACCGGCGGGGCCGCCGCGTACCTCGCGCTGAACTACGTGATCTACCAGCGGACCGGCTCGGCCACGTGGGTCGCCGCCGCCCTTTTCCTCACGTTCGGCACGGTCGGATTCGTGAGTCCCTTCGCCGGCGCTCTCGGAGACCGGTTCGATCGGCAGCGAGTGATGATCGCTTCGGACCTGACCGCCGCCGTGTGTTTCTTCGGGATGGCGCTGGTCCACGACCCGGGCTTGCTTCTGGTGTTCGCGTTCTTCTCGGCAGCCGCCGAGGCCCCGTTCCTCTCCGCCTCGTCGGCAGCCATCCCCAACCTGGTCGGCGAGGAGCATCTCGGGTGGGCGAACGGGATGGTCAGCCTGGGCCGAAACGCCGGCATACTGCTCGGGCCGCTCCTGGGCGGTCTGTTGATGGCTTCGATCGGAGCGGGAGCGGTGTTCGCGCTGAACGCCGTCTCTTTCTTGGTCTCGGCCGCGCTCGTAACCACGGTGCGGGGCCGGTTCAGCGGGCAGCGCGATGGGGCGGAGGAGCATCGAGGTCTTCGCGCCGGGTTTCGGTTCCTGTTCACCGACCGAGTGCTCCGCACCGTCTCCTTGTCATGGCTGACCCTGGTGCTCGGGCTGGGCATGACCATGGTGGCCGACGTGCCTCTGGTGAAGCTGTTCGACGCCGGCTCCTTCGGCTATGGGGTGCTGATCGCGTGCTGGGGCGGAGGCTCGATCGTCGGGTCGCTGCTCGGGCGCCGGCTGAAGTCCTCGAACGAGGCCCGGTGGCTTCTGACAGCCATCGGGGCGATCGCGGCTACTTCGGTCGTCACTGGCCTGTCGCCGTGGTTCGCCCTGGTCCTGGGGGCGATCCTGGTCATGGGGGTCGGGGACGGCGTGTCACTCGTGGCCGAGCAGGGCATCATGCAGCGCCGAACGCCGGACACGGTTCGCAGCCGCGTTTCCGGGGCCTTCGATGCGGTCGTTCACATCGGTTTGGCGATCTCGTACGTCATCGCTGGTCCGGCCGTGAGCTGGCTCGGCGCACGAGGTGTCTACATCATGGGAGGAGGAGCCGCGTTCGCCGGCGTGTTCATCGCGGTTCCCATCCTGAAGGCCACACGTGTCGTCACGGTTCCGAGTGGGGAACCTTCCCAGGGCACGGAAGCGGCGAGCCTTCTGGTGCCGTGACCATGGATGAACGGATCGAGCGGTCGGTCGCCGAGCTGGAAGCGGCGAACCACGACCTGCTCGAGTTCTTCGATTCGCTCACGGGTGAGCAGTGGCGGGCCGCGGGCTCGGACGAAGGCTGGCCGGTGAGTGCGGTCGCGTACCACATCGCAGACGGCTTTCGGATCCACATGCTCTGGCTGGAGCACCTTCGGCTGAAGGAGGCGGTCCCGGGAACCCCGGAGGAATTGAACGAAAGCAACGCCCGTACGGCACACGACGCAGTGGCCTTCAGCCCTGAAACCGTGCGGAGAGCCGTCGAGAACGGTGGCCAACTGTTGCGGGCGTACCTACGCGGTATTGGCTCGGAGGAGATCGGCCGCTCGGCACCACACGGACCCTTGGGTGGTGACGACATGACCGTGCAAGACATGTTGGAGATCGCGCCCTGGCACGTCCGCGAGCACCTCGACAGCATGAGGTCCGCTGTCTCGCAGCTCGGAGGCTTCGGGACGTAGCATCCTCGGTGTGGGGGGCCGCTGAAAGCCGGGGCGAGGGGGTGCGTGGAAATGAGGACGCTGATCAGGAATGGCACGGTGGTCACGGCCACCGAGGCCACGAAGGCCGACGTGCTGATCGAAGACGAGAAGGTTGCACTGATCGGCCTGTCCCTGGAGGTGCAGGCTGACGGCGTCATCGATGCGACCGATCGGTACGTGATGCCCGGAGGCGTCGACGTCCACACCCACTTCGACCTCCCGTTCGGAGGAAGTTTCTGCTCGGACGACTTCGCCACCGGGACCCGGGCAGCAGCGTTCGGGGGGACCACCACCTGCGTCGACTTCGCCGTGCAGGACTTCGGCGAGCCCCTGAGAAAGGGCCTGGACCGGTGGTTCGAGAAGGGCCAAAAGGCCCAGACAGACTTCGGCCTGCACATGATCGTGCGCGAGGTCAACGACGGGACCCTTCAGGAGATGGACGACCTGGTGAACGAGGGCATCACGTCGTTCAAGCTGTTCATGGCCTACCCGGGGGTGTTCATGAACGACGACGCCTCGATCTTTCGGGCAATGCAGCGGGCCGCCGACAGCGGGGCCCTGATCATGATGCACGCCGAGAACGGCGGGCCCATCGACGTTCTGGTAAAGCAGCTCCTGGCGGAAGGAAAGACCGATCCCAAGTACCACGGGCAGAGCCGCCCCGCCGCCATGGAGGGCGAGGCCGTGCACCGGGCGTTCAAGCTGGCCGAGCTGGCCGGCGCGCCGGCGTACATCGTGCACCTCAGCTCGCGCGACGCCCTGAACGCGGTGCGGGAGGCCCGCGACCGGGGATTGCCTGCCTACGCGGAGACCTGTCCCCAGTACCTGTACCTGAGCGCAGATGACATGGGCCGGCCGGGGTTCGAGGGCGCGAAGTTCGTGTGCTCGCCGCCCCTGCGGCCCGCCGATCACCAGGCCGACCTGTGGAAGGGCCTCACCGCGGGTGACCTGCAGATCGTCTCGACCGATCACGCGCCCTTCAACTACAAGGGGCAGAAGGACCTCGGCGTCGGCAATTTCGCCAAGATCCCCAACGGCTTGCCGGCTGTCGAGGACCGATTCACTCTGATCTTTCAAGGTGTGCGCAGAGGACAGATCACCCTGACCAGGTTCGTGGAGCTGATCGCCACCGCTCCCGCAAAGATGTTCGGCCTGTATCCCGGGAAGGGAACCATCGCGCCCGGGTTCGACGCCGACATCGTGGTGTTCGACCCGAACCACGAGCGGGTCATCTCGGCGAACGACCACCACATGAACGTCGACTACTCGTGCTACGAAGGACTCAAGGTGTGGGGGCTCCCAGAGGTCGTCATCCAGCGAGGAAATGTCCTCGTCGAGAACGGCGAGTGGCACGGCAGGGAGGGTGAGGGGCAGTTCATCTCCAGGAGCCGGTTCCAGGCACCGTGAGCATCGGGCCCCCCAGGTCGGCGACCCCGCCGCGAGAGGAAGGATCGTCAGGTGAGCACGACTCGAGCGACACAGGTACACAGCTTCATCGGAGGTGCGTTCCGCGAATCGCGAACCGGGGAAGTCCAGGTCGACCCGATCCCGGACCCGGCGACGGGCGAGACCATCGCGCTCCTGCCCTACTCGACGACAGACGAGATCGACGAAGCCATCGGATCCGCCCGCAGCGCCTTCCCCGGCTGGGCCGACACCCCGGTTCCGGAACGGGCGCAGGTGATGTTCCGGTTCAAGCAGCTCCTCGAGGACCGCTTCGACGAGCTGGCCCAGCTGGTGACTCGGGAGAACGGTAAGACGCTCCCCGAGTCAAGGGGTGAGGTCCGCCGGGCCATCGAGGTGGTGGAGCTGGCCTGTGGCGCCCCCACCCTCATGATGGGGACGAACCTCGATCAGATCGCAGATGGGATCGACGAGGAGCTGGTCCGGTTCCCGGTGGGCGTCGTGGCCGGGATCACGCCGTTCAACTTCCCAAACATGGTGCCGCTCTGGATGATTCCGCTGGCCATCGTGTGCGGAAACACGTTCGTCCACAAGCCCTCCCAGCGAACGCCGCTCTCGGCCGTGCGCATCGCGGAGCTGCTCGCCGAGGCCGGGCTCCCCGACGGCGTGTTCAACGTCATCCATGGTGCCAAGGATGCCGTGGACACACTGTTGAGTCACCCCGAGGTCGACGCGGTGTCGTTCGTCGGCTCGGCCACCGTCGCCTCGTACATCTACACGCAGGGCGCCGCGCACGGGAAGCGGGTCCAGGCGCTCGGAGGGGCGAAGAATCACCTCATCGTCATGGACGATGCCGATCTGGAGAGGACGGTGACGGCGCTCATCTCCTCTGCTTTCGGCAACGCCGGGCAACGATGCCTGGCGGGAAGCGTGGCGGTCGGGGTGGGCTCGCTAGGTGATGCGTTGGTCAAGGAGCTCGTCGAGCAGGCCGGCAGGCTGAACGTGGGTCCCGGGAAGGAGCCGGACACGGACATGGGGCCGGTGATCAGGGAGGAGCGGAGGAAGGAGCTTATCGGCTACATCGAGCAGGGTGAGGAGGTCGGGGCGGCGCTCGTCGCCGACGGGCGAGGAGTCGGCCCATCGGACGGATTCTTCCTCGGCCCCACCATCTTCGACCGTGTGAGCCCCGACATGCCCCTGTGGAAGGACGAGCTGTTCGGTCCGATCCTGTCGGTGGTGCGCGCGGCCGACATCGACGAAGCCATCCTGGTCATGAACTCGAGTTCTTACGGCAACGCGGCTTCGATCTTCACCACGTCCGGGGCAAACGCCCGAGAGTTCAAGCGGCGGGCGGAGGCGGGAATGCTCGGCGTGAACATCGGCGTGGCCGCACCGATGGCGTTCTTCCCGTTCACCGGATGGAAGCAGTCATTCTTTGGTGATCTGCACGCGACCGGGACGGACGGGGTCCGGTTCTATACGAGGCAGAAAGTGGTCACCTCGCGATGGTGGCTGGCCCCGAAGCTCGACCACAGCCAGCCGGAGGGGAGGGGTCACTGACCGAGGGTCGACAGACCTGTGGCCAACGGTTATCCGGCAGCCGGTCGGTGTCGTCCCAGGCCTTCCGGATCTGACTGTTCATCGACCTGGCTTCCTTCAACTGCTGACCTTGCCGGCTCGACAGCCGGTTCGGGCCCCGGGCCACCGGGCGCCCGTGCAAACCCTCGTCTGGCGTCGCGAAGGCCTGCCAGGACCACAGGCATCAGGATCAGAATGTAGAGAGCCCCCGCGGCGAAGGCAGCCAGCGGCTCGGACGGGTGGAGGTCGGGGAAACCAGAAGCGAGGCGATGGGAACGAACCCGGAGGGCCGCCTCATCGCCGATCTCCCTGGCGCTGCCCCCATTGGCGAGCTCCAAAGCCTTACTGATCCACAGGCGGAGCGTTGCCGGGTCCAGACCGGTCCGACCCGTCCGCTGTGCCACAAGTGCCTCTGCCCGCTGCTCGGACTGGACGAGCCACTGATCGACGTAGGGCATGGGCGGGACGGGGATGCCGTCCGGCTGCACCTCGAAGTGCAAGTGGGGAATGGTCAGCGAAGCGTTCCCCGTGTTCCCGACGTAGCCGACCACCTGCCCGAGGTACACGTGTGTACCCAGACTGATGTCGGGGCCGAAGCCGCTCAGGTGGGCGTAGAAGTACTGGGTCTTTCCTGCGTCGGTGATCTCGATGGCCATCCCGCTGATGGGCCCGTTGACCCTCTGGCTGACGATGCCGTCCGCCGCTGCCACGACGGGCGTGCCTCGCGGAGCGAACAGGTCCAACCCTTGGTGGAGGTGCGGGTAAGGGCAGCAACGATACGCGTGCCAGTCGTTCTGCCACCAGGCCAACCCGGCGACTGGAAACGGCGCGACGACGGAGAGGACGTCGTCGAGGCGAGGGACTCCGTTGGGCGAGAGCTCGGCCAGGATCGCCATGAGCCGGGCGGTGCTGTGAATTCCTCCCACGGTGAAAGGAGCGTCGCCGAGGGGAGGGTTGGGAGGAGGACCGCCCGGTCCAGGGATCGGAGGGCCGGGGGGCGGCGGGGGCAAGCTCGACGTCGGCGAAGGGTGAGGGGACGGCGACGATGTAGGGCTGGGGGTTGGCGAAGCGCTGGGGGACGGCGTGGGAGACTCGGTCGGGGACACCGAGGGGGAAGGGCTCGACCCCGGGCCTTCCACCTGGATGTCGATCGATCCCTCTGTCACATCCTGCGGTATCAGCGAGTAATCGCCGTCGCCGGGCGTCTCGTCGCCGGGCTGGCCATCGAAGACCCCCTGCAGGTCGATCTGGATTCCTCCCGCCCCCGGCCCCCCGGCGTGCACGTGGATGCTCGCGGGGACGTCCTGTATGGAGCCTCCTCCCGATAACTCGATGACCGCGGGCCCTCCGAGGGTGGCTTCGTCCTGAGACGGGGCGTCGAGCGTGGTGACCGCCACCTGGATCTTGGTGAAGGGCAGCCTCAATGAGGGCGTTGGATCCCATATCTCGCACAGGAAGGAGCCTCCGGCTCCAGCCTCATTCTTGGAGGCATCCACCTGGAAGTTGCAGCCGTGAAACCGGGCGCTGCCGGGGGAGGAGAAGGATGCCTTGCCCTGTCCGGTCACTCGGGCGTCGCCCTGCTGGCCGTGGGCCACTCCCGCGTCCGGACCCAGTCCCAGCAGGGCAAGCAGAACCAGGGCGAGCAGCAGGAACAGCACGAACAGCCCGGCGCGATCTGTGTTGTCTCTCGGGACCCCCACGGCTGCTCCGTCTGGCCGGTTCGGTCCGTGCCGCCCTTTCGGCACGGTATTACCCATATCTACCCTGTGACCGGCACGGCCGGTTCACGCCTGCGACGTAGCCAATCTACGCGGTGCCAGCCGATCTTGCTTCCGGCGTTCGGGAGCACGATCAGGGACATGCGCCGAGCAGTGTGGTCAAGATTGCTCGTGGGTGAGCAGGAGTAGTCTCAGACCTGTGAGAGGGGACCGGGTGGAGATCGTGGTCGACACAGGAAACGGCGTTCGCACCTACGAGATCGAGGCCACGAAGGCCGGCCGCCGGGTCGAGGTGTCGACCGCTCGAGGGATCGTCGAGGTGGCCGAGGTGACCCGGACCGGTCAGCCCGTGCGGACGGGCAGGTTCATGGCGGCCAGGGTCGTGGCGCTGGTCGAGCACCCGGCCGAGCCGACACCCGAGCGGGGTCGCCGGAGGAAAGGACCGAAGGACCAGGCCTCCCTCCTTTGATCGCTCGGGAGTCCCTCGTCGCTCACCTCTGCTGCCCGAAATGTGGCCGAAACCTGGACCTTCGCGTTCGGCAGACGGTCTGCTCCTGTGGGTCGCCGTTGCTGGTCGAGTACGACCTCGACGCGCTGGGTCTGCGCGCGCACAAAGAACGGATCGCCGCAGGTCCACCCACCATGTGGCGGTATTCCGACTTCCTGCCGGTGACGAAACCCAGACATGTCGTGAGTCTCGGCGAGGGTTTCACACCACTCGTTCCTGCGGGTGCGGTGGGCCGGCGAATCGGGCTGCCCCGCCTCATGGTGAAGGACGAGGGTCCGAACCCCATCGGGACCTTCAAGGCCCGCGGGGCGTCGTGCGGGGTATCCATGGCGGTCCAGCTGGGAATCCGCCGGGTGACGCTGCCGACCGCCGGCAATGCCGGAGGAGCCTGGGCCTGCTACGGCGCGGCGGCCGGGCTGGAGGTCCGGGTGGTCATGCCGAGGGACGCTCCGAGGGCGAGCCGGCTCGAATGTGAGCTGTTCGGAGCAGAGGTGATGTTGGTCAGCGGGACCGTTTCCGACGCAAGCAGGCTGGTGGCGGAAATCGTCGAGAGCCCTGGCTGGTTCGATGTGTCGACGCTGAAGGAGCCTTACCGCATCGAGGGGAAGAAGACGCTGGGTCTGGAGATCGCCGAGCAGTTGGGCTGGCGGATGCCCGACGCCATCGTGTATCCGGCCGGCGGAGGCGTAGGCATCATCGGGATCTGGCGCGCTGTGCAACAGCTCCGAGCCATCGGTTGGCTGGGGGGCGACTCGCCGCGGCTCATGGTCACGCAGGCGGAAGGATGCGCGCCGATCGTCGAGGCGTTCGAGCGAGGACGGGAGGAGTCACTCACGTGGCGTCACCCCAGGACTTTCGCCCACGGCCTCAGAATCCCGAAGGCCTTGGGCAGTTTCCTCGTGCTCAGGGCGATCCGGGAGACAGGAGGGTCTGCGGTGGCGGTGAGCGACCGGGAGATTGCCGAGGCCATGGCCGCCCTCGGAGGAGCCGGCATCTCAGCCTGCCCTGAGGGAGCGGCCACCCTCGCCGCAGCTGCTCGACTGCGTGAACGAGGGGATCTCGGGCCGAAGGAAAGGGTCGTGCTGATCAACACGGGCAACGCGCTGAAGTACCCGGAAGCGATGGAAGTAGCCACGGGAGGCTGATGTCTCAGCCCAGCGCCTGTCGGAGCCTGCGGATGGGACCCTTCAGGGCGAAGCGCTCCGCCACTTGCTCGATCTTCTCTTCGTCGGGTTCGGCCTTCCAGGCTCGGAGCTCGAGGTCGGTGCGGATCGGGACGATCTTCTGCATCTTCCGGATGTAGGGAGTGGACTCGCGCACGGAAGCTCGAAGCGAGGGAGAGCGCTGGAGCGGTGGCCCCTTTCGCGTCGGCGCCGCTGCATCGGCCAGCAGGTCGTCGAGTGAGTCGTACGTGTTCACCAGGAGCCGAGCGGTCTTCTCGCCTACGCCCCGAACCCCAGGGAGGCCATCGGACGGGTCGCCTCGGAGGATGGCGAATTCCGCATAGCGGGAGGCGGGGACGCCGTACTTCTCCAGGACCCCTGCCTCGTCCAGCACGCGCAGCTCGGACACGCCCTTCAAGGTGAACAGAACACGCACCTGTGGATCGCGGACGAGCTGGATGAGATCCCGGTCGCCGGTCACGATGTCGATGTGGTCCCTTGGGCGAGCTGCGGCAGACAGCGTTCCGATGGCGTCCTCGGCCTCCCACCCGGGGGCCTCAGCCTGGCTCATTCCGAACGCATCCAGGACATCTCTCAGGGCGTCGAACTGCTCGGGAAGCCCTTGGGGATCCGGTGGCCGGTTCGCCTTGTAACCATCGTATTCGGCGACGCGAGGTGCGGGCCGCCAATCGTCGTCGTAGACGTGGACGATCTCTTCCGGCTGCCGGTCCTGGATCAACCGAGCCGTCATGTCGAGATAGCCGTGGACGGCGTTGATGGGCCGCCCGTCCGGAGCTGTCACCGTCGCGGGCATCGAGAAGAACGCCCGGAACATGAGGCTCGATGTGTCGAGCAGCAGTCGGTTGGTCATTGACGGACCAAGACTAACTTCGCCGGGCCCGCACCGCCGACGAGAGGTCGATACCGTAGCCTAACGGTCATGTCCTTGAGGGAGGACCTGCCCGAGCCGTCGGCTGCAACGGCGGCCGTCGACGACGGGCCCCTCGAGTTCAACCCCTTCCTTCCGGAGATGCGGGTCGACCCGTACCCCCTCTACCACCGATTGCGCTCGCGGGACCCAGTCCACCAGAGCTTCCCCGGCGTCTGGATCCTGACCCGCTACGCCGACTGCGTGGCCGTGCTACGGGACCCGGGCCGGTTCAGCAACGACTCTCGCAACTCCGAGCTTTACCAGGCGTTCCGGGCGGCCGGGGGGCGGGAGCCGACGATCATGGAAGACACGGCCGGCCGGACGATGCTGTTCATCGACCCGCCGGACCACGCTCGCCTTCGGAACCTGGTGAACAAGGCTTTCACGGCCCGACGGATCGAGGCCCTTCGGCCGCACGTCCGTGAGATCGTGAAGGGACTGCTGGACGACATCGAAGCCTCCGGCCGGGACACCTTCGACCTGGTGAACGAGGTGGCCTACCCGCTCCCGGTCACGGTCATCTGCGAGATGCTCGGCGTGCCCCCCCAAGACTGGGATCACTTCCATCGGTGGTCTTCGGCCCTGGTGGTGACCCTGGATCCGGTCATGTCCGACGAGGTGCTCGGCCCGGCCAACGAAGCGGCCCTGGCATTCGCCGATTACTTCACGGGGCTGCTGACCGACCGGCGCGCCCATCCCAGGGATGACCTGCTCACGGCGATGATCGCCGCCGAGGATCGGGGGGAGCGGCTGACCGAGCAGGAGCTCCTGGCCATGTGCATCCTCCTGCTCATCGCGGGACACGAGACCACGGTCAACCTGATCGGCAACGGGATGCTCGCGCTGCTTCGGCACCGCGATCAGTTGGAGCGACTCACCACGAACCCCTCGCTCATCAGGAGCGCTACCGAAGAGTTCCTCCGCTATGACAGCCCTGTGCAATTCCTGGGTAGGACCCTGATGGAGGACGTCGAGATCGGAGGCCGGCATATCCGAAAGGGCGAGCAGCTGGTGCCGGTGATCGGGGCGGCCAACCGAGATCCCGCCCAGTTCTCCGAGCCGGACATATTGGACATCGGCCGGCCCGACAACCGGCACTTGTCGTTCGGAGGCGGCATCCACTTCTGCCTGGGAGCTCCTCTGGCCAGAGCTGAAGGCCAGATCACCATCGTCGAGCTGATAAGGCATTTCCCCAATCTCGAGCTCGCCACCGAGACATTCGAACGAAGGGAGACGGTCACCCTGCGCGGCCTGAGGTCCCTCCCGGTTGCGGTGAATTGACCCGTCGACGGGCGGAGGCTATTCCCTGCCTGCGGGACAGATCGGGTCGCCGATGCGGATCACGCCGCCAACCAGGATGTTGGCGCGGAGGCCGCCTCGGTGGATCAGGGCCTTCACCACGCCTCGTTTCGACAGGCTGGCAAGGTGGGCGCACGGCTCGCAGAGACGCATACCTCGGAGCCGCACGTCGCCCACCAGGAACTCCTTCCCGACTAGGTGGTTGAGGGCGACGCCGACCGTCACGATGTTTCGTCGGGCTTGGCCCGGTTGGAGGGCGATGCCGTAGTCGTGGGCGGCCGCCTCGACGGCCTCTCGCTCGATCAAAGTGATCTGGCGTCCGGTACCCGGTGTGGCTGAGTACGTGCCCTTCGCCTCGAAGTACCGGTCGCCCTGCAGGCCCTTCCCCGCGACGGCCTCGATTTCCTCGAGCGAGACCATCGGGCCGGCCCCGTCGGTAGCGATGTAGATTCCCGCGACGGCCCCTTGCCAAGTGGTTGCGGGGGTGGGATGTGGTTGGATCGCGGTCTCTGACATGGTGCCAAGCGTACGCTACAGTGCCGACCCGGCGCGGAGGGCGAGGGGGATGATGGAAATCCTGGTCGTCAACCAACGGGAAGTTCCCGAGCTCCTTCGGATGAAGGAGTGCATCGACGTGATGGCCGAAGCGCTGGCCGGCCTGGCCCGAGGTGACTCGGTGATGCCACTGCGCGGCATGGCCCGGCCGCCCGATCAGGCAGGTCTGCTCACGTGGATGCCGTCGCTTCTGCCCACGGCTGGTGTGATGGGGATAAAGGTGATCAGCGTCTTCCCCGGCAACGAGGGGACCGAACTCGAGTCCCATCAGGGGGCTGTTCTGCTGTTCGAGGCCCAGCGTGGACGGCTCTTGGCAGTCATCGACGCGTCCGAGGTCACAGCGATCCGAACGGCAGCCGTCAGTGGGGTGGCCACCCGGCTGCTGGCGCGGGTAGATGCCGGCGACCTCGCCATCCTGGGCTCCGGCACGCAGGCCCGGACGAACCTGGAAGCAATGCTCGCGGTCCGCGACATCGAGCGGGTCAGGGTCTGGAGCCGCAACCGTGAGCACGCGGAGGCTTTCGCCGAGACCGAGTCACGTCGGCACGGCATCTCGGTAGAGGTGTCGGCCGGTGGGAGGGAGGCCGTCGAAGGGGCCGGCATCGTCTGCACCACCACCTCGGCCACCGAGCCGATCCTCCAGGGTCACTGGCTCTCGCCGGGAGCGCACGTGAACGCCGTCGGGTTCTCCGGCCCCACCGGCCGAGAGCTGGACACCGAAGCGGTCCTCCGTTCGCGGCTGTTCGCCGATCGCAGGGAGTCGATCCTCAACGAGGCGGGCGACTTCCTGATCCCGAAGGGCGAGGGCGTCATCGGAGACGACCATGTGATCGGGGAGTTGGGTGAGGTCATCCTCGGGAAGGTCGTAGGACGGACCTCGCCCGAGGAGATCACCCTGTTCGAGTCCTTGGGGCTGGCGATCGAGGACCTGGCTGCCGCCAACCACATCTACAACCGAGCGGCGGAGACGGGCCAGGGGACCAGGGTGGAGCTGGGGGGCGAGCGCCACGAGGGTAGTTGAGGCCGTCTCACTTGAGGAGATCCGGGCTGCAAGCGAGCGGATCGGCGGCGCGGCCCTCCGAACGCCGCTCGTTCGGCTCGACGTGGATGACGCCCCCGCAGAGATCTACCTCAAGCTGGAGAACCTCCAGCCGATCGGTTCGTTCAAGATCCGAGGCGCGGCGAACGTGATGGCGACGGCCGACCCCGCCGAGCTCTCCCGAGGCGTGTACACGGCCAGCGCCGGCAACATGGCGCAGGGGGTCGCGTGGAACGCCAGGCGCGTAGGGGTCTCCTGTACATCGGTCGTGCCAGAGTCCGCGCCCGAAGCCAAGCTCGGCGCGATCCGCCGCTTGGGAGCCGACTACGTGAAGGTTCCCTTCGACGAGTGGTGGCAGGTGATGATCGATCACCGGTACGAACCTCTGGCGGATCGGGTGTTCATCCATCCGTTCCTCGACCGCGCCGTCATGGCCGGGAACGGGACCATCGGCCTGGAGATCGCGGAAGACATCCCCGACGTCGACGCCGTGATCGTGCCGTTCGGGGGCGGCGGGCTTTCGTGTGGGATCGCCTCGGCCTTACGAGAGCTGAGGCCTCGCACCAAGGTCTTCGCGAGCGAGATCGAGACCGCCACGCCCTTTCAGGCTGCGCTTTCGGCGAGACGACCGGTACCGACTCCCTACACGCCGAGCTTCGTCGACGGGATCGGGTCGAAGGCCCTGGTCGACGAGATATGGCCGCTGGCAAGTTCCGTGCTGGCCGGCTCGCTGGTGGCGACGCTCGAACAGACCGCTTCCGCTATTCGTCTACTGGCGGAACGGAACAAGGTCATCGCCGAAGGCGCGGGAGGCACATCCGTTGCGGCGGCGCTCAGCGGGGGGGCAGGCTCCGGCAACGTCGTATGCGTGGTCTCGGGAGGGAACATCGACCCGGCCAAGCTCGCCAGGATCCTGTCGGGCGAGTTGCCCTGACGGTCAGTCCCGGAGGATCGGGCGGGTCAGGCAGGTCGGTCCGCCGCCACCGTTGATCCCCACTTCCCACGCAGCGATCTCGTGGACCTCGCAGCCGTGTCCGGCCAGCGCGGCGGCGGTCTTCGCGTTTCCCTCGGCCACGACCACCACCCCCGGTCGAACGGCCAGCACGTTGCACCCGAGCGTGGGGAACTCCTCCGCGGGTACCGGGATCATCGAGATCCCCAGTTCTTTCAGCAGCTCGAACAGGCCGGACGGGAGGAGCGGCAGATACGCGACGGCCAGATCCTCGGCGACGGGCGAGATCAGGCTGAGCAGATGGAGACAGACCTCTGGCCCCTCGCCGTATGGGACGTCGAAGGTGCGCACGTCACCGCCGACGATGCCTGCGAGCTGATCGGCTCCGACCGCGTTCGTCCGGAGCGAGCGCCCGATGCAGAACATATCGCGCCGCAGCCAGAAGGCGTCGCCGCCGTCCACGGTGCCCGGGGGCTCGATCCGGCCGGCCGGCGGGATCCCGTGCTCCGTCATCCACCGCTCCACGACCAGCTCCTCGCCCTGTCGGGTCGGCTTGCCCGAACGGAGCGAGATGGCCCCTCGATCCGAAACGAGAGCCGGATCGAAGGT
>WNGB01016405.1_pt1 | contig 15567 bp, 15 predicted proteins | sample 5400681 | NCBI WGS metagenome assembly WNGB01 (sample SAMN13153367, study PRJNA577476) | soil metagenome | isolation source: 115 cm soil or saprolite under grassland replicate 2 | place: USA:California | collected 2016-06-15
GCTGCCTGGGCTCCTGGCCGTCGGCGCCCTCGACGGTGATCAGCAGCGGCGTCGAGCCGGCCGAGCCCGCCAGGCCGAACGGCTTGACCGAGGCGACCACCAGCCCGAGCTGCTCGGACAGCCCCCGCCGGATGGCCGCCCCGCGCGCTCCCCCGACGTCCAGGTGCGCGCTGCGGCCGCGCCGGTAGGCGACCGGGAACAACTCGTTCGGTGTGAACAGGCGGAAGGCCAGCAGCGGGAGCGTCACCCCGAGCACGACCGCGACGAGCACGTCGCTCGGGGCGTCGGCGCCGAGGGCGACCCGCCCGACGGCCAGCAGCGTCACCAGCGCGACCGCGACCCACTTCCCGAGGTTGCGCCAGCGGCCCACCGGCACCATCGTGTACAGGACCGCGACCAGCGTGGCCGTGAAGTAGGTGACCTGGTGCGACGGCAGCGCCCAGCCACCCCAGGCCGCCTGGATGTCCACCCCGAACGGCCGCGGCCGCCTGGCCATCATGCCCACCAGCTCGACGGCCAGGCTCACCACGCTGGTGAGGATCACGTAGACGATCAGGTGCCGCCAGCGTCGCAGCAGCAGCAGCGCCAGCAGCAGCCCCCACGCCAGCGTGTTGATGACCCACCAGGAGCCGATCGCGGCCAGCGCGCGCTCGGCGCCGACCAGGCCGGGGGCGTCGAGCCCGCGCAGCCAGCTGACCACGGCGTCGTCGGCGACCGTGACGCCCACCGCCACGCCGTGCATTCCGCGGGCGAAGACCAGCCCCGAGAGCACCACCACCACGATCACGGCGGCGAGCCAGCGGACCCCGCTGGTCTGCAGCTTGTGTGGCAGGGGCGGCGGCTCGCCCGACGGCCGCCGCCTGCGCGGGGCGCGCCGAACCTCGACGGGGGCCGTGAAGCGCTCCTGGGCGCCGGTCAGCGCCGACCGATCTCCGGGCACGTCCATGGCCCCTCCCACAGGGGCGACGACCAGCCCGGGACGACCCCGGCACCGCTGGAGGCGAACGGGCGCCCAGCCGCCATCAGCGCGGCCGCCAACCAACGGCGGCCGTCAAACTCCCCAAATTGGCCCACACGATCGGGCATCGGGACCGGTACGGTGCGACGATCAAGGGCCCAGCGTACGTCGTTCGCCCGCAAAGCAGAAGCTTTCGTCTGGGATCCCGCAGATCGCCACCTTGCAGACCCGGAGGCGCCGACGGACTTCCGCGACACGCCCGACGAGGCCGCGTTCCGCGCCGAGCTGCGCGACTGGCTGCGCGACAACCGGCCGCCGGAGTGGGATCCCGACGGCGACCCGCGGCGCCAGCGCTGGGGGGTGGAGCGGGGCAAGGCCTGGAGCCGGCGGGCTCCGGGAGGCCGGCTACGTGGGGCTGACCTGGCCCAAGCAGCACGGCGGCAGGGTCGCGCCGTACAGCCACCAGGCCATCCTGCTGGAGGAGATCGCCGTGGCGGAGGCGCCGGAGCACGTCGGCATCATCGGGCTCGGCATGGCCGGCCCCACCTGATCGCCCACGGCACCGAGGAGCAAAACGGTAGTACTGCCAGAACCAGCCTGGACGGGTGCGAGGCTCACGGCCAAGGCCGAGGGCCGCTGCTGGACGGCCTGAGGCGCTGGCACGGAAGCGGATCCGGGCGGCGTTGACCATACCGGAAGCTGCGTGCGTTTGTAGTGGGCAGGGACGGGATCGAACCGCCGACCTTGCGGTTTTCAGTCGAGTAATACTCATCCAGATCCGTCCGGGATCATCCGCCTGAGCCACATCCGCCCAGCTCAACGTGGCTGGAGACGGACTTGTCATTCAGGCTGATCCGGGTTCGTACGACCCGGTGCGGATAGCTTTGGCAGAACGTCGGCAGAATCATCGAAGTTCGGCCACAGAATGGATCACGAGGCGGATGCCTTTGGGTCGCGGCGGCGTCTGGTTGATGGACACCGCGGCTGCGGCCATAGCCGTGGCACAGGCGACCGTCGATATCAGCTTGGCCGCGGTGGCCTCGACACGGTTCACTGATCTTGGCGCCTTCACGACGAGCCCGCCCGGCCAAGGTGGTGTCTTGGAAGTCGTGGAGGCGCCCTGGTGTGGCGAGCGGCGGACTTCTGACTCTTTCCGCCTGTGCAGAGTCGTCCGTGACGATACATCTCCGCAGCCAGACGGCCCATGGCCGTCCAGGCCGGCCGCTCGCAAACGGCGTCGGTCTGAGCGGTTGGCAGTCAACCTGGCAGTCAGCCGGCGCGAGTCGCCGACCTGGGACGCCCAGGCGCGGGCCGAAGGCGCCACCGTTCACTTCGAACACTCGTTCGACTATGCTACTGGCATGCGCACCCGGGAAGGGACCACTTCCGACCTCAGCCGGCCGCTCGCCGCCCCGCTCGACCGGTGCGCCGAGCTGCTCGGCATGGACCTGGCCATCGTCCGCAAGGCGGCCGTCAACGTCGAGCCCTACGTCCGAGCCGACGGCACGAAGGTGTGGAGCCTCATGCAGTTGGAGCGGCAACTCCACCCCGAGGCGTTCGTCCGGCGCTGGGCCGGCGGGTACCTCACCCGCCGGCGCGCCCACGCCGCGGAGACAAGGCAGGACGCTGAACAGCTGCGCGCAGCCGGACCGAAACGCGAACCCAGCCGCATGGCATGAAGGCCCTTCCTGGTCAAGCTGCCGGGATTTGAACCCCACCAGCCCGTCCCGGGAAGTACAGCTGCGTCCACCGTAGTGCGCCTGACCTGCACGTCTACCGTGGATGTGTGCTGGGACGTCCGGCTGTATGCGCACCGTCTGTGAGCAAAGTGTGAGCAGAGCGGCCTCCTGGAGTCCCAGGACCTGACGCCTACACCAGCTACGCCCCGATCTTCAAACTCTGTTTTCCCAGTTCAGCGCCGTTCGCAGTCGTCTGCGACCTCAAGGCCTCTGGCGCAGACGGCCGCCGCAGACTGCTGCTGTCCACTCGTGTTGCTGTCGCTGTGGCTGTCGGCCGAGCAGGTCGTTGACCGGCGAACTTCTAAGTCGGTCCAGCCCGTCCAGCGATGTCCGCTCTATCAGTTTGCACAGGTCAGCACTCCGTGCTCGTCCACAGCGATACCCACGTGCCCGTACCGTTGGTAGTCAACTTGGTAGTCAATGGCGTTGCGTGCCGTGGCCCCTACTCGACCGCTGCGACAAGGACCCAGCGCGGACCGAGTTCAGCGGAGCTTGCGCAGCTTGATCTCCCACTCCTCTTGGCTGCGGGCGGTATCGAACGTAACGACAAGACCGTCGCTGGTGACCCGGGTTAGCTCAGGGAAGGGATCGCGCGGAGCATCATCGTCATTCGGGTCTGGCAACGCGGGAGGCTGCAGCACCGCCTTCTGTAGTACGTCGATGATCCCGTCGATCTGCATTGCGGCGCCCAGCTCAAAAGAATCGTGTTGTAGGAATGCCGACAGCTTGGTCAACTTGGCCAGTGGCACGCCCGCGGGTTCAGCAGCGACCACGTGACGATTGTCTTCGTACTCGTCAATCACCTTGTTGAGGTACTTTTCGATTCTTTCGTAGCTCTCCTTTAGGGAGACGCCCCCCGGCGCTGTCCCATGCGTGGCACTGGGGTCGCGGCCAGCGCTCGGGTTGAGCCGCTTGTCGTCGATGAATGGGGCGAGTCTCTTGAACTTTTCGAACTCCAGCTGTTCATCGTTGAGGCTGGTCATGTGTTTGTCGTAGACGTCGAGCGTTACGTGCCCTCCGGCCTTGTCTTTGGTCTCGGCTTCCACCAATCGACGTACGCGTTTGACCCGGTTGTAGGAGGTCAGTGTGTCCCGCAGCAGCGAACGGAGCAGATCGTCCTGGCGGTCGCGCTTGTCACGACGGTTCTCGTCACGGCGCCGCCGTTGCTCCAGCCTTCGGTCTCGCAGTTCATCCTCCCGGGTGCGGCTGCGCTGGAAGGTAAATGTCGCCAGGGCCGCCAGGCCACCGAGACTAGCGACGGCAATCACCTGCATGGCAGTCTTCGCCGATTCGAAGCGGAGGGTGTTGTTACTGGGGCTGCCTGACCATGCCCAGGCCAGAACGATCCCGCTAATTGCGGCAATCGCCAGCAACCAGGCAACGCTATTGCGTTTCGCGGTAGTGAATCTTCGGTCAGTATCTTGGCTCTGCGCAATGGACTTCTTAGAGTCCCGATCCTCGACCATCTTCATCCCCCCGGTGCGCGCAGGCCATCCACTTGTCTCCTTGTCCACCGGGGCTGGTAGCCGTGTCAAGGGCCCACGGAAGACATCTGCAGCCAGGTAGTCTGCGCGGGCGATGGCCGGGCGGTAGCCGCGACTTGTCCGCAGTAGTCTCCTTGTATGGAGCCCGGAAGTGCTCCGCGCCTTCAAGCACTTCCGCAGTCATCGGCATGCGCTGCGAAGGTCGCCAGGGCTCTCTGGTCCGATGTCAACTTGCAGACGCATCCCGGGGCGACAGGCCCGCGGCAGCCGTTGCGGTCGAGCTCGAACTCCACTGCATGTCTCTCACGCCGAGGCTAGGAGCCTATGGGGCCTTGAGCTGCGGTTCTTCTGAGCACCCAATTAGCGCCCGTGGCCCCTGTTGTCCATGCCTTCGCCTACCGGCTGCAGAACCCAGCGCGGCCCAGCGGGCAAGTCTGGACAACGCTCACGGTAGGGCGCATGCTGCACGGGTCTGCGGGTCGAAAGGGACGGTTGCCTTCACAGGACATCCATGGCGTTGCTACTGATGGGGGGCGTTGGTGGCGTGCTCAATGGCCATACAGCGACAATCCCCCGTGCCCGACCCAAGCGGGCCTTTGATCTGCGCCCGCGGCGGCGACGCCCACCGCCACGACCGCCACCATGCTCGTGCCAGCAGGGTCCTCTGTCAGCAAGCGCATGGGCGTGTGCAGATTTGTCCTGATGAAACCCGAACGGGAGCAGGCTCGACCGGTTCACCGACCGAGAAATCAATTGAGGCTCAAGCCCTGCATACAGGGTATCCATGCCGATACTTCATCGATTGTCGCCGAATCCAGCTGGGCACGCGTGCGCTCTTCCTTGCTCCGTACTCCTGGTCTCCTCAGCTCTGTGGTGGAACGGAAGGTGTCTGAACTGGGAGGGAGCCTTGATGGAACAAGGCCCAGAGGAATACAAAGGGTATCGTATCGAGCTCCGTTCGGCCCAGACTGAACGCGAAGCAGAGCCTGAACTGCTGATCGATGGTGAGCCGATACGATATGGCCAACTCCCTGACGGACAGTACTACTTGGAGGAGTACGCCTACGACTGGCGTCAAGACCTCATGGATCTCGCGCGCAGGTTCATCGACTACCGAAGCAAGACCAAGGAGGTCCGGCGGCAACGCGAGCAGGGGTCGGTGGAGTAGCATGGCCGTACGGAAAAACTACCGCAATCTCACAAGTGTCGAGCGCCAACGCTTCGTTCAAGCACTCTATTATGTGAAATCCAGAAATGTCGTCGACCAGTTCGCAAGTCTCCACCGCGAGCACTTCGACCACGGCATTCACAGGAGTTCACACTTCCTTCCGTGGCACCGCGAATTCCTTCGTCGTTTTGAGGATGCGCTGCGTACCTTTCACCCAGACGTCACGATCCCGTACTGGGATTCTACGGTCGACACCAGCCCTTCGAGTCCATTGTGGGCCAACGATTTCTTGGGTCAGTTCAATCAAGCCTGGGGACTTGGACGAGCGCTCGGCTCGGCTCCCCTGCCAACCCAGCAGCAGGTACAGACAAATCAACGCCGCGACAGGTACGACGCCTTCTGGCCAGAGCTGGAAGGTGTCATTCACAACCCACCTCATGTATGGGTCGGTGGCGTTATGGCTAGTGCTGCCTCCCCAGGTGATCCCGTCTTCTACCTGCATCACTGCTGGATCGACCTACTCTGGGCCCAATGGCAACTCGCCCATCTGGGCGCACCGTTTGTGCCGAGCGGCGTCGGCCTTGGGCTCAATGACCCGCTGATGGGCTGGCCCGACCGTACACCGGCAGACGTGCTCGATCATCATGCCCTCGGCTACTCCTACGACATCGAAGTGCTGTCCGGCCCCGCCGCCCAGGGCGATGACATGCAACCGGGGGAACTGCTCAAGCCCGATCAGCAAATCACCTCGCCCAACGGCCGCTACCGGTTCATCTACCAGAGCGACGGGAACCTAGTGCTCTACGGACCCTCAGGGTGGATGTGGGACTCGCAGACCGACCGGCGGCCGGCAGGTGTCTGCATCATGCAAGCCGACGGCAACCTAGTCATCTACGGGCCAGACGCGCAGTACATCTGGGACAGCGCCACCGACAACAACCCCGGTAGCCACCTGCTCGTTCAGGATGACGGGAACGTGGTGATCTACCGTCCGGACAACACCGCGATCTGGGCGACCAACACCGTCCCTGAGCCTCCAGCAATAATGGACTTCACTATCTCTCCAAGACAAATTGCGCGCGGCAACTCTATCAATATAAGCTGGCGGGTCAGTCAGCCACTAGGCTGTACACTAAACGTCCGTCTAACACAGAGAAACTTCCATACAGATGCGACGCTCGCTCAGCGCAACGGGCTCGATGCAAGTGGCTCACTAACTGATCGCCCAGACGTGGACTCAAACTACTATCTCGATGCGCTGTGCGCCGACGGACGAGTCGCGCGGCAGCGGCGTATTTCGGTAAGTGTCTCGAACCCACCTCCATCGAACCTTCAGTCCTTCTGCTTCAAAGTGGTCTTCCCAGCCAGTGGAATTTGCAGCACATTCGCCTATCTAGCCACAAGCCAGTCCCAGGCGGAGCAGCAGGCACGACTTGAGAATCCTTCGGCCACAATTACCTCGATTCCCTGCTCACAGATGACTACAGCATGTGGGGGATGAGACGTGGATGAAGGTCATATCTCCCCAGCTCGAAACTAAGGGGGCAAGCTCTTCGCGAAGATCTCATCCTCTCTGAGCGGTTTGCCGTCCATGGCGATGACTATGACCCCACTGGATTTCCCGGTTCATTCTGCAAATATGTGATCAGCATCCTGAAAGGATCAAAATCGGGTTCGCTGCGGCCGGCTTCTCTGTGACCGTCGCTGCCGGCGCGAGGACGGCCGCCGGAGGCGGCCCGCAGGGCCGGCCTTGATCCAGGTAGAGAAAGTTGTAACTGCTACCCGACATGTGGCTCGGCAGAGGACAGGCCATGTGTGATGCGTAGCCGGATCGCCGGGTGGATGTCGTAGTCCTCCAGGTCGGCGGCCGCGACCCATGCCAGCTCGGCGGCCTCCTCGGTGCGTGTCAGCTCGCCGCCGACTGGCCGGGCGTGCAGGCAGATGTTAATGGGCTGACGGACCTCCTTGACCTTGTCGCCCTTGAGGTAGGCGATGACGTGGTCCGGGGTCGAGAACACCCCGACGAGGCCGGTGATCTCCACTTGGAGGCCAGTCTCCTCACGGCACTCGCGCACGGCGGCCTCGGCGACCGTCTCGCCGCGCTTCACCGCCCCGGTGGGGATGGTCCACAGGTCGTTGTCCGGGCGGCGCAGCAGCAGCATCCGGCCGCTCTCGTCGCGGACCATGACCGAGGCGGACGCCTTGCGGTTGGTCGGCTTTGGCGCGTCCGGGTCCTGCCAGTAGTCGATCCTCCGATTCTTCGGGCTCATCACGGTCGCCTCCCTCGCTCGCCGTCCAGTGGTCGGTCCAATGGCCGGGCCGACGCCCACACGCGCTCGAAGGACTCCAGGTAGGTGTTGAAGAACTGCCCGGCGATCCGCCGGATGTGCAGGCATGGGGTGTAGGCGGCGAGCAAGCCGTATACGTGGACGTTGACGAGCAGCTCGTCGTCGAAGCGGTAGATCGAGTTGTACAGCGGGGTGTCGTGCAGGCGGATCTGCACGACGTCAGCCAGCGGCCGGTAGTGCGCGAGCACTGCGGCGACACGACCGGCCACGCCGCCACCAATGGCCTGCTCGGTGTCCCTCGCCGCAAGCTGCTGGCCCTCGGGATCGCCGAACAACAGCCGGACGCGGGCGCCGGCCTCGGCCTTGGCGCGCAGCGTTGGTAGCCAGTCCGGATGCTCTTCTGGGAGGAACAGGCCGGCGAAGGCGAGCAGGTCAACCGACCGCTCGGCCTGGCGGAGCAGGTCGGTCCACAAATGCTTAGGCACGTCGGTGCGCCGTGGCCAGGTGGCGACCAGCTCGGCGCCGGCGAGCGTTCTCCGGTCGGCGACCTCCGGCCAGAGGTAGCTTTCGTCTTCGCCGAGCAGCGCTGCCATGCGATACCGGGTCTTCGGGTAGGGCACGCTGGTGCCGGCCAGCCAGCGCATGACGCTCTTGCTGCTGACCTGGAGGGCCGCAGCTAGCGAGTCGACGTCGTGCTCGGCTCGCAACATCGCGCGCCTCAATCGTTCGTTCACCATGCCTGCCATGTTCCTACTTGGCGCATCTTCAAGCAAGTTGTCGACTCAGACTTGTCTGTAACTTGTCCTAAGATGTCTGGCCATGTCGTCGCGCTGGTCACTTGCTGGTTTCACGCTAGCCAGCAACGGCCCCGGTAGTGCGCCAACACCACCGGGGCCAGCACCCCGAGCGAACCCTCAACAGCCACGAAGAAAGGAACCTCGTGATGCGTCACGAGCCTAGCGGCTCCTACCCATCGCTCCAACCGATCGCCGAGCAGCGCTGCCCCTCCTGCCAGGCAGTCAAGCCCCCCGACGACTTCCCCCTGCTTGGCGCTCCCGGCGCTGTGCGTCCTGCCGGCGCCGCAGCGCCGCGGTCGCCCGCCGCCACCAACAGCGCACCCTGCGGCGGGTCGCGCGCCGCGCCGAGGCCGGCTACCACGCCATCCTCGCCCAGCACCCCCAGAGCGATGGTGGGGATGCGGCCTGAGCGGCCCGAGTGCCAGTGCCTTGCCTGCGCGCAGCTGCAGCACCAGCAGGCGAACGACACCCTGCTCTTCGTCGCCATCGGCACCGTGGTGGTGGTCGGCGGGCTGGTGTGGCTGACCGGCCAGCTCGCCGGGCTGCTCGCCTCCGGCACCTGGCCGCACGTCCCCGTGGCCGAGCTGCCCGGCATCCTGGCCCGCCTGCGCGAGCATGCAGGTGACCCGGCGGCGGCGTGGCCGGCCAGCGTCCGCGGGCGGCTGCCCGGCCCGCTGGGCATGTACGCCACCCTGGCCGGCATCCTGCTCACCCCGCTGGCGCTGGGGGCGCTGGCGTGGTGGCTGCACCAGCCGCCCGCCGCGCCCAGGCCGCCAGCCACCCCCGCCCCCCGCGGCCGGCGGCCGCGGCCGGCGGCCGCGCACCTGGCCATGCCGGTGCTGCCGCCGCCCGAGCACGGGGAGGCGCCGTGACCGCGGCCACCCTGGGTGCCCAGCCGGCCGGGCTCGCCGGCCGCGGCGGCAGTGGCGGGGACGCGCAGGGGAGGGCCGCCACCAACCCCGTGGCGGCCCTCCCCTGCGCTCGGACCCCCCTGGCTGGTCCCTTGCCTGGCCCCTTGCTTCGCCCCCTGCTTGGCCCCTCAGCAGCCACCGTGGGGGTGGCCGTGCCGGCAACAGGGCCGTTTCGGCAGGTGAGGGGGGCCGACCCCGGCCGGTCGCGCGCAAAAACCGCGCGCGACCGGCCGGGGTCTGGGGGGAGCTGGAAGCGTTGGCGGGCCACTGGGTTGGGGCTGCACGCTGGCGCGTTCGTGCCTGGTCGGCCCCCCACCAACCCCGTGGGGGGCCTCCCGGCGCGCAGCGCTGGTCACCCTGGCCACGCGGGGTGGGCACCGGGCCGGCGCCCACCCACCGCGACGTGGCCGCGCTGGCCTGGGTCGCCGAGCAGTACGCCGTCCGCGCCGACCTGCTGGGGCTGCTGCTGGGCCGGCTGGCGCCCGAGGCCCCGAGGACGGTCCACGCCTGGGAGTACGCCACCGGCCAGCGGGCCCAGCTGCCCGTGCTGGCGGCGGCGACGGTCCGCTACCACCTGCGCCGCTGGCATCGCGCCAGGTGGGTCAGCGTCCAGCGGGCGCTGGGGCGCACCTGGATCGTGCCCACCCCCAAGGGACTGGCCCTGGCCGGCGCCGACTACCGCCCCTGGACCCTGGTGCCAAGCCGGCTGGCCCACGTGCACGCGGTCGGGCTGGTGCGGTTGGCGATCGAGGCGGCCAACCCCCAGGCCCAGTGGGTCAGCGAACGGGAGCTGGCGCGGTTGCGCGCCCAGCAGCGAGCGTCGTGGTGGCTGCCGGACGGCGGCCTGGTCGTCGCCGAGGTCGCGGTCAACGGCGCCCTGCCGCCGTTGCACACCGTCGAGGTGGAGCTCACCCCCAAGCACCTGGCCAGGTTGCAGCAGGTGTTCGAGGCCCGCTACCCCGGCGAGGTGCAGACCACCTACTTCACCCCACCCGGCCACCAAGACGGCCTCCGGCGCCGGCTCAGGCTGCTGGAGCAGGCGACCCGGGCCCGCAACGAACCCTGGTCCCGCGTGACCGTGGTGCCCCTGCCCGAGCTGCCGGGCGTGCCGTACGAGGGGGCGGCGTGAACGCCGCGCCAGCGTCGCACCCGCGGGCGGCGCGGCGCACCAGCTGCCTGGGCACCTTGGTGCTGGTGGTGATGCTGTGGGGCTTCAGCGTGGTCGCCCTGGCCGCCTACCTGGCCGCCAGGTCGGTCATCGTGCGGCAGGTCCGGTTCGCGTGGTGGGCGGTGTTCCTCGCCGCCGCGGCCCTGCTCGCCGTCGAGGTCGCGGTGGTCCAGGCGACCGGTGGCGGCGGGGTGGCCGACCTGGCGCGGCTGCACGTCCAGCCGTGGTGGCTGCTGGCCCACGGCTACCCGATCGGCTCGCCGCTGGGCTGGCTGCTGCTGGTCGTCGCCTGCCAGGCTCCCCTCGGCATCCCCACCGGCGTGATGCTCGGCGCGCTGTCGGTGGCCCGCGGGGAGCGGCTGGCCGCCGGCGCCGAGTGGAGCCCCTACGGCCAACGCCAAGCCCTCGTCGCCGAGGTCCACGCCGCCCGCCAGGTCGCCAAGGACTTGCGCGGCCACCACGACCCCAGCAACCCGGCGCTGACCCCGGCGCTTGGGATCGCCTACCCCGGCGGCGACCTGGACGGCTGGCTGCGCAAACGCGGCCGCGCCATCGAGGTGGTCATCCCCGCCCGGCAGCAGCGCCTGGCCATGGCGGTGCTGGGCATCCCCGGCTCCGGCAAGACCGTCACGTTGCTGCGGCGGGTCTGGATCGCCGCCCGCGCCGGCATGCGCGTGGTCTTCGTCGACTGCAAGGGCACCGACCCGGGCCTTGGCTGGCAGGTCACCTGCGCCTACCGGCTCGCCAACCCCGGCGCGGTCGTCGGCTACTGGCCCACCCAGCCCCTGGACTGCTGGCGCGGGGACGGCACGGACATCGCCAACCGCCTCCTGGCCGTGGAGGACTGGGCCAGCGAGGGCGGCGGGGTCTACTACCGGCGCATGGCCACCCTGGCCGTCCAGCTGGCCTGCACCCCACCCAGCGGCCCGCCCCGCACCAGCCACGACTTCCTCCGCCGGCTTGACGCTCGCAAGCTGCAGCAGCTGTGGCGCGGCGACCAGGCCGCCCAGCAGGACCTGGAGCAGCTGGCCGCCGACCCCCAGGTCCTGGCCGGCGTCCGCGGCCGCTACTCGGCGTTCTTCCGCGCCCTCGCCGGCAAGGCCGACGGCCGCTGGGGGTTCGAGGACGTCGACCTGGCCGTGCTCACCATCCCCACCATCGCCAGCCGCACCGACGCCGACGCCGCCGTCCGCCTGGTGCTCGAAGACCTGGGCCACTTCGCCACCAAGAGGAAGGCCCGCGTCGGCGACGACGTGCTGCTGGTCCTGGACGAGTTCTCCGCGGTGGAGGGCGGCACCGAGCAGGCCATCCACCTCGCCGAACGCCTCCGCGACGTGGGCGTCCCGGTCGTCTTCGGCGCCCAATCCCCCGAAGGGCTCGGCGACGAGCGCCAACGGTGGCGGCTGCTGCACGCCGTCGGCGGCGGGCTGGTGTTGCACCAGACCCCCAACCCCGACCCCCTGGTGCAGCTGGCCGGCACCGTGCGGGCGCCCGAGCAGGCCTGGCAGCTCGACCCCTGGGGGCCGGCCGGCCAAGCCCGCCTCCAGATGGCCGACCGGCCCCGCGTCGACCCCAACCAGGTCCGCCAGCTCCACCCCGGCCAGGCCTTCCTCATCCAGGGCGGCCACGCGGTCAAGCTGTCGGTCCTCCAAGCCCCGGTGCCAGCCGGCATCCAGGAGGAGGCCAGCGCCCTCCGGGCGGCGGCCATCAGCACGGCCGAGCCGGTCTACGTCGCCGAGGGGATCGCCGGCGCGCCACCCCAGGTCGAACGCTGGCGGCCCGAGCAGCCCGGCCTGGACCAGCCCGGCCAGGCGCCGCTGCCGGCCCTGCAGGCCGCACCAAGCGGCGACGGCCAGGCCACCGAGCAGCCAGGGCTGCCAGCCACCCCGCGCCCGCGCATCCTGCTGGCCCTGCGCCGCGCGGTCGCCCAGCGCGACCAGGCCGCCATCGCCGCCGTCGTCGAGGCCGGCGAGCGCGACGCGCCCGGCTGGGACCCCTCGGGCGAGCTGGACCAGCTGCGCGCCGTCGGCCGCTGGCGGCGCTGGCGGCGCCAACCCGGCTTCCTCCGCTTCCTGGCCCGCGTCGCCCACCTGGGAAGGGTGCGCCATGGCTAGCGCTCGCCCGCCGACCGGCGGCCTGCGGCCGCACCTGCCGGTCCCCACCGTGAGTTCCGCCTGCCTGTGTCCTCCCAGTGTGGGCCACCCCGCGCCGCCTCAAGCGCACGCCCAAACAAGTCGGCGACCTGAGCCGCCTTCGGCGGCGATCGACCCACGGCCGACTTCTTTGGGCCAACCCGCGCTTGACCCGGCGCGGGGTCCCCGGCCCGAACGGGAGGAGCCACCGGCAGGCCACCTGCAAGGAGGAGCCATGGACCTGACCAGCCGCAGCGCAGAGCAGCTGGGGAGGTGATGCCCACAGCCCCGTCGTCCATCCCCTGACCGCCCACTACCAGCACCAGGGCCCAGCCGGGCCAACTGAGTCCCAAGGAGGGACGCATGTCCGAGACCGAGCGCGTGACCCTGGTCGGCAACCTGACCGCCGACCCCGAGCTGCGCTACACCCCCTCCGGGCTGGAGGTCGCCAACCTGCGGGTCGCGGTCACCCCGCGCACCAGGCAGGAGGACGGCACCTGGACCCAGGGGGAGACCAGCTTCCACAGCGTCACCGTCTGGCGCGACCAGGCCACCAACGCCGCAGAGACGCTCAGCAAGGGCGCCCGCGTGATCGTGGTCGGGCGGCCCAGGCAGCGCAGCTGGACCGACCAGGACGGCACCGAGCACCAGGTCACCGAGGTCGACGCCGAGGAAGTCGGCCCTTCGCTGCGCTGGGCCACCGCCAAGGTCACCCGCACGAACGGCCGCAAGGCCAACGCATCGCCGGCCTAGCCGGCACCCAACCCGGGAGAGGGGCGCGACCCCTGCTGGGCAAGCCGGACGCGCCCCCTCCCCCAACACCACCTGAAGGAGGTGGCATCCGATGTTCTACACCACCCCAACCCACGACGGCGCCATCGCCGTCACCTGCGACCGCTGCCTGCAGTCGGTCGGCTGCCCCGACCCGTTCGCGGCAGCCACCGCGATCATCCACCACCACTGCCAGCCCGATGCGGCCATGACCGGCCCCGAGGACCGCGGGCCCTCGGCCAACGACGACCGGCCGGCGGCGCTGCACCTGTTGGCCGGCCGCTGGGTCGCCTCCTGCCCCAGCTGTGGCTACCAGCTGGCCAGCGCCCAAGGTCAGGCCCGCTGCGCACGCCGAGCCGCCCGCACCCGCTGCCCGGTCTGCCATGAGGTGGCGTGATGCCGAGGATCACCATCCAGGTCGGTGGGCGCGAGCGGCTGGAGGCGACGATCAGCAAGGCCACCCCGATGGGCCTGTTAGGCACCGAGGCCATCGTCCGGCTGGGCCAGGCCAGCGTCACCGGTCGCGCCACCGCGCTGCGGGCGCTGGCCGGCGCGCTGGTCGAGGCCGCCGACCTGGCCGACGAGTACGACGCCGACCCCGATGCCTTCAACCAGCGCGAGCGGGCCGAGCGTGACGCCGACCGTTGACCGCCTCGGCTGCTGCGGCCTGGGACCAGCTCAGGCCGCAGCGCGAGCGCGGGCCGGGCGCCGCCACCGCAAGCACCCGGCAGGCCCAGATCAGGAAGCGAGGCGCTTGATGCACCAGGCACCCAACCACGCCACGACCCCGGACGGGGCGGCCAGCCTGCTGGTCGCCGCCCTGGAACACGCCTGGCAGGCCATCCGCACCCGCCACCCCGAGGTGTCCGAGGCGGTGCTGGTGGTCGCCTCCGGCAGCGAGGGCAAGCGGCTCAACCTCGGCCACTTCGCCCCCCACCGCTGGCAGGTCGCCGGCGCCGACCGCCACGAGGTCCTGGTCGGCGGCGAAGGCCTCCACCGCGGCCCGGTCGACGTGCTGGGCACCCTGCTGCACGAGGCCGCCCACGGCCTCGCCCAGGCCCGCCGCGTCGCCGACACCAGCCGCCAGGGGCGGTACCACAACCGCCGCTACGCCACCCTCGCCGGCGAGCTCGGCCTACAGGTCGCCAGCGTCAAGCCGATCGGCTGGTCGGCCACCACCGTCCCCGAACTGACTGCCAGCGCCTACGCCGCACAGCTCGAGGAACTCGCCGCAGCGCTGGTGCTGTGGCGCCGCCAGGAGCACCGCACCGGCAGCGGGACCCGGTCCCGCAACCTCCTCGCCGCCGCCTGCGGGTGCGGCCGTCGGATCCGGGTCGCCAAGGCGACCCTGGCCGAGGCGCCGATCCTCTGCGGCCGCTGCGCCCGGCCGTTCCAGCCCAACGACCAGGACCTTTGACGATTACTCGTCAACTCGGAAGGAGACCGATCGTGAACGTCAAGCTGCACCTGACCGACGACACCCAGCTGCGCGCCCACGGCTACGTCACCGGCGGCGCGCTGGTCGCCGAAGTCGGCTGGGACGTCCCCATCCCCGGCAGCCACCCGGGCGGGGGCGCCCTGTGGGGCACCCCCGCGATGCTGCGCCGGCTGGCCGAGCTGGCCGTGCAGGCCGCCATCCAGGCCGAGGAGGAGGCCTGCTGGCAAGCACGCCAGGCCGCCACCACGGCCGCCGCAAGGGGGAGGGTGGCGTGAACCCCCTGCTGGAGGCCGCCCTCGGCTACGCCGCCCGCGGCATCCCCGTCTACCCCGTGCACTGGCCCCGCCCCACCCCGGGCGGGGCCAGCCCCGGCTGCTCCTGCCCACGCGGGCCATCGTGCGAGCGGCCGGCCAAGCACCCCCTGGTCCGCCACGGCGTCAAGGAGGCGACGACCGACCCCGACCGCGTCGGCCGCTGGTGGCGGTGCTGGCCCCAGGCCAACCTCGGCCTGGCCACCGGCGTCGTGTTCGACGCCCTGGACGTCGACGGCCCTGCCGGCCTGGCCGCCCTCCGCCAGCTCGCACCCGCGGTGGAGCTCCGGTTTGCGGGTCCGCTGGTGGCCACGGGGGGCGGTGGCTGGCACTACTGGTTCGCCCCAACCGGGCTGGGCTGCCGGCCGCCACGCGGCCTCGCCCAGGCCGACTGGCGCGGCC
>WNGB01013843.1_pt1 | contig 15565 bp, 10 predicted proteins | sample 5400681 | NCBI WGS metagenome assembly WNGB01 (sample SAMN13153367, study PRJNA577476) | soil metagenome | isolation source: 115 cm soil or saprolite under grassland replicate 2 | place: USA:California | collected 2016-06-15
CGCGCTCTATCCCCTGAGCTACGGGCGCAGAGGAGTTACTAGTCTAGCCCGCATGGAATTGAGCGCCCGGACCGTGACGCTCCGGCTCGCGGAGACGTTCACCATCTCGCGCCGGTCGGAGGACGAAGCGGAGGTCGTCTACGTCGAGGTGCGGAAGGCGCACACGAGCGGTTTCGGCGAGGCTGCGCCGATCGACCGCTACGACGAGTCGGCAGAGTCCGCGCTCGCCTATGCCGAGGAGAACGCAGACGCATTGGGCGACGATCCGTTTGCGCTCGACGAGATCTTCGACCGGCTTCCGCGCGAACAGTTCGCCGCGCGCGCGGCCATCGACGCCGCGTTGCACGACTTGCAGGGGAAGCTGCTCGGTCTTCCGGTCCACCGCCTGCTCGGCCTTCGCCGCGCCGGGCCTCCGACGTCGTGGACGATCTGGCTCGGCGACCCCGACGAAATGGCGCTGCGCGCCGAGAAGGCGACGGCGGACGGACGCTTCCGCCGCCTGAAGTTGAAGCTGGGCGCGCGCGACGGCCTCGACGTCGAGCGCGTGCGCGCGGTAAGGGGGGTCACCGACCTGCCGCTGCAGGTGGACGTCAACGAGTACTGGTCGCTCGACGAGGCGCTCGAATACCTGCCGCAGATGGACCTGCAGTACTGCGAGCAGCCGCTCCCCGCCGGCTCCGAGGACGGGCCCGAGCTGAAGCGCAAGTCCCCCGTGCCGATCTTCGTCGACGAGGACTGCCACGTGCTCGATGACGTCGCGCCCTGCGCGGAGCGCGCGCACGGAATCAACATCAAGCTCGCGAAGTCGGGCGGCATCCGCGAGGCCGTGCGCATGGCGCACGCGGCCCGCGCCCTCGGGCTCGGCGCCATGCTCGGCTGCATGGTCGAGTCCGGTCTCGGCATTGCCGCCGGTGCGCACATCGCGTCGCTCTGCGATCACGTCGATCTCGACGGCAACCTCCTGCTCGCCGAGGATCCGTGGCCGGGCGTCGCGCTCGTCGACGGCGTCCAGCTTCCATCCATGTCTCCGGGACTCGGTGTCAAGCACGCGGTACCTAGTCCTCGCTGAAGGAAAGAGCGGGGACCCGCACTTCGGCAAGACGGCGCGCGGCGTCATGCGCTACGCGCCGGAGAAGGTCGTCGCGCTGCTCGACACGGAGCGGGCGGGGGAGACCGAGCAGGGATTCCCGATCGTCGGCACGGTCAACGACTCACTCTGCTTCAATCCGACGACGGCGCTGGTCGGCGTCGCCACGGCCGGCGGGCGCTTTCCGCCGGCGTTCCGCGAGCAGATCCGCTCCTGCATCGCGAAAGGCCTCGACGTCGAGAACGGGTTGCACGAATTCCTCACGGCGGACGCAGAATTTGTCGAGCTCGCGCGCAAGTACAACGTCGAGCTGCGCGACCTGCGCAAGGCTCCACCGGATCTGAACGTGCCCACCGGCGAGAACCTCGAGGTCCCCGCCAGGATCGTGCTCACGGTCGGCTCCGATTGCGCGATCGGGAAGATGACCGTCGCGATCGAGCTCGACCGCGAGGCGCGGCGGCGCGGCATCGCCTCCGAGTTCGTCCCCACGGGCCAGACCGGTATCGCGATCGCCGGCTGGGGCATCGCCGTCGACGCAGTCGTCGCCGACTTCATCGCCGGCGCGTCCGAGCGTCTCGTCGTCGAAGGCCATCGCCGCGGCGGCGAGCTGCTGATCGTCGAGGGACAGGGCTCGCTTCTTCATCCGCAGTATTCCGGCGTCACGCTGGGCCTCTACCACGGCTCCGCGCCGCACGCGCTCGTCCTCTGCCACCTGGCGGGCCAGCGCTACGTCGCGGACGACGAACGGTTCCCGATCCCGCCGCTGCGGGAGCTCGTGCAGCTGCACGAGCGGACGGCGCTGATCGCGCGGCCCGCACGCGTCGCCTGCATCGCGCTGAACACGCGAGAGCTTGACGACGACGGGGCGCGCCGGGCGATCGAGGCCGCCGAGGACGAGAGCGGCCTTCCCGCCGGCGACCCGGTCCGCTTCGGAGCGGAACGGCTCGTCGACACGCTTACTGGCGGTTAGGCCCAACCTGAGCTACAAATGGGGTCGCGCGGCCCCTATCGGACGTCCGGCCGCTGACCGATAAAGGACTGGTTGCTCCGAGGGACAAAGGATTTGCTGTGCGGAAATCTCTTCTGATACTCGCTGCGCTTGCCGCGCTCGCCTCCGTTGGGGGCTCCTCGGCATCGTCGCGGACGGCGTCGCTGGGGCCGTCGGCGTTCATCGTCGGAGCGACGGAGGACCAGACGCTGGGCTTCGACGACGGTGGCGAAACGCTGTACCACCAGATGACGAACCACGGGCTCGGCGCGCTCCGCATGTCCGTCGACTACGAGCCGTCGGAGCCGACGACGATCCAGCAGCAGTCGCAGCTCGAGCGGGCGGTCTCCGCCGCGACCGAGGCCGGCGTTCGCGTCATGCTCTCGATCGCGCCCGGTCACAGCACCGACGTCACGGGCGAGCCGAACGGCGTGCGAAAGTTCGCCGCGTACACGGCCATCGTCGCGCGCGCGTTCCCCGACGTCTCGGACTTCGTCATCGGCAACGAGCCGAACCTCGGCAACTTCTGGTTCCCGACGTTCAACGCGAACGGTTCGATCGCGTCCGCCGCCACCTACGAGGCCGCGCTCGCGGCGAGCTACGACGCCCTCAAGGCCGTCAATCCGGACATCGATGTGATCGGGCTCGCCGTTTCACCGAAGGGCGACGACCGTCCGGGCTCGCGGCGCAACACGATCTCGCCCGTCCGGTTCATCAAGGCCGTCGGCGATGCGTACCGCGCGAGCCGCCGCACGAAGCCGATCATGGACAACGTCGCGCTGCATCCCTACCCGAACGCGAACACGGATCCGCCGGAGAAGGGCGCCGCGTGGCCGCAGGTAAGCGTCGCGAACCTCGACCGGGCTCAGCAGGCCTTCTGGGACGGCTTCAACGGGACCGCCCAGCCGACGTTCCAGGAAAGCGGCGCTAGAACTCAAGGTCCGACGCCGTACGTGCGCTGGATCCTCGACGAGGCGGGCTGGCAGACGGATACGCGCGGCCTGCCCGGGTACTTCGGCAGCGAGAACACGCCTACCGTCGACGAGACCACCCAGGCGCGGTACTACAAGACGGTCGTCCAGCGTTTCACGTGCGACCCGCGCGTCGCCGCGCTCCTCTTCTTCCACTGGATCGACGAAGCCGACCGCGACCGCATACAGAGCGGCCTCGTGCGCGCGAACAGGGCGATGAAGCCGGCGGCGAACGCGGTGAGGGACGCGATCGGAGACGGTTGCACCCGCGCACAGGTCGCGTGGCGGCATTCGATGGCGGTCGACGGCGCGAGCGCGACGTGGAAGCCGAAGGCGGGGTTTCTCTTCTTCGTGAAGGCGTTCGAGGAGGCGACGTTCACGGCAACCGCGACACCGAAGACGGCCGCGTTGAAGCGCGCGAAGAAGCTCGGTCAGAAGCTCAAGGCGGTCAAGGTGAAGGGCAAGCTCAAGGCCTACGCCGGCGGCGGCGTCAAGTTCAAGGGGATCAAGTTCGCGAACGCGAACAAGTACACGTTCAGCGTGAAAGTTACGGCCGCTCTGAACCCGAAGCGGACCGTGACGTTGAAGACGAAGAAGATCAAGAACCCCGACATCGAGCTCTGACGGTCCACGGCGACCGTCGCCGTCCTCTCCGACACGCACCTTCCGCGCGGCGCGCGTGCGCTGACGTTTCTCGCGGAGCTGCGCGCGCTGGGCCCGCCGGTCGAGGCGGTCCACGGGAACATGGACGAGCCGGCTGTGAAGGAGGAGCTGCCGAAGGAACACGTTGTGGAGATCGAGGGCGTGAGGGTCGGCCTGGTGCACATTCCGGGGCCGGCGGCTGGACGGGCGGCGCGGTTGCGGGCGAAGTTCCCGCGCTGCGACGCGATCGTCTACGGCCACACGCACGTGCCAGAGGTGACCCGGGACGAAGAGGTCTGGATTCTCAATCCCGGCTCGCCGACGGAGCGCCGGCGGTCTCCGGGGCACGCAATGCTGCTGCTCGAGGTCGCGGCGGGCGAGATCCGACCGGAACTCGTGACGATTTGACACGAACGTCTGTTCGCTTTATCATGCGAACGCATGTTCGGCAAGGTGCTCCTCGTTTCCGTCGCCGCCCTCGTTCTCTGGGGCGTCGTGGCGCGCGCGTCCAGCGGCGCCGGCCGGGAGCACGTGTACGTCGTGAAGCCGCATGACACCCTCTGGACGATCGCCGCGCGGACGTACGGTGGGGATCCGCGCGCCGGTATCTGGAGGATCCAGAAGGCGAACCATCTGGCCGGGGCGACGATCGTCCCGGGCGAGAAGCTCGTCGTCCCCGGCTAGCTACATCCCGCGGTAGGCGTGGCCCGCCATCGCCTGCGGGTCAAGCATCACGTTGACGATCGCGGGCTCGCCCGACGCCAGGGCACGCTCGAGCGCCGGGGCGAGCTCGCTCGGCCGCTCGACGTGCTCGCCGTGGCCGCCGAACGTCTCGGTCAGCTTGTCGTAGCGCGTCTGCGCCAGCTCGACCGCGACACCAGCGTCGTCGCCGTAGATGCCCGCCTGCGGGATGCGGATCTCGCCCCAGCCCGCGTCGTTCCCGATCACGAACACGGCCGGCAGCTCGAAGCGCACGAGCGTGTCGAGCTCGAAGCCGTTCAGCCCGAAGGCACCGTCGCCCGCGACGACGACCACCTGCTTCTCAGGCTTCGCGGCCTTCACCCCTACGGCGTAGGGTGGCCCGACGCCGAGGCAGCCGAACGGCCCGGGATCGAGCCAATGCCCCGGCCGGTGGATTCGCAATACGCGTGAGACAGCGGCCACGACGTCCCCGCCGTCCCCGATCACGATCGTCCCGGGGTCGAGCACCTCGTCGAGCGCCTTGCCCAGCCGGTAGTGGTGGATCGGTGCCGTGTCCGAGTCGATCTGGGCGCGGTGCTCGTCCCACCAGGCGCCCTCGGCCTCGCGCAAGCGAGCCAGCCACCGCTCGCGGTCGACGCGAACGTTCTTGACGCCGTCGGCGAGGATCCCGAGCACTGCCGCGCAGTCGCCGACGATGCCCGCGTCCGGCGCGCGGTTGCGGCCGAGCTCGGTCGCGTCGGCGTGGACGTGCACGAGCTTCGCATCGCCGAAGCGGCCGAACCTGAGGCGAAAGTCGAGCGGCGTCCCGAGCACGCAGACGACGTCGGCCGTCTCGAGCGCCGCGGCGCGCGCGTGCTGGAAGAACAGCTCGTGCTCGGGCGGCAGCGCGCCGCGGCCCGAGCCGTTGAGAAAGATCGGCAGGCGGCCGTTCCCGGCGAACAGCCCGAGTTGCTTCCACGCGCCGTCCCACCAGATGCCGCTGCCCGCGATGACCGCCGGGCGCTCCGCACCGTTGAGCAATTCCGCCGCCTTCATCACCTCGCGCGGGTCGCCGAACGTGCGCGCCGTGGAGCGTGACGGTCGTGCGTCGACGTCGTCTGTTTCCGCGAACAGCACGTCCATCGGCAGCTCCAGGTAGACAGGCCCGTGCGGTTGCGCGAGTGCGTGCCGGAAGGCGCTCGCGACGTACTCGGAAACCCGCTCGGGCTGCGCGCAGACGGCGGCCCACTTCGTGATCGGCTTCAGGATCGATAGCTGGTCGAGCTCCTGCAGCGCAAGCTGCTCGGCCTGCACGAGCGGGCGCGCTCCGCCGATCACGACGAGCGGTGTTTGCGCCGCGAACGAGTTCGCGACCGCGGTCACCGTGCCGGTGACGCCGGGCCCGGCGGTGACGAGCGCGACGCCGCACTCGCGGTTGATCCGTCCCCACGCTTCGGCGGCGTGCGCAGCGGCCTGCTCGTGTCGCACGTCGATCACGCGCACGCCTTCCCGCCGGCAGCCCTCGTAGATCGGCATCACGTGGCCGCCCGAGAGCGTGAAGACCGTGTCGACGCCATGCGCCTTGATCGCGCGTGCGGCGAGCGCTCCCGCCTGAACCCGAGTCACGGCGCCGACCCTACACAGCGCCCCTTTTCAGGTTCGCGAGTAAGGACTAGGGTCTTTGTGGACACATGAACTGTCCGGATTGTGGGACCGAGAACCGGGAGGGGCGCAAATTCTGCTCGAACTGCGGCAGGGCGCTCGCCCTGCTCTGCCCTGCCTGCGGCACGGCGAACGAGCCGGGAGAGCGGTTCTGCGGCGAGTGCGGCTCGGCGCTGACCCAGGCTGCCCCTCGGGCGGTCGCGCCCGCCGCGCGCAAGGGTCCAGCCTCTGAACGCCGCCTCGTGTCCGTCCTGTTCGTCGACCTCGTCGGCTTCACGACCATCTCGGAGGCCCGCGACTCGGAGGAGGCGCGCGAGCTGCTCTCGCGCTACTCCGAGCTGGCCAGGACGCTGATCAAGCGCTTCGGCGGAACGATCGAGAAGTTCATCGGCGATGCGGTCATGGCCGTGTGGGGAACTCCGACGGCGACGGAGGACGACGCCGAGCGGGCCGTCAGGGCGGCGCTCGACCTGGTCGCGTCCGTTCCCGAGCTCGATCCGGCGCTGCAGGCGAGGGCGGGGGTGCTGACAGGCGAGGCGGCGGTCACCATCGGCGCCGAGGGCGAGGGGATGGTCGCGGGCGACCTCGTCAACACAGCGTCGCGGATCCAGACCGCCGCCGATCCGGGGACGGTGCTCGTCGGCGAGGCGACGCGCCGCTCGACCGAGCAGGCGATCGTCTACGAGAACGCGGGCGAGCACGAGCTGAAGGGGAAGGCGGAGCCGGTGGCCCTCTCGCGCGCGCTGCGGGTCGTCTCGGCCCGCGGCGGCTCGCTGAAGTCGGCTGGTCTCGAGCCGCCGTTCGTCGGCCGCGACCGTGAGCTGAAGCTGATCAAGGACCTGTTCCACGGCTGCGCGAGCGAACGGCGCGCGCACCTCGTCTCGGTCACCGGGATCGCCGGGATCGGCAAGTCACGCCTGGTCTGGGAGTTCTACAAGTACTTCGACGGGATCGTCCAGCAGGTGTACTGGCACCGCGGCCGCTGCCTCGCGTACGGCGAGGGCGTCGCCTACTGGGCGCTGGCGGACATGGTGCGCATGCGTGCCCGCATCGGCGAGACCGAGGATGTGAGCTCGGCCCGCCCGAAGCTCCACGCGATGGTGGAGGAGTACCTGCTCGACCCGGAGGAGCGCGCTTTCGTGGAGCCGAGGCTCGCGCACCTGCTCGGGCTGGACGAGGCGGTCACGGGCGACCGGCAGGATCTCTTCGCAGCGTGGCGCCTCTTCTTCGAACGGCTCGCCGACGCGAGCCCGACGGTGTTGGCGTTCGAAGACATGCAGTGGGCGGACACGAGCCTGCTCGACTTCGTCGAGTACCTGCTCGAGTGGTCGCGCGACTACCCGCTGTACGTGATCACGCTCGCCCGGCCCGAGATCCACGAGCGCCGCCCGGGCTGGGGAGCCGGGCACCGCAACTTCACGTCCATCTATCTCGAACCGCTCTCGGAGCGCTCCATGCGCGAACTCCTGGAGGGGCTCGTGCCCGGCCTGCCCGAGCGTTTGCGCGAGCAGATCCTCGCGCGCGCCGAGGGCGTGCCGCTCTACGCGGTCGAGACGGTGCGGATGCTGCTCGATCGCGGCCTTCTCGTGCAGGAGGGTCCGGTCTACCGGCCGGCCGGTGAGATCGCGGCGCTCGAGGTCCCGGAGACGCTGCATGCCTTGATCGCCGCCCGCCTGGACGGCCTCGCAATGGAGGAGCGGCGCCTGCTGCAGGACGGGGCTGTGCTCGGCAAGACGTTTGCGGCCGACGCGCTCGCGGCGCTGTCGGGGGTGCCGGCCGCGGACCTGGAGCCCTTGCTCTCGGGGCTGGTGCGCAAGGAGGTGCTGAGCGTCCAGTCCGATCCGCGCTCGCCGGAGCGCGGCCAGTACGGCTTCCTGCAGGACCTCGTCCGCCACGTCGCCTACGAGACGCTCTCGAAACGAGAGCGCAAGTCGCGGCACCTGGACGCCGCCGCGTACATCGAGGCGACGTTCGGCCAGGAGGAGGTGCCCGAGGTGCTGGCGTCGCACTACCTGGCCGCCTTTCAGATTGCGCCGGACGCGGACGACGCGCGGGTGATCCGAGGGAAGGCCGAGGAGATGCTGAGGCGCGCGGGCGAGCGCGCCGCGTCGCTCGGCGCGCCGGAGGAAGGGCGCCGCTACTTCGACCAGGCCGCAGAGCTGACGGACGAGCCGCTCGCGGCGGCGGGACTATTGGAGCACGCGGGCCGGCTCGCTGTCCAGGCGAACCGCCTGGTCGAGGCGCGGGAACGGCTCGAGCGCGCGGTCACGCTCTATCGTGATGCGGGCGAGGCTCAGGCGGCCGCGCGGGCCACCGCCGCTCTCGCCGAGGTTGACTTCGCCGAAGGACATTACGAGCAGGCCGTCGGTCGGCTCGAGCCGGCGATCGCCGAGCTCGAGCAGGGCAAGCCCAGCGCAGCGCTCGCAGCCGCACTCGCGCAGCTCGGCCGCTCGCACGTCCTGGCCGGCCACGGCGCCGACGCCGCCACTCCGTTACTCGACCGGTCGCTCACCCTGGCCGAGCGGCTGCAGCTGCCTGACGTCTTCGTCGAGGCGTTGAACAGCAAAGGAGTCATCCTGCTCAACCAGGGACGGCTGGCCGAGTCGCGGATCCTGCTGTCGGCCGCGGTCGAACGGGCGCACGCCGAGCAGGTGTACGCCAGCGTCCTGCGCGCGGAGAACAACTTCGCAGTCGTACTCGAGAACTTGGACCGTCGTGCCGAGGCGTTGGAAGTCTGTGAGCGTGCGCTGGCCTTTGCGCGGCGTCGCGGTGACCGCCGCTGGGAATCGAACCTGCATACCGGTTCGATCATCGATCTGTTCATGCTCGGTCGCTGGGACGAGGCGCTGGCGGTCATCGTCGAGGAGGAGCCGGAGGCTGCGACCGAATCGGCGCGAAGCCAGCTGCTCAACGGAGTTCTGATCCACTGCGAGCGGGGCGCGCTCGATCGGGCACGCGCTCTGTTCGCGGGCCTCGATTCGCTGCGCGAGAGCGAACTTCCCCAGAGCAGAGCCGGGTATGCGGGTCTGGAGGCGCGGCTGCTGCGAGCCGAAGGCCTTCCTGCGGAGGCGCTCGCGGCAGCCGAGCGCGCGCTCGCCGTCCGCGGCGAGCTCGCGATCAGTGACACGACCATCAAGATGGGTCTGGTCGAAGCCGTCGAGGCCGCGCTTACTCTCGCCGACCTCGAGAAGGCCGACGAGCTGCTCGGCGTCGTCGACTCCCTCGAGCCCGGCGAGCTCGCGCCGTTCCTACAGGCCCACGCTCTTCGTCTCCGGGCGCGCCTCGACGGCGTCCGTGGACTCGGCAAGCGCATCGACGAGGGCTTCCGCGCAGCGGCGGGGATCTTTCGCGAGTTCGACTTCGCCTTCTACCTCGCGGTCACAGAGGCCGAGCACAGCGAGTGGCTCGCAGGAGAGGGACGAATCGACGAAGCGCGGCCCCTGCTCGAAGAATCGCGCGAGACGTTCGCACGCCTCGAGGCAACGCCCTGGCTTGCCCGCGTGGAGCGCGTCGGAGCCGAGGTTGCCGCATGAACTGCCGCTCCTGCGGTGCGGACAACCCACCTGGCCAGAAGTTCTGCGGAGAATGCGGCACGCCGCTTGCCGCGCTGTGCTCGGCGTGCGGGGCCGAGAACCTGCCCGGGCAGAAGTTCTGCGGCGAGTGCGGGTCGCCCCTGACGGCGGCCCGTCCGGCCGTCGCACCGGTTCCGCGTGAGGCTCCCGCCTCCGAGAGACGACTCGTGTCGGTGCTGTTCGTCGATCTCGTCGGATTCACGGCGGCGTCCGAATCCCGCGACTCGGAGGAGGTTCGCGAGCTGTTGTCGCGCTACGCCGACCTCTCGCGCACGCTGATCGCCCGCTACGGCGGCACGGTGGAGAAGTTCATCGGCGACGCGGTGATGGCCGTCTGGGGGACGCCGACGGCGACGGAGGACGACGCCGAGCGCGCGGTCCGGGCAGCGCTCGACCTCGTCGCGTCCGTTCCCGAGCTCGATCCCGCGTTGAGGGCGAGGGCCGGCGTCCTGACCGGCGAGGCGGCGGTGACGATCGGCGCCGAGGGCGAGGGGATGGTTGCCGGCGACCTCGTGAACACGGCTTCACGAATCCAGTCGGTCGCCGAGCCCGGCACCGTGCTCGTCGGCGACGTCACGCGGCGGTCGACCGAGCAGGCAGTCGTCTTCGAAAGCGGCGGGGAGCACGAGCTGAAGGGCAAGGCGGAGCCGGTGGCGCTCTGGAAGGCATTACGCGTCGTCTCCGGGGTTGGCGGCACGCTGAAGTCGGCAGGGCTCGAGGCGCCGTTCGTCGGGCGCGAGCGCGAGCTGAAGCTGATCAAGGACATGTTTCACGCCAGCGCCCAAGATCGGCGTGCGCATCTCGTCTCCGTGACGGGGATCGCCGGGATCGGCAAGTCGCGCCTGGCCTGGGAGTTCTACAAGTACTTCGACGGGATCGTCGAGCAGGTCTACTGGCACCGGGGCCGCTGCCTCGCCTACGGCGAAGGCGTCGCCTACTGGGCGCTCGCGGACATGGTGCGCATGCGCGCTCGCATCGGCGAGGACGAGGAGGCCGGCTCGGCGCGCAGCAAGCTCCGGGCGAGCGTCGAGGAGCATCTGCCCAACGCGGAAGAGCGCGCATTCGTCGAGCCGCGGCTTGCGCACCTGCTCGGATTGGAGGACGCGCCGGTGGGCGACCGGCAGGATCTGTTCGCGGCCTGGCGCCTGTTCTTCGAGCGGCTGACCGACACCAATCCGACGGTGCTCGCGTTCGAGGACATGCAGTGGGCGGACGCGAGCCTGCTCGACTTCGTCGAGTACCTCCTCGAGTGGTCGCGCGACTTCCCGCTCTACGTGATCACGCTCGCGCGGCCCGAGTTGCACGAGCGAAGACCCGGCTGGGGCGCCGGCCAGCGCAACTTCACGTCGCTCTACCTCGAGCCGCTTTCGGAGAACGCCATGCAGGAGCTGCTCGAAGGGCTCGTCCCGGGCCTGCCCGAGCGCTTGCGCGAGCAGATCCTCGCGCGCGCGGAGGGCGTGCCGCTCTACGCGGTGGAAACAGTGCGCATGCTGCTCGACCGCGGGCTGTTGACGCGGGAAGGACCCGTTTACCGGCCGGCAGGCGAGATCGAGACGCTCGAGGTGCCCGAGACGCTGCACGCGCTGATCGCGGCACGGCTCGACGGCCTCTCGCCGGAGGAGCGCCGCGTGCTCCAGGACGGGGCCGTGCTCGGCAAGACGTTCAGCGTCCGCGCACTGGCCGCGCTGTCCCGAAGGGCGGCCGAGGACATCGAGCCGTTGCTCTCCTCGCTCGTGCGCAAGGAGGTCCTCGGCGTTCAATCGGATCCACGATCGCCCGAGCGCGGTCAGTACGGCTTCCTCCAAGACCTCGTCCGCCACGTCGCGTACGAGACACTCTCGAAGCGGGAGCGCAAGTCGCGACACCTGGACGCGGCTGTGCACATCGAGGCGAGCTTTGCCCAGGACGAGGTGGCGGAGGTGCTCGCGTCGCACTACGTGGCGGCTTATCAGGCCGCCCCCGAGGCAGAGGATGCGCCGGCCATCCGCTCGAAAGCCGAGGAGATGCTGACCCGGGCGGGTGAACGCGCGGCGTCGCTCGGAGCTCCCGAGGAAGGCCGCCGCTACTACGAGCAGGCCGCTGAGTTGGCGGACGAGCCACTGATGCAGGCGGAACTGCTCGAGCAGGCCGGGCGGCTGGCGATTCGCGCGAACCGTCCGACCGAGGCCCGGGAGCGGATCGAGCGCGCGCTGGCTCTTCGCGCCGACGCGAACGACCATCGCGGTGTGGCTCGCGCGCTCGCGGCGCTGGCCGATGTCGATCTTGCCGAGGGAAGTCTCGATAAAGCCGCCGCGCGGCTCGAGCAGGCGCTCGTGGAACTCGAAGAGGCCGGGCCCAGCGCCGAGCTGGCTGTTGCGCTCAGTCAGCTCGGCCGCGTGCGGGCGCTGGGTGGTCACCTCGAGGACGCCGCCGCCCCGCTCGAGCGCGCGCTCAGCTTGTCGGAGCGGCTGCTCCTGCCCGAGGTGTTCGTCGAGGCGCTGACGAGCAAGGGCGTCGTGCTGTTGCAGCAGGGGCGGCTGGCCGAGGCGCGCGTGCTGCTCGAGGCCGCGGGCGAGCGGGCGCACGCCGAGCAGCTGTACGCGAGCGCGCTGCGCGCGGAGAACAACCTCGGCGTGGTCCTCCAGAGTGCCGATCTCAGCTCCGAGGCGCTCGAGCTCGTTGAGCGGACGGTCGCGCTCGCCCGCCGCCGCGGCGACAGGCGCTGGGAGTCGAACCTCCGTACGGGAGGCCTGAGTCACCTCCTCCACCTCGGCCGGTGGGACGAAGCAGTCGCGATTGCAGCTGAGGAGGAGCCGCTCGTGGCAAGCGAGGTGGCGCTGGGCGGGCTGGTCGCCGTCGCGATCCTCCACTGCGAACGCGGTGAGGTGGACGCGGCACGCGATGTGCTCACGACCGCCGAGCGCCTGCGCGACAGCGTCAATCCGCAGATGAGAGGCGGCTATGCCGCCGTGGAAGCGCGCGTTTTACGCGCCGAAGGACGCGGCGCCGACGCCCTTGCCGCCGCAGAGCGTGGGCTTGCTGTTCGCGGCGACCTGTCGATCACCGATTGGACGATCAAGACTTCGCTGGTCCAGGCGGTCGAAGCTGCTCTCGAACTCGCCGACCTCGACAAGGCCGGCGAGCTGCTGGGAGTTCTGGACTCGCTCGATCCCGGTGACCTGACGCCGTTCCTGCAGGCAATGGCCGCCCGGCTGCACGCGCGCCTCGACGTCGCCCTGGGAGGGCGCGGGGAGATCGAGCAGCGCTTCCGGAGCGCGGCCGGGCTCTTCCGCGAGTTCGGTTTCGTCTTCTATCTCGCCGTCACGCAGCTCGAGCACGGCGAGTGGCTCGCGGCCGAGGGTCGCGATGCGGAAGCGCAGCCGCTGCTCGCCGAGGCGCGTGAGACGTTCGAGCTGCTACAGGCGACGCCGTGGCTCGACCGGCTTCGCGCGGCCGGCGTGCGTGCGGTGCAGAGCGCCTGACGCCCTAACCGGCAGAATCACCGTGTGGATCTCGACCTCGTGTTCCTGGGCACCGCCGGCTCGATGCCGACGGGTCGGCGCTCGCCGACGGCGCTGCTGCTGCGCCGCGGCGGCGACCGCCTGCTGATCGACTGCGCCGAGGGCACGCAGCGGCAGCTCATGCGCTCGAACATCGGCCTGCTCGAGCTGCGCGAGGTCTTCCTCACGCACTACCACGCCGACCATTACCTCGGCCTGCCGGGGATGCTGAAGACCTTCGCGCTGCGCGGTCGCGAGCTGCCGATCACGATCTACGGGCCGCGCGGGCTCACCGACCTCTTCGCCGCCCTGCGGCGCATCTTCGGGAAGCTCACGTATCAGTACGAGCTCGTCGAGCTGCAGCCGGGGGACATGCTCGACCGCGGCGACTACCGCATCGTGACTTTCAGGGTGACACACCGTGTTCCGGCGCTCGGCTACGCGCTCGTCGAGGAACCGCGGCCCGGGCGCTTCGACGTCGCGGCTGCCGACGCGCTCGGCGTTCCGCCCGGGCCGGAGCGCGGGCGCCTCCAGGCGGGTGAGGCGATCGCGCTCGACGACGGCAGCATCGTCACGCCCGACCAGGTGCTCGGAGCGCCGCGCGCGGGGCGGAAGGTCCTCGTGACGGGCGACACGGCGCCGTCGCTCGGTTACCTCGAGCTTGCGCAGGGCGCGGAGCTGCTCGTGCACGAGGCGACGTTCTGCGAGGAGGAGCGCGAACGCGCGCAGGAGACGTCGCATTCGACCGCACGGGAGGCGGCCCAGGTCGCCGCCGCGGCAGGCGTGCGCATGCTCGCGCTGACGCACCTGTCTGCGCGCTACTTCGGGCCCGAGGTGCTGCGCGAGGCGCGCGAATTCTTCGCGGAGACGGTCGTGCCGCGTGACTTCGACGTGATCGAGATCCCGTTCCCCGAGCGCGGCGTGCCCGCGCTCGTCAAGGGCGGTGCGGTACAGACGGCCCCGGAAGCGGTATCGTCCGACCCTTCATGACTCGCATGGTGCAACTTGCGGTCGCCGGCGACATCAACGAGGCGGAGGAGATCCAGGGCCTCCTGACGTCGGCGGGCATCCCGTCCGAGCTGGAGAGCGCCCAGGACGAGCCGCTGACGGTCGTCGTGCCGGAGTCGTCGCTCGAGGACGCGAAGGAAGCGATCGAGGCGCTGACCGAGCCGGACGAGCTCATTTCTGAGCCTTAGAGGCTCAGCGACCGAAATGCTGCGCATTTCGGTCGTGAAGACCTGGACAGGCGCGCCTGCGGCGCGCGTGTCCATTTGGCGTGTCCATTTGGTGGCCTGCATAGGGGATCAGCTTCCGTGATTCCGATGTGTCGGCGCGGCAAAGCCGCGCCTTGTGCGACACGCCGAAGATAAACGTCTCGCCGGCGAATGCGTGCTTGTCGTTAGTCGAGCCCGCCGGTCCTGCGACACGAAGTCGTCACGCTCCTGTATGGGTGGCTGCCACCAGACGTGTCCGTGAGGCCGCCGCCGAGTTCGTGATCCCACGCACCATTGCTGACTTGGGTGACACGGACGCGATACTCCTGCGCGGGTGGCTGCCGCCGGAAGTCGGCCTCCAGACGTCGTGACCCGCCTCTCGCCCAATTGATTAGCTATGCTTAGCTAATGGTTCAGGTCAACATGCACGAAGCGAAGACGCGCCTCTCGCAGCTTGTCGAACTCGTCGAGGACGGTGAACGCGTCGTGATCGCGCGTGACGGCACCCCGGTCGTGGAGCTCGTTCGCCTCGACCCGGCACACATCAATCGGCGTGGGGGACAGTGGAAGGGCAAGGCCGAGATCGCCGACGACTTCGATGCACCGCTGCTGGAGCTCGAGGAGCTTTTCGGCACCTGAAGATCCTCCTCGACACGCACATCGCCTTGCGGTGGGCGAACGATCCGACACACCTGGAAAAGGAGGCGCAGGACGCGATCGCAGACGGCGCGAATGATGTCTTCTTGAGCGCCGTGAGCGTTTGGGAAGCGGTGATCAAGGTTGCCTCCGGCCGTCTCTCGACCCCAGCGCCTCTGGAAGAGGCGGCGACAGCCGCACGAATTCGTGAGCTGCCGGTCCGCTGGGACCATGCTCGGCGCGCTGCCGCTTTGCCCGCGCTCCATCGGGACCCATTCGACCGCATGCTCATCGCGCAAGCGCTCGAGGAAGGCCTTGTGTTGATAACGCGCGATTCGCTCGTGGAGCAGTACGCCGTCTCGACGATGCACGCGTAGCGCGTCCGTCCGCTTCGCCCGCTAGGGTTCGATCCACTGACCCCTTTAAGTCCGGTCCAGCGAGGCCGGAAAGGAGTTCGAATGACGCTGCACGCCCTGAGAGCCCCGACCACGCCTGCGCCTTGAGCCAGGCGAGCGTGTCGGCCGGGAAGGTCGTTCTCGACGTCGAGGCGATCGACCGGACGCTCTCCCGCATCGCGCACGAGATCATCGAGCGGAACGACGAGCTCGACGAGGTCGCGCTCGTGGGCATCCA
>WNGB01016966.1_pt1 | contig 15565 bp, 8 predicted proteins | sample 5400681 | NCBI WGS metagenome assembly WNGB01 (sample SAMN13153367, study PRJNA577476) | soil metagenome | isolation source: 115 cm soil or saprolite under grassland replicate 2 | place: USA:California | collected 2016-06-15
CTGACCGTGCACGCAAACTCGGTCGAGGTCGTCGTCACCACCCACTTCTGGTGCAGGACCGTTCCGGCCGGTGGCCTGAGTGCCGCCTCCGCTCGCGCGAGCAAGCTCGGCGAGCTGTTCCACGGCGCGGTGGAGAGGAGCGACGCTGCGGCAGCGATTGCCAGGGTGGCCGAGGCCAGGAGCAGCCGGTTGCGTCCAAGATGTCGCCTCACTCGCCTACGACCGGCGTAGACAGCAGCGTGCCGACGTTGGCGTTCGGCAGCGGCGAGAAGCTCGCGCTTCAGCTCGCGGACAGGATCACTCATTAGGGCCGCTCCTTCCGAAACTGGAGCGCAGCGCCGCAAGGCCACGACTCACGCGCTTGCGGACGACGCTCTCCGAGCAGTGGAGCTCAGCCGCGATCTCGGAATAGCCGCGCTCGCCGAGGTGGTGCGCCTCGATCGCCTCGCGCTGCCCGGCCGGTAGGGTCTCGAGCAGCTCGAGCGTCGGGGCGCTCGCGATCTTTTCGAGGATCTCGATCGCCTCGTCATCGAGCTGGATCGGCTGCATCGCGAGCGCCCGACGAGTCTGGTCCTGAATCTGGTTGTTGCGCAGCGCCTCGCTCAACTTGTGGCGCGCAATCGCGAACAACCACGCCTGAGCCGGCTCTGGGCCGGGCTGAAAACGAGATACCGACGCCAGTGCGGCGGCAAAAGTCTCGGCAGCGAGATCAAATGCCTCCTCCGCGCCGGACACGCGGCGTCGAAAGAAGGCAAGCACCGAAGCGAAGTGCCGCTCGTAAAAGACGCCGAACGGCTCAGAGCACGTGCGCGACGCGAGCAGAAGCTCGGTGTCGGACCGTTGCTCCCCGTTCTTCATGCCGTCTATATGACGATTCGACACGATCTGTGACCGCGGCACGGCGGCGCCGGGGCGGCCCCTGGCGGCCGCCCCGGTGGACGCGACTGGTCAGCGCACGGGCTGGAAGTAATGCTTCTCCAGCCAGTGGGAGACCTTCTTGCCGATCACGGCGCCCTGCACGTCGGCGGTTCGGAAGTGGATTCCGCCCCAGACACGAGCGTCGACGATCTCCGCGAGCGCGCGTGAGAAGCGGTCGAAGTGCCGCGGCTGGCCGGGGAAGCGGCCCGAGTTCACGTCGAACGCGATCTTGTCCGTGCCGAAGAACTCGCGGAACGTGTTGAGCACGGCGCCGCTCACGCATCCGTGACCCGAAGGATGGTCGGGGAAGGGTGGCGTTGCGAGCGGCGGTGTTGTCGGCGTCGACGCGTGGAACAGCGGCTCCCAGGTCGGGTCGGCCACGGTGGCGGTGTTCCCATCGGTGTCGGCCTCCCGGATCGCGGCGCGTGGGCGCCAGAAGTTCCAGTGGTACTTGTCGTTCCAGCATGAGATTGCGCCGTCCGCGGCCGCGAGGTTGATCATCGCGAGGAGCCGCGCCTCGTCAGCGACGGCGACGTCGTACTCGCCCGAGAGATCGCGCGCAAGCCCGTTCCACAGCGCGATTGGGGCGAACTGCCAGAAGATGGCCGCCGTCGTCTGGTCTGCCGTTCTCGTCGAGCTGTTCAGCGCACCGACCTCCTTCACCTCGTCGAAGTCGTTCGCATACGCCGCGCTCGTCAACGGGTTCGGGCCCTCGGAGCGGAACTGCGACGGGCTTTCGATCAGGAACGGCTGGAGGTTTCCGACCCAGGCGTCGGGATCGCGTGCCCCGAGAGCCGGTGGGTCGAGCACGAAGCCGACGGGCCTCCAGTCACCGGGCTCGAGGCCGATCGTGAAGGTGAACGGCGCCATGAAGCCGTCGTCCTCCCGTGCGGTCAGCATGGCCGCGGCGGCAGCCGCACCGACGCGGACGCCCTCGTCCTCGACCGGCCCGTCCGGAATTCCCGCCATCGTGGCTGTGTAGGCGGCGTCGAGGCCGGCCACTTGGGCAGGGGCCACGATCTCGACCAGCACGTGATGCGCCGCGGTCGCGATCGCCGCGTCCGCCGAGCCGAACGGCTGCGCATGCAGCACGTCCAGGTCCAGCAGGTACGGCTGGTAGCCGGGGTCGAGCGCGTTGACGGCGTCGTACACCGCGCCCTGCACCATCGCGATCCCCCTCGTCTCCCCGTGGGCCGTCGGCCTCAGCGGGATCGTCTGGGCCTGCGCGATCGCGTTCCAATCGTTGAGCACGTCCGCCCGCGCCGTCGCCGGAGCGACGGCGAAGACGGCGGCCGCGGCGACGCCAAGCGTAAGCCCTATGAATCGTCTTGCTCGCTTCATGCCTGACTCCTTTCGAGAGACTCGACTGTCGAGGCCGATCGTCGAGCCGGCCCGTTTCAGTCCCGTTTCAGGCGCGAAACAGCTGGTGCCATTCGGCGGCGCGAGGAGTTGGGGGCGGCGCGCACGCCGCCCCCGATCAACTCCGCCTCTCGTATCCGATCAGCTCAAACTGGCCGCAGACAGGTCAACTCGCCCTTCTCGACCCTGACCGTTCCGCTCGAGAGGTCGACCACGAACACGGAGCGCGCCCTGATCCCGTCTCCGGACGGGTTCGTCAGGATGTCGGTGAGTCTGAACATCTCGACCTGGCCGTTGAGGACATACGAGTCCGTCCCGTGGCCGACAAATCCGGTGGGACTGGTCGTAATGGTCCTTTCGCTGGTGGCGACGATCCGACCGTCGTGGTTGTGCACGGACGTCGTTCCGGCAATCGTGACCGTATGCGTGAGTCCGGTGCACGGATTCACGTCATCGAACACGAATTCGAACGGGAAATCGGTCGGCGAATCTGCCGCCGCCGGAACGGCGAACGCCAGAGCAACCACACCCAGCAGCACTGGGACAAGCCACCCCACTCGGGCTTTCACGCCTATCTCCTCCTCTCGCTGCTCGTCTGTCGAAGCCGATGGTCGACGACGGCGGTTTCAGGTCCGTTTCAGCCGCGCAACAGCTGTTAGCGTCAGGGTCGGGAGGGCAGGCGGATGGAGTTCCGGGTCCTGGGACCGCTCGAGGTGTGGCACGAACGCGGCGAGGTTTCCCTGAGCGGGACGAAGGTGCGTGCGCTACTCGTCATGCTCCTGCTCCACCCCAACGAGGTCGTTCCCACCGACCGGCTGATCGACGACCTCTGGGGAGAGGACTCGCCCGAGCGTGCCGCCGCCGCGCTGCGAGTCAACGTGTCGAGACTGCGCAAGACGCTCCCGCAGGACGTGCTCACGACCAGATCGCCCGGCTACGTCCTACGGGTGGGGCCCGACGAGCTCGATCTCCACCGCTTCGAGCGGCTGGTGGATGAGGGGAGGAGCCTGCTCGCTCGCGGCCTGACGGCCGACGCATCGGTGCGGCTCCGCGAGGCGCTGTCTTTGTGGAGAGGCCCCGCACTCGCCGACTTCGCGTACGAGAGCTTCGCCCAGGCCGCAATCGCCCGGCTCGAGGAAATCAGGCTGGCAGCCGTCGAGCTGCGCATCGACGCCGACCTCGCGCTCGGGCGCCACCACGAGCTCGTCGGAGAGCTCGAGGCACACGTCGCCGAGCACCCGCTCCGCGAGCGCCTGCAGATGTTCCTGATGACGGCGCTGTACCGGTCGGGCCGGCAAGCGGAGGCCCTGGACTCCTACCACGACGCGCGCCGCGCCCTCGTCGACGAGCTCGGGATCAATCCGAGCACTGCGCTCCAGGAGCTGGAGCGGGCGATCCTTCGGCACGACCCCACACTGGACGTCGAACCGCCAACACGGGCAGGTGTCCAGGAGGCCGCGGAGCGGTCGATTCTCGTCGCGATCACGAACCAGACGCACGTGGACGCGCTGCTCGCACTCGCCGAGCCGCTCGCGCGAGACCCACCTCGCGTCATCATCCTCGCCAGGCTCGTATCAGACGCAGCCGGCCTTCGGACCGCGTCGGCCTGGCTCGAAGAGCGCCGCTCTGCACTGGAGGCGCGCCGTGTCGTCGCCCGCGCAGCCTCGTTCACGGCGACGGCGCCGGGTGAGGACCTGGCTCGGCTCGCCACCGAGCTCGACGTCGAGCTCCTGCTCACCGACGCCCCCGACGAGCTCCTGGCCGAGGGAGCTCCCGACGAGCAGCTCACCGCCCTCCTGGAGGAAACACCCTGCGACGTGGCGCTGCTCGTTCCTCGGGACGGGACGCCCGACGGACCCGTGCTCGTCCCGTTCGGAGGGGCCGACCACGACTGGGCCGCGGTCGAGTTCGGCGCGTGGTTCGCACGCACCTACGGTGCGCATCTCCGGCTCGCAGGTGCCGCCGCAGTGCCGGAGCAGGGCAGGCGCGACGCGAGCCGGCTGCTGTCGCACGGCGCGCTCGCCGTACAGCGCGTCCTGGGCATCTCGGTCGAGCCGCTGCTGACCCCGCCGGGCGAAGACGGCATGCTGGAGGCGAGCCGCGAGGCCGGTCTGCTAGTAGTCGGGCTGTCGACACGGTGGCACCGCGAGGGCCTCGGTCCGGCCCGCCTCCGACTCGCCAGAGAGGCCATCCCACTCACGCTGCTCGTGCGGCGGGGTCTACGCCCCGGCGGCCTCGCTCCGCCGGCCACGCTCACGCGCTTCACGTGGTCGATTCGCCCATGAGTCGGGCTCAGGTCGTGCAGGCGGGCTCGTAGCGCCGGCCGGGAAGGAACTCCTCCCACTCCTCGCGGGTGAGCGTGCGGTTCGCGAGCGTGCAGGCGCGACGCGCCCACGACTCCGGGTCGAGCTCCCAGACGGCTGCCTTCCCGTCGCCGTTCGTCATCAGCAGCCGGCGGCCGTCGGCCGACAGGTCGAGCATCGCCTCGCGGCTGCCGACGCCGATCCTGGGGCCGACCTTCGCCCCAGTTGCGACGTCCCACAGCGAGGCGAAGCCGTCGCCGCCCGAGATCGCCAGGAGGCTCGAGTCGGGGCTGAAGTCGAGCGACCAGACGGCATTGCCGACGTTCTGCTCGATCGTGCGGACGAGCTTCGCGGTGTGCGCGTCCCAGATGCGCACGCGCCAGTCGATGCCGGAGGTCCCGAGCAGACGCCCGTCGGGACTGAAGGCGAGCGTCCAGCCGAGGGTCCACTTCTCCGGGAGCTCCTTCGCCACGACCCGCGAGCGCCGCTCGGCGTCCCAGACCTGCCAGTCTCCGCCTCCTCCCTGCATCCACCCGTTGCGGACGAACGCGACGAGAGGCGCCGTTGGGCTGAACGCGACGTCGCCGGCGGCCCTCCCGTCGCCGACGCGCCCGAGCTCGGCACCGGTCGCGATGTCCCACAGCCTCGCCCCGTGCTCGCCGGCCGTGGCGAGCAACTTCCCGTCCGCACTGATGCTGACGCCGACGGTGTCCCAGTCGTCGACGCGGAACGGGCCCCGGCGCAGGGACCGCGAGGCGACGTCCCATATGCTCGCCATGCCGCCCTGGGCGCCCGCCGCAAGCGTCCGCCCGTCCGTGCTGAACGCGAGCGCGTTGACCTCCCCGCCCGTGTCCCGCATCGGCGGACCGACGGGAGCGAACGTGCGCGCATCCCAGAGCTGAATCCCCCTGTTGTTCAGGCCGACGGCGATCAACCGCCCGTCGGGGCTGAACTTCCCCGGGTGCCGGTCGGGCCACACGTAGGAGCCGCGGTCGTGCGTAAAGGTGAACCTGCGCCCGAAGCGCCGCTCTCCGCTCAGGTCCCAGGCGATCGCCGTCTGGTCGGCGCTCGCGGTGTACAACGTTCTCCCGTCGGGGCTGAAGACGGGTTGCCAGACGGAGTCCGAGTGGCCGCGCAACGTCTCCTTGGGGATCGCCGTGGCAGCGTCCCAGAGCGTCACGTTTCCGTCGCGGCTCGTCGAGACGATGGTCTTCCCGTCCGGGCTGAACTGCAGCCAGATGGGGTTCGACGCGAGCGTGCCTCGCGACTCGAGCACGGCTCCGGTGAGGAGGTCGACGAGCTCGAGGCCGTCGTCGAGCCCGATCGCCGCGATGCGGCCGTCCGAGCTCAGGGCAAGCGCGCGGTAGCCGGCCGGGACCTCGAGCGTCCTCGTGTGCCTGCGGGTGGCGAGGTCCCACCAAGTGACCGTGCCCACGGTCGAGGTCGTGATCAGCGACCGACCGTCGGGCGTCAGCGCGATGCTCGGATCCGTCCACCACTGCGAGAGCCAGCGGCCGGTGAAGCCGATCGGCTTGATCGGGCTACCGATCGGCCGCAGCGTCTTCGCGTCGCGGACGGTGATCCAGCTCTCGCGCTCTGCCACGGACTCCACGACGACGAGCCGAGAGCCGTCGCTCGTGAACGCCATCCGGGTCGCAGCCTCGGTGAGCCGCGCGTGGGCCAGCTGCCTCCGCGTCCGCGCGTCGAGCAGGCGCAGGTGCCCGGGTGCGCTGACGGCGAGCGTGCGCCCGTCGGGAGCAAACGAGAGCGCTCCGAAGCCGTCTTGGACTCCGGGCACCGGGTTGCCGATCTGCTCGAACGTCCGGGCGTCGTAGAGGAAGAGCCCTCCGAACGCGGCGGTCGCGAGCGTCGTGCCGTCGGAGCTGACGTCGATCGAGCGGCCCACGCCGATCTCGAGGCCCTGCTCGCTCGGGCTCTTCTTGCCGTGGAGGATCCTGATCACCGGCTGCGAGCGCAGGAGGTCGGCCAGGAGGGACCCGCGCGTCTGCGGCGAGTCGTCGATCGCGACCGCCTGGCGCGCGAGCAGGACCGAGAGGTCGAGGTCCTCCTCGACGAGCGCCTGAGCGCCGAGGCGCTGTGCGAGCTGCGCCGTCGCGGCCTCGCGCGCCTCGTGGCGCTGGAACAGCGCGAAGCTGCCGCCCGCTACCGCCGCGGCCAGTAGCACCACGACGCCCGCGAGCAGGCCGCGCAGGCGCCGGTTCGTCCCCCGTACGCGCTTCGTCTCCCGCTCGGCCACCTCGCGGCTCTCGGTGACGAACTCACGCTCGAGCTCGTTCAGCTCGAAGGTGTGCTCCGTGCTCCAGTCGAGCGCGGCGGCGAGGCGGGCGCCTCGGTAGAGCTCGCCCTGATCGCGCGCTGCCGCGGCCCACTCGGTCGCTGCCTGCGTGATGTGACGGCGAAGCCGGCGCCCCTCGGTGTCCTCCTCGATCCACTCGCGCAGGCGCGGCCATTCGCGCAGCAGCGCCTCGTGGGCGACCTCGACGGAGCCCTCGCCGACGGTGACCAGGCGGCTGTCGGCCAGCGTCGCGAGCACGCCCGCCACGTCCTCGTTGCGCTCGAGGTCGAGCTCGGCGAGCGGCGCGCGGCGGCGCACCGGCGAGTCGCCCTCGCCCTCGCCGACCAGGCGGAGCATGACGGCGCGCACGAGCGGCTTGCGCTCGTCCGGGATCCGGGCATAGGTGCCCTCGGCCAACCGCGCGACGGCGCCGTGAACGCCAGCGGACTCGCGGTAGGCAGCCAGGGTGAGCGTGTTGTCCTGCCGCTTCTGCCAGAGCTCGAGCAGGGCGGTCGACAGCAACGGCAGCGCGCCCGGCTCGCCTTCGACGTCGTCGACCAGCGAGTCGGGCAGCTCCGGCTCCACTCGCAGCCCCACGCGGCCGGCCGGTAGCTCGACGGCACGCCGCAGCTCCGAGGTCTGCATCGGCGCGACCAGCACATGGTTCCCACCCAGCAGCTCGGCGAGCTCCGGATAGGCGGCGAAACGGCCGTAGAAGTCGGCGCGCAGCGCGACCACGACGACTGCGCGACCGTCCGGATCGGCAGCCGCCCTGGCAAGTGTGTCGACGAAGGCGGCGCGCTCGGCGTCGGACCGGCAGGCGGTGAACAGCTCCTCGAGCTGGTCAACTGCGAGGAGGAGGCGTTCGTTTGCGGGCAGCCCGTCAAGCGCCTCGGAAACAGGATCCCTCGCTCCCGATACGAGTACGCGGCGAAGCTCCTCCAGCGGCCGCTCTCCGGGACGAAGCAGCAGACGCCGCCAGCCCCCGCTGCCCGGCAGCACTCCTCCCGCGAGGGCCGGGAGCAGACCGGCACGAAGCACCGACGACTTGCCGCTGCCCGACGGCCCGACAATGCCCAGGAAGCCGGCGCCGACGAGGCGGGCGACGAGCTCGGCGACGAGCCGCTCACGGCCGAAGAAGTAGTCGGCGTCGACCGGCTCGAAGCTCGCGAGGCCCTTGAACGGGCAGATCCCCTCGGACGCCACGCGGGCCGGGGTGACCGGGCCCGAGAGAGCCTGCGCCTGCTCGCGCGCGAACTGGAGGTCGATCACCTTGCCGGTCAACTCGGCCTCGACCTCGCCCAGATCGCTCCGGCCGGCAGCGGCACGCGAGGCGACGTCGACGACGAGGCGGCTCGCCTCGTCGACCGCGACCGCGAGCGCCGCCTGCGCGAACTCGCGGCAGCTCGCGTAGCGCTGCTCCGGCTCCTTCGCTAGCGCCCTGGCTATCACGGCGTCGAGCGCCACCGGCAACTCCGGCCGGTGCGCACTCGCCGTCGGCGGTTCTGCGTCGAGGTGTGCGAACACGACCGCGACGTCCGAGTCACGCCGAAACGGCGGCTGCCCGACGAGGCACTCGTAGAGCACGCAGCCGAGCGAGTAGACGTCCGCCCGCCCGTCGATCGCCTCACCCGCGATCTGCTCGGGAGCGACGTAGTCGATCGTGCCCAGCACATGGCCGCCGTCGCCGATTCCGGTCTCGTCGGAGACCCGCTTCGTGAGTCCGAAGTCCGCCAGGTAGACGTGGTCGGATCCGTCGGGGCGGGCGCCCGTGTCGAGGAGCACGTTGGAAGGCTTGACGTCACGGTGCACGAGCCCGCGGGCATGGGCGGCGTCCAGGGCGATCGCGACCTGTGCGAGAACGCCGATCGCGTCCGCCGGATCCAGACGGCCGCGTTGCAGGCGCTCCTTCAGGTCGCGTCCCTCGACGTAGCGCATGGCGATGAAGAGGAGGCCCTCGGTCGTCCCGGCCTCGTAGATCGGGACGATGTTCGGATGGTCGATCGAAGCGGCCAGCTCCGACTCGCGCAGGAAGCGGTCACGGAACGACTCGTCCTCGGCGAGCCTGGCAGCCAGCAGCTTGAGCGCAACCCTCCGCTTGAGCCGCAGATCCTCGGCCAGGTAGACGATGCTCATGCCGCCCCAGCCGAGCAGCGACTCGACCCGATAACCGGCGAGCTCGATGCCGACCCGCGGGTCGTCGCTCACTTGCACGTGCGCATCCTCGCTTTCGGAGCCTCGAGGAACGATAGGACGACTCGGTGCTGGTTGTAAGGGCCCGGCGTTACAGCACCGTTTCAGGCGCCTAACCGCGTTGCCCTTTCGATGGATCGCGATCGGTGCGCGGCCGTCGCGCACGAGCACGGCACGCTTCTAGCGATGCTGCTGAATGCGAAGTAGGGCTGGATCGCCATCCGATGGCTCTGTTGCCTAATCCGTCACCAGTGCGACTACACGCGTACTACACACGCCATGCCGGCGGTGACCGGCCGTAGCCGGCCAGGGCCGGTTCGCTCGGCGAGAAGTACCTGCTCTAGCAGGTAATTTGGGGTCGCAGCCGGCGGTAGCGGTCGAGTCCGTACCGGCCTGTCACGCCGGAGGTCGCGGGTTCGAGTCCCGTCGCTCCCGCTCTTTACACCTCGCTCTTGAGGACGAAGGAGGTGAACGCCGGCGCCGACGACGTACGCCGCGAGATCTCCCTGCACGTCCTCGAGCTCCGGATCCGGCCCGAATCCCCGCCGCACCGGCCAGGAAGCGGTGCCCCGGCCGCGCCTGAGGTCGAGGACGGTCAGCCGCGCGCTCTGGAGAACGACGAGACGCGGCCCGTCGAGTGCAGCACCGAGGATTCGGGATCCGCCGAATGCGAAGGTCCGGATGGCGCCGCCGGGCGAAAGGACGCTGACCCTCTTACCGTCGCGCAAGACGGCGATCCTGGCCGCATCGAGGGACGCGACTGTTGCTTCGCCACTGAACGTCCGGACGATCACCTTGCGCGTACCAGTCGCCTTCCAGACACGCGTCCGGTGTATGCGGAACTCGCCACGACTCCTGTTGCCCGCAGACTCGACATCGAACGCGATCGAGCCCCCGTCTGCCACGAACCCGCCGAGAAATAGTCCCGTGAACTCTCCTCCTCGCGTACGCACGAGGTCGGTCGTCCCGACTCTCAGCGACTCGTCGAAGTTGTAGCCCTCGCTCGAGTTATCGCAGCGGTAGCCGACGCGGCCTGCTGCGAGCAGCACGTCGTATGCGCTGCCGCATCCGTGCACAGGGACTCGCACGCTGGTCCCCCGGACTCGATTCCAGACGACGATCGGACCCAACGGGCCGCGCAACTCGGGCGGGCCGCCGAATCCCTGGGCAACTGCGGCGTGGCTGCCTTCGGCCGCCAGCGCGACAATCGGCAAGCGGGTCGTGATGGTGCGAGCCGTGGGCAGGGTGACGAGCGGCAGCCTCGGCGGCGGCGTGCCCTTCACCGAGGCCTCGACCCATACGGCCGCATCCTCTCCCGAGTCGACGGGGACCGCGTGCGTAACGGGATGCCGGTCGGTGCCATCGGCCTTCATCGTCCAGAGCTGCATGTGGTCGCTCGGTGCGGCGCCGTAGCCGAGATCGTTGCGCCTGTAGAGGATTCGCCGACCGTCGGGTGACCAAGCCGGGCCTTCGTTCGCCGGATCGTGGAGACGATCGTTGGTCAGCCGCCGGCGTCGCCTGTTCTCGACGTCGACCAGAACCAACCCGTTGAAGTCGGCGAACGCGAGGCGCTCGCCGGTCGGCGACCAGGCAGAGGACTCGGCATCACGAGCGATCGGGCGGAGCCCAGTGCCGTTCGTGCGAACCACATACAGCTCGTCTCGGTCCTCGAACGAGATCCATTTTCCGTCCGACGACGACTGCAGGCCGGCGGGCTCGAGATGGGCGAACTGCATGAGGCGCGTCGGCGGGCCGCCGTCGGCGGAAGCGGCATAGACAGCGCGGCCGTCGGGAAAGAGGAGAGCCTTGCCGTCGGCCGACCACGTCAAGAGGTCAGTTGCAAGCTCGTCTCTGATGTATCGGCGCACGCCGGTGTCCACGTCGAAGACGACGTCGCCGTTGTCTGTGCCAAGCGCCAACCGCTTGCCGTCCGGCGACCACGGCATCTCCGTGAGATCTTCTGGTTGCACGTTGCTCCCCCTGAAGAGCCCCGGAAGGCGGATGAGCCGCCGCCTGCGGCTCACCGGCTCGAACACGTACGCGGCGGTGCCGCCGTTGCGTGTGTCGAACATGACGAGCGCCTTGGTTCCGTCCCGCATCCAGGAGACGACTGCGCCGTCTGCCGGAAGATCCACGGGGAGCCTCGTCAAGTGGCTGCCGTCAGGCCGAACCGCGTAGAGGCCCGCACGGCCGCTGGCGTAGCTCTGAAAGACGATTGTCCCCGCAGCCCGCCCATGACCGCCGCATCCCGTTGCGAATACCGCAACGAGGAACACGGCCACCAAGCCGGCACGGATCACAACTGCAAACTCTAGAACCGATGCCCGCAAGTTTGCGACACGCTCGAGCACGTTCTGAACAGGGCCGAGGGCAGTGCCTCCGAAGGCGCCGTCACGAACGGACCTCGACTTCATGAGGTGTAAAGCCCGGGTTCGACTCCCGTCGCTCCCGCTCTCTCGCCACGAGTCCGCTCTCTTCGCGCGCATATCAAGCACGAACTTCCCCGCGGATCCCTGCAAGAAGCCGCGACTCCGAGGATGGTGGAGCGAGCGCCTCGTTTGGCGCAACCTTTAGCCGACGTGTCGCCGCTGGAAACGAGCCAGCCGGCCATCAGACTGCGGGCATGGTCGGCTACTGGGAGTGCACCCACGGCAGCGGAGACGACGAGATGACCCGAACCCCCGCGGGGACGTGGAGTCAAAGATGAACGCGGGCGTCCTCGTGGCCTTCGCACGGTGGTCGTCTTCGCCGGACTCGGCGTCCTGCTAGGCGCGGCGGGCGCCGCCGCCACCACGGGCAGCTCGAGGTTCGCGACCGGGGAGCTCCGACGGCAGAGCTGAGGTTGGACTCGAACCTCGGTGCCTGTTCGCCCCCGCCGGGAGGCGAGTGCGCAGCGCGCACCGGATCGGGCCTCGTCCCCGGGCTGGGCGCCGTCACCGAGAAGTACGAGTTCCCGGTCGGACTTGGGCCGCCCTCGTGTCCAGACGGCTTCGGCGAGGCACTCGCCTCCTCGAGCCGCTTCGTCATAGCGGGGAAGGGAGAGATCCACTTCGCGCTCGCGGTGGGTGGGTGCATCGCCCAGGAGGAGCCGATCTACAACCAGACACAGGCCTACAGGATCACCGGCGGCGATGGGATCTACGCCGGGGCATCGGGGAGCGGTACGGTCGAGCGCAGCCTCGGAGCAAGGACGGCTAACGAGCGGCGCGGGACCGAGACGTGGAGGGGAACCCTCAGCGTGCCGCGCCTCGAGTTCAACGCGGCGCGACCGACACTCACCGGTGCGACAAACAAGACGGTGCGAACCGCGAAGAACGGCAAGACGGCCCGCGTGTGGTTCACTGTCACCGCACAGGACGACAGGGACGGAGTGGTCGCGGTGAGGTGCACCCCGAAGTCCGGCAGCCGCTTCAGGATCGGTCGGACCGTCGTCACGTGCGAGGCCACGGACTCGAGCGGCAATACCGGGCACGCCCGATTCGTGGTGACGGTCAAGAGGAGGCGGTAGCCGCCCCTCGACGGCACGTCGAGCGTCATCATCGAACGGTCAGCGCGTTCGCGGATCCGTCCGTAGGCGTATCACGGGGGTAAAGCGTGGGTTCGAGTCCCGTCGCTCCCGCTAGGCCGTCGAACGTCCGCCCGCTTCGCGGGCATGATGACTTTCGACGGTTGCCCGTCGATCCAAGCCGTAGTGCGCCGCGGCCGCCATGTCGCCCGCGGCGGCGGTTGACGCTTTTTGGGTGCTAGTCGCGCCTCCAGCCGAGTCACGGACTAGACGCGACACCCATCTCGGTTCAATGATGAACTCCGCGTGCGCGAAGACCTTCCAAGCGGCACCGTGACGTTCCTCTTCACCGACGTCGCGGGATCGACGAAGCTCCTGAGTGAGCATGGCGCCGCGTACGCGGATCTCCTTGGCGCTCACCGCGTCGTCGTTCGTGCTGCACTCTCCCGGCACGCGGGAGTCGAGGTGGACACGCAGGGTGACGCGTTCTTCGCAGCATTCCCGCGAGCATCGGACGCCGTAGCGGCTGCCGACGAGATTCGTGACGGCTTGGGCGACGGCCCTGTTCGCGTTCGCATCGGGATTCACACGGGAGAGCCGCTCGTAACGCCGGAGGGCTACGTCGGCCTCGACGTGCATCGCGCCGCGCGCATCGCTGCCGCAGCGCATGGCGGCCAGGTCGTCCTCTCGCAGACAACGCGTGACCTCCTCGACCCCGGTCGACAGCTCCGCGACCTCGGCGTCCACCGGCTGAAGGACCTCACCGAGGCCGAACGCCTCTTCCAGCTTGGGAGCGGCGAGTTCCCTCCGCTCCGGACACTCGACCAGACCAACCTCCCGGTCGCGGCAAGTCCGCTCCTCGGGCGCGAGCGAGAACTCGAGGAGCTCGTCGACCGGCTCGAAAGTGGGCGGCTCGTCACGATCACTGGACCGGGTGGGACGGGCAAGACTCGACTGGCGCTTCAGGTCGCGGCCGAGCTCGTCGGCACGGTCGCCGACGGCGTCTTCTGGGTTCCACTCGGCGCGCTCGCTGACTCGAGTCTCGTCGCGAGCGAGATCGCGCAGGCGATCGGCGCGCCCGACGACCTTGGCGCCTTTCTTCGTGACCGCGAGCTCGTGCTGCTTCTCGACAACTTCGAGCACCTCCTAGGCGCTGCGGCGACAGTTGCCGACCTTCTGGCTACGGCCCCGAACCTTCATGTACTCGCGACGAGCCGGGCGCCGCTGCGCATCTCCGGCGAGGTCGAATATCCCCTCGATCCGCTCAATCCGATGGACGCGGTCGCACTCTTCGTCGAGCGTGCCCGAGCAGTCGGTCGAGCCTTCGAGCCGGACGCGACGATCGAGGCGATCTGTACGAGACTCGACAGCTTGCCCCTGGCGATCGAGCTTGCGGCCGCTCGTACGCGGGTCCTCCCGCTCGGGACGCTGCTCACGCGGCTCGAGCGGGCGTTGCCGCTCCTGACTGACGGCGCGCGCGACGCCCCCGAGCGCCAGCGCACCCTCCGCGCGACGATCGAGTGGAGTTACGACCTGCTCGACGACGCAAGCCGGCGTCTGCTCGCGCGGCTCGCGGTGTTCGCGGGAAGCTTTCCCGTCGAGGCAGCTGAGTCGATCTGCGACGCGAACGTCAGCGAACTCTCGGCGCTCGTCGACCTCAACCTTCTCAAGCCAATCGGGGACGAGCGCCTGCTCATGCTCGAGACGATCCGTGAGTATGGGCTGGAGCGCCTCGCCGAGTCCAGCGAGGAAGACACGTTTCGCGCTCGTCACGCCGAAGAGTTCGCGCATGTTGCCGAAACTGCGTACGAGCTGCGTAGCCGGGCCGAGGCGGAATGGTCGTCCCGTCTCGATCGCGACCACGACGATCTGCGAGCTGCGCTCGATTGGCTGTCAAAGACAAATCCCGACGCGGCCCTCGACTTGGCCGGCGCGCTCGGCTGGTTCTGGTTCACACGCGGATACCTCACAGAGGGTGACGCGCGGTTGAGGGCAGCACTCGCGGCGTCGGATGCGAACGGCCGATCCCGGGCGAGGGCGCTCACGGCATCCGGCTCGCTCGCTGCGCGAATCGGAATGGTCAAAGAGGGTCGATTGCAACTGGAGGACGCAGCCGCCCGCTGGACGGAGCTCGGCGATCGGGATGAAACCGGAGCCGCGCTCGAAGCGCTCGGCTGGCTCCTCGTATACGACGCTGGCGACTACGCAGCGTCGCTCGCAGCCTTCGAGGAGGCCCGTTCGATCCGGGCGGACCTCGGCGACCGTGCCGGCGAGACGCGAGCGCTCGTCGGCGTGTGCCAGGTACTGGTTGCACTCGACGAAGTGGAACGCGCTGAGGCCCTCTCGCACGAGCTCCTCGAACGAGGAAAGGACGACGTTAGGATCAGGCACTTCGCAGTCCACTTTCTCGCCGACTGCTCGTTGATTCGCGGCGACTGTGCCGAAGCGGAGGAGCGCTACCGGGAAAGCCTTCGCGCTGCGCTCGACCTCGGGGACGTCATCGAGACGAGTGTCGAGGTGCAGGGCGTTGCGATGGCGAAGGCCGGGCAGGGTGATTGGGCTCGCGCGCTCGAGCTAGCGGCCTCGGTGCGGGCGCTTTGGCGCTCGCTCGGCACCGATCTCCACATCACCTTCTGGGACAGACTGCTGGAGCGCTATCTCGGCCACGCGCGAGCGGCTCTGGGTATCGACGCCGACGCGGCATGGACTCGGGGGCTCGAACTCGCGTTCGACGACGCTATCGCGCTTGCGGTGCAGGAAACGGTCGCGGACCCGAAAGCCTGACCGCTCCCGGGTACGGAACGGTCAGCGCCTTGCGGGGGCCATTCGCAACCGGATCACGGGGGTAAAGCGCGGGTTCGAGTCCCGTCGCTCCCGCTCCTAATCCACCGGTCCTCGACGACCCACTGACTGCCGTGGTGCCTGAGCGCAAAGGACCCGGCCTACTAGGGCGCGACGGTCGCGCAGACGACCCAGGTCTGCACGGCCCAG
>WNGB01019836.1_pt1 | contig 15562 bp, 7 predicted proteins | sample 5400681 | NCBI WGS metagenome assembly WNGB01 (sample SAMN13153367, study PRJNA577476) | soil metagenome | isolation source: 115 cm soil or saprolite under grassland replicate 2 | place: USA:California | collected 2016-06-15
CCCCCGCGTTCACGACCGACCGAACCGATGCCGCCCCGTAGGGCGGTCCGAGCAGCCCGGAGCGGAGCGCGCTCGCGAGCCGCTGGCGGAGGTGAGTCGGGAGGTCGAGGAGCGCGTCGCTCATGCCCGGTTGAAGAACGCGGCGCCGCCGAGCCCGAGCACGGGAACGACGAGCGCCCGGTCGAGGTAGTCGTTCCGCATCTCGCAGGAGGTCTCCGCGACGAGGGCGCAGCCGTGGCAGGCTGCGCCGTGGAGCCAGCGGTTCTCGAGGCTCTCTCCCGGCGAGTGCTGCGCGCAGATCGGGTCGTGTGAGCAGAGCGTCCCGGACCGGAGCGCCTGCGCCAGGTGCTCCTCGACGCGCCGCGCCTGCTGAACGAGCCCACCCAGCGTCCCCTCCGCATCGGGAGTCCCTGTGTAGAGCAGGAGACCGTACCGCCCCCCCGGCTCGTCGGCGTAGACCCGCTCGCGTATGGAGCTCGCGGGGTAACCGCAGCGCATCGCGAGCGACTGGATGAGCAGGTGCGAGAGCGTGTGGAGGAGCACGTAGGGACCGCCGGGGAACGGCCGGTCCATCTTCCGCGCCTCGCCCCAGCGGCGGTGCCCCGCGACGAGCGAGTCGATCCGCTTCTTGACGTCAGCCCGCTCGAGCCAGGCCTTCACGGCGTCCGCGCGGAGCTGGATGAAGATCCCCTCGCCCCGGTTCTCGACCGCCGGGAACCAGGACGGCTCCAGGGCGATCTGCGCCCGCTCGACGTCCGTCTCGTACTCGCCGTGGATGTCGGGCACCTCGGCCTCGAACCGGGTGAACCCGATGAGCGCGACCACATCCCGCAGTCGGTGGAGCTGCACCACCGCCTCGATCCCGGAGGACGCCTTCGAGCGGCGCCATGCCCGCTCCGGAAGGCGGCGGGCGTGGAAGTCGGGGTCGATCGGTACGTCCTCCCCGAACCCCTCGGGGGCCGCAAGGAGCGCGTCGAGCTCGACGTGCTTGACCGGCTTCTCCTCGACCCGCCCGTTCTTGATGCGGTCGATCGCGGCGAGAACCTCCTCGTCCGGAAACGGGGCGAGCCGATCCGTGATACGCGGCTTCCGCTTCAAGAGCCCGAGGTCCGCGGCGCTCTCGACGATCTGCAAGTCTTCCCAGAGCTCCTTCACGGCCGCGTCCACCGCGCTGCCCCGATCCGGAAGCGACAGGACGCTCACCACCTGGGAGAAGTAGGCGTTCGACGCGGTCCGAATGAGGAGCCGGGCCGGCTGACCACAGGGCTCCTTGGCCGCCTTGCCGAGCCACGGGCGGGCACCCTGGCAGCTCCCGAGCGGCGTGAGCGCAAGCACCGACGCCTCGTGCATGCCGCGCTGCCTGCCGCACTCGCAGCGCACGACGAGATCGCCGAGGTCGCCCCCCGTCCCGCGCTCGTCGAGCCAGAGCTGCCTCTTGCAGCCGTCGCCCTCGTCCCCGTGAACGAACAGGTACCAGTTGAGATCGTCCACGTGACCCTTCGGACAGGCCCGGACGAACCGCGTGGCGACAACCTGCCGGTCGTCGAATCGGCCCTTGGCGTCGAGCGCCTTCCGGTGGACGAGCCGCCGCGAGCGCTCCCGCTCGCCGCCGGGTGCCTCCTGGACGACGAACCACTCCGGGAAGCGCCAGGCCCCGATCCCCATCGGGCCTTCGCGCGGGTCGTTGGAGTCGGGCGGCGGAGCGTAGAGCTTCGGCACCTTCACGCCCGTCATCGCCTGGAGCTTGCGAGACAGGCGCGGCTCCAGGATCTCCTCGAGGTCCCCGACCTTGGGCCACGTGTCGAGGCCGCCGACGATCGCAGAGTGCTTCGGGAGGTCGATGAGCGCGCCGGGGCCGTAGGTCGTGATGACCTGGCTCTGGCGCACCTGCCCGTGCTTCTTCCGGCTCATGGCGCGTCCTCCAGGTCCTTGCTACTCCCCAGGTCCTTGAGGAACAGGTTCACCTCCGGCTCCACGTCGCGGAGCGAGCGGTTGGCCCGGAACTTCCGGTGGTTCGCCGAGTCGAAGTCGCGGTCGAGCATCTCCCGGAGGAGCGGCTTCGGCTGGTCGAGCTCGTAGGGCTGGTACTGCATTCGGACGCCGTTGCCCTTGTACTCCTCGAACACGGTGCGCCACGCGTCGAGAAGGTCGACGACTCGCCGCTGGACGCCCAGGAGCCGCTCGTTCCGCTCCTCGTCGTCCGCGATCGGCTGCTGCTCCACCCTCGTCCGGAAGATCTCCACGAGCCTCTGCTCGAGCGCCGCGCGGACCTCGGCGATCCGCTCTGCGCCCTCGGGCGGCGTCAGCTCCGCCTGCAGGTGGCGCGCGAGCCCTACGAGCGCCCCGGCGAAACCGCGATCGAGGGCGCGGGCCGAGAACGGGGTGACGCTACCCGCCTCGACCGACCGGTAGAAGGTCTCGTGGTAGTGCCGGAACCTTTCATAGTGGGATCGGTCCCGCGGCTTGTGGACGTTGAGGAGGGTGACGACCAGGCCTGGCCGCTGATCGTCACGTCCGACGCGGCTCGTCGCCTGGATGTACTCGGCGTGGGTCTTCGGCTGGCCCAGGACGACCATGAGCCCGAGCCGCTGCACGTCGAGGCCGACCGAGATCATGTTCGTCGCGATCGCGCAGTCGACGCGCTGCTGCTGGTCGAAGCCGCACTCCAGGCGCCGCCGCGCCTCCGCGACCTTGTCGGTCGAAACGCGGGAGGTGAGCTCCATCACCTCGGAGAAGTACTTGCGGTCCTGGAACAGCCCGGGGAACTCCCCCACCCGCCGGCGCTCGCCGTACCGCTTGACCGTGTTCTGAACCTCTTCCTCGAGGATGCGTCGGGCGCCACCCAGCTCCCGGAGCGCGTTGAAGTAGCCGAGCACCGTCATGTACGGATCGGCGGGGTTCTTTGGGTTCTTGTGACCTCCGCCGTCCAGATAGGCGCGCTGCGCCGCCCCCATGAGCGCGAGCCATACCTTCCGCATCAGGACCTTCGGGTTCCGGCCCTGCGCCGCCACGCCGAGGTACAGCCGCGCCGCCGCCGTCGAGGCCGGGACCGTCTGAGCGAAGAACGAGTCCCGGCGCGAGGGTCCCGGCGGCGGGAAGACCTGCGTCAGCGGCCGAGCGAAGAGCGCCTGGATCTGGTCCTGCGCCCGCCGGACCGTCGCGGTCGAAGCGACAATCTTGGGCCGGACGGCGCGGCCGTCGAGGTCGCGGATCGACAACGCCTCGATGGCTGTCTCGTAGAGCCCCGCCATCGTACCGAGTGGGCCGGAGATGAGGTGGAGCTCGTCCTGGATCACGAGGTCCGGCGGGGGAAGCCGGGCCGGGAGCGGCCTCCCCTGCCCCGGCTCGGCGGCGCCGTAGAACCCGGTCGAATCGTGCCGATCCAGGCCGCCCAGAAGCGCGCCCGACTGCGCGACCCACGGGAGCGCCGCGAACTTGTCGACCGTCGCGATGAGGAAGGCAGGGAGTCGACGGTAGATCGGCTCGTCCACCGCGACGATCGGGAGCGGCCGGTCTCTGGTGAAGTCACACTGGAAGTTGGCGCAGACGATCCGGAGCTCGCGAGGGCGGTCGTCGTCCGGGATCAGCGTGAACGACGCGGGCGCGAATCGCTCGCCGCACCAGGGGCAGCTCTCGAGCGGGATCGGCGACGGCTTCGACTTTGGGTCGTTCTTGAACTGGCGGACCTTGGTGCGCGCCGAGTCCGGCCGGCTGTCGCCCTTTCTCCCGAGCACGTTCGGCGTGGCGGCCTTGCCCACCCAGAGGCCGATCTCGAACGGCCACGTTCCGTAGCGGGCGGGTGCCCTCTCGCGCTCCAGCTCGAGGGCGCAGACGAGCCCGGCGGCGCGCGAGAGCTGGTCGAGCGTGAGGAGCCGGAGCGTGTAGCGCATGATCACGCTGACGCCCGCGCCGACGAGCCCACCGGCCGCCGGGTTGCGGAGCCGCCGCATGACCATCGCGAACGCCGCCAGGCCGAGGTAGGCCTCGGTCTTGCCGCCGCCGGTAGGGAAGAAGAGGAGGTCCACCGTCTCGCGGTGGGGGTCCTTCGGGTCGGCGAGGCCGGGGAGGTTCAGGAGGATGAACGCGAGCTGGAACGCGCGCCATTCGGGAGGCTTCTCCGGCTTGAGCCGCTGGCGCAGCGCCTTCGCGACGGCCCGGTTCGCCACCCGGAACGCATCGAGCGCGTCGAGGTCCGCGGCGAGCACGGCGATCCCTCGCTCCATCCGGTCGGCGGCGATGGAGGCATTCCGGAGGAGTTCCTCGGCGGTCTCGCGACGCTTGGGCGGGAGCCCGCCGATTCCGGTGCGTCCGCTCCTGATCCATGCGCGGTAGCCGGCGACGAGGGGCCGCAGCCCTGCCTCGGCGGCGGCGCCGTCCGGGAGGTCGCCGAGCTCCTCCATCGAGAGCACCACATCCTTCACCGGCACGGTCGCGGTCTTCTCGACCTCGGCCGCCGGGATCCACGTCGTCCGGATGCGCCGGCACGCCCCGTCCACGATCTCCCAGTCAGCCGAGACGCCGTGCCCCGTCGCGTACTCCGGGGCGTCCGCGTAGTGGAGGTCGGCCACCTGCTCGTCCCACTCGGCCGCGAGCGAGCCGCGCAGGTCGGGGCGTGGCACGAACGGCTCGGCGGAGCGGACGACCAGCTCCGCCTGGAAGATCAGCGCCTGGTCCGGCCGCTCCTCGTCGGGCGTCCTGTGGTTCACCAGGAAGACCGAGACGGAGCGCGTCCCGGCCGGGAGACGGTCTGCGAGCTCCTCGGCCACGACGACCCGCTCGACGACGTGCAGCTGGAGTCCACCCGACTCCGGGACGTCGAGCACCTGGGGCTTCGCCCGCCCCGAGAGCTGGACCGCGACGGTCGCCTCGCGGGGACGGCGCTGCCAGGCGGAGACCGGCTTCCCCTCCTCCTCGCCTAGGATCTCGGTCTTCTCGTAGTCGCCCCACCGGACTTCGACCTCGACGCCCTTCGCAGCGGCCGCGACCAGGAAGGACACCCCCATAGACGACGGGAAGAAGGCCTTCTTGGCGGCCTTCTTCTCCTCGTGGGTCTCCTCGGCGAGCCCACCTGGCTCCACCACGCCGAGCTCATCGTCCTCGTCGGCGTCGGCGGCCTTCTCGGGCGGCGTCGCCACCGGGATCAGGAAGCCGGTCAGGTACCAGTTCGACGGGTAGACCCAGCCCGGCAGGCGCTCCTCGGCGAACGGATGGGTCGCCCATGGGCCCACAAGGTCGAGCCTCAGCGCGTCCACGAGCCGTCCGCGGACCTCCGCGGAGCTGGACGGCGGTACGACCTCGATTCGCCCGCTCACGATTCGGCCTCCTCGGTCAGCCGATCGGGGCTCCAGATCGCCTCCGCAAGCTTCTGGTAGAGGCGCTGACGAGCGTCGAGGTCGACCTTCCGGAACTCCGGATGCGCGCAAAACGGCAACCCGCTCTGCTCGATGAACCTTCGGAAGCCAGGATTGTGATCGTACGCCTGCTCGTGAAGGCTGCGCGCGAGAAGGTTCTGGCCGAGGTAGTGCTCGCGCTTCGCGGCGTACGGGAGGTCGCCGTAGCTTGCATTGAAGCTCTTCGGCAGGAGCAAGAGTCCACCGATCCGGTTCCGGTACTCCTCGAACTCGCTCGGGTGAGCGAACTCGTCCTTGTGGCGCTCCGGGTGGTTGGCCCAGACGTGCTCGATCTCGTAACCCTTCTTCCCGCGCTGCGAGTACTCGACGTAGCGAGAGGCCCCCCCGGACCGCGTTTCAACGAAGTCGGTCATGCGGGCCAGGAGCCGGTGGATCTGGCGGCCGTTCATGCCGTGGAGGCGGAAGGTGCCGTTGCTCACGAAGGTCTCGGTCTCGGCGTCGAGCCGAGCGCGGAGGAGCGCGAGCAGCTCGTCGACCGACCGACCCCTGATGTCCCGCATCACGAGGAACATCGCGTACTGCATGGTGGAGTAGTCGATGGAGCGGAAGTTCCAGGTACGGCGGTTGATCAGGATGTCGATGTACGCCGCAACCACACGGATCTTCCGCCGCGCAACCGCCTCGTCGTCCTCCACCCGGAGCGGGGCGAGCATGGCGGCGTATTGAAGCGTGAAGTTGTGCTGAGCGTTGAAGTGGACCCGCTCCAGCCCCGGAGCAGGCGCTTCGGCCGCCCGGCGCAGCCGCTCGTACCAGCCACCGAAGAATGCAAAGTCGCGCTCGATGAAGCGGGCGAAGTCCGCGCTCGACGCAAGGCCGATCCGCTCTTCGTGATCACGGACCCACCTGTGGAACTCCGTGCCGATGAGGTCGAAGTCCCGCGGCTCCGCCCCGCGGGAGCGCTCACGGATGCTTTCGGCGTACTGACTTCGCAGCCAGGCCTTGATCCCATCTGCCTCCTCATCCTTGCCGAGGTCGACGAGCGCCTGGACCTGCTTCTTCCAGACCTGGCTCGCGCGGTTGCGCCGCTCGACGTCGGTGACGTTTGCGAGGAGGTAGCCCTTCAGCATGTCTGCGGGCGCGAGCGAGAGCCCGCGGTCATTCATGGTCTCGAAGATCGCGTAGGCATCGCCGTCGGAGTAGGCCGTGATCTCAACCAGGTGGACGTTCTCGACCAGCCAATCCGCGAAGTACGGGAGCGCAGCGCTCTTGAGCTCCTCGGGGAAGAGCTCCTGGATGTCAGCGTATCTTCCAACGATGTTGGACAGCGACTCCGAGGAGGCGGTGCCGGGCGCATCCTCACCTCTATAGAGGGCCTCCATGCACCCTGTGCGTTCTGGAACGTCGAGGTTGAACGAGCGCTTCCCGTACTTCTGCGAGAGCACGAGTTCGGTGAGTTGCCCCTTCTGCTCCGAATCGTCGAGCTCGTGGAGGAGGCAGATGAGGAGGAGCGTCAGCGTCGTGAGCCGCTGCTGGCCGTCGATGATGAACTTCTGCCCATCCTTGTCGCTCAGGATGATCGACCCGAGGAAGTAGTGGCCGTACTCCGCCACGGCGCTCCTCTCGTCGCCCACCTGGTAGCTGTCCCTGAACTTCGCGGCGAGATCGGTGAGCAGGTCGGCCACGTGCTTCTGCTGCCACCGGTACTCGCGCTGGTAGTGCGGGTGGTCATCAGAAGAGGTCCCCCGTCTTCGTGTCCTTCGCCTTCTTCTTCGAGCCCTTCTTCGCGCCGGCGCCAGCCTTCGCCGCTTTGGACGGCGCATCCTCGGCGCCGGCTCCGGCCCGTGCATCCTCCGCCGCCCGCTGGGCGTTGAGCTCGAGCAGCCGCGCGAGCACCTCCTCGAGCACCTCGTCCGGCCAGCGGTAACGCCACGGCTTCTTCTTGTCGCCCCACTCCTCCTCATCGATCTCGTAGTCGAGGAGGAACTCGCAGTCGGTCTTGATGTCCTTCCAACCGTAGGCGTCGAGGACCGCGCGGTCCATCGCAGCGTGGAGTTCGCGAAGCTTCAGGATGCCCCCGTCGCGCTCGTCCGGGTCGTGGAAGCGGTTGTAGGTCTTCGTCAGGCCCTCGTTGTTCCGAATCATCAGCGCGGCCCGGGCCTCGTAGTAGGCCCGTCCGGCGGCCTCAACGATCGGATGTGTCTTCCAGCCCTCGAAGAATGGAAACGGCGCGAAGCAGGTGGTCGGTGTGTAAGCGAGGTCATCCTTCATCGTGGACATGAAGAAACGGGCCCACGTCTCATGGACTCTCGACTGGATGGCAGCGAAGCTCGCGAAGCAGTCCACAGCGATTACGGAAAGATTGCTCGAATAGATGGCGCCTCTCGGAAGGAAGGCGAACGCATACTGAGTTGAAGCCTGAGACCCTGCGACGAGCACGCGATCCATTCCTTGGATTGCCGAGTACAGCTCTTTAGCCGGCGATCCGAACTGCCACCACATGTCTGCTCGCTTGCGAGCGATAGCGTTGTTCTTCTGAAGCAACTTCCTGCGCTCGGGCCTCACTTTCGCTTCTACGATGGCAAAGCACTCTGGCCAGCGTCGCCGACACTCGTCTTCGCCTCGGTCCCCGAAGTTGATCACGAAACGTTCATGCGCATGAACAGGGCTATTCGCGACCTCGGCGTATCCGATGAACGGGAACAGGACCTCTCGGCTCTTGGGATTCGTGTCTAGCAGTCTCGTCATCTCAGCGATCGGAGAAGCCGCACCGCTCTTGTCGCCGTCGTCGAACGTGAATCCCATTCCGAGCGGGATGCTCCCCTGGAAGCTCTGTCCGGCATTCGAGGCAAGCGCCGCTGGATCGTTATGACCTCCCCGGTGGAAGAGGAACGCCGTAATCGTGTCAACGGCGCGCCCATCGAGGGTCTTCTGGCGACCCAGCGAACCTCTTGAAACGTGTACGAGGCTCACAACCACTGCCGCGAGGCCGGGCCACTTATAGCGCTTCCGCGCAGCAAAGATCTCGCCGCCGTGCGTACAAATCCACCGAAGTCCCGTTGAACGTGTATCGCCCTGGGCGATCGTCTTTGTCGCGATGAGGCCGAACGTGCCCCCTTCCCGCAAGAGGTCGAACGCTCGACGAAAGAAGTGCGATACGAGGTCCGCATTGCCGTGACTGTCCTGGTGAATCTGCTTCAGCCACTCAGGATAGCGCTCGACGTTCCCCGCTGAGACGGTGTTCTTTCCGCCATACGGCGGGTTTCCGACAAATAGGTCAAGTCCGGGACGATCCCGCTCGAATACCTCTGGAAACTCGAGTTGCCAGTGGAATGGTACAAGCGGTGGATCAGCGTGCCGGAGCTCATCAATCTCGTCCCGGTACCTACCGATCTCTCCTGCGACGACCGCTCTCGCGTATTCCGCGCGCCTCGCCTCGCGCTCCCTGTCGTTCTTCCCCTCGAAGAACGCCGCCACGGCGAGGTCTCCAAGAAGCCTTACGGCGGCCGTCTCCACCTGCACCTCGTCCCAGAGATCGCGCAATACCCAGTCGGAGACGCCCTCGCCAGCGTCACGGATCCTTGCGCGCAGCTCCGAGACCTTGGCCATGTGCTCGCGAATCTTGAGCGTCTCGATCCCGGATTGGAACCTGGGGGCGTCGGCGTTCCAGTGAAGCGCCTCGATCTGCGCCCGCGAGAGCCCGACCAGCGAGTCGCCGTGGCGGAGTGCGTGGTCCACAAACGTCAGCGGGTGGTCCTTCGCCAGGGTCGCGAGCCAGAGCGAGACCTTGGCCAAGTCCACGGCCACCGGGTTGCGGTCCACGCCGTAGAGGCAGCGCTGGGCCACGATTCGGCGCGCGAAGACGAGCTCGTCCTCATCCGGCGGGATCATGGGCCGCCCGCCGTGAGCGCGCCACGCCTCGATGAGCGCGTCGCCCAGCTGCCTACATGCCTCCACGAGGAACGCGCCCGAGCCCATCGCGGGGTCGCAGACCTTGAGGTCGAGGATCTGCTCCGGTCGCGGCCCTCGCCCGTCCGGCCCGCGCAGGCGCGCTAGGATCGGCTCGAGAGTCGTCTCGACGATGGGCTTCGTGAGCGTACGTGGCGTGTAGTGGGAACCCGACCGCCGCCGCTCCTCGCTCGGCTGAAGGACCATGGCGCCGGCGGGCACGAGGTCGGGTGTCGCGTCTCGATCCACGACGGGCGAGAGCGCCGCGTGGAGATCCTCGACAGTACGCGCTTCCTTGAGGGGCCGCGCCACGGCCTCGGTGTAGCGCCGGTCTGTCCGTTCCTCGAGCCACTTCTTCCGCTCGCCGTCCTTCACAACGAGGAGCGCCTCGAGGTTCACCGTCGTCGGAGCGGACCACTTCTTCTGCGCCCTCACCGCGATGGAGCGGCCCTCCGCCGTCTCGAGGCGGAACCCCATCATGCCCTGGTAGACGGAGCCGATCTCCTCCACGTCCAGGGCGCGGTACGAGATCCTCTCGCCGTCGAGGACGAGCAGCTTCTCCAGGGCCCGGTAGATGGTCCCGTCGGGCACGAGCGGCGGCTCGATCCGCTCGTGGAGCTGACGGCCGCCGGCGAGCGGTCGCCCTTCCAGGAACGGAAAGCGGTCGGGGTCGAAGAGAACGCCGTGGCGGCGCGGCAGCCGCATCGGGCCGCTCTCCGCCCCGTCGTGGATCATCCGGAACAAGACGAGGAGCTGCGGCCAGGCGCCGAACCGCTGATCCATCGTGTCCGGGAAGAGTGCCGCGTCCTCGCGGAGCCGCTCGTGGAGCCCGGCGATGGAGTAGTAGCGGAGGAACGCCTCGTCCTCCGGGAGCATGTCCCGCTCCTCGGCGTAGAGCAGGAAGACGAGCCGGAGGATGACCGTGAGGAGCGCGCGGTAGACCTCGTCCGGATGCTCCCCCAGCGGCTCCTGCAGCAGCAGGCCGTTCGATGCCTCGTGCGCGGCCTGGAAGCCCCGGAGCAGCTCGTACAGCGCATGGAGGACCTGCTCCGCGAGCCGCTCGCTCACCTCATTCTGGAACTTCCGGCTGTCGGAGAGGAGCGCCGCGAGCCGCTTCTGGCGCGGCAGCGCGAGCAGGGTCTGCTCGGAGAGGAGCAGGCGAAGCGCCGTCGAGATCGGGCGCCCCGCCGTCTGCACCATGTCGGCGACCTTGAAGTCGACCCAACCCGAGCTCTCGCCCCTCGGCGCCGAGACGAGACGGAGGACGCGGCCGTTGAAGAGGAGTCCCGCGGCGACGCCGGTCTGGCGGAGGAGCCGCTCCATTCGGCCGTGCGCCGACGCCTCGAGGCCGCTCCCGCGCCGGACGACGCGGTCGAGGTCCTCTCCCGGCTCGAGCGCGCGGACGAGGAGTTGCCACGCGGGCGCCCCGGCCTGCGGCTCCATCTCGCGGACCGCGAGGTCGGGACGCAGGGTCTCCTCGTGGCCGGAGACGGCCACCTCCAGCTCCGGCGGGATGGGGCTGTCCGGCGTACCGGCGTACCCCTTCGGCGAGAAGCTCCAGCCGAGTACCGACGTCGCGAAGGCGCGGAAGTCGGGAAGCCACGCGACGGCCCCCTCCTTCGGATCGAATTCGCGCTCGGCGGTGCAGGCACGGAGCAGCCGCTGCCCTTCGACGTCCCGCCGGTCGAGGATCGCGCCGGCGCGCACGAGCGCAGGCGCCGACACGACGAGGCCCGTCGGGCGGACGAAGCCGATCCATTCGAGGTGCGCGAGAATCTGGGGGTCGACCTTGGCCATGGCGGTCAGTTGCTCTCCGGCCAGAGGTAGACGACGCCCACGGGCTCCACGCGCCTCGCGCGCACCTCGTAGAAGTCCCGGACGCGCTTCGGCTCCACCTCGATGTCGCGGTGGAACTGGTCGAGCCGGGCCCGCCAGGAGCGCATGTTGGCCTCCAGCTCGCGCTTCTCCTCCTCCGCGAAGCCGAGCGTCAGCTGCTTGAACTCGCGCTCGTGCCGAACCAGCTCCTCGTGGACCCGCTCGTGCTGCCGCTCGAGGATCTCCTTCAGGTCCTTCTCCTCCCGGACGCCGCGCAGCCGCAGCCGCGCGACCGCGGAGGCGGCCATCTCCTCCGCGCGGGGGGCGAGCTGCGGCAGGAGTTCCTCGACATCCTTCGCGGCGTGGTCCAGCAAGCGGCGCTGGATTGTGTCGCCAGGTGTGTGAACGCCGCGGGCGAGCGTCCGGTCGAGGAGCTCGAGTGTCTTCGACTCGGCGTCGCGCGCGTAGGCCTGAAGCGGCCCGCGCCGGCTCTTCGGGTCGACCCATCGGGCGGTGACCGGAACGATCTCCTCGTGAAGCCGCTCGGCCCCCGCGCCGTAGAGCGAGAGCCGGCCGAGGAGGATCACGCGCGCGATCGAGTCACCGGCCTGGGCAAGGCAGGCGCGGGAGAGGTCGTGGTGGACGAAGCCCTGGGCGCGGAACCGGGCCAGGAGCCGCTGGGCAACCCGCTGCTCGAGGTGGAGGTGGACGGTCTCCTCGGTCACGACGCCCGCGTCCTCGAAGACGACTGGACGGATCGGGGCCTCGCGGCGCCACTCGGCGACCTTCTGGTCCGATCGGCGCGGAGGCCGGAGCGCGTCGAGCGTGGCAGTCCAGCTCGGGTCGGCGTGAGCCCGGCGATCGAGCGACGGGAAACGCCAGACCGGACGCCCGTGTTCGTCCTTCCCCTCCTTGAGCGGGTCGGCCCCGAGCAGCTCGAGGGAGCAGGACAGCGCGTCGCGGAAGGGCGCAGCGTCGAAGCGGGTCCACGCGCGCGACTTCTCGAGCAGCTCGCGGCACTTCTCGATCTGCGACTTGAGCTCCTCCTGCCGATCGCGGGCCTCCTCGAGCTCCTCCGCGACGATCCGCTTGGTCTCGGACTCGAGGTCGGCGCGGGCGATGTCCTGAGCGAGCTGCTCCGCGTCCCTGTGGCGGATACCCTGGTTGAGGCGGCGCTCGACGTCGTCGTCGATGACCTTGGAGAGGCTGCCCAGCTCCTTCTTGATGGTCTCGGTCTTCTTGACGAGGACCTCGAGCACCCGGTCCTCGGCGCGCTGCGGCAGGACGAAGTAGTGGCACCGCACGACCTCGGCCGGCTGGAGCTTCCGGTCGATGCGGCCGTTCCGCTGCTCGATGCGGCCGGGGTTCCAGGGGAGATCGAAGTGGAAGAGGTCGGTGCAGTGCGCCTGGAAGTTGAGGCCTTCGCGCGCCGCGTCGGTCGCGAGGAGGATCCGGAGCGGGTCCTTCGCGGGGTCCGTGTTGAAGCGGCGCTGGATCTCGCGCCGCCGGGTGCCGCTCGTGAGCCCGTCGATCACCTCGATCCGCTCGTCGGCCCGGTCAGTTCCTTCGATCGCCTGCTCTAGGATCCCCTTCAGCCAGCGCTTCGTCCCCTCGCGGTTCTCCGTGAAGATGAGGACGCGGCGCTCGTTCCACCTCGGCTCGCCGCGCGGGCGCTGGCCGACGGGCGGCAGGTCCGGACAAAGGTTCTCGCGGATCCAGTCGATGAGCCGGCGGCTCTTCGCGTCGGGCTTGTGGCGCGTCTGCTCGGCGATCTCCCGCATGCGGTCCAGGAGCGCCAACTCCCGCTTCCAGAGCGCCTCGGCCCCCTTCCCTCGCGGCGCCTCGGCCTCGGCCTCGGCCGTCACGGCCTCGACCTGGGCGGCCTCCTCGGCCTCGAGCTCCTCGGGAGTCCACTCGCCCCGCTCGTCGTCGGAGCCGGGCGCGGCGGAGAGCAGGTCCGCCTCCGCCGCGGGCGCAACCGGCTGCGCGCCGCCCAACCGACCCCTCTCCCACTGCCGCTCGACTGTCTCCCGGTGGACCTTCAGCGTGCGGGCAAAGGCCTCGATCGAGGAGAGCAGTCGCTGTTGCAGGCCGACCACGAGCAGGCCCGCCGTCGCCTGAGCACGCTTCGCGGCGTCCGCGAAGCGCTCCTCCCTTGCCGTTCGGTACTCGTCCAGAAGGTTGGACAGGACCAACTCCGGCGCGTCGGCGGGGAGCCGGTCGATCGCGAGCCGGACAACCTCGCGCCGAGGAAAACCGCCCTGCACCTCGCGGATGTCCTCCTTGATGCGGCGGACCATCACGTCTTCAAGCACCTTCTTGCCGCGCACCTTGACGCCGCGGGTGAAGCGGTACGGGTCGAGCAGCTCGAGGAGCGTGGAGAAGCTGTTCGAGTGGCCGTTGTGCGGCGTCGCGGAGAGGAAGAGCCGGTGCTCGAAACGGTTGCCGAGGTCGCGGATCGCGCGGGTGAACTTGGTCTCGATCCCGTAGCGGCCGCCGCTCGATGGAGCGGCGTGGTGGGCCTCGTCCAGTATGAGCAGGCTGCCTGGTAAGAGCGTACCGAGCCATTCGCGCATCGGGTCCGTGTAGGCGGAGTCGATGAGGAGGTGGTGCGAGACGAGGAACCGGCTGTGAGTACGCCACGGGTTCACGCCGAAGCCGCGCTCGCGCCGCATCCGCGTGAGATAGGTGCGGTCCAGGATCTCGAAGACGAGGCCGAAGCGCTCCTCGAGCTCGGCCTTCCACTGCTCGAGGACGGACGGCGGCGCTGCGACGACGATGAACTTCGCCTTCTTGCGGAGGAGCAACTCGCGGGCGATGAGCCCGGCCTCGATCGTCTTGCCGAGGCCGGTGTCGTCCGCGATGAAGAGGTTCACGCGGGGGAGCCGGAGGGCCTTCCTGAGCGGCTCCATCTGGTAGGAGTCGATCTTGATGCCGGCGCGGAACGGAGACTGAAACAGGTTCGGGTCCGTCGCGGTGACGCAGTTCCAGCGGAGCGTGTTGAGGAACGCCGCGAACCGCGGTGGCGGGTCGAAGCCCTTCTTGGCGAGGTCGCCCCAGCCCTCGACCTCGAGGATCCGGCGGTCGATCTCGTAGTTCCAGTAGACCTCGAGCGCCTGGCCCTGGGCGTCGTCATCCGCGCACGCGACCCTGACGATCGCGGTCTGCCCGGGGATCTTCGGCTCGATGACTTCCTCGACGACCCAGCGGCGCGAGCGGAGCTGGACGAGCTCGCCGGGGGACGGCGCGCGCTCAGGAAGCTCTCCGGGCCCAGCTCGGTCGGACAAGGTCGTTCCTCCCCTTCGGTTCGAACGGGAGCTGGAGCGGAACCTCCCGTCGAGGGTGGAATCGTACCTCAGCCTGGGACATCGAGTGTTTGCGGCCGGAGCGAGGAAGGCATGGCCGCTCGGTCCGCGAACGGCGCGAGGCGGAGCGGCTACCCCCGCGGTTTCCTCTTGCGATCTCGCCCCGGGGAGTCCGCCTCGCCCAGCCAGCGCCGGAGGGTCGGCCCATCGACATGACGCGTGCGGTCGATGAGCTGCTGCCGGGCGTCCTGAGCCGGGAACGTGAGAAGGTCGAGCGGCAGCAGGTCCAGCGCGTCGGCGAGCACCTTCAACGTGTGCGCCGTCGGCCTCACGAGCCCCTTCTCGATGTTCGACAGGTGGCCCTTCGAGCCGAGCTCGCTCTCGTACGCGAGCCGCTCCATGGTGAGGCCGCGCTCGAGCCGGAGTTCTCGGATCCGCTTGCCGATCTGGAGGGAGAACGGATCTGGCTTAGCCCGGCGCGGCACGGGCTTGACGGTACGTGGCGGGGCTGTGAAACTAGTTTGTCTAGACAAACCCGCCGTGCAGGGCATTTCCGCAAGGAGCACTCCGATGAAGGGGCCGGACGATCTCTCTACTGACGCAGTGATGGCCTGGGCCCTCGGAATGAGGAAGGCGACACCGGTGGAACTCGCTCTCGAGGAGAGCGAGAGACGGTCGGCCGAGGAGAAGCGCCAACAGTCCTCGTCACCGGTGAGCGGGAACCGCGACGTGCACGTTCCCGGTCCTGCCGATACACGCGGCGGGGCAGCTCCTCCTGCCACGCCGCCACCTCCTCGCGTTCGCGTCCGCCCGGGAGGTCGATGACCCCGGAGCGGGCGGGCGGGAAGGCTCGCCGCTCTTAGCGAGGATCCTTCACGTTCTTGTAGTCGATCCACACCCGGAGCCCCGAGAAGACCGCGTTCTCCTGGCGCAGCTGCTCCGGCGTCTTCCGGCCGGACGCGAGGTCGCGAGCGTCGGCGTCCCTTGAAGCTTGCTTCTCGCGCTCGATGCGCTTGAAGAGTCCTCGATCGAAGACGAAGAACGCCCCCGGCGGTGACCGCAGTCCTCGCTCGATGTCTTCCGCCACGACGCGCATCGCGAGCGCTTCGACGTTCGCGAGGGCTGCGTCCCTGGTCTTCCCGTAGG
>WNGB01027560.1_pt1 | contig 15560 bp, 15 predicted proteins | sample 5400681 | NCBI WGS metagenome assembly WNGB01 (sample SAMN13153367, study PRJNA577476) | soil metagenome | isolation source: 115 cm soil or saprolite under grassland replicate 2 | place: USA:California | collected 2016-06-15
TGATGATCACCCAGCCGTTGGCCAGTTTGACGATCGTCGGCTCGCCCTCCAGCACCACCCTGCCGCCGAGCACGCCGACATAGAAGTCGCGTGAGCGCTCGACATCCGCGGCGACGATGAAATGGGTGAGCACGAAGCCTTCTTCCGGAGCAGGAAAGCTAGCCAGGCGACCACGGTCAGGCCAAGCATGGCCACCGCCCACAGCGCGCGCGAGCCCTGCTGGCCACCAGCAGCCGAGTGCGTCGGGCGGCACTGGTCACTGTCGCAGTCCTTGCTGCACGCAGCTCACCACCGGCACCGCCACCCTCCCAGCGTCGCAGATCACCGCGGTGTGGCCGGCCTCCGTCCCGGTAGCGTTACAGACGACGGACCTGCCCAAAGCATTAGGCCTTTGCGGTCCCCGCTTGGTGACTTTGCCAGGTGTGAGTAGTTGAATTAGCTTCCGGGTGTGGACCTGGATGAGGTGCTGGCGGCGACGTTCTCGCTGGTCGCGCCGCACCTGACCGAGCGGCAGCGTCGACTACTGCTTGGCGCGGCGGCTCGAGCGCTGGGGTACGGCGGGGTCAGCCGGGTCGCGCGCCTGGCCGAGGCGCTCACCGCACACGGGCTTGCGGGTCCGCGCCGAGCTGGACCGGGGCCGCTACCCCCTTGGGGTCGAGGTGCGCGACCAGGAGCTGGCGGCGGTGCCGCTTGCGCGGCACGGGTTCCACGGCGAGTGGAACTACACCATTCGGCCAGCGGCAGGCGTTTGACCTGAAGGACGTCAAGCCGGCCAGGGCCGCGATCGCCCAGTGGCGATCCCGCCCGGATCCTGGTCGTGGCGACACCGGATGCCATCCGCATGGTCGAAGAACTCTTCCAACTAGAGCGGGCCGGACAAGTCGGAGTTCGAGCAGGTCTCGAGCATGCGGCGGTCGATCCCGCGGCGGTCGCGGCCCTGTATGCCCGCTACGACAGCGAGCTGGTCGCTGGCTGAAGACCCTGCGGGGCCAGGTTCGTGGCGAAACTTGGCAGCCGCACCGGGCCCGGGTCGCCATTTCTTCCCGGTAGGGTGATAGACCACCACGGACGGCAAGGTCCCCGAGCGGGGACCCCTTTGCGCCACAGGCTCCGATAAATAGGGAAGCCCGAGAGTTCGGGATTACTGACGGCGCTGTGGCGGATCAGCGGGCGGTGAGTTCGCGGAACTGACGCTGGCGGCACTTCTGCGCAGCCGCGGGCTCCCAACCCGCCGCAGGGGCGTCTGCTGCCAACCGCTCGAGCTCGTCCCACGGGTCGTGCTGTCCAGTGGCGCCCTCCGTGGCGACGCCCCCCGGCGGCCAGCCGCGCCCCGGAGGAAGTGAACCTGCCGGCCCCCGCACGGCACGGCCGCTCAGCGCGCCAGCCACGCGCCAACAGGGCCCGCAACGCCCAACAGCACCCCATAGCCGATCGCCCACGCGACCACGCGTCGCTCGGGCTGAACCACCCGAACACCCTCGCGACCAGCGGCGGCAACAGCTGGAGCATCAAGACCAGCCACCTCCGCCGTCCCCACCGACGCCGCGGTGCCGACGGGGGCCCCGGCGACACCGGATCCGGTTCGGCCTGACCCTCAGCCTGTCGCATTCCACCCTCTTCGTCCGGTTGGTCATCGCACCATACCCCGGCTGCTCAGCGCCTCCAACCACGCCAGGGGACGTCACCCACGCCTGCCGCAGCACAAGCGACGGCGCGCAACTGCCTGAAGCCCTCGAGCTCGGGATTACTGAAGGGTCGTTGGCTCGAAACTGTGGCCGTGTGGCGGCCGGAGTCGGGTCAGCCGCCGCGAGTCGGCTAGCGTCGCGGAAGGCGTGGGCTGGCCGGACAGCCTGCCGGCCGATCTGGTCCCGTCAACGCCGTTCGACCAGCGCAGCATCCGTGCCGGCCTCCCCGATCCCGGGCCCTTCGAGCTGGCTGAGCTGCGCTGCTGGAGCCGAGTGCAGCATGGCATGCGGTAAGGGCGCGGCGATCGCTATCCGGCGGGCGGGTCGCTGCGTTCCAGGCGGGTGTGGACCTCGTAGCGGTCGCCGCGGTAGAGGGCGCGGACGTACTCGATGATGGCGCCGCTGGCCTCGCGGGTGACGCGCTGGAAGAGCAGCGCCGGCACGGCGGCGGCCACCCCCAGGGTCATGGCGTCGTCCGGGGCCAGGCGCGCCACGCTGACCCACTGGTCGGCCACGGTGACGGGCACGCCCCAGTTGGCGGCCAGGGTGTCGTACAGGGAGCGGTCCGCCAGGTCGACGCCCTCCAGCCCGGGGAAGCGGCTGGACGGCAGGTAGGTCCGCTCGACCGCCATGGGCTCGCCGTCGGCGGTGCGGACCCGGTGCACGAACACCACCGGCGCCCCCTCGACCAACTGCAGGTGCCGCGCGACCAGCGCGCTGGCCGCGACCACCTCCTGGGCCAGGACCAGCGAGCCCGGGGTCATGCCCCGTGAGCGCATGTCCTCGGTGAACGAGGTCAGCGTCTCCGGCTGGAGGAACTTGGGCTCAGCCACGAAGGTCCCGCTGCCGTGTACCCGGTAGACGAGCCCCTTGGCGGCCAGCGCGTCCACCGCCTGGCTCACGGTGGCGCGGGCCACCCCGTAGCGCCTGGCCAGGCCGCGCTCGGAGGGCAGCAGCGCCCCGGGCGGCAGGGTGACCAGCACGCTCTCGAGGATCTCCTGGAGCTCCGCGCCCTTGGGCCGCCGCAACGACAGGCTGGAGGGCATCGAGGACGCCAGCTCGCCCCGCCGGCTGGCCCTCACCGGTCGCGCCGCCCAGGCGGGCGCGACCGGTACGCACCGGAAGGGTTCACGCGGTCCTCCCCAGGTCGATTGTGGACTAGTCCACTACTGTACAAGGTCGCGCAAGGCCCATCTCGCGCTGATGGTGAACTTGCCCTGAACTCGCCCTGGCGGAGCCATTGACAGGGAAAGTGGACTATGCCAGTCTGTGCGCGATCGGAAACGTGGCGCCAGTTCCGATCGGCGATCTCCCAACCATCAAGTTTCCACCGGCCGTCCCAGAGGGGTCGGGGAGACGGCCCGGGCCGTCCCGGCGAACGGGCCTTTGAGGAGGACTCCGTGAAACGACGCTACGTTGCCGCGATCGCGGTGATCGCGGCGCTGATCATCGCCGGCTGCTCCAGCTCCGGCGGTGGTTCGAACCAGCAGGCAAATGGTGGGAGCAAGACCCTCACGGTGTGGCTGATGGACGGCTCCGCGCCCAAGCAGCTCGTCGCGGACCTGAACGCCGAGTTCCAGTCCAGCCACCCCGGCGTGACGGTCAACTACCAGATCCAGCAGTGGAACGGGATCCAGGACAAGCTCACCACCGCGCTGGCCGGCAACGCCACCCCTGACGTGATCGAGCTGGGCAACACCCAGAGCGCGAAGTTCGCCGCCTCCGGTGGCCTGCTCGACCTCTCCGGCAAGGTCGCCGACCTCGGCAACCAGAACTGGCTCAAGGGCATGACCGAGTCCGGCCAGTGGGACGGCAAGCAGTTCGCGGTGCCGTTCTACTCCGCCAACCGCTTCGTCGTGTACCGCACCGACCTGTTCAAGGCCGCCGGCATCAGCCAGCCGCCGACCTCGATCGACGAGTGGATCCAGGACGGCCAGAAGCTGGCGGCCGCCAACAAGAGCAACCCCAAGTTCACCCCGCTGTACCTGCCCGGCCAGGCCTGGTACGTGCTGGCCTCGATGATCTGGGACAACGGCGGCGACCTGGCATCCGCTCCTACGAGCAGATCTACAAGGCCATGTCCAAGGCCCCCGCCGACACCGACGAGGCCACGCCGCAGCAGTCCGAGGTCTTCGCCAAGGGCGACGTGGGCATGATGATCGCCCTGCCGTGGGAGGCCAACAGCGCGCTGGCGGCCAACAAGAAGCTCACTGGCAAGATCGGCACCTTCCCGATCCCGAGCCACACCGCCGGCCAGACCGCCCCGGTGTTCCTGGGCGGCTCCGACCTGGCGATCCCCGCGGGCAGCGCCAACAAGGACCTGGCCTACGAGTGGGTCAAGCTGATGCTGAGCGAGAAGTACCAGACCCGGCTCGCCAAGGAGAACGGCGCCATCCCGGCCTCCGCCAACCTCGGTCAGACCGTGCTCGGCAACGACCCGCTGCTCGGCTCCATGGTGAAGTCGTCGTCCAACGGTGAGATCACCCCCAACGACCCGACCTGGGCCGCGGTGGAGGCGGGCTCCAACCCGCTCAAGGACATGATGACCAAGATCCTGTCCGGCAAGGAGCGAGCGGCCCCGCGGAGGTTGCGCCCGACGCGGGGTCCACGGCGACGGGGCCCGGGCGTCGTGCCCGGGTCCTGCCGTACCTGCTGATCCTCCCCAGCGTCGTCGCCTTCGTCGCGCTGCTCGGCTACCCGCTCTACCAGGTCGTGCGGATCTCGCTGCTGAAGCTGGACCTGGCCGAGCTGATCCAGCGCACCACCGTGTTCGTCGGGCTGGCCAATTACCGGGCGATCTTCACCGACCCGTTCTTCTGGTCGGTCACCGTCCGCACGGTGGTGTTCACCGCCGCCTGCGTCGCGCTCACGATGGTGCTGGCCACGCTGCTGGCGCTGCTGCTGGAGCGGCTCCACAAGGGGATGCGGCTGGCCGTGTCGATCGCGCTGGTGCTGGCCTGGGCGACGCCGCCGCTGACCGCCACGGTGGTCTGGCAGTGGCTGTTCGACACCCAGTTCGGGGTGGTCAACTGGGTGCTGAGCGCCGCGGGCCTCGGCGACTTCTCCAACCACAGCTGGTTCGACACCGGCCTGTCGACCTTCGCGATCATCACCCTGATCATCGTCTGGCAGGCGATCCCGTTCGTCGCCCTGACGCTGTACGCCGGGCTCACCGCGATCCCGCGCGAGCTGTACGAGGCCATCCGCGTCGACGGCGCCGGCGCCTGGCAGACCTTCCGGTCGCTGATCCTGCCGGTGCTCCGGCCGCTGTTCCTGATCACCGCGTTCCTGTCCATCATCTGGGACTTCAAGGTTTTCACACAGGTCTTCCTGGTGCGCCACGGCGGTCCCGACCGCCAGACCATCACGCTGTCGCTGTACGCCTACCAGGAGGGGATCGCCTCCAGCCACTTCGGCAAGGCGGCGGCGATCTCCATGGTGATGGTGGTCATGCTGGTGCTGGCTCTGACCTTCTACATCCGCTACATGCTCCGTACACAGGAGGACCTGTGAGGCGACGCGCCACCGCCCGCCTGTTGACCAACCTGGCCGGGGTGGTGGCGCTGGTGTTCTTCGCCTTCCCCGTCTACTGGATGTTCGCCACGGCCTTCAAGCCGACCAACGACATCCTCAGCTACACACCGCACTGGCTGCCGGTGCCGTTCACGCTGGCGCACTTCAGCGCCGCCATCCACCGCCCCAACTTCGGCTACTACCTGCGCAACAGCCTGCTGGTGACGCTGTCGGCGGTGCTGGCGTCGCTGCTGTTCGCGGTGCTGGCCGCGCTGGCGGTGGGCCGCTTCGACTTCCGCGGCCGCAAGGCCTACATGCTGATGGTGCTGATCGTGCAGACGGCCCCGTTCGAGGCCCTGCTGATCCCGTTCTTCATCATGCTGCGCGGGCTGAACCTGCTGAACCAGCTGCCGGCGCTGATCCTGATCTACTTCATCTTCACCATGCCGTTCACCATCTGGACGCTGCGCGGCTTCGTGATGGCGATCCCGCGCGAGCTGGAGGAGGCGGCGATGGTGGACGGCGCCTCCCGGCTGCAGGCCTTCATGCGCGTGGTGTTCCCGCTGCTGGCGCCCGGGATGGTGGCGACCTCGATCTTCGCGTTCGTGACCGCGTGGAACGAGTTCCTCTACGCCTTCGTGATGATGCGCGACGCGACCAGGTACACCCTGCCGATCTGGCTCAGCACCTTCCAGACGGTCTTCGGCACCGACTGGGGCGGGACGATGGCGGCCTCGAGCCTGTTCACCCTGCCGGTGGTGGTGTTCTTCCTGATCGTCCAGCGCCGGCTGGTCTCCGGCCTGACCGCCGGCGCGGTCAAGGGCTGACCCGGCCAGCCCTCGGCCACGGCGCCGGCACCGGCCGGCCACGGCCGTGACACTCGCCGGCCAGGCGACCTCAAGCCCCCGAGCGCTTCGCCCGATGTAGGCCTGTCGATTCCATTGGGCGACTTCTGAGGGGGTGGGAGTGCTGCACAGAGCGATCCGTGCTGGGGTTTTGTCCGCTCTGCTCCCAGGTGCGGGCCAGCTCTATCTTGGGCACAAACGCCGCGGGCTCCTGTTGCTGGGGTTCGGGCTGCTGCCGCTGGTGTTCCTTGGCACGCTGCTGGTCCGCGACGGCGGCTCGATGGTCAGCCTGGTGCTGCGGCCATCGGTGCTGGGAGCGCTGCTGGTCGGCAACGCACTGGTCGCGGCCTTCCGGCTGTTCGCGGTCTTCGACGCCTACCAGCTCGGCCGGGAAGGCCAGGCGTCGCGGCTGCCCACCTGGGCGCGGGTGCCGATCGCCTGCGCCGCGCTGCTCGGCCTGGCGGCCATCACCGTCGCGCCGCACGCGATCGCCGGCTACTACAACGCCCAGGCCTACCAGACGGTCACCTCGATCTTCGGCAAGGGCGGCGGGCTGGCCAGCCAGCTCCCCGGCTGGTCCGACTCCAAAGCCAACGCCTCCCCCGAGCAGCCCGGCTGGTCCGGACGGCTCACCGTGCTGCTGCTCGGCGGCGACGCGGGCGCCGGCCGGGTGGGCCTGCGCACCGACACCATGATCATCGCCAGCCTCGACCCCGCGACCAGGCAGGTGGCGCTGATCGGCCTGCCGCGCAACGTCACCCGCGTGCCGCTGCCGGGCAAAGCGGGCACCGCCTTCTCCTGTCACTGCTTCCCCGACCTGCTGAACGCCCTGTACCGCTACGCCGAGGCCAACCCGAGCCACTTCCCGGAAGGCCCCGACCGTGGCGCCATGGCGGTGACCAGGGCGGCTGAGAAGCTCACCGGCCTGAAGATCGACTACTACGCGCTGGTGGACCTGGAGGGCTTCGTCGACGTGGTCGACGCGCTCGGCGGGGTGACGGTGCGGGTCACCGAGCACGTGAAGGACCGGGTGTCGTCACCGGTGGGGGACGGCCGTCTCGGGCCGAGCGTGAACGTCGGCCCCGGCAGCTACCACTTCGACGGCCGCCGCGCGCTCGCCTACGTCCGCTCACGCAGCGCCGACGACGACTACCACCGCATGCGCAGGCAGCGCTGCCTGCTGGCGGGCCTGGCCTCGCAGACGAACGTGCCGACCCTGCTGCGGGCGCTACCCAAGCTGCTCCGGGTCGCCCGCCGGAGCGTGTCCACCAACATCCCCTCCGGCGAGCTGCCGCGGCTCGCCAGCCTGGCGACCCAGCTGCGCGGCGCCCGGGTCACCACCCTGGGGCTCGGCCCGCCGCGCTACTCGGGCCGCGACGCCAAGGGCTACCCGATCCCCCGGATCGCCCAGATCCGCGCGGGCGTCCGGCACGCGCTGCACCCGGGCGGCGGGCCCACCGTGCGGCAGGGCAGCGCCGTGGTCAAGGGAAGCTCCTGCGTCTGACGCCCGGGCCCGCTCGGCCCGGCCCGCCCGGGCCCCGCGCGGGCTCAGGCGGCGGCCTCCAGGGTGAGCAGGGCCCGCTTGGCCTGGGGGCCGCCGGCGTAGCCGCCCATGGTCCCGTCCGACCGCACCACGCGATGGCAGGGGACGACGATCGGCAGCGGGTTGGTCGCGCAGGCCGTCCCCACGGCGCGCACCGCCCTGGGGTTGCCCGCCGCGGCGGCCACCGCCGCGTAGCTGGCCGTCTGCCCGTAGCCGATGCGCGGCAGGTAGCCGAGCACCTGGCGGCGGAAGCCGTGCGACAGGCGCCAGTCCAGCGGCAGGTCGAAGCGGTCGCGGTGGCCGGCGAAGTACTCGTCGAGCTGGAGCGCGACCTCCTCCAGCCGTCGCGGCGCCAGCAGGATGCGCGGGCTGACCAGCTCGGCCAGCTTCGCCAGCGCCTGCTCGTGGCCCTGGCTCGGGTAGGCGACCCGCACCAGCCCCTGCTCGGTCGCGGCCAGCAGCAGCGACCCCACCGGGGTGTCGATCGTGCGGTAGGCGACGTCGAGGATGCCGGCGGCTGCCGCGTCGTCGACCAGCCGCCCGTGCAGGCGCCGCCTGGCCTCCTCGTCGACCGGCGGCAGGGCCTGGAACAGCTCCTCGGCGCTCGGCGTCTCGTCGGTGGTGTTCATCGGAACGCTCCTTCCCGGTAGGCGGCACGCAGGGCCCTGATCCCGTCGGCGGCGGCTCTGCGGGCGGCGGCCTCGCTGTTGCCGAGGATCGGGCCGATCAGGGCGTACGGCATGCCCGCGAGGTAGTGGTAGGCGACGGCCTGGCGCTGCTTGCGCGGCAGCGACGCCAGCGCGTCCCACAGCTCCGTGTCCCTGGCGCCGGGCACGCCCCGCGTGCTTGGCCGCTCCGGCACCGTGCCGACGGCGACCGGGTTGCGGGCGCGGGCGCGGTGCTGGTCCAGCGCCTTGCGGTGGGCGATGGTGACCAGCCAGGCCTGCACGTTGCTGTCCGGAGGTAGCCCGGGATAGGCGCGCATGGCCGCCAGAAACGTCTCCGACCAGGCGTCCTCGGCCTCCACCGGGCCGAGCACCGCCCGGCAGACGCGCAGGACGGTCGGCCCGTGCTCGGCCACGACCTCTTCGAATGGCTTCAACATCGCACCCTGTTGACGCTGGCGGCCCGCCAAACGTGAGATCGGATCGCTCCGGCACGCCCAACGGTTGGGTTGGCCGGCGGCTGGTAGGGTACCGGCATGGACTCCCAGCTCGCCCGGCTCTGCGACGCCTACTTCCGCTCGTGGATGGCGGCGGACCCCTTCACCGCCACCGAGTTCGGCGTGACCGGCTACGACGCCGAGGTGCCCGACCCCAGCCGCGAGGCGGACAGCGCGCGCATCGCCGAGCTGGAGCGCCTCGGCGCCGAGGTGGCCCGCCTGGACCCGGCGACGCTGACGCCCGACGAGCGCGTCAGCCGCTCGATGCTGCTGCGCCTGGCCGCCGACGAGCGCGAGGAGCTGGGCGGCCGGCTCGACGAGCTGGCGGTCACCGCCACCTCGGTCGGCGCTCAGACCCGCGTGCTGACGCTGGTGCCCCGCGCCCCGCTGAACGAGCCGCGGCGCGCCCGCGACTACCTGGACCGCTGCCGCAAGCTCGGCGGCTACCTGGACGGCGCGCTCGCCAGGCACCTGGAGGCCGCGCGCGAGGGCCGCCTCCCGACCGCCAGAGGGGTGGCCCAGGCGGTCGCGCAGCTCGACGACTACCTCGCCTCCGACCTGAAGGACGACCCGCTGCTGCGCCCCGAGCCGCCCGAGGGGGTGGACGCCGAGGCCTGGCGGGCCGAGGCCGCCGAGATCGTCCGCACGGTGGTGCGGCCGGCGATGGGCCGCTACCGCAGCGCGCTCGCCGAGGAGCTGGCGCCGGCCGCCCGCGACGACGACCACGCCGGAGTCGTCAACGTCGAGGGTGGTCTGGGCGCCTACGACGCCGCCGTGCGCCTCCACACCACCACCGACCTGGCGCCCGAGGTGATCCACCGGATCGGCCTGGACCTGCTGGACGGCCTGCACGCGGAATTCGCCGAGTTCGGCGGCCGCGCACTGGGCGCCAGCAGCGTCCCCGAGGTGCTCGGCCGCCTGCGGGACGACCCGTCGCTGCGCTTCGAGACCGCCGAGGAGATCCTGGCCGCCGCCGGCGACGCGCTGCGGCGCGCCGAGGAGGCCCTGCCAGAGGCGTTCCTGGCCTACCAGATCGCGCCCTGCCAGGTCGAGGCGATTGACCCGGTCGAGGCCAAGGACGCGGTGCTCGGCTACTACCTGCCGCCCAGCGCCGACGGTGCCCGGCCGGGCATCTTCGAGGTCAACACCTACGCGCCGGCCAGCCGCACGCGCTTCGAGTACGACGCCCTCAGCTTCCACGAGAGCCTCCCAGGGCATCACCTCCAGTTCGCGCTCGCGCAGCGCCTGGAGGCCATCCCGGAGTTCCGGCGCTTCGCGTACGTGACCAGCTACTGCGAGGGGTGGGCGCTGTATTGCGAGCGGCTCGCCGACGAGCTCGGCCTCTACCGGGGCGACCTGGAGCGGCTCGGGATGGTCTCGTTCGATGCCTGGCGCGCCTGCCGGCTGGTGGTCGACACGGGCATGCACGCGCTCGGTTGGAGCCGCGACCGCGCGATCGGCTTCATGCGCGACAACACCGCCCTGTCGGAGAGCAACATCGCCAACGAGCTCGACCGCTACATCGCCTGGCCGGGGCAGGCGACCGCCTACATGGTCGGGCGGCTGCGCATCCGCTCGCTCCGCGACCAGGCCCGCGACCACCTCGGCGCGGCCTTCGACCTGCGCGCCTTCCACGACGCGCTGCTGTCGAGCGGGCCCGTGCCGCTGGACACCCTGGACGAGATCGCCGGGGGCGCCTGGTAGGGCGGCGATGGTCGACGTCGGCGCGTACCTGGAGCGGATCGGCTTGGACGGCAAGCCGCCTGATCGTGACCGACGGCGGCCACCGCTCGGAGCGCCCCATCGACGGCGAGCCGGCGTTCCGCCAGGCGCTGCTGGAGCACTTCGGCGTGCGGCTGCCGGCGCCGCCCGGGACAATCTGGCCGCCGGTCTCAGGAGGGCAGGTCGAACGGCTCGTAGCCGTCGGCGACCGGCGGCCACGGGCGGGCGCGCTGCCATGCCTCGCCGAGGTCCAGCAGCAGGTCGTCGCGGAAGCGGGGCCCGGTGAACTGCAGGCCGAAGCGGACGCCGGAGCCGAAGTGGCCGGCCGGCAGCGACAGCGAGGGGTGGCCGGTGACGTTGGCCGGCGCGGTGTTGTAGACCTCGTCGGGAATGCCGAAGTGGCGGCTGCCCGGCATCTGAGCAGCTCGTCCAGCTCGCGGACGTACTCGAAGCGGCGCCGCCTGGCGGCCAGGTACTCCTCGATCGGCGTGCGCAGCCCGTGCTCCAGGAAGGCCCTGCCGGCGGGGTGCAGCAGGTGCCGGTTCGCCTCGATGGTGTCGCGACCGAGCTTGTGGGCGTGCTCGGTGGTGGTCAGCGTCAGCCAGTCCTCGTCGAGATTGCCGGCGCGGAAGATCCGCTCCGGCTCGACCGGCTCGATCGCCAGCCCCAGGTCGCGCTCCAGCGCCAGCAGCGCCGCGTCGAACAGCTCCGCCACGTCGGCGGGCAGCGGGCCCCACGGGACGAAGCGCGGCGCGGCCAGCACCCTGCCGGGCCTGGCGGGCCGCTCGCCGCGCTCCAGGGCCGGCGGCACCGGCAGGGCGGTGGGGTCGCCGGCCACCGGCCCGGCCTCGATCGCCAGCAGCAGGCGCAGGTCCTCGACGGAGGTGGCCAGCGGCCCGTCGGTCGACAGGTCGATCCAGTCCGGGATCGGGCGGCGGCCGATCAGCCCGCCGGACGGCTTGATGCCGGCCAGCCCGCACAGCGCCGCCGGGATCCGGATCGAGCCGCCGCCGTCGGTGGCGGTGGCCAGCGGCACCATCCCGGCGGCCAGCGCCGCGCCCGAGCCGCCGCTGGAGCCGCCCGGCGACCACCGGAGCGCCCAGGGATTGCGGGTGACGCCGAACAGGCTGTTGGTGGTGTAGCCCTGGGCGGCGAACTCCGGCAGGTTGGTCTTGCCGACCACGATCGCGCCCGCCGCCCGCAGCCGGCCGGTGACCAGGCCGTCGGCGCTGGCCGGCGGCGCGTCCTTGAACAGCAGCGAGCCGAAGGTGGTGGGCATGCCCTCCACGTCCTCGATGTCCTTGACCAGCAGGGGAGCGCCGGCCAGCGGCCCCAGCGGCGCCCCGCCGGCGGCGCGGCGGTCGAGCGCGCCCGCCTCCTCCAGCGCCCGCTCGGCGCGGAGCGCCACCACCGCGCCCAGCTCGCCGTCGAGCCGCTCGATGCGCTCCAGCGACTGGCGCACCAGCTCCACCGCGGACACCCGCCGCTGCCTGACCGCCTCACCGATCCGCTCCAGCCCCATGCCGCCTCCTCCCCGACGGGCCCGCGACGCCAGCCTCGATACTCGACCATGATCCGTCACAATCGGGGCGGACCGGCTCCCGAAGCGACGCACGCAGGAGGCAAGATGCAGCCACCGTCGCCGCGCTACACCGGCTACAAGTCGTTCGAGTACCTGGAGCCCGGGCGGGACTACAAGGAGTTCAAGCTCGCGCCGGAGATCGGCCGGGTGCCCGGCCACCGGCTCGAGCTCAGCGACTCCCAGCGCCAGCGCGCCAGCCGCCTGCTCGCCGACAGCATCGTCATCTCGCTGCACGAGCACCCCACGGTCTTCCCCGACGACATCACCGAGACCTTCGACCTGATCCGCACCGGGCGCCACCGTACCGGCTACGAGGGGTTGGCCCGCTCGGGCCTGACCGCCCTGTTCGACAACTTCATGGACGGCACCTCCTGCATCACCAGCCAGGCCGGCTGGAAGTGGGACGACACCATCTACGACCTCGGCCACCGCTTCTGCGACATCGCCCACCAGGACTTCGTGTTCCGCGCCGAGTCGCTGGCCGACATCCGGCTGGCGCACGACACCGGCCGGCTCGCGCTGGTGGCCGGGCTGGAGGCGGCCACGCCGATCGAGAACGAGGTCGACCGCATCGACGTGCTCTACGACCTGCCTGGACGTGATCGAGGCCAGCCGCGTGCCCGTGCTGATCACCCACGCCGGTGCGCGGGCGGTGTGGGACTCCCGGCGGATGAAGCCGGACAGCGTGATCCGGGCGTGCGCCGAGCGCGGCGGGATCATCGGCGTCGAGGCCGCGCCCCACACCACGCTGTCGGCCGCCCACCCGCGCCACAGCCTGGACTCGGTGATGGACCATTTCACCTACTGCGTGGAGCTGGTCGGCGTCGAGCACGTGACCTTCGGCCCTGACACGCTGTTCGGCGACCACGTCGGCCTGCACGAGGCGTTCGCCGAGCAGCTGTCGATCTCGCAGGCGCGCGGTGACCTCCAGTTCCCGAGGGTCGACTACGTGGACGGGCTGGAGAACCCGGGGGAGTGCTTCGGCAACGTCATCGGCTGGCTGGTCGCCCACGACTGGTCGGACGACGAGATCCGAGCGGTCGTCGGCGGCAACACCCTTCGCGTGCTCGAGGAGGTCTGGGCCTGACGGGCCCGCGCCTCCACCCACCGCACTTGGGCGCGGCGCCCCGACCGGCGGCGCCGCGGGACAGTTGGGAGGGCTGATGGTTTCACCGGTGGCCGCGGTCGCCTTCGACCTGGACGGCGTGCTGATCGACTCCGAGCCGGTGTGGGAGGAGGTGCGGCGCGCCTACGTCGCCGAGCACGGCGGGCGCTGGCAGCCCGACAGCCAGCGGCGGCTCATGGGCATGAGCACCGCCGAATGGGCGGCCTACCTGTCCGAGGAGCTGGGTGTCGACCGGCCGCCGGAGGTGGTCGCCACCCAGGTGCTCGACCGGATGGCGGAGCGCTACGGGGACCGGCCGCCGCTGCTGGACGGCGCGGTCGCCGCGGTCGGGCGGCTGGCCGAGCGCTGGCCGCTGGGGCTCGCCAGCTCTTCGCCACGCCGGCTCATCGGCTTGGTGCTGCAGGTCAGCGGCCTGGCGGGGCAGTTCGGCGCGGTCGTCTCCACCGAGGAGGTCGCCCACGGCAAGCCCGCCCCCGACGCCTACCTGGAGGTCGCCGCCCGGCTCGGCGCGGACCCGCGCGGCTGCGCCGCCGTCGAGGACTCCAGCAACGGCGTCCGCTCCGCCGCCGCGGCAGGCATGCGCGTGATCGCCATCCCCTCGCAGCGCTACCCGCTCGACGACGACGCCGCCGCACGGGCCAGCACCATCCTCGACCGCCTCGACGAGCTCACCGCCATCACCGTCGAGCGGCTCGCCTGAGCGGGGGCCGGCCTCAGCGCTCGTCGGGGATGGTGCCCGACTCCAGGCACTCGATCAGCCAGCGGCACCAGGAGAGGTGGTCGCGTTCGTGGCTGATGCCCAGCAGCAGGGTGGCGTAGGAGCCGAAGTCCGGCGACTCCACCGGCGGGGGCGCGCCGCCGTGGCGGCCCTCAGCCCGAGCCCTGATCGCCTCGTACTCGGCCAGCCGCTCGGCGTGCTCGTCGGCCTGCTTGCGGAACAGCGTCACCGCCTCGACCGGATCGGCCAGCCACAGCGCGTACGTCTTGAGCAGCAGCTCGTCGCGGGGCGCCCGTGGCGCCGGCGGGCGGGTCACCCACTCGCGCAGGGCCGCCAGCCCCTCCTCGGTGGCGGCGTAGACCTTCTTGTCGCGCGGCCCCGGCCCTGGAGCCACCCGGTAGCGCACCAGCCCGCCGGCCAGCAGCCGCTCCAGCTCCGGGTAGATCTGGCTGTGGCGGGCGGTCCAGTAGTAGCCGACGGGCGCGCGCAACCGCGCCGCCAGCTCGTAGCCCGAGCACGGCTGCCTGGCCAGCAGGCCCAGGATCGCGTAGCCCAGCGTCGAGGTCGTCACGACCAGAGCATGCCACCTGCAGCCCCTGGAGGGTGCGCGCTACCCTGAAGGCATGGTGTACCAGCCAACCTCCAGCGGCTCGTTTGCCTGAAAGGTCGGCCAGGAGGAGCGTCTGCGGGTCTCGCAGCGACGAGAGCAGCTCCTGCGGGAGCTGAACCGGCCAGGAGCCTGGGCTCGCTGGCGGTCCTGGCTGCGCGCCCATTTCGCGCGCCCCGCCGCCGGCGGCGACCCGCGCGCGGCGCCCGATCCAGCCGGGCACGTGCCCACGGCGCCCGCGGTCACCACTACGAGGCGGGGCTGACCGAGCTCATGTGGAAGTCGGCGACGCGGATCGGCGGCATCTCGGCGCGGCTGAAGTAGTCGCCGAACTCGCGCGGCAGGGCCGGCTCGCTCGGACCGATCGCCTCCAGGCGGCCGAGCAGGTCAACGGGGCTGTCGTTGAAGCGGAAGTTGTTGACCGCGCCGGTCACCTCGCCGTCCTCGACCATGAAGACCCCGTCCCGGGTCAGGCCGGTGAGCAGGAGCGTCTCCGGGTCGACCTCGCGGACGTACCACAGGCAGGTCAGCAGCAGGCCCCGCTGCGTGGCGGCGACGATGCTGTCGATGTCGCCATCGCTGGAGGGCCCGGTGAGCTGGAGGTTGTCCACGAACGGCCGCGGCTCCAGCCCGGTCACGCCGGCGGCGTGCCTGGTGCCCACCAGCGCGGCGAGCTGGCCCTGGTGGATCCAGTCGGTCGGCCGCAGCGGCATGCCGTTGTCGAAGATCGAGGCGTGCCGGCTGGAGAAGCCGGTGGCCACGAACGGCACGCACTCCAGGCCCGCCAGGCCAGGGTCGCTGCGCAGCGTCATGGGCAGGTCGGAGATGCGCTCGCCGACGCGGGTGCCGCCGCCCGGCCGGCTGAACACGGTCCGCCCCTCGTGAGCGTCCAGCGCCACCGCCGTCCAGTACAGGTAAACCATCAGGTCGGCGACGGCCGAGGGCGGCAGGATCGTCGGGTAGCGCCCGGCGGGCAGGTCGATCCTGCGCTTGGCCCAGTCCAGCCGCTGCGCCACGGCCGCGTCCAGCTCGTGGGCGTGCACCTCGCCGAAGTCAC
>WNGB01007634.1_pt1 | contig 15555 bp, 12 predicted proteins | sample 5400681 | NCBI WGS metagenome assembly WNGB01 (sample SAMN13153367, study PRJNA577476) | soil metagenome | isolation source: 115 cm soil or saprolite under grassland replicate 2 | place: USA:California | collected 2016-06-15
AGTCGGGCGGCGGCCTCCCCCGTCCGGACGGATGGAGAGGCCCGCGAGCGCCATGCCGAGGGTCCTGCCGAACAAGAAGAGGGCGGCCACGGTGGCAGCGAAGGAGAGCGTCACCGCGAAAGCGGCCGCCCAGACGAGCCCGGAGGCCGTCGGCCACCGCTCGCGCAGAGCCGCGGCGGCCACAATCGGCAACGAGACGCCGAGCACCGTGGAAGCGAGGTCGGCGGTGGCCGCCATCGCGCGCGAACCGAGCGAGGCCGCCGGGTGAGTTGCCGTGGCTGGTCGCGCCGCTTCGGTCAGGGGCCCCGCCGATTCGAGCCCCGGATCGAGAGGAAAATCGGCGAGCGGCGGCTGCCGGCCTTCCGGCGGGCCGGGCGCGCTCGTGGGTCTCACGGGCGGTGGGGGATGTGCCGGACGTATATGCGGCCCATCAGGTCGAGGTCCGCCTTCTGGTAGCGCTGAGCGAACTTCTTGTGACGCTGTGCCTCCGTGTCCTTCGGATCGAGCGTGAGCACCTCGTCGAACGACTGCAATGCTTTCGGGAAAAGGCCGTTCTGGAGCTGGGAGACACCCTGATTGTAGTAACAGCGCAGAAGGTAGGAGCGCGCGTCCTGATTGTCACGGTCCTCGTGGATAAGACGCCAGAGTACCGGGATGGCCGTGTCGTACTCGCCTTCGTTGAAGAGCTTGACGGCCGGTGTGAGCTCGGTGACCTTCTCGATGGCCGTGCCCATGCTCTGCGAGAACGTGGGGTCCTCTCTGTACGTCGGCGATGCGAGGTTGAAGTTCTTGAGAGCGTCGATGTAACGCTTTTCCGCAAGCGCCTTCTCGGCGGCCGCTCGCAGCATCGCCGGTTCCGGCGGCGCGCTGCGACCGCCCGCCAAGCCGCCGGCGGCGATCGCGACCGGTGTGCCGACGGCTGGCGCGCCCGCCAGCGGCGCGGCCTGTCCGGCCGAAGGGCCAGCGGCGACCTGCTTGGTGAGTTGATCGATCAGCTTCTTGGCTCTCGGATACTCGGGGTCGGCGGCCGGGATCTTCTTCAAGACCGCGATCGCCTCCTGGACCTTGCCGTCGCGGACGAGCGTGTTCGCGTCGTCGACCTGCGACTTGGAGGTCCCGACCGTCGGCGGCACCGCCTTCGGCCCGGGCTGGCGCATGACGTAAAAGACGCCCCCGCCGGCGAGCAGCAAGAAGAGGAAAGCGGGGAGAAGGATCTTCGGCGGGAACGGGAGGCGGACTGTGCCGGCGCCTTTGGCCGGGGTCGCCGCGGCTGCCGCCGCGACTGCCTGCTCGGCGGCAACGGCGGACGGGTCGACTTTCCCCGCGGCCGGCGCACGCGGCGTTGTCAGCTCTTCCTCGATGCGGTCGAGATAGAACTTCGCCGTCGGCTCGTTCTCGTCCACGGCGAGAACCTGCAGGAACATCTCGCGCGCCACGCTGAGATCCCCCGCCTCGAAGGCTTCGCGGCCCGATTTCAGGCAGTCCGCGATCTTGCGGTTGCCTTCGGCCATGTCCTGGCGGGCGTTCTCGATCCGGATGACGGCATCCGAGTTGTTGATGTCGATCAGGAAAATGCGGGACCAAATCTCGATGGCCTGCTGGCGGTCTCCGCGCTTGGCGGCCTCGTCGCCCTGCTTCAGGAGACTCGCGATCTCGCGCTCGGAGGGGCTCTCCTCGGTCTCGGAGATCGGCTTCAGCTCGGGCCCGGGGCCCGGTGCGGGCTCGGCGGCGTCCTCGAACGAGCCTCCCAGGTCGAACGACGGCGCACCCGCCCTGGGATGCGGCTCCTCGATCTGCGCCGGGCTGGCGAGCTGATCGAGGTCGATGCCTCCCGACGCCTCGCCCCACATGTCCGCCGGGGAGCCTGGCGGCGGGGCCGTGCCCCCCGAAGCCTTGGCGGAGGAGGAAGCCTCGGCGAAGTTGGACACACCCGGCTCGGCAGCGGACGGCATGTCGAGCGACAGCGAGTCGAGCGACAGCGCGTCGAGGTCGTCCGCGGCGGCGTGTGCGGCTGGTGGGCGCGGCGTGCCCTCCGACTTGTCCTCCGAAGCCTTGGCGAAGGAAGGCGGCGCGAGCGGGCCCTTCGAAGGCCCGGAGGGCGGCGTAACCGGCGGTCGGCTCGGCGGTATTTCGTCGAACCGGATGGCCATCGTGGCGTGATCGTCGAACGCGATGTGCGGTTCGCTCGAGTCCATACCGAAGGGCGTTGCAGCGGCGGGGGCTGCAGTGGGGGAGGAAGCCGGCACCGCCGAGACAGGCTTGTCCGCCGCAGGAACGGAGGCGGAGATCTTGGGCTCGAGCAGAGCCACGGCCGGGTGGTCCGGGTCGAGCGCCTTCATGCGTTCGAGCTCGCGCCGCGCCTCCTCCATCCGGTTCGCCTGCAGGGCGGCGACCGTCTTCTGCTTCGCGGCATCGACCTGCGGCTGGGCAGCCTTCTTTCGGCGAGCCTTTTCGAGAATCTCGACGGCGTCCTGGTTGCCGGGCAAGACCTCGAGGACCTGTTGGGCCGCGGTCGCTGCGGCGTCGAAATCGCGGGCGTTGTAGCTCTCGACGGCTCGAACGAGGAGGCGATCCGGCTCGGCCGCGACCACCCGCTCCTGGCGCGTGAGCGTGCCGGCCACCAGAGCCTCAAGCGCGATGACGTCGACGTCCGCGTTGGGATTCTTGGACTTCTCGAGAAGCTTGCGGGCCGGCGCAAAGCGGGGGTCCATCTTCAGGATGAAGTCGCAGCCGATCAGGCAGTCGTCGATTTTGCCCTCTTTGTAGAGGTTCAGCGTGTGCCGGAAGGTGGACAGGATCTTGTCGCGGACCTCGCGCGGCAGCGACGGGTTTCCCGGATAGATGCCCGGGTTCGTTTCGACGCCGCTCATCGGTGACCGCGATTATAAACTGTCGGCCCCATGCGAACGATCATCGAGTGCGTCCCCAACATCTCGGAAGGACGCGATGCCGCCGCGATCGAGGCCATCGCCGCGGCTGTCCGCGCAGCGCCGGGCGCTCGGTTGCTCAACGTCTCCTCGGACGCCTCCCATAACCGCAGCGTCCTGACGCTCGTGGGGGACCGGGGGGGAGTGCGAGCGGCTGTGCTCGCCCTCTTCGACGCGGCCGTCCCGCGCATCGACCTGGCGAAACACCGGGGCGAACACCCTCGGATGGGCGCCGTGGACGTCGTCCCGTTCATCCCGATCCGCGGGGCGACGGTGGAGGACTGCGTGGCCCTGTCCCGTGAAGTCGGCGAGGAGATCGGCGGGCGGGGCATACCGGTCTACCTGTATGAGGCCTCGGCTTCGGCCGAGCACCGGCGCAATCTCGCCGAGGTGCGCAAGGGGGAGTTCGAGGGCTTCGTCGAGAAGATCCGCGACGCAAAGTGGAAACCCGACTTCGGTCCGGCCGAACGGCACCCGACCGCCGGCGTGGTGGCTGTGGGGGCGCGCGCCCCGCTCATCGCCTACAACATCAATCTCGGCACGAAGGATCTTGCCGTGGCCGACCGCATCGCGAAAGCCATCCGGCACCTGGGCGGCGGATTCCGCTATGTCAAGGCCATCGGTGTCGAGCTCGCCGACCGCGGTCAGGTCCAGGTCTCGATCAACATGACGAACTTCAAGAAGACCCCTCTGCACCGCGTCTTCGACTGTGTTCGATCGGAGGCGGAGCGGCACGGCGTCCCCGTCGTGGGGTCGGAGATCGTGGGCCTGGCGCCCGCCGAGGCGCTCGTCATGGCGGCAGACCACTATCTCAGACTGGAGAGCTTTTCTCTCGATCAAGTCCTCGAGCTGCGGTTGCTGGAGGAAGAGTAGGAGATCCGCTCCGGCGGCAAGACAATTTCACCGTGCGCGAAGTCGTTCTTGAGCCGACTTACGAGGCCTGGCGCGCGGCAGCGCGCCGACTGATCGCGGAGCAAGTCCCTCCGGAGGAGACTCTCTGGCGCGAGGCGCGTCCCGAAGCTCCCGGGCTCTTCGACGAGCCACAGATCGCGCTTTCGCCTGCCGAGCCCGAGACAACCGAATTGCGAGTGCCCCGCGCCTTCCTGGCGCTCGCCGAAACCGCGGCTGCCCATAGTGACCCGGACCGATGGCGCCTGCTCTACTCGGTTCTCTGGCGCATCGCGGCGGGAGATCACGATCTCCTCTTCCGCCGCGATGATCCGGACCTGACGCGCCTGCGCAAGCTCGCCGCCGAGGCCGAGGGCGCCCCGTCGCGACCTGCTCCGGGGAGCGCCGCTGCCTTCGTGCCGAAGACTCTCGATCTGGAAGAGTTGCGTCGCGCTTCAGCATCCTGCCGCGGCTGCGACCTCTACAAGGACGCCACGCAGACGGTCTTCGGCCAAGGTTCGCCAACGGCTCGCGCAATGCTCGTGGGCGAAGTGCCGGGCGACCAGGAGGACTTGCAGGGGGCGCCCTTCGTCGGTCCTGCCGGAGAGGTTCTCGACCGAGCGCTCGTGGAAGCGGGTCTGCCTCGACAGGACGTCTACGTCACCAACGTCGTCAAGCACTTCAAGTTCGTCCGGACGCCCAAGCGCCGCATCCACCAGACTCCCAGAGCTCCCGAGATTGCCGCCTGCAGGCCGTGGCTCGAGGCGGAGCTGGCCGCCGTACGGCCGGAGATCCTCGTCTGCCTCGGCGCCACGGCCTCCAAGGCGCTCATCGGGCCGGAGTTTCGCCTGATGAAGGAGCGGGGCCGGTTTCGGGAGAGCGCCTGGGCCTCCAAGCTCCTTGCCACCCTCCATCCGTCGGCGGTGCTGCGGGCCGAAGACGCCTCAGGCCAGGCTCATCTGTATGGTCTGCTGCTTTCCGACCTGCGCCTGGTCGCCGGCGAGCTCGAGCGCCCGCGCTGACGCTCTCGCAGGCTGCTGAAAAATGGATGCGGGCGTGGCGTTCGGCCGCAGGCGTTCGCTACGCGAACGGCGGCCGAGAGGTTCTTGCCGCTCCTCTGCGATGCGCGCCGGCATCGCCGTCGTCGCGGCGCCCGGCATCCGGCCCTACGGCGCTCGCAACGCCGCTCCACACCATTTTTCAGCAACCTGCTAACGAGAGTCCACAATCCAGGTGCGGGGACGCGTCGGTGCGTCTACGGAGCCGTACAAGTCGCGGACTCGAAACGATCGATAGACGGGCGTGAGCAATTTGATGGACGAGACGACGTCCTTTCCCAAGGGATCAACCTGGATCGAAAAGGCCGCTGCATTGAACGCTGCGCTCGGATCGTTAACGAATCCCGCGTCGAAGTGATAGGTGCCATCCATCAGCTTTTGGGCCGAGCCGAGAGCGAAGGAAAAGACGCCCAGGTCCGCGTTCAGCAGCAGGCGGGCCATCCGGCGCTTCTCGTCCAATTGGATAGCCTGTCCACGACTCGTCCCCTGAGCGTCGGTGCGCAGGCGCGTGTTTCCATTGTCGAACAGGGTGATCGTCGAGGGGCTCCCAGGCTCGTAAGCCCCATCATGCTGGTGCGAGAACCAGGGGTACGCTTGGTTCGAATCGTACGTGAAATCGCCGTCCTTCCCGAGCCGCCAGATCACATCTCCATTGCCCGCGCCGTTTTGATAGTCGATCTTGATGAGCCAGTCCTGATGGCGGCTCGAGAAAAGCAGGGCGCCGTCGGGAGTGTCCACGACGGAGTTCCCATGGGTCCAGTCGTTGGCATCGGCGCTCAAGTAATGAGTCGCGCAGCCAATGTTCACCGCGCACGTTTCCCCGAGCACCGCGCGGCGGGAGGTGTCCAGGTGATCGAACGTATCCCAGGACCACACCACCTGGAGATCGGCGTCAAGGACCAGGATCATGTCGCCGATGACGTTGACCGGCCCGGGGCCCTGCACGTCCGTCAGGATTTGCTCGACGTCGGCCAACACCACCGTCTTGCCGTCGGCGAGCGATCGGGCCTCGTGGTGGAATCCGCTGATCGGCCGCCTCCCCAACAGGGCGAGCTGCTCGTTGACACGGGCAACGTTGGTTTCCTGGATCGTCATCCCGACGAGATCGAAGCGGCGCACGACGTCCTGCGCGGGTTCAATTCCCGACTCGAGAATTCCGAAGAAGGTCCCGCCGGTTTCCGGGTGTGTGAGGTAGGTCAGATCGGAGGGTCCGAACCACAACAGGTTGCCACTCAAGTCGGTCGCGATCGCCGGTTGAAACAAAGCGGCCTGGAGCAGGATTCTCTGCGATCCCGGCCTCGTCGCCTCCTGAACCACGAACGGAGCCGCCAGATCGGAAGGGACACCGCCGGTTTCGAAAGGGAGCGCTGGCCCGACAATGGAGTCGCGCCCTCGATCCACGGCGAGACGGGCCGTGTATGACGCGTTGGGCGTGAGGCCCGCGAGATAGAAGTTGAGGCTCTGCGCAGGCTTGCACGGTTTGTAGGGCGTGTACTGAGCGAGGCCCTCCGCCGATTGAAACTGAACTCTCGCCCGGCCGTCCTCGCAGCCCGGACTGCTGTAGAGGAAGACCAGCGGATGGGATGTCGGGCTGATGACGCCCTGGTCGCCCCGGTCCCGACGCTCGAGCTGAAACGTCGACTGGGTTGTTGCGAACTCGATGCGTCCCCGATCCCGGACCGACACCTCGAGCTCGTAGACACCCTCGTCGATCGAGGTCCAGGCCAGGGCGCTCGAAGGGCCGTAGTCACGAATCATGCGAAAGCTGCCGCCGACCTCGCGGGCGCGGAAGCGATACAAGAGATCGCCGGACCCGCCGAACACCTGGGCCGTCCAGGCGATCATGGTTCCGACCGGCGCCGGGCTGGGCGGGCTGGCAGCCAGGGACACGACGATCGCGGACCGCAGAGGCGCAGCGCCGCCACTGATGGTCAGCGCGAAAAGCAGAGTCCGGAGACACCGCCCCCACCACCTGTCATCGATTCGGAACCGGCCTCTTTCGCTTGAGACATCCATCATTCTGACGTCCGGGACGAGCCTAGCCGATTTGAGAGACGACGACAAAGGCCCGGGGGTTACACGATCTTTCCTCGCCCTACTCTCTCTCCACTTCGATACCGTACGACTTCAGCTTGCGGTAGAGGTTCGATCGCTCCAGTCCCAGCCTCTCCGCAGCGCGCGTGACGTTGCCGCGGGACCGGCGCAGGGCGGCGAGGATGTAGCGCCGCTCGAAGTCGTCGCGAGCGTCCTTCAAGGGGGCGTCAGGCGGGAGCTCGGGTTCGGCGGCGGCGAAAGGCAGGTCGTCGGCGGCGACTTCGTCGCCCGGTGCCAGGATCATGAGGCGTTCGATCAGGTTCTTGAGCTCCCGCACGTTGCCAGGCCAGCGATGCGCCATGAGTGCGCGAAGGGCGTCGGGCTGGAGGCGCTTGGGCCGACGGCCGAATCGAGCGGAGGCAAGCTCGAAGAAGTGTCGGGCGAGCGCGGGAATGTCCTCGGACCGTTCGCGCAGGGGCGGCACGTGGATGGGCACCACGGCCAGACGGAAGTAGAGGTCCTCGCGGAAGGCGCCGCGGGCGATCTCCGCCTGGAGGTCCTTGTTGGTGGCGGACAGCACCCGCGCGTCGGAGGCGATCGACTTCGTGCTGCCGACGCGCGCGAAGCGGCCCTCCTGGAGCGCCCGGAGGACCTTGGCCTGCGTCTTCGCCGACATGTCTCCGACCTCGTCGAGGAAGAGCGTGGCGCCGTCCGCTTCCTCGAACTTGCCGCGCCGGTCCTCCGTGGCGCCGGTGAAGGAGCCCTTCACGTGACCGAACAGCTCCGACTCGATCAGCTCTTCCGGGATGGCGGCGCAGTTGACCTCGACGAGCGGCGCGTCGGCGCGCCCCGAGAGCCGGTGGACGGCGCATGCGACGAGCTCCTTGCCCGTGCCATTTTCGCCCATGATGAGAACCCGCGCGTCGGTCGGGGCGACGCGGGCGATTTCCAATTGAAGGCGCGCCATGGCTGGCGACTCGCCGAGGAGGACCGTATCCGATTCGGTGCGGCCGCGCATCGCGGCGATCTCGGCGAGGAGATCGCGGCGCTCGATCGCCTTTTGGGCCGTCAAGAGCAGGCGCTCGAGCGAAAGCGGCTTTTCGAGGAAGTCGTAGGCCCCGAGCCGGACGGCGCGAACGGCCGTGTCGACATTGGCATGCCCCGAGATCATCACGACCGGCACTTCCCGCGCGCGCCCCTCTGCCGCCTCCAGAACCGACAGGCCGTCTCTGTCGCGCAGCCAGACGTCGAGCAGAACGAGGTCCCATCGCTCCTCGGAGAACCGACGCAGGCCCTCCTCGCCCGAGTCGACGGATGTCACCGCGTAGCCTTCATCCGAAAGGACCTCGGAAAGCGTCTCCCGGATCGCCTTCTCGTCGTCGATGACGAGGACGCGGCGCTTCTTCACGCGGCAGGCAGCTCGATGATGAACCGGGCGCCGCGCGGCCGGTTGTCCTCGACGCGGATCGTGCCGTTGTGGTCGGCGACGATGCGCGAGACGATGGCGAGGCCGAGCCCAGTGCCCCGCCCCTTCGTGGTGAAATCGGGCAGGAAGAGCTTCTCCCGGTCGCGGAGCGGCACGCCGCGGCCGGTGTCCGCCACCTCGAGCGTGACGCCGCCCTCGCGATCGGACAGGATGACCGCGATCGAACCCTCCTCGCCGCACGCTTCGAGCGCGTTGTCGATCAGGTTGACGAGCGCCCGCTTGATCTGGTTTGGATCGACGCGCACGACGCAGTGCGAGAGGCGAGACTCCACGGAGACGCGAACCCGTTCCCGCGCTCCCTCGAAGAGGCGTGCCGCGGATCGCGCGAGCGCGACGAGATCGGTCGGCTCGGGACGCATCTCCGGCAGGCGCGCGAAGCGCGAGAACTCGTCCACGAGCGACTTCAAGACGTCCACTTCCTCGACGATGACGCGGGTGCCGCGCTCGATCGCCTGGGGGAGGTCGGGCTCGCCGTATTTCAAGCGCCGAGCGATCCTCTCCGCAGAGAGGCGAATCGGCGTCAGGGGGTTCTTGATCTCGTGCGCGACGCGACGCGCCATCTCGCTCCAGGCGGCGAGTTTTTGCTCGCGGGCCATGTGCGTCGTGTCCTCGACGGCGAGCACCCAGCCGCCGCGCTCGCCCGGCGATGCAGAGGACAGGGGTCGCACGGAGATCTCGAGCCGCCGCTCGCTCCCGTCGCCCGCCAGGCTCAGCTCGCGTGCCGGCAGGGGAGAGGCTCCCGCCCGGGCCCCGTCGAGCAATGCGTTCAGCGGCGCCAGATCCGGCCGGGCCCGGAGGGCGCCGGCGCTCACGACTTCGGAAAGAGAGAGCAGCGTTCGGGCGGCCGGATTGCAGAGTGTGATCTCGCCGTCCGCGTCGAAGGCGACAACTCCCGTCGTGACCGACTCGAGAACGGTGGCCAGCAAGCGCCGTTCCAGGTCCAGCCGCTCGTAGGAGGCCTGCAGATCCTCGTTCGACCGAAGCAGCGCGTTGCGCGCCTGCTCGAGGCCGGCAGCCATCTCGTTGAAGGAATCCACCAGGACGCCCAGCTCGTCCGTCGACGGCACGGCAACGCGCGCCGTCAAGTCCCCCGAGCGGATTCGCCGCGTCGACTCCGCCAGCGCGGCAATCGGTTCGGTGATGCGACGGGCGAGCGTCAGCCCGGTCCAGATGGCCGCAAACAGCACGGCGAGCGTGATCAGGAGGAAGGTTGCGATGTTGGCGGCCTTGATCGAGGGCTTCTGCACCTCGAGCTTCTGGTAGTCGCTCCAGGCCCGGGCAATCGCCTTCATGGCTCTCGCTTCGGCGGGCGGCACGACGATGCCTGCGACGTAAATCGCGTTGCCGGCGCGCAGCGCCGAGCGGACGCGGTGCGAGCCGTCGACCAGGACTTCGATCTTGGCCGTTTCGCCCTGGGCCGAAGCGCGCTCGAGGACTTCCGCGGGCAGAGGCGGCGGCAACGGCATGGCCAAGGCATTCGCCGTTCGCCGGCCGCCGACGTAGATCTCGACCGAGTCGATGCCTTCCGCGGTCCGAAAGTCCTCGAGCGCCGCGGCGGTCAAACGGCCTCTCGTCGCCTCCGCGGCGCGCGCAAGCGCCTGGGCGTTGTCGCGGGCTTCCTTCTCGATCCGCTTCTCGGCGAGATCCTCGACGGCGCGCGCCTTGTCGACAACCTCGCGCACGGGCGTCGAGAACCAACGGTCGATCGAGCGTTGGAGCAGGCCGGTCGCCGTGATGAAAACGAGGCCGATCGGAATCGCCGTCAGGCCCACGTACGTGACGAGGAGTCTCGTCTTGAAGCGAGAGCCGAGAGCGCCGCGGCGCCGTTCGAGCCAGAGCTTGATGAGCGTTCGGAACAGCACGAAGAGCACGGCGGCGATGAGCGTGACGTTGATGTAGGACAGAACGAAGAGGAGCAAGCCGCGCGTGATCGTCTCCGTTTCCATCTCGGCCGCGCGCTGCTCGAGCACAGACACGGCTCCCCAGGCCACGAGCACCGCCAGCACGAGGCCGACGATGAGCCGATTGTCCTTACGGCGTTTTTGGAGCTCGGTCAGAATCGACACGGCTCAACCTGTCCGGGACGTCGAAGACGCTCGACTTCTTCCAGTCCGTCTTGCCGTCCACCGGGATGAATGCGAAGAGAAAGCCCGCGTCGAAGCGAGCCTGCATGGAACAATAGAGGTTGCGGCGCGGCATGTCGTCGGCCACGCGGAAGGCGAGGAGGCCATCGCGCGAGACGAGCATGCGCTGGACTTCTCCGAAGTCGCGAGTCGTCGTGCGCTTCAGAGGCTTCTTGTCGAGCGTCTCTTCGACGACGTACTCGCGAGTCACCGGGTCGTAGGTCGCGGCGACGCGGTACCTGCGGGTATCCAGGTAGGTGTCGAACCAATACCGGTAGCGCCGGTAGAGTCGGATTTCGTAGCGGATCGCCGTTTCGAGTCCCGCCTCGATTTTCTTGCCGAGCTCCGGATTGAGGGCGCCGGTCAGATGGAACCGCAGGAAGACGTCCGGTCCCCGCGTCTCGATGCGCAACAGGTCGATGTGGGGCTTCGGCGCTTCGGCTGCGTCGAGGAGGGCCGCGGCGGCCACCGCGAGCGCAGCGGCGAATGTGACGACGCCAAACACGCTTCTGCGAGGCATCGGGGCCATTCTAGCCGCCCGGAGCGTTCGAATCGGAGTGACTGAGGACTGAGGACTGGGGACTAAGGACTTTAGGGGCGGTTGGCGGAAGAAGACACGGCGCGACGTCGGCCGCTGGAGTTCGCAGTCCTCAGTGCTCGGTCCTCGGTCGAAACCCGGGCTGCCGCGGCGAGGGCCCGGGCGAACTCGATGTGAAGCGCGTGGCCGGCCTTCACCGCGTGGATGTGCCCCTCGAGCGGTTGGCCCAGCAGTGCCAGATCGCCGACGAGATCGAGCACCTTGTGGCGGACGAACTCGTCGCGAAAGCGCAACGGGCCGGAAGCGATGCCCGTTTCGTCCAGCACCACGGCGTTGTGCAGACTGCCCCCGCGGGCGAGTCCCCGGGCGCGCATCGTCTCGACGTCGCGAGCGAAGCCGAATGTGCGGGCTGGCGCGATGCGGGCGGCATACTCGTCGGGACGAATCGCGACGGTGACCTCCTGGCGGCCCACGACGGGGTGAGCGAAGTCGATCTCGTAGGTGATCCTCAAGCCCGGCCCGTCCGGCTGGAATGTGATCGAACGGTCGCCACGCGAGACTTCGACGGTCTCTTTGATGGCGAGGGGACGCACGAGGACCTCCTGGCGCTCGAAGCCGGCGGCGTGGAAAAGGCGCACGAACGGTTGGGCGGACCCGTCGAGGATGGGCACTTCGGGACCCTCGATCTCGATCCGGCAGTTGTCCAGCCCCTCGCCCGCCGCGGCCGAGAGAACGTGCTCGACGGTGCAGATCGAGACTCCACCGCAGGCGAGCGTGGTGGCGTAGTCGAACGTGGCCGCCGATTCGAGGCGCGCCGGGATGGGCCTGTCAGGGTGCTCGAGCCGTACGAAGACGAGGCCGTAGTCGGCAGGCGCGGGGCGGAAGTACGCCCGCGCCGGATGACCCGAGTGCAGGCCGACGCCCTCGATCGAGACGCTGGTCTTCAGCGTGGTCTGTGACCTCATTGGTTCGCCGCTATCGCATCTTTGATGCCAGCTTCTCGGCCGCCCGGGTCTCCTCCGTAACTTGCTCTACCCCCGTCGTTTGGCCCGAATCCCTTTCTCTTGATCTGACCGTGAGCCGTGGTACTGGAGACACGATCCCGTGGCTTTCAGGCCACGCTTTCCGGAAACCGGTCGGGCCGGTACACTGCCTCCACCTCATGACAGATACGGATCTCGAGCGGCCTCTGACGGAAATCCTGATGACGCTGCGCGAATCGATTGGCTTTTCCCGCGCTCGCTTCTATGCGATGGACCCAACGGGATCCTACCGGCTGGCGGCGAGCTACGGTTTTCCCGCTCGCCTCGGCCCGGAGGAGTTGCTCGGGGTCAATGACCCCTTGATCGAGTGGGTCCAGTTCCATCGCAAGCCGATGTACGCCAATTCCATGAAGGAGGCAGGGACCCTCTCCCGCGTCATGGAGCGCGAGTCCTACGCGCGTTTTCTCGCCGCGCCCGTTTCGCTCGGCTCCCGGATGGTCGGGATTGTCGAGCTGCAGGACAAAGTCGCCGGCGGCCTGTTCACGCAGGATGATGTCCGCGTGACGGAACGCGCGGTCGGGCGCTTCGAGACGCTGCTCAAAGGCCACGATCCCTCCGGGATCGCCGTCGAGGAGCCGGCCGATCCGGAGGACGCGGCCCGGGTCTTCCACAACACCACGCGGTCGACTCCTCTCACGGAGGCCCCGCCGCCGCCGCCGCTCTACGCAGCCTCGGACGAGGAAAGCGGCGCGCGGGCCGCTGCCCCTCCGGGGCGCCCCCCAGAACCCAGACTCGAGCTCACGCGGCGAGAAGTCCTCACCTTCCGCGGCTTCGTAAACATGCTCTTCCTTTCTCCGGAGATCGAGGCTGTCGTCTTTTCACTCTGGGGACCGGAGCGCGCGGAGCTCTACGTGGGCGCCCGTCGACCCTTCTCGGAGGCAGGTCGGACGGCTCTGCTCAAGGAGCTCGAGTCGGCGGTGGCTTCGGCGGCGCCCGGGCTCGAGATTGCGCGTGAGAAGCTCTTCAATACCGAGTACCCATTCGGGCGTGGCCCAGACGAAATTGGCGAGTTTGCCGGCGTGCAGACCTCCGTGGTGACGGCGGGGACCGCGACGCTCCTGCTGACGATCGTGTTCGCACGGGCGCCGGCCTCGGAGCTGACGGCGGCTCTTGCCGAGACGCATCGGCTGGTGCGCTCCGCTCTCACCGACGTCCGCGCGGCCTCGCGCTACCGGGGCGCCTATCGCAGCCTCGTCAATTTCCTGCTGGAGCCGGGCTTCCGGGCGTACCCTCAGCTCAAGGCACACGGCCTCGCCGTCGGGTTTCTGGCGCGGCGATTCGCGAGCCACTTGAAGCTGCCTGCGGAAGCCACGGAGCAGATCACGGTCGCGGCCCTCCTCCACGACATCGGCCTGCGCGAGCTCGAGCTGCCCTACGACCGCCTCGCGGGCCGGAGGCCGCTCGACCTCGAGGAGCTGTCGATAGTGCGCAAGCACCCGGCCGTCGCGGCGGGTCTGCTCGAGAAAATCGAGTTCCCCTATCCGGTCGCGCCGCTCGTTCGTCATCATCACGAGCGTTGGGACGGCTCCGGCTATCCCGACCGGCTTTCGGGCGAGGAGATCCCGTTTGGCTCGCGGCTCATCGGAATCGCCGAAGCGTTCGACGCGATGACATCGGCCGAGTCCTACCGTTCGCCGATCCCGCGCGAGGACGCGCTGCAGATCATCTTGAAGAAGGGCGGCACGCAGTTCGATCCGCGGCTGGCCGAGCAGTTCGCGACGTTGCTGCGCGAAGACGCCGCGGCCGACGCGCCGCCGCCGGCGGCGGGCTATCGGGAAACGCGGTTTTGATCAGGATCGCGAAGCAGGCAGCGGGGAAGAGCGAGGCGGCCAGGAAGCCGATTGCGACAAACCGCAAGGCCTTTCATGATTACTTCATCGAGGATCGCGCCGAGGCGGGCCTCGTGCTGACGGGCACGGAGGTCAAGTCGCTGAGAGACGGTCGGGCTCAGCTCAAGGACTCTTACGTGCTGTTCCGGGGCGGAGAGGCCTATCTGATCGGCGCGCACATCTCGCCCTACGGCGCCGGCTCCTGGACGAACCACGTCCCCGAGAGGGACCGCAAGCTCCTGATGCACCGGCGAGAGCTCGATCGCTGGGCGAGCGCGGTGGCGACTCGCGGCGTGTCGTGCGTGCCGCTCTCGCTCTACTTCAAGGGCTCGCGGGCCAAGGCGGAGATTGCCCTCGTTAAGGGCAAGAAGCTGCACGACAAGCGTGCCACGCTGCGAGAGAAGGACCTGAAGAGAGAGGCCGATCGAGCGGTGAGGGAGCGATGAGCGAGAAAAGGAGCGGCTCCGCCGATCACCCGATCGCCCGATCACCCGATCATCCGATTCTCTTCCGTGGCATTCGACCGGACGACTTCGAGGCACTCCATGCCCTCGACAAGGCCTGCTTCGAGCCGGACATCTCCTATTCACGCTCAGAGCTTCGCGCCTTTCTGCGGCTGCCGACCCTCGAGGGGGTGGCCGCCGAGGTCGATGGCGCGATCGTCGGCTTCGTCATCAGCTACCGCGCGCCCGGCAACGTCGGCCACGTCATCACGCTCGACGTTGCGGCGGAGCACCGCCGATCCGGCATCGGACGCGCGCTCATGGCCAGGGTGATGGACCGCCTCGCGGAGAACGGCGTGCGCCGTTACCGTCTGGAGGTGGACGCGGCCAACGCGCCGGCGATCGCCTTCTACGAATCCTTCGGCTTCAAGGAGTCCCGCCGCCTGCCCGACTACTACGGCGAGGGGCGACCGGGAATCGAGATGACGCTCGACCGCTGACGCGTCTGGAGGGTCGAGCCGGCGAACAGGAACGCCTCGAAGTCGTCTGCGGGGAGGGCCGGCGCGAAGAGATGCCCCTGCATCCGATCGCACCCGTGCTGACGCAGGAAAGCGAGTTGTTCCTCGGTTTCGACGCCCTCGGCCACGACGGCGAGCTTCAGACTGTGCGCCATGGCGATGACAGCCGTGGCGATCGCCGCGTCGTCCGGGTCGCTCGTCACATCGTGAACGAAAGACTGATCGAGCTTGATGCTGTCGATCGGAAAGCGTTTCAGATACGAGAGCGACGAGTAGCCCGTCCCGAAGTCGTCGAGCGAGATCCGAATGCCGACCGCCTTCAATCCCGCGAGCGTGACAATCGAAGCCTCGGCGTTGTGCATGGCGTTTGTCTCGGTGATCTCGAGATCGAGCGCGGCCGCGTCGAGCCCCGACTCGGCGAGCGCCCGCGTCACCTGCGACACGAGATCGGCCTGCAGAAACTGCCGTGTCGAGAGATTGACGGCGACAGAAAGACTGGCAAAGCCCCGGCCGTGCCAGCGGCGCATCTGCTCGCACGCCCGGCGCAGGACCCAGTCGCCCACCCCGAGGATCAGGCCCGAGGCCTCCGCCAGGGGGATGAACTCGGAGGGCGGCAACAGGCCCAGCTCCGGGTGCCGCCAGCGCAGGAGCGCCTCCGCGCCGCGAAC
>WNGB01022596.1_pt1 | contig 15554 bp, 16 predicted proteins | sample 5400681 | NCBI WGS metagenome assembly WNGB01 (sample SAMN13153367, study PRJNA577476) | soil metagenome | isolation source: 115 cm soil or saprolite under grassland replicate 2 | place: USA:California | collected 2016-06-15
ATAGTCGGACTGCTGCCGCACCTGAACCCGCTGCCCCGCCACGCACAGATTGGCGCTGCCTTGCACGAACAGGTGCACTGCCAGGTGATTGTCGTCCGCGGAGTACACGTACTGGCCCAAAGACCCAAGGACGCGGGCGACATTCGGTGGACAGCACGCTACCTCGAACCACGGCTGGCGATGGCTGTGGCCTTCGCTGGCCAACGGATTGGCGTAGAAAAAGTGCTCGCCGTCTGCCCCAAGCGCGGCTGCCACGGCGTTGTACAGGACGCGCTCGAGCACGTCGGTGTATTGGCCATCGCCAGTGATGCGCAGCATTCGTTGCGCCCACAGCACCAGGCCGATTGCCGCGCAGCTCTCGGCGTATGCCCCCAGATTGGGTAAGGCGTAGTCGGCCGAGAACCCCTCGTTGCGCTCGGATGAGCCGATGCCACCGGTGATGTACAGCCGCGTGCTAGTGAGGTGCGCCCACAGAGCCTCGCACGCGGCCAGCAGACCGCCGTCGTTCAATTCGGCAGCCAGATCCGCCATCGCCGTGTACAGGTACATCGCCCGCACGGCATGCCCGACCACCTCGCGCTGCTCGCGCACGGGGGCGTGGGATTGGTTGTAGCGGCGGAGCTCCAGGTTGCGCAGACCGTGGCGGCGGTAGTAGCCATCGCTGGCGCGCGGTCGGCTGCGCTCCTCGGCTTCCAGGTCGAAGTAGTACGGCTCGCGACCGCGCTCGTCGACGAAGTACTGGCTGAGCTGGAGATAGCGTGGCTCGCTGGTGGCACGGTAGAGCCGGATCAGTGCCAGCTCGATCTCGGGATGGCCGCAGTAGCCGCGTTTTTGACCTGCGCCGCGACCGAACACCGTGGCAATGTACTCGGCGTAGCGGCAGACCACATCGAGCAAGGTGCGCTTGCCCGTGGCTTGCGCGTGCTCGTGCTTACCAGACGCAGCCACACATGACCTCGGGCTCTTTTGCGACCGCCGCGCCGCGGATACGCCGTGGCACTGGACTGGTCGCCCGCGTGTGGGCCGGACGTTCTGGCTACATCGTCGGCGCCATGTGCTTGGCACTGTGCGCGTTCGCGCTCACGCCCATCGTTCTGGCCGCCCTCGCCTCCGTGAAAACGCCAGTCGAAGCCGCCGCCGTGCCGCCCCTGTACTTTCCTAGCGGACTGAGCCTGGAGAGCTACCGCCGCTTGTGGACCTTCCAGCTGGGCTTACCCGCGTACGTGCTGAACAGCTTCGGCACAGCGATGCTCACGATCTCTTTCGCGCAGCTACTGACCGTGCCCGCGGCCTATTCGCTCGCGCGCTTTCCGCTACCACGCAAAGAAGCGCTGTTCGTGTTCCTGCTGCTCGCGCTGATCATCCCCTATCAGGCGCTGCTGACTCCGATCGTCTTGATGTTCGCGCAGCAAGCTCACCAACACGTTGTATGGGCTCGCGATCATCCACACCGCGATCCAATTACCGTTCAGCCTGTTCGTTCTCCGCAACAGCTTCGAGGCCGTGCCGCGCAAGCTCGACGAGGCGGCGGTCATCGACGGCGCCAGCTCCTGGCAGGTCTTGCGGCACATCTTCGTGCCAGCCGGTGTCCCGGCGATCATCACCGTCGCGCTGTTTGCCTTCATCACCTCGTGGAACGAGTTCCTGGGCGCGCTGGTGATGATGAATCGTGGCTCATCGTTCACGTTGCCGCTGATCCTGGCCACCAACCTTTCGACTACCAGCCTGGGTGGTACGGACTGGGGCATCCTGCAGGCCGGCGTGACGATCTCGATTGTGCCGTGCGTGCTGTTCTATCTCCTGCTGCAGCGGTACTACGTCGCCGGGCTGACGAGCGGCGCGATCAAATAGCCACGCCGTAAGATTTACGTGGCCCCGGCAGGGTAAGGAGCGAGCAGCCATCAGATACCGTTGCCACTCAATGCGATCGTGGCTCAGCGGTATGGATCTGAAAGCTCGTTCTCCACATTGACCCTTGTTCCGGGGCCACCCTGAGTCATGGCTCGGCGCGAGATCATCATCAAGGACACCCACCGTGGCCTGTGGTACGTCGACGGCGTCCTGACTCGCATCCTCGAGGCTGGCCGCTACTCGATTCCGCGCCACATCGACCTCGGCGTCTATCGCACTCCACGCGTGGAAGTCACCCTGGTTGACGTCCGCGAGCGCGACCTGACCATCAAGGGCCAGGAGATCCTGACCGCCGACAAGGTGGCGATTCGGGTCAGCATCATCGCCCAGTTTCGCGTCACCGATCCCAGGGCGGCGCTGCACGAAGTCGCCAACTACGAAGAGCGGCTGTACAGCGACGTCCAGCTCGCGGCAAGAAGGTCGCTGGCGTCGATGAACCTGGAGGACATCCTCACCAACCGCAACCGGCTGAGCGAGGACATCCTGCGCGATGTCAAAGAGTCGGCCACCACGTATGGGTTGGCCATCCTCCGCGCGGATGTGAAAGACCTGATCTTCCCGGGCAACCTCCAAGAGATCATGAATCGCGTGCTGACCGCCGAGCGGCTGAGCCAGGCGCAGCTGGTCGAGGCGCGCACCAAGGCCGATGCGCAGCGCATCGACGCCCAGGCACGTGCCGAGGTGGCGCAGATCGAGTCCGACACGCAGGCACGCTCACAGCGCCAGGTCGCGGAGAGCGAGGCCGAGGCGCAGCGCATCAAGACGACCGCGGAAGTCGAGTCGCTGCGCGAGCGCGAGGGCGCCGCCGGCGTCTACACCCAGCACCCCGCGCTGCTGCGCCTGCACGAGCTCGAGACGCTGCGCTCCCTGGCGCGGGTCGCGAATGCGCGCATCTACATCGGCTTCGACAAACACGTCGATCCCGACGGCGAGAAGGACTAAGCAATTCTCCTACTCGGGATTCGACTGCCAAATCCTTCCCTTCACAGACAAGACCGGTCTCCTTCCCTTCGGGGACGATGACCGGTCTCCTTCCGTTGGCGGCCATGACCGGTCTCTCCCTCCCTTCGGGGGACGATGACCGGTCTCCTTCCCTTCGGGGACTAAAACTGACCACGAGCGGGGCCTTACTCGGGTTTGTGGCACACCGCCTCGACGTTGTTGCCGTCGGGGTCGCGGACGAAGCCGCCGAAGTAGTTGGCGTGGTACTCGGGCCAGACTTTGGGTTCGTACAGCACCGCCGCGCCACCGTCGACGGCGGCTTTGAAGAAGGACCGCACGGCGTCGCGGGTCTCGGCCGTGAACGCGAGGTGGTTCTCGCGATTCTGCTCGCCCGTGGTCAGCGGTCCGATCCAGAAGTCGGGATGGTTGCCGATACCGTAGCCGACGACGTCGCCGAATTCGAGGATGCGCCTGCCGCCGAGCGGGGCCAACACGGCGTCGTAGAACCGTTTGCTGGCCGCGATGTCTTCACACTGGATCGACACGTGGTCTAGCACTCAGGCCTCCAGTCGGTCGATCCAATGCTAAAGGCAGTTTGACCCGCTGCGCTCCGCTCCGCGGTTGGAATCGAGACATGGTCTAGCACGGGCGGATAATAGGTCGGCCCGACGGTCGCTCGCCGCTAAAATTCACACGAGATGGCTGCTAGCGCAGACACGATCACCGTCTACACCACGCCCACTTGACCCTGGTGCGATCGGGCGAAGGAGTTCCTTCGCGGGCAAGGCGTGAGCTACCAGGAACGCGACGTCTCAGAGGACCGAGTCGCGGCGATGGAAATGGTGCGTCGCACACGCCAGATGGGCGTGCCGGTGATCGCCGATGAGCAGGAAGCCATCATCGGATTCGACTTGCCGCGGCTGCAGCGCATGGCTGCGCGGCATACCGCTGGCGGCGGTCTGGGTGCGCGGGTCAAGGATGCCGCGGATGGCACGGCTGGCGCGTACGTGGGCTCGGTCCGCGAGGGCAGCGCGGCCCAACGCGCCGGTGTCGAGGCGGGCGACATCATCGTCGAGTTGTCGGGGATGCCTGTCGGCGGAGCCGATGACCTGGGGCGGATCGCGGCGCGGTGGCAGCCCGGTCAACCCACGAGTCTGGTGGTGAGCCGAGATGGCGAGCGGCGGACGCTGATCCTGCGCGGCTAACGCGGCGCATTTAGGTCATGGCGTACCTACCCGACGGTGGGTAAACTGGCCGGCCACTCGGACGATTTTTAGAAAGCTGGCAGGAGGGCTGCCTTGTGACCGCCGCCACCCAGATCGAGTTCCCGCAGCCAAACGAGATCGAGGGGTATTGGGACTGGGACAAGATCCATGCGCCGCGTCCGCTCACGCCACTAGCGGGGGACGCGATCGTGATGGCCATGGGCGAAGGTTTCACCATCGCTCAGCACGATTTCGGCTCAATGCTGGCCCTGAAGTGCCGCATGATCAACAACTACTTCTACGCGGCCTTCGCCGAGGACGAGTCGTTCACACCGCCGACGACAGACATCGCGGAGTACACGAAGAGCCTCGATCGCATCGCCGCGGGCATCGGGGAGCGCTGGAAGAACGAGTGGGAGCCGTCCGTCATTCCGATCCTGGAGTGGGCGCGCAACACCGACTGGCGCGCGATGTCCGACCAGCAGCTGCTGGAAGCGCTCGAGCAGTGGCGGCAGCACCTGGTGTACTTCTGGACCATCCACGGCTGGATCAACCTGTCGCTCGTACCAGCGACCGCGCTGACCGACTTCTATACCCAGGAAGTCAGTCCCGACGATCCAAACGAGGGCTGGCAGCTCATTCAGGGCTACCGCACCAAATCGGTCGAGGCCGGCGAAGGGCTGTGGCAGTTGAGCCGCCAGGTCAAGGCGAACGCTGAGCTCACGCGGTTGTTCGAGGCTGGTGAGCCGGCGCAGCTCATGCCGCAGCTCGAACAGAGCGCGGAGGGCAAACGCTTCCTGACCGACTTCCGTGCCTACCTGGATGAGTTCGGCTGGCGGAGCGATGGCATCTACGAGGTCGGCGATGCCACGTGGCGCGAGGATCCGGCCATTCCGATCAACACCATTCAGGGCTACCTGCGGCTGAACGAACAGGACAATCCCAAGAACTCGTTGGAACACGCAGCGCAACGTCGCCAGGAGCTGACGCAGAAGGCGCGGGCAAAGCTGGCCAACGAGCCCGAGAAGCTCGCGCGCTTCGAGGAGCTCATGGAGGCGGCCAAGCACAACCTGAGCGTGACTGAGGATCACAGCTACTGGATCGACCAGATGAGTACCGCCGCCTATCGCCGCTTCTGCCTGGATGTAGGGCAGCGGCTCGTGGAGCGCGGCATTCTGGAGCGGCCCGACGATGTGTTCTTCCTCTACAACGATGAGCTGCGGTCAGCCGTTGGTGGGGGCGGCTCGTACAAATCGGCCGTTGCCGAGCGGCGCGCCTCGATCGTGGAAGCGGCGCGAATCGTTCCGCCGGATCACCTCGGTGCGCCCACGCCGTTCAACGCGGACCCGTTCTTTATCGCGGTGGTCGACAAGATGCTTGGCCTGCTGCCCGTAGAGCCGAGCTCTGACCCCGATGTCATCACGGGTGTGGCTGCTTCACCTGGGACCGCGCAAGGCACGGCGAAGGTGGTGCGCTCGCTGGTCGAAGCTAGCAAATTGCAACAGGGCGACATCATGGTGTGCGAGATGACCGTGCCGACGTGGGTGCCGCTATTTGCCACCGTGAGCGGAATCGTCGCCGACTCGGGCGGGATCCTGAGCCACTGCGCCATTGTCGCGCGCGAATTTCACCTCCCAGCCGTGGTCGGCACGCGCGTGGGTACTACCACGATCAAGGCGGTCGTCGTGTCGCCGACCGGAAGCTGGTCCATGCTGACCGCGAAGACGGTGAAGATGTAGCGGTGCGGGTGGTCCCCCGCCGGTGGGCACGGTCCGCCGTAGCCTGGCGTGCCGAAGTCCGTGCGCACCTGGCGGGCGCCCGTGGGCAGGTTGGCGGCACGCGGATTACCGGCGTCCATCGCCAGCTCTGTCACCGTCGGCGGGATGTTGACCACCAACCAGTGCCAGAAGCCGCTGCCGGTCGGCGCGTCGGGATCGAACGCCGTGATCGCGAAGCTCTTCGTATCGTCAGGAGCACCTGACCACGACAGCTGCGGCGACATGTTGCCGCCGGAGCAGCCAAAGCCGAAGCTCGCCGACAGGATGTGATCGCTCGGCAGATAGTCGCCGTCGCTGAAGTTGGCGCTACTAACCTGCAGGCTCGGCGCCTGCTGCGCAGCGGCGGTGGCGGTCCCCGAGACGACGACAGCTAGCGCAACGGCGGCGCTAGCAGTGAGCGTGATGATCACACGCGGCCAACCAGGAGGGTGTCGCATGCGGCGCACGATACCGCGCTATCTCAGCCCTGCCGGCGCACGTGGCCGGCGATCACCTCCAGCATGGCGCGATCTTGCTCGAGCCTACCCTGCAGCAGCTTCAGCAACTGCTCTTCAGCGTGCACGAAACCCTGGAACGCCTCCAGCACGGGCGGGGCAGTCATCACCTGCATATCGTGTTTACCCATCGGGAGGTCGCGGTAACCGCCCATGTGCTGCGCGGTGGCCGACAAGCCTTCCGCGAGAGCGCGCTGCTCCGAAAGCAGGCGGGTGTACGCATCGTGCTCCTGCCGCGCGGCGGGATCGCTGAGGTCGAGAGCGCGCTGGTGGGTGTCGAGGTTGCGAGCGAGGGCCGCGATGACGTCGCCAAGCGCGGCCGGTAACGCGGCGTTGGCGGCCACACCCTGGCCGCAGGTTGGTTGCTGGCTCATGAGGTCTACCGGCCGAGTGTAGAGCGCAGCGCGCCGACCAACAGACCGCGTGGATCGTCGACGAGCCCCTCGGCGCGCCAGCACACAAAGCCATCCGGCCACACCAGCACGGCGCCCGAAGCCGACAGGCCATAGGTCGTCAGGAAGCCCGCGTCTCGATCGATGAGGTCGGCGCCGACGCGGTAGCAGCCGAGCCACGGCCGCGCCAGCGCGGAGCACCAGCCTGCGCCATCAGGTCCAGCGAGCAAGACGAACGCCGTACCGAAGAGGTCGAGGGTCGAAATGCGCTGGCCATCGCGTTCGAGCCACACGTGCGGCGCACGCGAGCCGACGCGAGCGCGAGACTGGTGCGGATCGTCGTGGACCTGCTCCGAGCCGTACAGGTAGCCCAGCTCGATGTTGCCGCGACCGTCCATGGGAATGCCAAGCAGCTCGCGCACCTTGCTGTGCGCGCCGTCGGCGCCGATGAAGTAGCTGGCGCGGATTGTCTGCTGCTGACCGGTGTCGACGTCGCGGCAGATGAGCGACACGCCGTCCGCGTCCTGGTCCAGCGCGACGACCTCCTGGCCCTCGAGTACCTGTGCCCCCGCCTGGTGCGCGCGGCGCCGCAGGATCGGCTCGAGGCCGGGCTGGGTGATGAACAGCCGACGGCATGGGCTGAGCGCTTCGACGCCACTGTTGAGGCTGCCGATGATGTCGGCCAGCTTGCGCCCGGCGAGGCTGTCCATCGCGATGATGCCGCCCTCCGGCAGGAACTCCCACTCGGACTGTTCCTTGACCTCATCCTCGACGCCAGCCAGACGAAACAGCTCCAGCGTGCGCAGGTGAAAGTGGGCCGCGCGCGGGACCGGTGAGCCGCCGCGTAGCCGCTCGATCGCCAATGAGGGGACGCCATGCTGGGCCAGGAACATCGCCGCCGACAGCCCCACGAGCCCGCCGCCGGCGATGGCCACGGGGACGTCGTGCTCAGCCAACGATCACCCCCTCGTCGGCGCGCAGCTCGATCGTCTCCGCCGTCGACCCGCGCTCGCGGTCGAGATGGGTGGACAGCAGAAGCTCGCCCCCTGGCAGGCGCGTCATGCGCGGTTGGTCCGACAAATTGAGTGCAACGTGGACGCGCTGGCCGCCCGACTCACGGGTGAAGGCGAACACGTGCTCGTCGGCGTGCAGCGTGCGATAGCTCCCGACGCTCAGCGCGGGCATGGCCCGCCGCAGGGCGATCAACCGGCGGTACAGCGTCAGCATCGACCGCGGGTCCTCACGTTGCGTGGCGACATTGCGCAGCGCGTGGTCGGCCGCGAGCGGTAGCCAGGGCTGCGCCTCGGTGGAGCAGAACCCTCCGTTGTTGGTCGCGTCCCACTGCATCGGAGTGCGCTCGGGGTCGCGGCCGAGGCCGAGGCCCGGTACGTTGCGCTCGACCGGGTCCTGAATCAGCGCGTCGGGAATCGGGACGTTCTCCAGACCGAGCTCATCGCCCTGATAGAGCGTCGGCGTGCCCCGCAGCGTGAGCAGCAGCATCGCGGCTACTCGGGCCTGCGCCACGCCGACGCGGCTGGCAATGCGTGGGCGGTCGTGGTTGCCGAGGACCCAGTTGGGCCAGCCGCCCGCGGGCAGCGCCACCTCGTACTGCTCGACCAGCCTGGCGATCTGTAACGCCTGCCACTGTGCCAGGATCAGGTGAAAGTTGAATGGCAGGTGCAGTCCGCGGCCGTCGACGCCGTAGTAGGCCACCAGCCGCTCGATGGGCAGCCAGAGCTCGCCGATGAGGACCCGTTCGGGGTAGCCGTCGCTGACTTCGCGGAATTGGGCGACGTGCTCCAGGACCTCGGGCTGATCGGTTGTATACAGGGGTGTCAGTGAGGCGTACGGATCCTGACCAGGCTGCCAGGCTGGGTTGGGCGGGTTATCGCGCAGGTCCCTGTCCTTGACCAGCTGACGCAGCGCGTCGATCCGCACGCCATCGACGCCACGATCGAACCAGAAGCGCAGCACGTCCAACATGGCCTGCTGGACCGCCGGGTTGCGCCAGTTGAGGTCCGGCTGCTCCCTCAGGTAGGCGTGGTAATAGGCCTGGTTCGTGGCGGTGTCCCATTGCCAGGCGCTGCCGCCGAAGACGCTGATCCAGTTGTTCGGTGGGTTGGCGTCGGACCACAGGTACCAGTCGCGGTGCTCGCTCTGTCTTGTTGAGCGGGCGTCGATGAACCACGGGTGCTGGTCCGAGGTGTGGTTCGGGACGTAGTCGACGATGACCTTGATATCTCGGGCGTGCGCTGCGCTTGTGAGCCGGTCGAAGTCCTCGAGAGTGCCGAAGAGTGGGTCGATGTCGCAGTAGTCGGCAACGTCGTAGCCGAAGTCGGCCATCGGCGACGGGAAGATCGGCGAGATCCAGATAGCGTCGACGCCCAGCCAGTGCAGGTAGCCCAGCCGCTGGGTAATGCCTGGCAGATCGCCCACCCCGTCATCGTTGGTGTCCTGAAACGAGCGCGGATAGATCTGGTACACGAGGCCGCGCTGCCACCACCCGGGTTGGTCCACCGCCACAGCGTACGGACTCCGCCCTGCGAGCAGCGAACCCCGTGAGGAAGGAGACCGGTCGTGGCTCCGCAGGGAAGGAGACCGGTCTTGCCCCGCAAGGAAAGGTGACCGGTCTTGTCCCCCCGCGGAGCATTGGCTTGACCGCGTGCACGGGGCCTTGTTCTACTAGGGCTCCGAACGGGGAGGGCGATGCAACCTGTTCTCGAAGTCAACGAGCTACAGGTCCACTATCCGACCCCACGCGGGCCACTCAAGGCCGTAGACGGCGTGAGCTTTGAGCTGGCCCATGGCGAGCGACTGGGTCTGATCGGCGAATCTGGTTCTGGCAAATCAACCATCGCGCTGGCGCTCATGCGACTCATCAGGCCGCCTGGACGCATCGTCGGCGGCTCCGCCATTCTCGACGGCCGCGACCTGCTCAAGATTCCCGAGGAGGAGATGCGGCAGGTGCGCCTGGCACAGGTGGCGTTGGTCACGCAGGGTGCCATGAACTCGCTGAACCCCGTCATTCGCGTGCGACCGCAGATGATCGACGCGATGCAAGCCCACGGCATCCAGCTCAACAAAGCTGGCTGGGACAGCCGCGTCGACGAGCTGCTCACGTCGGTCGATCTCAAACCGGCGGTAGCCGACCTCTACCCGCATCAGCTCAGCGGCGGCATGAAACAGCGAGTGTGCATCGCCATCGCCGTGAGTATGCGCCCCAAGCTGATCGTTGCTGACGAGCCCACCAGCGCCCTTGACGTCGTCGTCCAGCGCAGAGTCATGCAGACCTTGAAGAAAGTCCAGGACAGGATCGGCGCTTCGGTCATCCTGATCGGCCATGACATGGGCCTGATGGCGCAGTTCGCGCAGCGCGTTGCGGTCATGCGCAACGGACAGCTGGTCGAGGTTGGCGACGTGCGCGACGTCTTCGCTCGGCCGAAGCACCCGTATACCCGCCTGTTGATGGACAGTCTGCCGTCCCTGCACAAGCGCGACGCCTTCGCGGCCGTGGCCGCCGCTCCGTGAATCAGCTACCGCTGCTGGAGCTCAGGCACGTCAGCCGCACGTTCGGCGGTGGCGGTATGTTCAGCCAGCCGTCGGTGGTCGCCCTCGACAACTTCTCGCTCACCATCGACGACCAGCAGCCGTCAATCGTGGCCATCGTGGGTGAAAGCGGCAGTGGCAAGACCACGATGGCCCGCCTGCTGTTGGGCTTTGAACTGCCCACCAGTGGGCAGATTCTCTACAAGGGCACGGACCTGCAGCGGCTCGATCGGCAGACCTGGGCGGAGTATCGCCGCAACGTCCAGGCGATCTTCCAGGACCCGTTCGGCGTCTACAACTCCTTCTACAAAGTCGACCACGTCCTGACGACGCCGCTGCGCAAGTTCAAGCTGGCCAGGTCACGCGACGAAGAGCGGCAGCAGATCGAGCAAGCGCTGCGCGCGGTTGGATTACGTCCTGAAGAGACCCTTGGCCGCTACCCGCACCAACTGAGTGGTGGTCAGCGACAGCGCACGATGGTTGCTCGGACACTGCTGCTGCGGCCGCGGGTTATCGTCGCCGACGAGCCGGTGTCGATGATCGATGCCTCACTGCGGCAGACGGTGCTCGGCAACCTGCTGCAGCTGAAGCGGGAGTTCGGCATCTCGTTGATCTACATCACGCACGACCTGACCACGGCCTATCAGATCAGCGATCGGATCATGGTGCTGTACCGTGGGCAGCTTGTAGAGGAGGGCGAGCCCGAACAGATCGTCAGGGAACCTCGACACGCGTATACGCGACTCCTGATCAGCTCGATCCCGGAACCGGATCCCGATCGACCATGGGCGGACGAGGAACAAGTGGAGTTAGAGGCGGTATAGGGAGGGAACAGAATGACGCGCTATCGGTGGCAAGCTTTTCTGGCGGTCGCGGCGTTACTGCTGACGACGATGCCCGCGGCGGCGCAGACCACGCCGGACCGGGCGACGACGCTGAAGATCGCCATACCCGGAAGGTTCGACGACCCGCAAAACATGAACATCTACGCGCCGGGCGTCAGCCGCTCGAACCTGGGACTCCACCAGGTTATCTACGAGTACTTCTTCTACTACAACCTGCAAACAGGTGAGTTCATCCCCTGGCTGGCTGAGAGCTACCAGTACAACGACGACTTCACCGCGATCAGCGTCAAATTACGTGGTGGCGTCACGTGGAACGATGGCCTGCCATTCACCGCGGATGACGTCGTCTTCACCTACCAGACGCTCAAGGCCAACCCGGCTATGGTGTGGGCCGACGAGGCCAACAAAGCGGTCGCTTCGGTCGACAAGCTAGACGATCTAAACGTCCGCATCAATCTGACCTCGGCCAACCCGCACTATCACCTGATTCGCGAGGCGTTCCCGGCGGTTGGTATCTGGGGCGGCCTGACGATCCTGCCCAAGCACATCTGGGAAGGCAAAGATCCGCTGACGTTCAAGAGCTTCCCGCCCGTTGGCACTGGCCCGTACAAGGTCAAGGACGCCAGCACCACTGGCATTACCTACGAACGCCGCGCCGATTGGTGGGGCACGAAGGTGTTCGGGACGCAGCCCGCGCCGCAAACGGTGCAGTTCGTGTACTCGGGAACCCCGGACAACGTGGCCCTGGCGCTGGCTTCGAACGATCTGGATACGCCCAACATCGGCATTCTGCCGTTGGGCACCTTCCTGAACGTCGCCTCGCGCAACCCCAACGTCAAGGCGTGGACCAACGATGCGCCGTACGCCTGGCTCGATCCCTGTCCGCGAGCGATGATGGTGCAGGGAGCGCATCCGCCACTCGACAACCCGCAGGTTCGCTGGGCGCTGTCCTATGCGCTCGACCGCAACGCCATCGCGGCGCTGGCGTATGAAGGGTCGACGGTGCCCACATGGGGCATCTGGCCGTACTACGACGCCAACCAGGTCTACTTCGACGCCATCAGCGACCTGCGTCAGCAATACCCGTCGGATGCGTTCGATCCAGGACAGGCGGCGAGCCTGCTCAATCAGGCGGGTGTCAATCCGTCCACGATGACGCTCAAGTACGTGGTCAACGGCGACTCCACCGAAGAGGTGAGCGTGGCGGCGGTGCTGTCCGACCAGCTACGGTCGGTTGGCTTCAACGTCGACGTGCAGAATCTGACGGGCGGCGTGCTCGACGATGCCGTGCGGCGGGGCGACTACGACATCAAGGTCCATTCGTTCTGCCCGGGCTACATCGCCGAGAACCTGGAGCTGTTCCACTCCAAGAACTACGTGCCGATCGGACAGCCGGCGCCGTTCTTCGAGCGCAACTCCTTCCGCTACAGCAACCCGGCGCTGGACGCCGTCGTGGATCAGATGCTTCAGACGTCGCCGACCGATGTCGACACAATGAAGGGGCTGTACCACGATGCCATGGCGATCTGGCTCAAGGACCTGCCGGTCGTGCCGGTGACCCAGGCGCCTGCGCTGGTGCCGTTCAACTCGACCTATTGGCAGGGTTGGCCGAGGGCCGACAATGCCTGGAACATGCCTGTCAGCTGGTGGGCAACATTCAACCTCGTGTTGACCGGCTATCCCAAGGCGGACGGCGGCTGGGTGCCCGGCATCAAGGCCGCGGGGCCGTAGTTTGCTGCCTGACTCCCTCTCCCTCTGGGAGAGGGCCGGGGTGAGGGCTGGTTCCAGTCCTGGAGCTCGCCCTCACCCGCCGCTCCGCGGCACCCTCTCCCAGAGGGCGAGGGTCTAATGGCCACCTTCTGGCGCTACGTTCTGGAGCGCCTGATCATCTGCGTGGCCACCGTGGCCATCTCGGTCACGGTGGTCTTCTTCGCGCCACGCATGGTGCCGGGCGATCCGCTCGGCGCAATCACCATCAAGCTGGCACAGATGGGCGGCAACCGCGGTGCGGATGCCCTCATCGCTGCCTACAAGATCAGATTCGGCCTCGACAAGAGCATGGGCGAACAATACGTCGCCTATCTGCGCCAGCTCGCCCAGGGTGACCTCGGCTACTCGATCTCGAGCTTCCCGAGCACCGTCGGCGATCTGCTCGCTCAGGCGATCCCGTGGACCATCGGCTTGATGCTGGTCACCACGCTCATCAGCTGGACGCTGGGCTCGATCCTCGGCGGAGCTTCCTGCTGGCCTACGTCTTTCCGTTGCTCCCGCGTACCGGCGCCTTCACGCTCGGTACGCAGCCCACCCTGACGCTGGGGTTCGCCCTCGATGTCGCCCAGCACGCGGCGCTACCGGCGCTCAGCATCGTCCTCGTATCGCTCGGCTGGTGGTTCCTGAGCATGCGCAGCCTGGTGGTGTCGATCAAAGGCGAGGACTTCATGACCTGGGCGGAGGCCAAAGGTCTGCCTCGACCGCGCATCTTCTGGGGCTACGCGTTCCGCAATGCGCTCCTGCCCCAGGCCACGGGTCTGGCGCTGTCGCTGGGTCACATCATCGGTGGCCAACTGGTGACCGAAACGATCTTTGGCTATCCGGGCCTCGGCTATCTGATCTTCAACAGCATCAAGTCGCTCGACTTCCCGGTCATCCAGGGCAGCATTCTGCTCATCATCCTGTCGGTGGCGATCATCAATTTCGTCATGGACCTCGTCTACCCATTGATTGATCCGCGCATCCGCTACGGCGCGGCGGGCAGGGCCTGAACGTGGCCGGCGCGATCCCATTCGACGAGCTGGCGCCGCGGCCGATCGTCGAGGCGCACACAGTCGGACACATCCTCTCGACCAACCGCAAGTTCGTCGTCGGCTCGGTCATCTTCGTCGGTCTGCTGCTGTCCGCACTGGCAATCGGTCGGGCGCTCGGGCCCGAGGCGCTGCGCACTGGCATCGTCCCCGCCAAACAGGGCGTCGGCACTGCTGGGCTCCTGCTGCTCGGCTCGACCACTCTTGGCCAGAGCATCCTGGCGCAACTGACGCAGGCGATTCCCAACTCCATGATGGTTGGCCTGGTCGCGGCGACCATCGGCACCCTCGTGGGAGGCTTGCTCGGGCTCCTGAGCGGCTACTTCGGCGGCAAGGTCGACGCGGTGTTGCGCGTGCTCATCGACGTCTTTCTCGCGGTGCCTTCGTTGTTGTTCTTGATCCTGATCGCGGCGGTGCTTCGCGGACTGGGCGTGCCCGCCATCGCCGCGATCATCGGCGCATTCGCCTGGGCGTGGCCCGCCCGCGCGGTCCGTGCGCAAGTACTCAGCCTGAAGGAACGGCCGTTCGTGCAGGTCGGAATGCTGTCCGGGCTATCGGGGATCGAGATCGTCTGGGGCGAGCTGATGCCGCTGCTGCTGCCGTGGCTGGGCGCGAACTTCATCAACGCCTTTATCTCCGCCGTCCTGACCGAGTCTGGTTTGTCGATCCTTGGCCTCGGCTCGCAGCGCGACATGACGCTCGGGCAAATGATCTTCTGGGCGCTCAACTACGGGGCGCTGCTCCAGAACATGTGGTGGTGGTGGTTCATCCCGGTACTCACCCTGATCGTGCTGTTCCTGGCGCTATACCTGGTCCACCTCGGCCTCGACGAGGTCGCCAATCCCAGACTCCGCACTCAGGCGTAGACTCGCAGCCACGCTTTTCGGGGCCACCATCCGCCAGGCATCGAGCACCAGGTCGCGCATCTCATCTTCGTCGATCGCACTGAGCCGAACCTGAAGCCACTGGTAGCGCACGTCGACCGGGTCAGGCGGCAGGAACTTGTGGGGCTCAGACTCGAGCACCACGTTGCGCCACTCCTTCGGAAACCCGAAGCCCATGATCGTCTGGTCCTTCGAGAACGCCAGGTACACGATGCGTCCCACGCGGAACTTCAGCCGCCCGCGCACGACCACCTCATAGCTGCGCGGCAGACGCAGCGCAAGCGCGCGCACGTCATTGACAGTCACCATGTGCTGCTAGTGTTCCCGCGGTGAAGGCGCCGCCAACCGACCTCGATCAGCTGCTCGTCGAGCACGCCTTGAAGCGGCACTGGCGAATGCATGTCCATGCGCTGACGTATCTACCTGTGGGGTTCGGCGATCATCATTGGCGCGCCGACACCGGCTGGAGCACACATTCGCGGCCGTGCGGCGGCTCAACCACGCTGCGGAGCTGGACTTCATCATCGCCGCTCTGCCCGGCGCCAGCGGCGCAGCGGTAGCGCCACTCGGCCGCGATTACGCGCTGACCGTGTACGACTGGCTGGACGTGCGCACCGTGCCCGATCCCGATGCAGACGTAGCGGCGAGCCTTGTGGCCAGGTTGCACGAAGCGTCACGACGTCACCCCGTCGACGCTGTGCACGACGACTTCAGCATCCGCCACCGCTGGGCGTGCGAAGCCGCGCTGCGCGAGCT
>WNGB01009012.1_pt1 | contig 15553 bp, 17 predicted proteins | sample 5400681 | NCBI WGS metagenome assembly WNGB01 (sample SAMN13153367, study PRJNA577476) | soil metagenome | isolation source: 115 cm soil or saprolite under grassland replicate 2 | place: USA:California | collected 2016-06-15
GTCCAGCCAGGCGGGCGTCCCCGGGACGAGCTCGAGCCAGGCCGGGTCGTGCTGGGCGGCCAGCTCGGTGGTCGCGCCGCTGTCGGGGTCGGCGCGGAGCACCCGGATCGTGGTCTGGTCGCGCGCCTGCACCAGCAGGGCCAGCGGGCCGCCTGGCTCCCACACCACCGCGGCCAGGTAGGGGAACGCCTCCCGGTCCCAGCCGACCTCCACCCGGCGGCCGTCGAGGCCGACCACGGCCAGGCGCACCTCGGCGTTGGCCTGCCCGGCGGCCGGGTAGGGGAGCCGCACCGGCTCGATCGCCGGGTTGGCCGGGTCGGCCAGGTGGAAGCGCGGCACCGCGCGGGTGTCGACCCTTGCCACCGCCAGCCGTTCGCCGTCCGGCGCCCACCAGTAGCCCCTGGTCCTGCCCATCTCCTCGGCGGCGATGAACTCGGCAAGCCCCCAGCTCACCTCCGGATCGTCCTCGCCGACCAGTTGCCCACCGACGGCGCCGTCCAGGGCGGCGACGTGCAGGGCGCGGCCGGCGACCCAGGCGACCCGCCGCCCGGTCGGGTCCACCCGCGGGTCGAGCACCGGACCGGCCGCCTCCAGCTCCCTGGCCCCGCCGACCGGGGGGCTACCCTTGCCGGACCCCCCGCCGCCTGCCGCCAGGTCGGCGACGAACAGCCTGCCGGCCAGGGCGAAGGCGGCCACGGTGAGGTCGCGGTCGGGGCCGAAGGCGACGATCCCGCCGGCCCGCTCGCGGGCCCGCTCCCGCCTGGCACGCTCGGCCGCCGGCAGCTCCTCGGCCACGTCCCCGAGCAGCGCCGCCGGGTCGGCGACCAGCCGCTCCGCGGCGCCGCCCAGGTCCAGCACCCACAGCCGGTTGACCGGGTCGTCGCCGGCCGCCGAGCGCAGGAACGCGACCCTGGCGCCGTCGCCGCCGACCGCGAAGCCGCGCGGCCGGCCCAGCGTGAACCCGCGGGTGCGGGCGTGCCGGCGGGCGAACGAGGCCGGCTCAGCCAAGGCCGACGGCGATCGCCACGGCGCCGGCCGCCAGCGCCACCGCGAACACGATGAACGGCGCCGCCCGCTGCCAGGTCGTCTTGGAGTCGGCGATCACCAGCATCCCGACCGCGAAGGCGCCATAGCCGAGCGCCTGCAGCCTCACGTCGCGCCGCAGCAGGCTCAGCAGGCCGACGGCCAGCACCGCGAAGTAGACGTAGAGCGCGATCCGCGGATGCAGCAGCATCGGCCGGGTGTAGACACGGCCTTTCCGGTCGACGTCGCCGACCTGCGCCTTGTGCAGGGTCGCCTGCTGGCGGCCGGCCGGCCGCCGGCTGGCCTGCCGCTCCGGCGCCGGACGCTGCTCCTTCGGGGCCGGCTCGACCCCCGCCTCCCGGCGGGCCCGTTCGACCGCGTGCCGCTTGCGGGCCCGTTCCCGGTCCTTGCGTGCCAACCGTTCACCTCCCGTAGCGGCGCTGCCGCTGCGCATACGACCGCAGCGCGCGCAGGAAGTCCACCTTACGGAAGTCGGGCCAGTAGGTGTCGGCGAAGTAGTACTCGGCGTGCGCCGACTGCCACAGCAGGAACCCGGACAGCCGCACCTCCCCGGAGGTGCGGATGACCAGGTCGGGGTCGGGCACCCCGGCGGTGTACAGATGCCTGGCGATCTCGTCGGGCGCCACCATGCCGGCGGCCTCGCCCAGCTCCAGGCCCTTGTCGGCGTACTCGGCCAGCAGGCGGCGCACCGCGTCGGCGATCTCCTCGCGGCCGCCGTAGCCGACCGCCACGTGCAGCGTGCCGCCGGTGTGGGCGCGGGAGGCCGCCTCGGCGGCCAGCAGCGTCGAGCGGGTCCGCTCCGGCAGGGCCTCCAGCTGGCCGACCGGCACGATCCGGTAGCCGTCGGGGGCGGCGTCCCTGGCGAGCTGGACGACCTTGGCCTCGATGATCTCCAGCAGCTCGGCGAGCTCGGCCGGATCGCGTTCCAGCAGGTTCTCGGTGGACAGCAACCACAGGGTCACCACCGGGATGCCCAGCTCCCTCGACCAGGCCAGCAGGTGGTCGATCTGCGCGGCGCCCCTGCGGTGCCCCTCGGCCGACCCCATCCCGAGCTCTCTGGCCCAGCGCCGGTTGCCGTCCAGGATCACGCCCACGTGTCGTGGCAGGCCGCCGCCGCGGCGCAGGTCGGCAGCCAGGCGGCGCTCGTAGAGGCGGTACAGCAGGTCGGTCGGTTCCACGGTCGGCTCCCAGGTCACACTGCGCTCACCGGCGGTCGGGGTCTCTGGTCGGATGCTACCCGCACCCGCCTTCGGGTACGGTCCCGGTGACCGACCGGAGACCGAGATGGAATCCAACCGCAGCAGGGGCCGGTGGCAGGGCCTATCCTGGGGAGCGGCCGACGATGGAGAAGCCGGGAGGGCGGCGTGGCCGAGACGACCGACGCGGAAGGCACCTGGACCTGCGAGCGCTGCGGCGCCGTGCGGCCGGCGGCGTGGACCTGCAACTGCGGGGGCGAGGGGCGGCAGGAGCAGGCGGTACCGGAGGGCTGGGACCCGGAGCTGACCCGCTCCAGCCGGCCCCGGCTGAAGATCGTCCTGGGGCCCGGCCAGCCCGACTAGCCGCCCACGGCCCCTGGCACCCGGCCACCCACCTGGCCCTGCTGCACGCGGCCCCCGGCTTCACCGTGATCGCCGTCGGCCTGGCCTTCGGCCTGGTCGCCGGGCGCGAAGAGCTGCGGCCCGGCCGTCTGGCGCTGCTGGCCGGGCTGCTGGCCTGCAACCAGTACGCCGCCGGCGCCCTCAACGACGCCGTGGACGCGCCGGCCGACGCGGCCGCCGGCCGCGGCAAGCCGATCCAGGCCGGCTGGATCTCCCGGCGGGCCACGGCGGTCCTGGCGGTCGCCGCCGGCCTGGCGTCGCTCGGCTTCGGCCTGGCGCTCGGCCCGGCCACCTTCGCGCTTGCGGTGGTCGGGCTGGCCTGCGCCTGGACCTACGACCTGTGGCTGAAGGGCACCGTTGCCAGCGTGCTGCCGTTCGCGGTCGCCCTGCCGATCGTGCCGTTGTTCGGGTACGGCGCGGCCGGCCGCTTCCCGGCGGTGCTCTGGTGGGCCTGGCCGATCGGGGCGCTGCTGGCGGTCGCCACCCACCTGGCCGACGCGCTGCCCGACGTGGAACGGGACCGGGCCACCGGGGTGCGGGGCCTGGCGACCCGGCTGGGCGTTGGCCGGGCCGCCGCCGTGGCCGCCGCCAGCTACGCCGCCGCCCTGCTGCTTGCCCTGGTCTCGGGGCTGGACGCCGGCGACCGGCCGGTGATCCTGGCCGGGGTGGCGCTGGCCGCCGCCCTCGGGCTGGCGGCGCTACCCGCCGGCGGCAGCGGCCCCGAGGGCCGCCGGTTCGCCTACCGGCTGCTGCTGGCCGGCATGGTCGTGCTGGCGGTCGGCTGGGCCGCTGCGGTCCGCCCCTGAGGGTCCGGGGGGGCGCAAGCGTCGCCCCCCGGTCAACAGGGGGTCCGGGGGGCGCAAGCGTCGCCCCCCGGTCAACAAAGGGGGCCCTGTGGACTCCTGGTTACCTCCCCGGCCCCGCGGCGTATTACGCTTCTGCCGTCGTTCCCGGCGAGCATGAGCCTCACCTCACCGCTGCCGCGCACCACGGAGGTCGTGCATGGTGCTCCCTGCGCTTGATGGCAAGACCCGCTGCCGTTGGGCCGCAACCGATCCGGTCCTCGCCTCCTACCATGACAACGAGTGGGGGGAGCCGCCGGTGGGGGACGCCGGCTGGTTCGAACGGCTCAGCCTCGAGGTGTTCCAGGCGGGGCTGTCCTGGCGGACCGTGCTGGCCAAACGCGACGGCTTCCGGCGGGCGTTCCACGACTTCGAGCCGAAGATCGTGGCCGCCTTCACCGCCAAGGACGTGACCGGGGTGCTGCGCGACCCGGGGATCGTCCGCAACCGCGCCAAGGTGCTGGCCACCATCGAGAACGCCAGGGTCGTGCTGACGCTCGCCGACGAGCACGGCTCGTTCGGCGAATGGGTGGCCGCCCAACCCGACGACCTCGAGCAGCAGCAGCGCGTCTACCGGCAGACCTTCCAGTTCGCCGGCCCGCAGGTGGTGGAGGCGTTCCTGCAGAGCGTCGGCCGGGTCCCGGCACCGCACGAGCCGGGCTGCTGGCGGCTCGACTGAGCGTGAGCGCGCAGCGCTGCTAGTCGGGCACGAACAGGAAGTAGTCGCCTTCGGCGTCGTCCCATTCCATGACGACCACCCCGCTGGCCGCCGCCGCCTTGACGAACTGCAGGAACCCCGAGTAGCCGAAGTCCTTCTCCGACCAGCCGGGGACGCGTTTGCGGATCTGGTCCTTCAGCCCCGAAAGGGGCACCTCGTCGTCGTCGCCCTGCAGCTCCCGGACCGTCTGGCGGAGCACCTCGAACGCCCTTGCCGCCTGGCCGGCCTCGGGGAAGTCGACCGCGGGGTCGCCGCGCGCCTGCCCCTCCGACAGCGAGAGCATGCCGTTGCGCTCGGCCTGGCGGAGCAGCTCGCCGAAGGCGCGGAAGCCGTAGTCGGCCTCGGCGAAGGTCGGGTCCTTGCGCAGCAGGGCCCGCTTGAGGGAGGAGGCGAGCACCGGCTCCACGCCGCTCTGCTTCAGCCCGGCGAGGGTCTGGGTCAGCACCCGCTGCAGCTCGTGCAGGTCCGGGGCGCCGGCTGGCCGGTCGCCGTCGTCGCCGTCGCGTTTGTCGCCGTCGTCCTTGCCCGCCCGTTCGGCCCGGCGGGGCGGCCCGTTGCCGCTCTCCGGCCGCTTGGACGCTCTGACCACCTGGTCGCCGACCCCCGGCAGGCGGTCGTAGAACAGGAACTCGTCGCAGGCGGGGGGCAGCAGGCCCGAGGTGGAGCCCTTCACGCCGATGCCGATGACCCGCCGGTTGAGGGCGCGCAGCGCGGCCACCAGCGGGGTGAAGTCGGAGTCGCCGGAGGCGATCACGAAGGTGGAGACGAACGCCCGCTCGTAGGCCAGCTCCATCGCGTCGACGGCCAGCTTGATGTCGGCGGCGTTCTTGCGCACCGTGCCGGTCCGCTGGGGGATGTCGATCAGCTCGCAGTTGTGCTCGACCAGGGTGCGACGGTCGCCGGCGAACAGCGTCCAGTCGGCGTAGGCGCGCCTGGCCACCACCCGGCCACGCTCGGCGAGCGCGTCCATGATCGGCCCGACGTCGAAGCCGCGGCCGATCTCGCGGGCGCCGATCGCGAGGTTCTCGTGGTCGATGAACAGCGCGATCCGTTCTTCTTCGTCTGCCATGACGCAACACTACTACCCTGGGCACGTGCCCACAGCGGCGGCGCGACGGAGGAGGCAGCGCGATGCGACTGGACGGCAAGCGGGTGATCGCCCTGGTGGAGGACGACTTCGAGGATCTCGAGCTGTGGTACCCGGTGATCCGGCTGCGCGAGGAGGGCGCCGAGGTGGTGATCGCCGGGCTGGGTGCGCCGGGCTACACCGGCAAGTACGGGCTGCCGGCCACCCCGGACGCCCACGTCGACGAGCTGGACATGGCCGACTTCGACGCCATCCTGGTGGTCGGCGGCTGGGCCCCCGACAAGCTGCGCCGCTCCGAGAAGGTGCTGCAGCTGGTGCGGGACGCCGACCGCGACGGCAAGCTCCTCGGGGTGATCTGCCACGGCGGCTGGGTGCCGGCCTCGGCCGGGATCCTCAAGGGCCGCACGATGACCTGCACCCCGGGGATCAAGGACGACGTGATGAACGCCGGGGCCAACTACGTGGACGAGCCGGTGGTGGCCGACGGCAACCTGGTCACCGCCCGCCGGCCCCCGGACCTGCCACCCTACGGCGCCGCGCTGGTCAGGGCGCTGGCCGAAGGCTAGGCCGGGCCGGGCAGCCGGGGTGGCGCTGCGGGTCTGCGTGGTCGGGGCGGGGTTCGCCGGGCTGGCCGCGGCGGCCGCCCTGGCAGACGGCGGCGTCGAGCCGGTGGTGCTGGAGGCGCGCGACCGGGTCGGCGGGCGGGTCTGTTCGCGGCGGCTGCCCGGCGGCGCGGTGGTGGAGCTCGGCGCCGAGTTCGTCGAGGAGGACCAGCAGACGCTGACCGCCACCGCACGCCGCCTCGGTCTGGCCCTGGCGCCGACCGGGATGGCCTACGGCGACCGGGAGCCGCGCGGCGGCCTCGGCGTGGACCGGGCGACCCTCCGTGCCGAGCTGGCCAGGCTCCAGCGGCTGCTGGCCGAACGCCCCGCCGGCGCCGACCGGCGGTCGGTGGCGGCGGTGCTCGCCGGGCTGCCGCTGCACCCGGGCGCCCGCGAGGCGATCGCGGCCCGGCTGCAGGTGTCGGCCGCCCAGCCGGTCGACCAGCTGGCCGCCGGCGCCCTCGACCACGCCGGCTCCAGCTTCTCCACCCGCGAGAGCCTCCGCGTCGCCGGCGGCAACCAGCGGCTGGCGCTGCGCCTGGCCGAGCGGCTCGGCGGCGCCGTCCACCTCGGCGTGCCCGTCCGGGCGGTCGCGTGGTCGCCGGCGGGCGTGCGGGTCGCCACCGCCGACGGTGCGCTGGAGGCGGATGCCGCCGTGCTGGCGATGCCCGCCTCGGTCACCGGCAGGGTCGGCTTCGACCCGCCCCTGCCGCCGTGGAAGACCGCCGCGCTCGGCCGGGTCGTCTACGGCCATGCCGCCAAGCTGTTCGTGCCGCTGCGCCGGCCGGCCCCGCCGAGCGCCGTGCTCAGCGTGCCCGACCACTTCTGGACCTGGACGGCCCGCGGCGCCGACCGGACGGTGCAGCCGGTGGTGAGCGCGTTCGCCGGCTCGGCCCCGGCACTGGCCCGGCTGGGGGTCGCCGGCGGCCCGGCGGGATGGCTCGCCCGGGTGCGGACGCTGCGGCCCGACCTCGACCTCGACGAGTCCGCCACGCTGCTGTCGACCTGGGACGACGACCCGTGGGTCGGCGCCGCCTACTCGACCCGCGCCCCGGACGCCCGAGCGGGCGACGGCGAGCTGCTCGCCCGACCGGTCGGCCCCCTGCACTTCGCCGGTGAGCACAGCGCCGGCCCCTGGGCGGGCCTGATGGAGGGCGCCCTGCGCAGCGGCGAGCGGGCCGCCGCCGAGCTGCTCGCCGCGGGCCGCTGAGCGCCGCCTACGGGTTCAGCAGCAGCCGCTTGAAGCCGAACGCCCGCCACGGCCGGCGGCCCCACGCGGTCATCTGACCGCGAAGCACCGGCCGCCACTGCGAGCGTCGGCCGTAGGCCACCTCCAGGAAGGCCACCGGGTCGGCCGAGATGTGGCAGTCCACCGGCCCGGCCGCGCCCGGCTCGACGGTGGCCGCCCCGTCGGCGACCCGCAGCACGAACCGGGGGCCGCCGCGGACGCGAACCTGGTAGCCGGCGGTGACACCGCGGGCGGCGACGGGGTCGAGGTAGCGGGGCAGCAGCGCGGTGGCGGCGGCGATCACCAGCCGGGCCTGGGCGGGGTCGATCGGCCACGGCCGCCCGGCCGAGCGGGCCAGGTCGAGCCCGTGGATCAGGTACTCGCCGAGCAGGACCCCGTGCAGGGCGGCCAGCTCCAGGGTGGTCCCGCCGTAGAAGGGCACACGGCGGTCGGCCGGCAGGTCGGCCGTCTGCTCCAGGTACCGCCTCGTGTCGGCCACCAGCAGGTCGGCAAGGGCGGGGAGCTCCCGCTCGCCGACCTGGGCGATCCGGTCGAGGTTGCGCTCGCCGAGGTCGATGGTCGCGTCCGGGACGACCTGGCCGGTCACGTAGCCGAGGAAGGCGCGGGCGGCCGCGACCAGGTGGGTGGCCGTCTGGGCGACCGTCCAGTCGAGGTTTGGGACCGGCGCGGCCGGGTCTGGCAGCGACCGGACCAGCCCGGCCGCCTGCCCGGCGGCGGCCGCGACCCCCGCTCGCACCGCGACCGGGTCGACCGGCACCGCGCCCATCAGGAGGTCGCCCCGGCGTCGCCGCTGCGGGCGACCAGGTGGGCGGCTGCCTGGGCGACCGGGCGGACCACCAGCAGGTCGACGTCGACGTGCGGTGGGCGGGTCACCGCCCAGACGATGCAGTCGGCGATGTCGTCGGCGGTCAGCGGCTGCACGCCGGCGTAGACCTCGGCGGCCCGCTCGGCATCGCCGTGGAAGCGGACGGTCGAGAACTCGGTCTCGACCATGCCGGGGGCGATCTCGGTGACGCGGATCGGCTCGCCGTTCAGCTCCAGCCGCAGGGTGCCCGTCACCGCCCGCACGGCGTGCTTGGAGGCGGTGTAGCCGCCGCCACCCGGGTAGACCTCCTCGCCGGCGATCGAGCCGAGGTTGACGATGTGGGCGCGGGGGGCGGCCCGCAGCAGCGGCAGGAAGGCGCGGGTGACCCGCAGCAGGCCGAGCACGTTGGTGTCCAGCATCGCCTGCCAGTCGCGCTCGTCGCCGTCGGCGATCGGGTCGAGGCCGGCGGCCAGCCCGGCGTTGTTGACCAGCAGGTCGACGTGGCCGTGGCGCTCGGCGACCGCGGCGGCGAACGCCCTGACCGACGCCGGCTCGGTGACGTCCAGGGTCAGGGTGGTGGCGCCGACGTCCTCGGCGAGCGCCCGCAGGCGTTCCCCGCGGCGGGCGCCTGCCACCACGTGGAACCCGGTCTTGGCCAGCTGGCGGGCGGTCGCCGCCCCGATCCCGCTGGACGCCCCCGTCACCACCGCGATCCGATCGGCGGACATGTCAGGCAACCTCCTTTACCTGGACGACGGGTAGACCCGCTCCGGGGTGAGCACGTACACCAGGCGGCGTTCGGCGACCATGGCCGTGCGGTACTCCTCCAGGTCGTCGGGATCGCGGCCGGTGGCGACCCGGTACAGGCGCAGGTTGTCGTCGACGCGGTCGCCGCGGCGGATCTCCACCGGGCCCGCGACCGTCAGCCACTCACCCCAGAAGCCCCGCGTGAGCACGGTCAGGGTCCCGTACGGCCGCTCCTGCAGGTGGCGGGTGCGGACCCGCAGGTCGGTGCCAGAGCTCCACAGCTTCCCGTCGATCAGCGCGCACAGCACCGGCACAACATGGGGTCGGCCGCGACCGTCGATGGTGGCCATCACCGCGCCGTGGTTTGCCTGCAGGAAGGCGCGTTGCTGCTCGGAGAGGACCTCGGCCATGCTCCTCCCTCCGCCAGGCAGGTCGGGGTCGCCGCGTCGGCGCGCCCGTGTGGGCGGTTACTGTACCGGGCCGGGACGGGCCCGCCAGCGCAGCCCGCCGGCGGCCAGGTCGCGCCAGAACCCCGGGTAGGTCTTGGCCACGCAGCCGGGGTCCTCGATCACCAGTCCGGGCACGCGGGCGGCGACCGCCGCCAGCGCCATCGCCATGCGATGGTCGCCGTGGGTGGCCAGCCGGGCCGGGCGCGGCCCGCCGGGGAGGGCGCCGCGCACCACCAGCCCGTCCGGCAGCTCCTCGACCGCCACCCCGAGCTTGGCAAGCTCCACGGCGAGCGCGGCCAGCCGGTCGGTCTCGTGGCCGCGGGTGACCGCCACGCCGCGGATGCGGGAGACGCCGCCGGCGATGGCGGCCAGCGCGGCCACCGTGGTCACCTGGTCGGGCATGGCCGCAAGGTCCGCGTCGACCGGGGCGAGGGCGGCCGGGCCGCGCACCGTCAGCGCCGGCCCGTCCCTGGCGACGGTCGCGCCCATCTCGGCGAGCAGCCCGGGCAGCCCGGCGTCGGGCTGCAGGGTGCCCTGGTGGGCGTTGGTGACCGTGACGCTGCCGCCGGTGGCCGCCGCCAGCGCGAACAGGTGCGCGGCGGCGCTGGCGTCGTACTCGACCTCCAGTTCCCCGGCCCGGTAGGGGCGCCCGGCCTGGACCCGCCATTCGGCCTCCCCGGTCCGTTCCACGCCGGCGCCGAAGTCGCGCATCAGCGCCGCGGTCAGCTCCACGTACCCGGCCGCCGCGAGCCGCTCGGCCCGCAGGCGCACCGGCCGGCCGGCGTAGGGGGCGACCAGCAGCACGGCACTGGCGAACTGGCTGGAGCGGCCGGTGTCGACGCTGGCGTCGCCGCCGCCGAGACCGCCGCCGGTCGCGGTCACGGGCGGGAAGCCGTCGTCGTCGGCGACCTCGGCGCCGAGCGACCGCAGCGCCGCCACCAGCGGGCCGACCGGGCGGCGCAGCAGCGCTGCTGCGCCGCCGATGGTGGCGCCCGCCGGGGTGAGGGTGGCCACCGCGGCCAGGAACCGCATGGTGGTGCCCGACAGCCGGGCGTCCAGCGGCCGGTCGGGGCTGGCTGGCCGGCCGGCCACGCCGCCGACCAGCCAGGCGTCGCGTCCGGGTCGCACCGTCGCGCCCAGCTGGCGCAGCCCCGCGGCCATCGCGTCGGCGTCGTCGCTGGCGGTGGCGCCGCGCAGCCGGCTGCCGCCGTCGGCCAGGGCGGCGCAGAGCAGCACCCGGTTGGTCACGCTCTTGCTCGCCGGGGCCGCCAGCCGGGCGTCGATCGGCCCGGACGGCAGCAGCTCGATGGCGGCCGGCAGGTCCTCCACGCCCTGGCGGGCGGCCCCCCGCCGCGAGGGCGCCTCAACCACCCCCGGCGGGGGCAAGGGTGTCGACCCGGGCGGGGTGGGTGGCCTCGTAGGCGGCCACGGCGCCGGCCTGGCCGAGCAGGTAGCCGAGCTCGTCGGTGCCCTCCAGCAGCATGCGCCTGGCGAACGGGTCGACCCGGAAGGCGACGGCGCGGCCGTCCGGCAGGGTGAGGGTCTCGGCCTCCAGGTCGACGGCGACCCGCACCTCCGGGTCGGCCTCGACGTCGGCGACCAGCGCCGCGTGGACCTCGCCGGGCAGCTCGACCGGGAGCAGCGCGTTCTTGAGCGCGTTGGCCTGGAAGATGTCGGCGAACGAGGGCGCCAGCACCGCCCGGAAGCCGAAGGCGCGCAGCGCCCAGGCGGCGTGCTCCCTCGAGGAGCCGGAGCCGAAGTTGGCGCCGGCCAGCAGCACCGCCCGGCCGGCCATCTCCGGCCGGTTGAGGACGAACCCGGGCCGGGGCTCCCCGTCGGCGTCGTAGCGCCAGTCGGCGAACAGCCCCTCGCCCAGCCCCGCCTTGTCGGTCACCTTCAGGAACCGGGCCGGGATGATCTGGTCGGTGTCGACGTTGTCGGCCGGCAGCGGCACGATCGCGCTGCTGAACGGAGCGAACGGCGCGGTCATGCTCACACCTCCGCCCCGTCCCGCTCGACCAGCGGGCGCGCGTCGGCGATCCGACCGGCAAGGGCCGAGGCGGCGGCGGTCAGCGGGCTGGCCAGGAAGGTGCGGCCACCCTTGCCCTGGCGGCCCTCGAAGTTGCGGTTGGAGGTGGACACCGCGTACTGCCCCGGGGCGAGCTGGTCGCCGTTCATGGCGATGCACATCGAGCAGCCCGCCTCCCGCCACTCCGCACCGGCGGCCCGGAACACCTCGGCCAGCCCCTCGGCCTCGGCCTGCCGCTTGACGTCCTGCGAGCCGGGCACCACCAGGACCCTGACGCGCGGGTCGACCCGCCGCCCCCGCAGCAGCGTGGCGGCCTGGCGCAGGTCGGAGATGCGCGAGTTGGTGCAGGAGCCGATGAACACCACGTCGACCGGCCGGCCGAGCAGCGGCTCGCCGGGGCGCAGGTCCATGTAGGCGAGCGCCTTGGCCAGCGCCTGCCTGGTCGCCCGGTCGGCGGAGCGGTCCGGGTCGGGCACGCTGGCGGTGATCGGCAGGCCCATGCCCGGGTTGGTGCCGTAGGTGATCATCGGCTCCAGCTCGCCGGCGTCGAGCGTCACCGAACGGTCGTAGGCGGCGCCCTCGTCGCTCGGCAGGTCGCGCCAGTCGGCCAGCGCGGCCTCCCAGGCCGCGCCCGCCGGGGCGTACGGCCGGCCGGCGACGTACTCGAAGGTGGTCTCGTCGGGGGCGACCATCCCGGCTCTTCCGCCGCCCTCGATCGACATGTTGCAGATGGTCATCCGCTGCTCCATCGACAGCGCCCGGATCGCCGGCCCGGCGTACTCGAACACGTGGCCGGTGCCGCCGCCCACCCCGATCCTGGCCAGCAGCGCCAGGATGATGTCCTTGGCGGTCACCCCCGGCCGCAGCCGCCCGTCGACCCGCACCTCGAAGGTCTTCGGCCGCCGCTGCAGCAGCGTCTGGGTGGCAAGCACGTGCTCGACCTCGCTGGTGCCGATGCCGAACGCGAGCGCGCCGAAGGCGCCGTGGGTGGCGGTGTGGGAGTCGCCGCAGACGATCGTCATGCCCGGCTGGGTGAGGCCCAGCTCGGGCCCGATCACGTGGACGATCCCCTGGTGCGGGCTGGCCATGCCGTGCAGCGGGATGCCGTGCTCGGCGCAGTTGCGGTCCAGCCGCGCCACCTGGGCCCTGGCGAGCTCGTCGGCGATCGGCAGGGACCGGTCGGAGGTCGGGATCGAGTGGTCGGCGGTGGCGACGGTCAGGTCGGGCCGGCGGACCTTGAGGCCGCGGGCGGCCAGCCCGGCGAACGCCTGCGGCGAGGTCACCTCGTGGACCAGGTGCAGGTCGACGTACAGGACGGCGGGCAGGCCCGGCGGCTCGGCCACCACGTGGCGTTCCCAGACCTTCTCGAGCAGGGTCAAAGGAGTCCGCGCATCACCCAGACCACGGGATCCCTGAAGGCGATCAGGTCGGTCGTGATGGTGATGCGCGGACTTCTTTGGGGGGGCTGGCATGGGCTGGCACCTCGGTTCGGCCCCGGGCGGCGTCGCACCCGGGAACGGGCAGGGTGGACGTCGTTGTCGGCCGCCTATGGTAGCCGAGGCGAGGCCGCCGATTGGAGTTTGGAAGGTGGAACTGGGTAGGGTTCGGCGGAAACGTTCCGCTTGACCGTAGAGGGGGGGGACGCCATCGTGCGCGCGCTCGCCAGGACGTGGAGCAAGCTGAGGCTGGACTGGGACATCGGTCTGCACCGGCTGCCGTTCTTCACCCAGAAGACCGCGGTGCTGCTGGTCGGGGTGCTGGTGGCGACGCTGGCGCTGCTCGGCGGTGTGATCAGCCTGGTCGGTCCGCCCGGGTCGATCGGGCCGGCCCGGCTGGACCCTGGCGGCTCCGCCCGCAAGCCGACGGCGACGACCCGGCCGGCGGCCGACCGGGCGGGTGGCGGAGCCGGCGCGGCCGGCGAGGAGCCCGCCCCGGCGGGGACGCCCACGCGGGCGCAGGCCCCTGGCCGGGCGGCGGGCGCGGCCGGGACCCAGGCGGGCTCGGCCGGCCAGCCCGGCGGCGGGGGGGCGGTGGCGCCCACGACCACCCTGGGGCCGACCACCACCACCGGCGACGAGCTGCTGCCGCCGGTGGACGACCTGCTCGGGACGGTCGTCTCCACGCTGCTGCCGCGCTGAGCGGCTTGCCGGCGGGGTGCGGTAGCCTTGCGCCACCGTGTCCAGCCAGGCCCCGACCGCCGAGCCCGCACCCGGCGGGCGCCGCAAGCGCGAGCTCCTCGGCCCCACCGGCCTGGTCGTCATGGTGGTCGCGATCCTGGTGTTCACCGCGGTCAGCATCGTGATCGAGCTGGCCGCCAACCGCGGCAAGACGTTCACGGCCACCGTGGAGGTGCTCGGGCCGGTCGCCGGGGACAGCAACGAGGTCCGGGTCCTGTTCCACGTGACCAACAAGGGCAGCCGCGCCGGCCGGCCGGACAAGTGCGAGGCGGAGCTGTACGACATCAGGGGCGACCGCGTCGGCGTCGCAGCGATCAGCCTCCGCGAGTCGATCCCGCCCGGCCAGTCCCACGACGAGGAGGCCGTCGGCACGGCCGCGTCGCCACCGGTCAACGGCACCGTCGACTGCCGCAGCCTCGATCCCGGATAGCCGGCCTCGGTGGAGGAGGCGCTCGCCGAGGAGACCATCGTGGCCGGTGGGTTGCGCTGCCGCGTCGCGTGGTTCGACCCGCCCGGACGCGAGCACGACCCTCCCGCCTAGGGCGAGCTGGGCGCCGGCGCCTGGGCGACGACGTGGTCGACGGGCAGCCTGGTGCGGCGCTGCAGGACCGCCGGGAGGTTGCCCCTGAGCCAGCGGGAGATGCCTGGCGGGAAGGTCGACAGCACGATGCGGTCGTAGCCGGGGCGGGCGAGCAGCTCGTCGCCGACCGCCTCCAGCGGCGGCTCGTCGCCGACCGCCTCCAGCGGCGAGTGGGCGCCGATGCGGGCGGCGACCATGTTGACGCCGCCCTCGGTGAGCCGCCTGGTCGCCTCCTCGGCGCGCCGCCTGGCGAGCTGCCTGGCCTCCCCCTCCTCCCAGTTGTGCAGCAGGTGGTCGGTGGGGGTGGCCGGCACGAGCAGGGTGAACTCGGCCGCCGGGTCGGCGCCGGCCAGCTCCTTGACCCGCGCAAGCAGCTCCGCGCTGCCGGCCGTCTGGTGCGCCACGATGAGGTATCGAGCCATGCCGCTCCTCCCTCCGCTCGGCGGTGGGTTCGGTTGTGCGCCGAGGAGGCGGTGCTGTCAAGGGCCGCCGCCCGGCTGGTAGCCTCGAGGCCGCCATGGGACCGTTCCACGTCGACTCGGAGATCGGCCCGCTCCGCAAGGTCCTGCTGCACCAGCCCGACCTGGAGCTGACCCGGCTCACCCCCGGCAATGTGGGCGAGCTGCTGTTCGACGAGATCCTCTGGGTGGAGCGGGCCAAGGCCGAGCACGCCGCCTTCGCCGGGGTGCTGCGCGCCCGCGGCGTGGAGGTCTACGAGCTGGCCGACCTGCTCGCCGAGGCCCTTGCCGAGGAGGCCGCCCGCAAGGAGCTGCTCGACCGGGTGGTGACCGTCGACGCCTTCGGCGCCGGCCTCGCTCCGGAGCTGCGCGCCTGGTTCGACTCGCTGGCCGCCCGGGAGCTGGTCGGCTACCTGATCGGCGGGGTCATCCCCGAGGACCTGCCGTTCGCCCCGGAGGGGCTGGTCGGGGCGAGCTTCCACCCGACCACGTTCGTGCTGCCGCCGCTGCCCAACCAGATGTTCATGCGCGACACCTCGGCGTGGATGTACGGCGGGGTGTCGATCAACCCGATGGCGTTCCCGGCCCGGCGCCGCGAGACCATGCATCTGGAGACCGTCTACCGCCGCCACCCGATGTTCACCGCGGTCGACTTCCCCGTCTGGCACGGCGGGGACGGCGCCGACCACTACCCGGCGGTGGTCGAGGGCGGCGACCTGCTGGTGATCGGCAAGCGGGCGCTGCTGGTCGGCATGGGCGAACGCACCAGCCCCCAGGGGGTGGAGGCGCTGGCCAGGCGCATGTTCGGCGCCGGCGTGCTGGAGGTGGTGGTCGCGGTCGAGCTGCCCAAGCTGCGCGCCTACATGCACCTGGACACCGTGCTCACCCAGGTCGACCACGATGCGTTCGTGGTCTACCCGGGCCTGCGCCAGCAGCTGCGGCCGTTCCTGGTCACCCCCGGACGCGGCCGCCACCTCAAGGTGGAACCGCAGGAGGAGCTGTTCGCCACCTTGGCCCGGGTGCTGGAGCTGCCGCGCGTCCGCACCTTCGAGACCGGCGGCAACGAGATGGCCGCCGCCAGGGAGCAGTGGGACGACGGCAACAACGTGCTGGCGGTCGCCCCCGGGGTGGTGGTCGCCTACGAGCGCAACGTCGACACCAACCAGCG
>WNGB01010753.1_pt1 | contig 15552 bp, 19 predicted proteins | sample 5400681 | NCBI WGS metagenome assembly WNGB01 (sample SAMN13153367, study PRJNA577476) | soil metagenome | isolation source: 115 cm soil or saprolite under grassland replicate 2 | place: USA:California | collected 2016-06-15
GTGTAGTCTGGGGTTGTCGCTCAAGCATTCGGCTTTGCACGTGGTCACGTTGGCTCTTCGACGCCGAAAATTGCGGATCGCCATGTCTTCGATCATGCCCGACGTAGCGGGCTGATGGCCTGCTCCGTCATGGGGATGCTCCTGTCTTGAGTGAGAGATTGCTAACCCTTTATCTTCAAGACAGACGCCCCGACGCGCTATCGTCGAATCCGTGCCGCTGCCACAGCGAGCTACCGCGCGAGCGGCTTAGTCCAATGGTCCAACTCGGACCTTCAGCGATGTCCGCCATTGCGCCTCTGTTAGAGAAGAGCGGACGTTGAGCAGGGCGGATCAAGCAAGTCGAGTTATCAGTATTGCGCCTTAGCTAACCAAGCGTCAGGAGTTCTGCCTTGCAATGGTCACCATTGCGATCATTACGATTTGGCAGTTCATCGCCGGCTAGTTTACCGTCATCCAGCGGGAGCGTTCGTGAATGGTGCGAGGTCAACCGGACCGCGACGATTAGTCGTTCATGAATCTTGGACGTCGCTCCTAGAAAACATCCGAGGGCACTCGTCGCCTTGTTAAGCATTCGAACCAAAGATCACCCGCTGCCCTGCTGACGGGGTTAGAGTGCATAGGGGAGGGACAGAGAGAATTGGAGAGTCTGATGCGGGCAGTTGCGATAATGGTGCTTAGCATCTTCTTCTCGATTTCGACTTCCGTCGAGGATGCATCGGCTCAGCGTGTCCGTAATGGCAGCGGGTTTCATTCTGGCGGAGTCAATGCGGTGTTTGGCGGCCGCGGCGCCGGTGCAGTTCATGCTCATGATCATGCTGCCGTGCATCGCGCCTTTCGTGATCACCGAGCGCGCCGGCCTTACGGGATTGCTCCTGTCGTCGTGTATAGCGGTGGGTATATTGGTTCCGACGACAATTGTGTATTTGAACAGCGGTTGGTTTGGAATGGGTGGGCGACGTTGCGCGAGCTCGTTACAATCTGCCAATGAACTGAAAAGGTCGCGCGGTTGGACTGACTTAATTTCACATTGGCCGTGACGATGCCGATGATGCTGATTTAGCCGCCGCCGCTGCGCGCTGTGCTCCTGCCCGATCACGCGAGCTTGTGCCCCGCCGAGCCCTCCAGCGACTGGCGAGTACGAGCAGCGGAGCGACCAGATAAAGGAGTATGAGTAACGTAGAGCCCACATCGAAATGCCGCCACATGAGCAGGGCGAACGCTAAGCAATTCAGCGCAATGAGCACGAGGGAAATCCAGACTCGCCGCGAGAACAGCCCCAGCGCCGCCGGGACAAAGACCAAGGAAAGCCAGATCCAAGGTTGATCAACCGCAAAAATCTCCATCACAAAACCACGGACTCCGTAACCGGCACAACATTTGGAGGGTGCTTCACCTTTCGCAAGCCGGGTACCTCGCCGCTCGAGCATTGCCTTGCCTTCAAGATCGAGAGGTTATGAAGATCCGATGTCCTTGAAAGAAATCCATTGCCAATAAAGTGGAGTACGTATCGATCATCATCAGCTTCCCGAAGCTGAACGTCGAGCCAGTGAGCGCTTTGTTTCGCTGCCGCACGGCTCGCAGCCGAAGGTGATTTGGTGCGTTCGGTCACCGATTCGCATTGGTCCAATACTCACAACTTTCATTTCCGTCTTGCAGCTCGGGCATAGAACAGGCGACCACGTTTCCGTCTGCATGCAAAGAACTCCGTCACAAAAAAGACATTCAACACCAGATTAAACAATAGCCATAGGCGCGCGAAAGGTCTAGCGCTCAAAGCTCGTTCCTGACTTCCACCTTGGGTGCAGATCCATCTACAATGAAAAGTCGGAGGCAACGGAACCGTAGCGCCGCTGAACGAAAGCAATCACAGACTGTGCGTGCAGGGTGTCAAGGCGCCGCCCCACCACGTTGGTCGGCTCGTCTGTGACACAGAGACTCGGGACGAGCGCAACACGCCCAATCGTTGGCTTGCCGTTGAGGGCGGGGATCGCATGTTGCGTCGTTACGAGCCAAGAAGAAGGCGACTATTCGCAAGTATCAGTCGCCATTTTAAGGGCAGGTAAACCCGTGGTTCTGCAGAAGTGCAGCGTTAAAGGCAGGTAAAGCTACAAAGCAGTTCTTCAGTGCATTGCCACCGAGGCGGTTGCGAAAAGCCAGCAATATTTCAAGGGATGCTGGTCCTTTGAGGTTAATTATTAGTGTTTACTTTCTCTAACAATTGCAGCAACGGATTGTTGCTGTAGAGCGTCCAGACGCGTGGGCGTCGAGATGCTTTGCAGGTCTATGGAGTGTTGGTCATTTCTCACTGCCACGAGGCAGGCTTGTTCGTTACGGGCAAGTCGAGCTGTTTGTTTGCTCCGCTCGACCGCGTTTGGCGTGCTAGTGCTTGCTCTCGCCGCGGAGAAGGCGCCCGCAATAACTATTGATGTTACCCAGCTCACGGGACCTGGATTCGCAATCACATCAGAATACGGGCTTAAACCCGCACGATCCACTCGCACTCGACCCTTGCGCTGTAGACGACCAGAGACGCCGCCGGAACGCTGCTTTTGGCAAAAGAAACGAAACTTCGGTTGCTGTGCGCTCGGCGGATCTGCCAGGTCAGGCGATTCCTCTGCGGGGGATATCGGAGCTTCTGGCGTTCATAGCGGCGCGCCGGGGGGGAGCGGCGGGAGCGGGGCTGGGGGCGGTGGCGGTCGCGGCGGCGGTGGGAATAGTGGAACAGCTAGCTCATTTATTCCGGTGATTGATCAGGAAGTCCTTCCCCCGGTCAGTAGCGTTCCAGGGCCCACTGCGGGGGTGGGCGTTCCGGGCCTGCTGTTGTTTGGATGTGCTCTTTTCGGCTGGTGGTTTCGTCGTCGCAACGGACAGGTGAACGCCGGCGCATAAATTCCAATCCCCCCTCGGCTTGCCGCGGGCGGTGTATGAGTTGTGCTTGCGCAAACTCCAGGCTTGGGACAACTAGCCCCATTTCGAAATGGCGGCGTACCGCATCGAGACCCTACTTGCCTGGTGACAGGCGATCGCGCTGTTCGAGGATTGCAGGTGCAGACTCGGCGAACGTACCCTCGGCACCTCGCAGAAACTCACGAAGGCGCAAACCGGCAGCAATTCCACCTTGGGGGGAGACAAAGCAGAACCACATAAAGCTTACGTGGGTTGTGACGGGAAAACGGCGCGCCTCAAAGGGGGAGCAAGGCGTGTGGTTCCGAGTTCCGGTCTGGGCGTGAGATATTGCTCCGAAGCCCTTCGTTTTGAGTAGATTTTTCTATCAACTCGCGTCGCCTTCCGCAGGCCACGGGCAGAAAGCAAAATTTCAATGAACCGAAGTCGATCGATCGGTCGACTAATGGTTAGCGATTGTTAATGCAACGCGGCACGGGCTGTGGTCCACCCAATGCCCTGGTACGCCGCTTGCTTCTAGAGGGGGTGGATACCCGGCTACTGCAATTGATCGCGCCTCGTATTCCAGCAACTGGGCGTGGGGGTCATGGAGGTCGATGGTGAGCGGATTGACTATGAGCCGGACGCGGCCCGTTGGCACTCAAGTCATTGAGCCTTCGTGTGCTCGTCACACCTCACAGCCAAATTGAAGTCAGCAAGTCTCATGTGCCGGGCAGTCGACGCCTGGGGAAATCAGTGGGTACGTCCATGATGAAAGAACCTCGATTGAGATTCTCAAAACTCTCTGCATCCCAGCACCTCAAGCACATCTCGCATGTGAGAGACCGGCTCGTAGCTACAGAGCTAAAGGCACTACAAAGATCAAAGATCAGGGAACTTCGAGATGCGCTTCTCAATGCCGGCCTCGTGACGCTCGACGCACAAGCGGACGCCCTTGGGCTTTCTCGCAGCACGACCTGGGCTATCCTGAAAGCGAACCACAAAGCGTCCGGGCTATCAGCAGCGATCATCAACCGCATGTTGGAATCGCCGCGTCTTCCTCTGGCCGCTCGTGCTACGATCCTGGAATACATCGAAGAAAAGACCGCGGGCTGTTATGGAGCCAGCACAACGCAGCAGCGGAGATTTTCCGCTCGTGTTTACGGCGCGCGCCCAGAGGGCCATCAGGATCTCGCCATCACTCAGATAGAAGAAAAACGAGCTCGGGTTTCTGGCCAGCAATCCCGGCGTGGCTCATAGACCTCAGCTGCTCCTTCACGCCGAGTCGGCTGCCACGAATGTGTGCCCGCAAAGGGCAAGCACCGAAACGATCGAACTCCGCCGGCGAAGAGTCTGTGGTCGGAGTCAGGTCAATTAAAGTTAAAACCAATTTGTCGCAATCAGCCCTTCGTGTTGCGCTAGACCAATTGCGAAAGATCGCGTGAGGACGATCGCGCTGAGAGAGGGTCGATTTGGTTTGATCTGCTGGACTCGGGCCGCGTGGCCTCTTCCCGATCTGACACGGTGCGTGACCCAATTCGAGTAAGCGGCGATGAGAAGCAGTTCTGCCGAATTGCGGAAATGGTCTGCGCTGCGACAGCACGGAAAGTCCTGTCGAGACAGCTGTACACACGCGGCCGTGGACATGAGGGTACGGCAGGCTAGTAAGATTAGGGAGATAGGGCTCGCTCTCGTTGATGGGGGCTTCTTCACTCTCGACGTGCAGGCGAGAGCGTTGGGACTTCCACGAAGCACAACGTGGACCATCCTTAAGGCCAGCCACAAAAGCTCTGGCCTATCGGCGGCGCTTATCGCTCGTATGTTGGCAAACCCAGGACTCCCCCCACGCGTCAGGCGCAAGGTTCTTGAGTACGTCAAAGAAAAGAAATCGGGTCTTTATGGGGACAACCGGACACGGTTACGCAAGTTTGCGGCTCGACTATCGGACATCGAAGCGAAGAAGTGATCTTGATAGCGCCCGTCCGGCCCTGGCAAAGTGAAGGTGGCATGCCACTTTTCAGCGCCACCATCGATCCACTGAGCTGTCCCGGCGACTGAATTGGATTTCACCATCGTCAGTCCAACGAGCGATCCAACCTCTTGAGATGCCGAGCGGCTTCAAGTGATCCGGATGCGGTTGCCTTCTTGTACCACTCGACCGCTTGGGCAACGTCCGGCGCAATGCCGAGCACTCCTCGTTGGTTCAAAAAGGCCGGATCAAAGCTCATGCCGACCTCGAGGGCAGCCTGCGCATCGCCCATAAGCGCTGCGCGCTTGAACATCACTCTCGCGGTCGCAACGTCGCCGTACTCCAGCAATTTTCGTCCAAGGCTAATGAGAGCGACAACTTGATCTGAGTTGATGCCGATAGGTGCCGGCTCAGATTGTTGGGGGATGTTGTCCGTGCGCGCCGCTCGATCGGGAATAGGTTCCCGTCCCGTCGATTGAGATAACGACGCCACTCTCGAATCAGACGACGCTGACGCGGCCGCCATCTCGCCGGGCGACACATCCGACCACTCGAGGTGAAGAACCTTACTATCAAGCACTCGGCCGGTGGCCGAACGCAAATTGACAGTCGCCGTCATCACGCCGAGGAAATCTTTTGGGGCCCCAACGAAAGTCTTATCGAGATCGCGAGCTGAGATCGTCCAGGCGTTTTCACCAACGGATGTTCCGAGCGATAGCTCGGCATCTCCTCCAAGGCCGGCAATTAGGACCGTCTCATCGCCGGAACCAGCCTGAAGGGAAATCCCGATGGGCAGAGGCTCATTTACAAATCCGTGCTGTGCTGCGATGACGAGACGTGCTGGTTCATTTGCCCACTTGGCACTTGCGCTTGGATATAGAGACGACACGGCTTCGCTGACTTGGCCCACGACATGGGAAAACTTGTCGTGGAAAGCCGCTGGCACCATCGCCGCAACCGCCAACAAGCCAGCGACGACAAATGATCTGATGAGCCACACCGGTGAATCCCCCCATTCTACCCGCTTAGTCTCAATCGGTAGATGCTTAGGCTCAATCGGCAGACACCTCGTAGATCCAAAGAGTTGCACACTAGGCAAACTTTCGCCGGCGATCGCGCCATTCGAAGGCTTTGGCCACGGCGGCGGCGGTCTGATGTTGAAGCCCCCAACCCCGGGCGCCATGGGAGGAAGTCGCCGCGTCCCTCGAAGCGCGATTAAACTCAATTCGGTAAAGACTCGCAACGACTGACTGCCACGGCCGTTCGCGGTCGTCGAAGTATCTAACGAAACTTGATCTCGAGCCGGTGCCGAGCGCGCAAACAGGGACACTTCAGCTCGACCGGCTTGTTCCCGAACACGGTTTGCATTCCCATCGGTCTCGACGCGAGAGACTGCCGACGAATCTCGAAGATCCAGTTGATCTTCCGACCTGGCCGCAGCCTTCAGCGAATTGGGGTGAACCATGAGACCCCTCGAACGTCGGCGTGCAATCATTGCAGCAGGTGGCTCCCCAAGCAAGCTGATACCACTACCGTGTTCCGAAGCGCCGCAAGCGTAGGTTGCGGTCCGATGTATAGATTATCTAATCGCGGTACGGGCCGCCGGCTCCACGGCGATATTCGAACCGCGAATGCATTCCTGAGGTGCTCGCGGGCCCCGGCAAACCGGCAGGGCCATCTCAAGAATGAACGGCCTCCGCGGCGGGCGCAGACTCACGCCGAGCAGATGGGAAGGAGACAGTAACAGGCTGGAAGTTGGGAGGTCGTCCCACGCCGGCATAGGCGAAGCCCTGCCGCGTCAAGTCCTCCGGATGATAGATGTTTCTCAGATCGACGATCACGGGACAGGCCATCAGACCCTTCACGCGTTCAAAATCGAGAGCCCGGAACTGCTCCCATTCGGTCACAATGACGGCTGCATCTGCATCTTCTACGCAGTCATAGGGGCTGCGGCAGTACGTCACGTCCGCGAGCACCTGCTTGGCCTGATCCATTCCCACGGGATCGTAGACGCGCACGTCAGCGCCCATGTCTTGAAGGGCTATGATCAGCGGAATCGAAGGAGCTTCGCGCATATCGTCTGTATTCGGTTTGAAGGTCAGGCCGAGTATTCCGACCGTCTTGCCGCGCAACACCCCAGCGAAGACCGACGACACTTTGCGCGCCATGGCCCGCTTTCTGGTATCATTCACGGCGGCGACCGCTTCGAGAATGCGCAACGGGACGTCGTGGTCTTGCGCGGTCTTGATGAGGGCGCGTACGTCTTTCGGAAAGCAAGAGCCGCCGAAACCTGGTCCGGCATGCAGAAACTTCGATCCGATTCGGTTATCGAGCCCGATGCCGCGCGCAACTTCCTGCACATCGGCACCTACTTTTTCGCACAAGTCGGCGATCTCGTTAATGAACGTGATCTTGGTTGCCAAGAACGCATTGGCTGCGTACTTGATGAGTTCGGCGGTTCTGCGCGCGGTATAGAGGATCGGAGCCTGGTTCAGGCAGAGCGGGCGATAGATTTCGGCCATGATCCTTTTGGCCCGCTCGTCATGTGCTCCAATGACGATCCGATCGGGGTGTTTGAAATCGTGGATGGCCGCGCCTTCCCTGAGAAATTCGGGATTTGAGACCACCGCAACCTCGAGATCAGGCCGCAGCTCGCGGACAATGCGCTCGACTTCGTCACCGGTTCCGACCGGCACCGTCGATTTGGTCACGATGACGGTGGAGGCTGTCAGCGCCGCGGCGATCTCGCGGGTGGCTTCGTAAACGAAAGATAGATCGGCATGTCCATCGCCACGCCGCGAAGGGGTGCCAACTGCGATGAACACTGCGTCGGCGCCGGCCAGGGCATCGCTCAAGGTCGCGGTAAATGACAGGCGCTGTTGACGAACATTCGATTGAACGATGTCTTGCAGGCCGGGTTCATAGATCGGGATTTTGCCGGCCTTCAGGGCAGAAACTTTCGCGCTGTCCTTGTCAACGCAGATGACCTGGTGACCGAAATCAGCAATGCATGCCCCAGACACGAGCCCAACGTAGCCCGTACCAATTATCGCAATCCGCATACAGATTACTCCAAATTACGCCGCTGACGATCGCAGGCCGCGCTACTTTTTCTTAAGCAAATTCTTTGCATTTTCGTCAATGTTATGTCTAGCGCATAGTGAATGCGCCCGGGTTCCAAATGCTGTTATAATGGCCTACGCGGGGTGCCGCGCGGCCATAGACAATCGAAAAACGGGGTATCGGACAGCGGCCTGCTTGCTTGAGGCAACGTTGGAGTTCTTGCAGGAAGCTTGCTCGGGCCTCTCTAATCTAGCGTCGTCCCGAGGCGTCACTCACCTCACGAAGCATCATCGCCAATACGAGCAAACTCGGCGTCCAGGCGACCATGATCCCCAATAAAAACCATTGGTATGCACCCATAGGACTCTCCCCCCGCCTGCTTTTCCCTATGCCGGTCTCCGAATGTGTCAAGTATAAGACAGATCGTGATTCGAGACACATCTAAGGCTGCATCGACCCTATGCAGCCGTGGGTAGGTAAGAAGCGGATGCCGCCGTGGGGCCGGTGACGAGAAGAGGGTTGATTGTGTGGTGAAGGCTATGTCTTACTGAGGGGGCCGAAAGGGAGGTCGGGCGTGCGCAAATTCATGATTCTCATTGCGGTCGCGGTCGCGGCGGGCTTGTGTTTGCCCTGCGGTGCGTTTGCAGATGGCATTCCGGTCAAGCGCCACGTCAAACGAGTAGTGGCGCACCCTGACACATGCGCTCATTCTCGGTGCTTCGTGCGGCGCCCGGTGTGCCCTGATGGCTACGCCTGCTTTTCGCTCTATGGTGCGTATGGACCTTACGGCGGAAGCTTGTACTGGACGAGATATACCCACGCGGGTTGGGGTTACCGTTAAGATCGGGTCCTTAGTTGAGACTCGCGTTTGCATTGCTGCAGGAGGCCGGCTTTGCTCGGCAGGGGCCTCGCTGGAGGCCCGCTTGTGTTTCCAGGACTGAAGTTAAGCCACTGGAATCATTTAGGATTTTTACGAAACCTTGATGCGTCCAAAAAATCGAAATTGACCTGGCGTACGAGCCGGGGTTCGCTCAGCGGCTCACGGCTCGGGAACGTGTCGCAGCGGCAGAGGCTGGCCTAAGGGAACATCCTTGGCAGCTCCGCGGTTGGGACTCGAGGGGTTTCGCCAATCCGTAGTCGGAAAGCATGGAATGCAACCAGAGTTGCTGATAGCGATCGCCGTCGCGTTTGGGGTCGGATTTTTGTTCGGCTACTTCGTTCGGGCGATGATCTCGAGGCGCCGTCGTCGCCGTTCCAGCCGCCGGCTGGAGCATCGCACCGCAAAATCAGAGCACGACCTCGGGTTTCGGCTTGAAAGATTGGCCCGCGCGGAGGGAAGCGAGGGTGCATCCTCTCTTACTCCGGCGGCAGACGCTCCGTCCCTGGCTGACCTCGACGTCGCGCCCCGCCCACCCGTCACGAAGTCAGAGCCGCTTGGCCCCGCGGTGCAGCGCAAGGCGAATGGAACGATGGGCGAGCATTGATTCATTTCGGCCGAAGAGAATTGATTACGGGTCTTGGGTTCGTTCGGCCAATGCGAGTTCCGTGCTCTTGGCAAATAGCATCCTGGCTCCGTTATCTGCGGTTTGAAAATCCTTCCGCGAAACGTTTTTGGCCGCGCCGTTTGCTCTTCGAGTACCGATGCAGCACTTGTCTACTGATTGTTGAGCGCCAGCCGCAAGCAAGTGCCGCGTGGCCACGACTTTCACGGGCCAGGAAACAACGCAGACGTCTGTCCACTGAGCCAATAGATGGTTAGTCCGATCCACTCGTGCATCGCAGCGTCGCACAAACTCAAACCCCTTAACGGCGATTTGAAAACCGATAGAAGATCCTTGTTGCCCCGGGTTTGCCAATCAACCGGATAAGCTTCCACCTGGAAACCAGCTTTTCGAAAAGCTCCTATTGCGCGCGGCATATGCACGGCGGACGTGACGAGAAGCCAGCGTTGCGTGGGCTTGGGGTCGATCAAGATCTTTGAAAAGCGCGCATTTTCAGCGGTATTGAGTGAGCGGTTCTCGGTCAAAAGCCGCTCAGGCGGTATGCCAAAGCTCTCAACGAGTCGGGCGGCGAGCTCCCCTTCAGAAGGATGCGGCCTCTCGCTTCCGCCAGAGAAGACGATGGTCGCGGTGGGATATCGGCGCGCGAGCTCGGCAATTGTCGTCAGGCGCTCGGCTGCATCAGCTAGAGCGACGTGCCCCCGTGCTGCTGATAATTCTGCATCGATTGCTCCACCGAGTACGATAATTCCGTATGGCGCGCCACGTGTTGCGTCCCAATGAGGAAATCGCTCTTCAAGGGGTAGGATCAGCGCGTATGCCAGTGGCGACAACCCCAAAATTGCAAAGAGCAAATAGCCAATGACCAAGAGCCGCCTTCCAAGATGGGCACAGCGGGTCAACAGCAGGGCAAGCCCGATGAGCCCGAGGGCGAGTACGACATTTGAGGGTGACACCAACCACGCGACAATTCTCGAGATCATGGTTGGTCCTTGAGCGTTCGCATAAGAAAGCAGAATTGCAAGCGATAGGTATTTCGAAACCGCGCAGGAGTTCAAGGATCATTTTGGCTGGACGGGCTGGAATCGATATTTCGGCTTTCGACGGCGCTAGCACGGACTGTCGCTCGCCTGCGAGCATCACACCATCCCAAAGACCTCCTGAGCCCATTCTGTCAGGACTCATTACGTCTTCCATTGCACTGAGCGCGAGCGCTGCTAAGTTAGGAGCGTCCTGCACCACTCGGGGTCATTCGGGACTACCAGAGGGCTCCGCGGTCCGACCAACTCCGCGGAGCCTTTTTCTTTGACAACTAGCAATCGACTTATTGGCCGAGGGCTGCCATCCTGCCCTCGGAAGCACAGCAATTTGGAGACTTCGCAGTGGGAAGCCGATTGAATCCGGTTGACGAGCACGTCGGGAAGTGCGTTCGAACGCGCCGGGCAGCGCTTCGTATGAGCCAAAGCGCTCTCGGCGATGCTCTGGGGGTGACGTTTCAACAAGTGCAGAAATACGAAAGGGGCGCCAATCGGGTCAGCGCGAGTCGGTTACAGCACATGGCCCATATCCTCAAAGTGCCAGTCGCTTTCTTTTTCGAAGGCGCACCCGGACACCAAAAGGTCGCTAACGACGCGTCGTCGTTCGCGTACGTTTCCGAATTTGTATCGTCGCAAGAGGGGCTCGCCCTTGTGCGGGCGTTCACGCGGCTGGATAGTGAAAAGAGGCGGCGGGTCGTCAATTTGATTGAAGAGATTGCGCTCCACAAGGGTTGACGGCTGTGTGCCGGGCCCGCTAACCGACGCCTCAAGTCATCAGCGAGGTCGACTCTCGTCGTCCAGCGGGGACTTAGAAACCCGGCGGCGTGGTTTTCACGAAATGACGAACAGTCCAACAGAGCAAGTCATGCTGACCGTCACTAAGCGTAAGGGCAAATGAGACGCAATCACTTGATCATGATCGTGCTCGTTCTTGCGGTCGGGATCATTTCGGCCTGGGCGCTGCATGAACTCATGAATTTGTTTCAAACGACCCGCTGACTTTCGGCAGACTGGCCAAGCGGGGCGATCGAATACTTGAGGTCCGCGAAGATTGTGGCGGAGCCGTCCACTAAACATCCACAGAGGGGCGACATTGCTTGCGAAGCCCAACTCTTTTTTCACTTTTGCCTCGCAAGACTGAAACGAAGGCCATTCGGCAGAACCCGCCGCATGACGGCTTCCCAACCGAAGCCATCACGTAGAGCGCGGCCACAACCTCAGTTGAGCGCGAGATGAAGATGTCCACCAAGGTAGCCGTTGGGTGGATTATCGCGCTGATAGGAACGGGCCTCTGGCTCTACGGATACTTGGTATCAGGCAACCCGCCGTTCATTGATTGGCATGCCATTACGCCTTGGTGGATCGCTAATTTTCTGCCGAACAGAGAATCTGAAATCGGGATGGCGCTCATATTTGCCAGCATGGTGCCAATGTATTGGCCGACCCGGCGGTAAGCTGAAACCGGCAGGGACCGTCACCAAGATTCAGCGATAGCTCAGGCCCCATCTGATGCTGCAACAGCTCTCAGCTCAGGACTGGTTGCGGATTTGAGTTGGGCAGCCCGAGTTCAGCAAGTTTCTTTGGCGGGGGTGGCCGCTTGATGAACCGAGCGGCGATCTCGGTGCTCTGTTCTGTTTGTTCCGCGAGCGAGTCGTAGGCGGATGCGATCTTCAGATATTGGTCGCCCCTTGAAGCATTGAGCTTTGCCCGCATGCGAAAATCTTCAGCACGGTCGTTGAACCAACTGGCCCGGGGATTCTTGTAATGCATTTGATCGCCGATCCTGACTGTGCAGCTATGGTCTCTCGCCAGCGCGTGCGTGTGAAGCGAGAAGGAGGGTTTTCCACAGGGCGGTGCCCGTCGCCACACGCAGAATTGGAAGTCTTGTTGGCTGGTCTAAGCGCTGGTTGGGCGCTCGCGGAAGCCGCGCTGTGGCCATCGGGGAGAAGGTAAATTCGTCTCCACGTCGTTTTCGGACGTCAGAGATGGCGGCCGGTTCCGGCGATTTACGTGAGTGACGTCAGCAAGGTCGGAGTGCCCTCGAGCACCCGAACAGCTTGCCACCTGCGAGAGATGGGTAGGAATCTCGGTGTGGGCCGGCGTTCAAGAGATGGGGGCTTCTGGCTCGGACCGCCGGCTCGCCGGATGCCCACTCACACACCATCATCCAAAAAATGATGCCGCACGCAGTCCGTAGTGCAATTCATTTCAAGAAGACTCGCAACCCTACCTTACAATATTGCTGCGGGAAGCGGGGACCAGCCGCAAGACGCCGATTAGTCCCGACCTGTGGCGAGGATATGCAAGATGGCGGAGAGGGGAAGGATTCGAACCTCCGACACGGTTCACCCGTGTGCCGCGTTTAAACTTGTTGGCCGCATTTAAACACGACGCCTTGAGCCACTCAGCCACCTCTCCTAGCCCACGTTGATAAGTCAGCTTGGTTACGAATCCGTTTTTGGGTGATCGGGCAGCCGCCTGCGCCAAAATCAGCGCTCCCGGAATGCAGCGAGAGGGGGCGCTTGCGCCATGTGGAGGCTCCGCGCCCCGCCCCGTTGCATCACCGAACTTGCGACCGAGTCTGATGCGTAGGCATAGACGATAGTCGGTTGGCTGATAAAGCGACCTGCCGGAGCAGGTGCTCGCAGCATGCGCGAATGGCAATACATTGAAGCACGCGTTTAAAATCGAGAGCGCCGAAAAAGGAATAGAAGCATGGACGGGTGGCCGAGCTTCAGACGCTCAAGCATTTCGTCATGGAATATCGAGCGGCACAGGTCGCCCCGGACAATCGCGCGGCAAGCAGGCGGAGAGCAATTCTACTGATCGACAATATCAGTTGTTAACGATTTCCTCGCGGCGGACTGCCTCACGAGATACCGTGAAATGTTGCGTACAATCTTTAGCGATGGTTAGCGGTTTTGTGGTCTGCTGGCTAGGCAGGCTCTCTTTTGCAAGGTGCCGAACTGTGCGCAGCAATTTCTGTACCCTGATGAGGTTCAGCCGTCATCTCATTGATCGATTCCGACGCGATCAATCGGGTAATTACCTCATCATAACCGCTCTGTTGCTGCCAGTTATAATGGGCGTTGTGGGACTGGGCACTGATTATGGCGTGTGGAACTATACGCATCGTGTGATGCAAAGCGCGGCCGATTCTGGAGCCGTCAGCGCGGCGACGGCCTACGTGAACGGCAACACGAGCGGCCTGGCTACCCAGGCCAATGCGATCGCAAGCTCTTATGGATTCGTCAATGGAACTAACAACATTGTCATCACCGTAAACCGACCTCCAAAATCAGGCAATTACACCACCAATCCGAATGCTGTTGAGGTCATCATCACGCAGCCGCAGACGGGGATTTTCTCCGCGGTGCTGCAATCCCAAACATTTGATATCACGGCCCGCGCCGTTGCCCTCGGGAATGGCGATGGAAAGGGATGCGTGCTCGCGCTCAATGGCGCCACGAGCGGTGCCTCCACGACCCAAGGAGGTACAAAAGTAAATCTCAAGAGCTGCAGCCTCTACGACAATTCGAGCAATGCCTCGGCCCTTACAGTCGGTGGAAGTGCCACACTGAACGCGCTCTCGGTCAGTGTGGTGGGAGGCATTTCAGGACAATCAGGAATAACAACAACCCAGGGTACTTGGACTGGTGTCACGGCCGCGACTGATCCCTATGCAACCATAGCCAATCCAACTCCCACAGGCACGACCGTGACCGAACCGAGATTCGACGGGACCCAGACGCTCGATCCAGGAATCTACAAGAAAGGCATGAAGATCGTTGCCGGTGCCAATATCACGCTCAACCCCGGCGTCTATTATATTGAAGATTCTGACCTTGATGTCGCTGGCGGCGCGACCCTGAGTGGCACGGGTGTGACACTCGTGTTCACATCAAGCAACGGCAGTAAATACGCGGGCGCGACCATCAACGGTGGCGCAAACATCAATCTGACGGCGCCCACAACTGGCTGGAATGCGGGCATTGTGTTGTTTGGCGACCGCAATATGCCGGCAGGTACGAACTTCACTTTCAGTGGGGGCTCGACGCAGTCCTTCACCGGTGCTCTCTACCTCCCCAAAGGTGCCGTCAAATTTGCCGGCGGCGCAGACTCGACCGCGGGCTGCACTCAGCTTGTCGCTGACACCATCACGTTCACGGGTGACAGCAACTTCGCCATCGACTGCGCAGGCAAGGGCACAAAGCCACTTGCGTCAGCAAATATCTCGCTAGTCGAGTAAGGTGTATTATGGGCAGCCAATATCGCGTTGCGACACGCGGCGCCACGGCTGTGCGGCGATCATTTTGCCGATTAATCAGTGACAAAAGCGACGGTAGTCGGGGCACCGCGGCTATCGAGTTTGCGGTCATTGCATCGATTCTCGTTCTGCTCATGATTTGCGTTGTGGACGTGGGTGTGGGTTTCTACCGCAAAATGCAGGTCCAGAATGCCGCGCAGGCAGGCGCCCAGTACGCGATGCGGCATGGATTCGCCGCGAGTTCGATAACGAGTGCGGTCACTGCGGCAACCACTTTCCCGGATATCAGCGCATCGCCGGCACCTCGCCAGTATTGCGGTTGCCCATCTGATACCGGCATTGAAGAAACTGCCGATTGCACGTCCACGTGCATCGACGGATTGAAGGCCGCCAGCTATGTCGCCGTCTCGGCGCAGGGTACTTACAACCCGATCCTGACTTACCCGCTCATGCCGAGGAGCTTCACGCTGACAGCACTATCGACCGTGAGGCTGCCATGAAACTGAAGTCGATCCGGCGCGATGAACGGGGCGCGACGGCGGTGGAGTTTGCGCTCACGGCTCCCGTTTTCTTCATGGTTCTGTTCGGCATCATCGAAGCAGCTTTGCTACTTTGGACACAGCTCGGATTGCAGCACGGCGCCGAGGTGGCTGCTCGCTGCGCTGGCGTCAACAAGATTCTTTGCGCCAATAGCGGGGATATCGCCAGCTACGCTGCTCAGCAATCCTTTGGTCTCAATATTCCAGCGTCAACGTTCACCGTGGCCGCGGCGGCCTGCGGCACAACCGTCACGGCGAATTACACATTCAACTTCATTACGACCTATTTTGGCCC
>WNGB01020124.1_pt1 | contig 15552 bp, 16 predicted proteins | sample 5400681 | NCBI WGS metagenome assembly WNGB01 (sample SAMN13153367, study PRJNA577476) | soil metagenome | isolation source: 115 cm soil or saprolite under grassland replicate 2 | place: USA:California | collected 2016-06-15
TCAGATTGAAGATTTGCCGGGTGAAGACCCGTACGTCCACGATGGGCACAATGCCGTAGGTATCGAAGAAGAGATCCATGCTCAGCGTGGCCGGATCGCCGTGTGTGAATTGCGCACCGGTCGAGTCGCTCTGCGTACGCGGCACCGAACGCCAGTTCACCGATTTCTGGACACTGACCTGATTCGGGTTGAACAGCACGCTGAATCCAGGTATGAACCTGCCGCCCTTCGTTTCGACGAGGATGAGCAGCTTGGCCAGCTCCATCAGTCCGTGGCTCCACGGATGTTCACGGCGTCATGCCGCCGCGACGTTCGCTCTCGACCGTCAGGCGACGCAGCAGCCGTCGGTACACGCGCTCGACGAGGTCTTCCTGGTCAGGTGTGTCGGCAGGTGGCGACGGTGCAGGCGGCGGTGGCGACGCGGACTCGTTTGGCGCGTCATCGTCCGGCTGGCGCTGGATAGTCAGCGGATGGCCGATCGAGCGCGCCCGCGCGCCAGGCGCGGCGGGCATCGATGCAGTAGCCGGAGTTGGTGCGGCCGAGCTGCGTGGCGGAGATGACGGGAGTAGTTCGGGCGCGCTAGGGGTTGGTGACACCAGTGGCAGATCAGGCCATCGGTCGCTGGTGGGCGCGATGGCGCGTCGAGAGACCAGCGGCACTTCATGCGCAGATATGCTGGCCGTGAGCCCTGCGCTAGCTGGTGCAGCGGCCCGCTGCACACGCACAACTGGAAATCGCTCCGCGACGTGGTGGCCGTTTGACTCGGTTGGTGCACTGGTTGCGGCGCGCGAGTCCGGTGTCGCCGGGCCGAGCGCTGGCGCAGTCTGACCTGGTGATGGCGCCACTGGCGGCGGCATGGCGCGGTACGGCGCTGGCAGGCGCCCAGGCGGTTGGCTGATTGTCGATCGGAGCGCCGGGGGCGCCACCGAGACCTCGGCTGGAGGGACTTCGGCGTCCTCGGGCGTCCTGAGTAGCAGCGACGGCGGCACCGGCACCTGGACATTCACGCGGCGCTGGACCCCAAACACCCCGCTTGACGAGGATCGGTCCGCCACGGCGGTACGATCGATGGCAGGTACAGGTGGTGTCGCGGGCTCTATGCCCAGGGTGATCGGTCGGCCAACGCCGCGCACGCGCCGGGCTACAGGGCTGAGCGCGTGCAAACTCTGTGCTGGGACCGCGGCGGCGAGGAGTTGACTGGACGCAAACTCCGGAGCGCGCTCGGCGAGTGGCCCTGGCGAAGCACCGGGCACAGCGCGCCGCATCTGTGTCGTCTCGCTCAATGTGGTCTCACTCAGTGGCGGCGCTGCCTGGCGAACGTCTGACGCTGGCTCGGTTGGCGCGCTGAAGTCCACTCTTGGAGCTTGTCGGTCCGTCACGCTCCAGCGGCGTCGCAACGCGGGCAGCAGCGGCAGGCTCGGCACCCGCGCGCGACGCTCCACGCGCGAACGCAAGTCGCTGCTGATAAGCCCGGGCGCGTCCGCGTAGCGCTTCCACAATTCAGCTCCGAGCTCGGCCACGGCTAGTGCACTCTTCCGCTCGTGCGCAGGTCGAGACCGTTGTGCACCAGCTCCAGCGATTCGATGGCCACCTCGCCGCCAGATGCGCGCAAGTCAGGCCCGGCCCAGCGCACGGGGTAGGCGTCGCGGAAGTTCCAGCGCCACCTGGGCTCGCCGTCGGTGCCCAGCAACACGACCGAGGCGTTCTGGCGGGACACGATCCCACGCAGAACCGAGGTCTGCCATCGCCAGTGGCGCAGCACCAGGTTGCTCGGGTAGCGGGCGGGACCCGGCAGACGATGTACGAACTCGTTTTGCCCGCCTTCGCGGTACTCCTCGATCTGCACTTCCGCGTCCAGCCCTGAGACCTCGCTGAAGCCGGCCACAATCAGACCTCCCAGCTCGACCAGGAAGTTGAATGCCAGCAAGGGATCACGCCGATCGCCTACGGCCATGCACTTGCCTCGCGAGCAGGGGCCAGGCTCAGGCGCCGATTGATGTGCGCGACCTCACCAACCCAGCGCTGTCGCTCGTGATGTTCGAAGGACATGATCTGGTCGTAGGGCCAGTGCAGGTAGAGGGCTAGGTACGCTACCTCCTCGAAAAGACGGTTCGAGGGGTAGCGAGTCATCCCCCCAGGCTGCTGACCTCCACCTGGAAGTTGCCGTCGCAGTGCGGACAGGTCACCTCCACACGCGTGTCGCCGTCCTCGTTCACTCGGCGATAGAAGTCCTGCAGGAACGCCAGATCGGCCGAATACAAGCCCTCGATAACTTTGGGGTTGATGTGTTCGATGCTGCCCAAGCGAGTGATGACGCGCGACAGCAGGATGATGACCAGATAGCCCGGGTTAGTCTGCACGCGTGGATCGCGCATCGGTGCGATCTCGTCATACGCCGTCGCCAGTCGCATGCTGCCCTCGCGGTGCAGCTCGCCGGCCGAGTCCACAAAACCGCGCGGCAGACTAAACGAAAACTCCGTCTGGTGCATCACGGTTTGGAAAGCCCTTCGTGCGCGATATCGAGGGTTTCGATGGCCACATCCGTGCCCGTCGCGTTGAACGTCGGACCCGTCCACTTGGTCGGCCAGCCATCACGGAAGTTCCAGCGGCGCACTTCGTCCCCGGCGTCGTTCATGAGGACGACCGAGCCGTTCTTGCGGGTCACCTTGCCGTCCATGGCTTGCTGTCGCCAATCCCACAGCTCGGAATCCTGGGCGATGCCCCACTTGAGGCTGATGTTCGAGTACTTGACCAGGCCGGGTAGCTTGCGCGGGGTAAGCGGGTCGGTGCCTTCGCGGTATTCGATCGGCGCCTGGTCGGAGTCAAGGCCCGACGCCTCATGGAAGCCGGCACGCGTGATCCCGTCGAGCTCGACGCGGAAGTTGTAGCCGCGGAAGGGGTCTTGTCGATCTCCAACTGGCATGAGGCAAACTCCTGTTTGAACATGCGGCGCGCTCGATCAACCGCCTGGGCTCGGCGAGCTGATGGTCACACCCGCCGGACCGTGGACGATCCGCACGACAACGAACTCGTTGGGTAGCGCCGGAGCCAAACCGACTTCAGTGACCATGCGCCCCTGCCCGACCACATCGGGCGGATTCGTCGACGCATTACAGTGGACGTAGAAAGCCTCTTCGCTGGTCGCGCCACGCAGCGCACCTCGCCGAAAGAGGTCGTCGAAGTAGGCGGTCAGGTCGCGTTCGATGCGCGCCCACAGCATCGGGCTGTTCGGTTCGAACACGATGTCGGCGGTGTTGAGCTGGATCCAGCGCGCCGCGGTCAAGAACAACCGACGAACGTTGATATAGCGCCAGGCAACATCGCCACTCAACGTCCGCGCACCCCAGGCGCGGATGCCGCGCCCGGCCAGCGCGCGTATGCAGTTGACGCCGAACGGATTGAGGCGGGCCTGCTCGGCGTCGGTGACACTGTGCTGGACGTCCGCGATCCCCTCCAGTCTCGAATTAGCGGGCGCCTTGTGCACGCCAACCTCACGATCGGTGCGTGCGAAGACGCCGGCCAGGTGACCGCACGGCGGGACGAATAAAGCTTCGCTGGCAGCTCCGACCAGTTTGGCGACTAGAAGCCACGGGTAGTACAGCGCGCCATCTGTGCACGTCAATGGCCGCGCCTCACGTGGCGGAGGGCAAGTAGGCACGCCCGCGTTAGCGATTGCGCGGGCTATTGCCGTGCGCTGCTCGAGTACTTGCTCAGGCTCGGTTTCGGGCAGCGAGTCGAGAATCGCGAAGCGATCGCCAAGAGCGTCGCAGTGTTTCAGCACGGCCGCCTGCAGGAGTGCAACGGCCTCGGTAGCCGAGCCGATCGGTCGGGGCGGGACACCGGGTGCATCGGCACGCATGATGTCCGGCGCACACACCAGATCGACCTCGTCCACCGCTGCCAGACTCGTCAGTCCGCCACATAACGCGTCCATGGCGCTCCGCGCTGAGTCCGCAAGGCGCACCACGAAGCACACCTGTCCGCCATTGTCGAAATAGCCGCGCACCGCATACCACAGATAGCCACCCGCGAGTGGTCCACCGAACTGGCGCTCGAAGTCACTCCACCCGGTCAGCATCGCCGGCGTGTTCAGCGGTCCGCGGGCAGCAAAGCCGACGAAGCCGGCGATGCCGGTACGTATCCCTGCCGTGCGCGGCATGAAGACGTCCTCGCGGTAGACACCCGGAACGAGACGGACCACGGGCATCGGGATCCGCTTAGCCCTGCGGGCCCACCCACTGTGTGATGCGGAACACCACGAATTCGGCGGGCCTCACCACCGCCACGCCTATCTCGGTGACGACCTGCCCAACGTCGCGCACCGACGCTGGATTGGTTTCCGCGTCGCATTTGACGTAGAAGGCTTCGGCGGGTGTGCTGCCCAGCAGCGCGCCGGCGCGCCACACGTTGGTCAAGAAGGCCGAGACATTGCGCGTAATGCGCGCCCATAGGCCGGGCTCGTTCGGCTCGAACACCACCCATTGCAGGCCCTCGTCGATGGATTCACGCAGGAACAGGAAGAGTCGGCGGATGTTGACGTACTTCCACTCTGCATTGCGGTCGCCGCCGATGGTGCGCGCGCCCCATACACGGATGCCACCGTTCAGGTCGCGGATGACGTTGACGCCTTGCGGGTTGAGACCATCCTGCTGGGCACGACTGATCTGGTAGCGCAATCCGACCACGCCGAGTACTGCCTCGTTGGCGGGCGCTTTATGCACGCCACGCTCGGTATCGACGCGGGCGTAGATGCCGGCCATGTGCCCGCTGGGCGGGACGAAGATCAATCCCTCGCCATTCGGTTCGCGTGTCTTGGTCGCGGGGTCGAACACCTGCACCCATGGGAAATAGAAGGCGCCATAGTCGGTCGCCGCTGGCAGAACGTTGCCGCTCGCGCTCGGGTCGAGCAACGACAGGTTGAGCGCATTGTTGGTCTCGACCACCTCGGGGCTATCGATGATCGCGAAGCGATCGCCAGTGCGCGTGCGGCAGTGAGTCACGATGGCGGTAGTGACCGCCGCCGTCGTAATACCGGGAGCGGAGACAAGCGCTATCTCGTCGATACCTTCAAACTTGGTCAATGCGGAGGTGGCGATGCGCGCAACTGCCGTTTCGCGCACGACGAAACAACGCGAGCCGCCGTTGTTGAAAAAGCCGTACACGGCGTGGATCAGGTTGCGCTGTCCGGCGTCGGTGGAAAATCCGCCGAACGCACCGGTGAAATCGCTGAAAGTGGTGCACAGGCGCACCTCGCCAGCCGCCACGGGTGTGAATGGCGTGAGCACGAAGGGCGGGTTGGTCGGGGGGTCCGTCGAGACATTCGACGGCTGCGTCGGGTCGTAGGCCGGATTGGGCTCCGGGATCTGAATCGTGTCGGGCACGATACCCACGAAGCCGGCCGTGCTGGTACCCACCCCAGCAATGGGGCGGATCGCCGAGGGCACCTCCTCGACGTACACGCCTGGCGAGAGATATGTCGGCATGGGCGTCTGCCCTCCCTTATGTTTCGAGCGCTAGCGGGGGACTCCCTCGCTGACAGTCACGACGACGTCAGAAACGGGCGGGCCTAACTGAAGCGGTCCACTCGGAGAGACGCCGATGGTGGCGGTGTAGTGCAGGACAGCTTTCGCGCGACCGCCGAGCGCCTGCCAGAATTCGGCGATGCTCTGCAGCCGCCCCGGCTGCAGCGTGCTGGTGGGTAGTGGCACATCCTGCGTTTGCAGCGTGCCCTGGAGTACCTCCGGCGGCAGGGTCGGGAAACGCAACAACACCTGCATGGCTTCGCTCAGCAAGCGGTGCTCGTCTCGGCCCTGGTTCGGACCACCTGAGCCCGTCCAGGCGGTGATCAGATAAGAGCAATCGACCCGCGCTGGTGGGCGCTGGCGAGTGAAATTGCCGTTCGCCTCGCGCTCGATCTGCCAATCGCCGAGACGAAGCTCGCGATTCTCGCGCACGTCGTACAGGAACACGTCGATCGCCGGCAGCGCCACCGACGATGGCGGAAAGTCGTTGTCCGGCGCGGCGAACGTGATGGTCACCGGAGACACCAACGCCGGTAGCTCGCGCTTGAGCAGGGCTTCGAGGGTCGCATCCAGATCGTCGATCATGGCGTCAGAAGCGCGTTGGAGCACCGACGATGTTCACGTCCATCGGCGGGAACAAGGCGGTAGGACCTTGGCCAGCAGTACGTGGGTCGTAGCCGTAGACCTGAATGCCGGGGTCGCCGTCGGCGGTTACATATGCCTCGTAGCCGGGGAAACCATCGTGCGCGCCGGCGATGTTGCACTCACGCGTGGACGGGTTGACCTGCAAGTACACGTCCGAGTCGATTGCCGGCGCCGGGCCGACGAGTGGGTTGGCGGCGGCGGTTCCAAAGTGAACGATAATCTCGCCTGCCGAGCTCACCACCGGACCGTTGGTCAGTTCACTGACTGGCGCCCGGCCGGTATCGAGAACGGCGCCCGTGTTGCAATCGATCTGATGCGTTTCGCCAACCGCCTTCCAGTCGATCGTTCGGCCCAGCGTGGTGGCGTCAACTTCGATCTCCTGGTGTGTGCGCGATGAGGCGTGAATAGCGTTCGAGAACCCGCGGCTATCACCCGTGAAGCAGTTGTAGCCCGGCGGTCCCTCGATGCTAGGGTGCGGAATAAAGCTGTTCCACCACACTTTGATGCGTTGCGGCACAGCCGCCGGCGCCGCTTCCGCCTGGCGGCTGATGGCCCGGCCGACCGTTGACTCCCTTTGCAGGTCGTCGTCAACGGGCGCGGAGCAGGATGCGTCAGGACAGCGTGCGACAAGAGCGCCGATATGATCCGCTTCTCGTTCTGAGGCATCGGCAGGTTCGCTGACTGTTACCTCGCTGCCAGTCGGGGCGCCGCGCTGCTGGACGACGTGAGTCAACTCGTGGGCGAGTAGCTCACGACCGGCATGACTCGATGGCTCGAAGGCACCTTTCTGGAAGAAGATGTCACGTCCGAAGTTGAAGGCACGCGCCTGGACTGTTCGGCTCAGCGTGTCCGCTTGGGGGTCGGTGTGCACGCGCACATCGGACAGGCCGGTACCAAACGCAGCCTCCATCTCCGATCGCACCGGGGAGCTGAGATCACGACCACGAGCGTGCGCCTGCTCGATGTCGCGCTGTAAGTCCGCTCCGCTGAGCGGCTGGTGCGGCACACGCCGGCCGGCGGAGTCGCCGTCCGTGCCGCGCTGGTTGGCAGAGTATGCACAAGTGGAGCGCGCATCAGGCGGAGTCCTATCTCCCTTCCTCCGCGGCTGGGCGCGCGACCGCGCGGCCAACGACGACATAGGGCGCGCCGGCGTAGGTGACTTCGTCGCCGCGCCGAACCACCTCCGGCTCCGAGGCGCCGCGCAGAGACGTGGTCGGCGCGACACGCACGGCCTCCGCGCGCAGAATGTCGCGGCGCTCGCCGCCAGGCTGGCCGGGTGCGCCGGCCGCCTTGCTCTCGCTGGCCAATCCGACTACCAGCACGACGCCCGCCGCCTTAGCGATGTCATGGACGACGCGGAACGCGGCCAGGTCGATCACCTCGGCCCCACCGCCCACCAGCGTGGCCGTACCAGCGCCGGCCCCGACCCCGGCCACACCAGCCATGCCGAGGGCGCCGGCCGCGCTGCCTATAGCCATCGCCTCGAAACACACGGCCGCGCCGCTGAGATCGTTCGAACCTACATAGAATTCGCAAATCGTGCCGCCGGTAGCGGCTAGCATGGCGGTCAGGCCCAGGTTCAAGTAGCCGATGGCCGGGTTACGTCCAGGGTCGAGGCCGTGAAACTCCAGCAGCCGATCCAGCCGTTGCGCGCGTGGTTCGGCGATGCGCTGGCGGTACAGCGAAGGCGTGATCAGGATCGCATACTCGGAGCCTTCGGGGACGGAGCTGTACTTGAGGCGCAGTTCCTTTTGCAGCGTGGGGATCATCCGCTCCAGCTCAGGCTGGAGCTCGGTAAGCCGCAGCGCCGCCAGTCGCTGCTTGGTCGCGGCGTGGCGCTTGCGGGACTTGTTGCGTCGCTTTTCGGCGAGCGCGCCGGCCTTAGCCTCCTGCTCATCTTTGTTCGAGCACTTCAACAGTGGTTGGTAAACCAGGACGCCGCTCTCGTTTCCGAGAATCTCCATGTACAGCGCACATGTATCGCCCCACTCGCCGAGCAGGTAACACGTGGACCTCGGTACCCAGTTACCCGCGAAGTAGCTCGTGCCGCCGCATTCCATCGGCGAGGCGATCTTCGTGGCGTTGACCAGCTCAGCAGCCAGTTTGGGGATGCGGAACGCGACGCCTGACGGGGTGGTGATCTCGTACATCGTCCGATTACTGAAGTCCCAGATATCCGGCTCGCCCGGCCACATGCCCGATTTGCCCACGAAGTCCGTGTACAGGCACCGCAGCGCGGCGCGTTCGGCGGGGTCTTTCCCGTTCAGGGAGCGCCAGCTCTTGTTGAAGCCGAGCGTGTTGGCCTCATGGCCTTCCTGGCGATAGCGCTCTTGCAGACACTGCTCGGCGATCGCGTAGATGGGGTGCTCAGCGGCGATCACGATGGCATCGGCTGGACACTCGGCGAGCGGCGCGCAACCGCGGCCAGTCGGCCCGGATGGCGGCAGGGTCGGTTGGGGGGGCGTTTTCGCCTGGCGCGATAGCACGCGTTGCGTCGCGACGTTGCCCAACGTGCGCTGCAGGTTCAGGATCGCATGCCCAGGTCGGGCCGGCCGACGGGTGTGGTGGATCGCCGATGGCGCCCACGTGGTTTGATGCGGCGCGTGTGCGACAGCGACCGGCTCAGCTGCGATGGGCACCATTAACCTCAGGCGCCGTGTCGACGAAATCGCTCTCTGACACGAGCTTGCCCATCTTCTGGTACTCGCGGCGGGTGGCGTGCAGCAGGTGCTCCATGCGCACCACCTGTCCGTTGGCAGCGGCCAGGAAGCTGGCAGCCAGGGCGATGTTGCGGATGTTGCCACCAGCCAGCTCGAAGCGACGTGCCAGGTATGCGCTGTCCAGGTCGCTTGCTCGCGGAGTCTCGGCCGGCCAGATGTTCTCCCAGATCCGCTGGCGGTCGCCTATCGACGGGAACGGGAACTCGACACAGTAGTGCATCCGCCGCAGGAACGCTTCGTCCATGTTCTTGCGGAAGTTGGTGGCCAGGATGACGATGCCGTCGTACTCGTCCATCTTTTGCAGCAGGTAGCCAACCTCCAGGTTGGCGTAACGATCGTGGGCGTCACGTACTTCAGTGCGCTTGCCAAACAGGGTGTCTGCCTCGTCGAACAACAGCATCGCGTCGCTAGCCGTGGCGGCGGCAAAGATGCTGGCCAGGTTCTTTTCCGTCTCGCCGATGTACTTGCTGACCACCGTCGACAGGTCGATCTGGTACAGGTCGAGTCCGAGCTCGAACGCGAGGATCTCCGCGGCTAGGGTCTTGCCTGTTCCCGATGGGCCGGCGAACAACGCGTTGATGCCGCTACCGAGCGAGAGTCGGCGCTCGAACCCCCACAGGTCGTACACCAGGGCGCGGTAGCGAACGCAGTTGGCGATGTCGCGCAGTTGCTCGAGGCGGTCTTCTGGCAGCACGATGTCGGCGAGTGAGTGACGGGGCACCAGCTTGCGTGCCAGCCCATCGAGGCCGTGACTCGACTGTGCGCGAGCGGCGGCGAGCAGGTCGTCCAGGCTCACCTCAGGTCTGCTGTCCGGGCCAGTGGCGTGCCACGCACGCTGGGCTAACGCGGAACCAACCGCCCGTAGAATTTGTGGCTGACCAAGGCGGAATCGCCCGGCCAGGTCATCGAGGTCGCCGTCCGGCAGGTCCAGGCCCGCGCGTGCCAGACACATCTGCCAGCTCGCGCGGCGACCGCTGAAGTCAAGCCCTTCGACTCTTACACACACTGCGTCCTCGAACACCTCGTTGGTCACGGACTGGCTGTTCGGCTGGGCGGCGATGGTGATGCCGCCATGATCCGAAAGCACCTCGAGCGTTTCACGAACGGTTTTCTGCTCGTGGCGTGGCAGCGTCTCGCTGGCCGTGAGGTACAGAATCGCGCCATCGAGCTCGGCCTGGCGCACGACCAGGGGCAGCAGCTCGGGATCGCTCGTGGCAGCGCGAGCGAGGTCGACGTTCAGCAGGGGCAGCCCAAGAGCCGCCGCGAGCGCCGTTGCAGCTGCGTACAGCGTTGCGCTCGACTCGCCTGCGAAAACCACGCGCAGGGGTCGCCCCGCGGCCATCATCCGTCGCGCAACCGCCACGTGCTCGGTTCGGTGCTGCTCCGTGAGCGGCAGGTCTTCGAAACGGACGGATGCTTCGAGTCGACACACGCGCACGAGGCGAGGGTCGAGACCGCTCTGTCCGAAGAGCCAATGCACGATTTGTGTGTCGAGCTCGAGGTAGTGTGCTAGCAGCGGTGGCTGGACGTGGTTGGGATCAGGCGAAACGTGCAGGATGCGGTGACGGAGCAGCGGCCCCTGAGCGCGAAAATGGGTGCGCCGTTCGAGTTTGTCGGCGGCATCGGTGCACAGCAGGTTGAGCGCCAGGTCGACAGTTGGACGGCGGCGGGTGACATCGTCCTGCAAGAACCCGAACAAGCGCTCGTAGCGCAAGTCGAGCTCAGGTGCGAGCGCGAGAAGCAGCACGTCCATGTCGAAGGTCGACAACTGATAGCGAGTGCGCAGCTGGCCAAGGCGCGTCTGATCTGGAAATGACTCCTCCGCAGCAGCGGCTGCCTCGGTTCGCCAGGGCGCACCGGGCTCCTGGGCGAGCAGTCGCTGCGCGTCGGCCGGACTGACGTACATGCCGCGGTGCGGATCGTCTGCCGCCTGCGGACCATAAGCTGCCTCGGCGGCGGTCACAGCACGTTCGAGGAGTCGGTCCAGGCGGCGCAGAGCAGGCAGCAGATCAGCTATCTCCAGCATATGGACCACCAACGCTTGAGCCATGGCCCTACTCGCGCCCGCCGCGGGGGCTCAGCTTGACGTAGGTCAAGATAAGCGCGGATGGTCGGTTCAATGACCGCCACGTCGTCGAACTGGTGCCGCCGCCCACTCTGTACATGCGTAATATGACCGCGCCATCGGGGTCGCCCGGACTCTTCGTCCGTGTCCTCTTGCCAGACGCGAACGATGAACGAATGGGTCTGCTCCCCGCCAAGTGCCACATTCCGATCGCACGTTCTCGGTCGCTGGCTGGTGTAGCAGACCGCGTGTTGTTCAACCGTCTAGGCCGTATCTGTCCGCGCGTCCGGCCGGCTTCGTTGGCGCGCGTGTGCTAGCGCGAGGTGGACTGCGGCTCGTCGCCGTCCAATGTCAGTTCGAGCTCGTAGGCCAAACCAAGCAGCGACAAGCGGAGCCTTTCGAGTCGCGCCTTCATATCGGGCACCGGTCGCGGCCTCTCCAGCGGTGCGTGTGCCGCGGACCCGTCGAGCTGGTCCGCGCGGATCTGTTCGTTCAGCTCTACCGTGCGTCGACTGGGTCGCACGCCGAGCTCTTCGCGCAAAGCGGCGATACATCGTTGGTACTGGCGCAGGGCGCCGGCGCGGTCGCCTGCGAAATAGTGCAGGCGCATCAGTTTCTGGTGCGTGCGCTCTCTGGCACGATCGAAATGCAGAATACGTGCGCCGTAGGTGACGCCCGTTTCCCATTCGGCGTGGGCCTCGCAGTGCCCCATCAGCTTGTCGAGCATGCTCAGATACAGCGACTGAAGTCTTTCGCGCTCCTCTAGACACCAGTCGTGTAGCCAGCCATCTAGCAGATCGCCGCGGTACACGGCGACGCCGTCTTTGAGTGCCTGTGCGACCGTTGGACTTAATGCGTGACCTGGAATCTCGTGCGCTTGTTCCGCAGCGCGCTCGAGGATAGCTACGTCGACACAGTTCGCGCCGGTGGCGTGCAGCTGGATCCAGTCACCATCGAGCTGCACCAGCGCCGCCCGGCCTGGCGGCGTGCACGGGGCCAACGCCGAGTGCAGCTGCCAGAGGGTATGGCGAAGGTACTTGTTGGCCTGCGCTGAATCGCTCTCGCCCCACAGCACGCCGGCGAGCGACGCTCGCCGATTTGGCTGATCACGGCGAAGCAGGAGGTAGGCAAACAGCTCCTGCACTTTGAGTGCCTCTAACCCGCGGACAAGCCGATCCTCGAAGACCACTCGGAAGCGGCCGAAGAGCTGGACACACAGCGGTTGCTGACCTTCCCACATGTGCAACTCCTGTAGACGCGGCAACACTATGCCTCCAGCACCGGTATCGGTCAATTTCAATCAAGCGGCGCCGCGCCCGCGGTCAGGCGGCTGCGCGAGCAGAGCTCACTCAGACACGCCGGCAGACATTTGCGAGACGCCCTCGCAGCGCCCGGCCTGGTACACCTTGGCGCATCATCAGCAAGATCTGGCTCGACGAACCTTCGATGACCTGGCGGGCCGCTCATGATGGATTGACCTTAACTCTCCAGGCGAGCGCGAGGAGAGTGCTGCCCACGCGCACTGCGCTGCTGCGGCAGGGCGGTCTCGCGATTCAGCGCCAGGTGCTCGGCCTGCAACGGCGCCATGGCAACAGGTACGTGGGGGACCTGTTCACACGCCTGCCAACACCACGCGAGCCTGTGCCTGTCGTCCATCACTGGACGGGCTCCCTCCTGCGTCAGGCAACAAGTGCTGCCGCCTCCCAACCGAACATCCCGCAAGAGCTGCTGGCAAGCGTTAACCTCAGGGCCCTCGACAATGGGGAGCTCCGTTCGCGGCACGACAGGATCATTGCGATCCTGTCCAGATCTCTTAGTTCTACAGTCGAATGCGAGTTGCTGCTCGAAGGAGTGGGCGACATCGGCGTTGAGGTCGCACGGCGGCAGGCGCTGGAAGCAGGACGCACGTTCCCGCAGACTGCAATCGACGCCATGCGCGCCTATTTCGTGAGCAATGCGCAGTCTGCAAGCCCCGACGTGTGCATCGTCGCTCTCAACAAGGGGATGCGCCTGGTGCTCGCGGATCCCACCCAGAAGATGGGTAGTGACATCGCAAGTAGCATGGCGAAATTGCAGGCTTCCGGTCGGGTTGAAGCGAGCCATGTCGTAGAATTCGAAGACAGCCGCGGGCGCATCACAAATGGGATCGTATTTCCCGACACGGTACACGAGAGTATCTGGGATACGGTTATACGTCTCGCCGCCGGAGATCCAGGCTGGAGCGTGTTCGGGATGAGCATCACGGATGGGTATCATAGCGTGACACTTGCGCTCGACAATTCCGACCCATCACAACCACATATATTCTGGTCAGATCAGTGGTCCACTAAGGGAGGGTGGATGGAACATACTCGTGCAGGCTTGGACGCAGAGGTCACGCAACTTACTCAGAGCTGGTGGGGCCGGTTTGCGCAGGACAAAAAGCCCAACACACGCCTTACGCTGTGGCGCATTCGGTCGGGCAAGGCCGGCCTGCCGGCGGCAGTGCCGTAGGGCAGCTCATGCACGACTTGAACACTGCCTCGGCGCTGTCTCGCTCGGGCATCTTCCCACGCTCGTCGGCCCCTCGGTTGCCGGTGCACGGGGCAAGCCATGGCGTGTATGCGCGGCTGCTCGAGCGCAGGATACCGTTGCCAGTGTCCATGACCAGCCAAGAGGCACTCCATCTACAGCGGCTATACGGCAACAGGTTCGTGCAGCGCTACGTCGACGCGAGCGCGAGGAGAGATGATTCGGCCCGCGTCGAACAAGAGCTGGCGCGCGCGGAGCGTGGCGGACAGCCGCTCGATCGCTCAGTCCGGGCCAACATGGAAGGTGCGTTCCAGTATGACTTTGGGGGCGTCAGGGTGCACACCGATACCGACGCCAATAGCCTAAGCCGTGCCGTCGACGCCGTGGCCTTCACGACCGGGCAGCACGTGTTCTTTCGACAGGGCGCGTACAACCCCACCAGTGCCAGCGGCCAGGAGTTGCTGGCCCACGAGCTTACCCACGTGGTGCAGCAGACCGCTGCCCCAGCGCCCGCGGCGCTGACCATCAGCGACCCCGCCGACCTCGCTGAGCGAGAGGCAGAGAGTGTCGCTCGCGCGGTTGCGACCCAGAATGACGGAATGGTCCGGGTCGCGCAGGCCCAGCGCGGGGCCGAGGTGCTGCGTCAGGACGCCGGGTCGGCGGGCGCGGTTACCCCCGACGCGGGCAGCGCGCCCAAAGAGGATGCGGACATCGTGGCGCTCGACCTATCACCGACCGCGAAGGCGGCCGCGATCGAATTGAAAAAGAAGCATCCCGAAATCACCTTCACCAGCGGTCGAAGGGACGTGCACGACCAGGCACATGCCATGGCGTCGAACATCGTTACGTCGAAGAACCGCAAATGGATTGAGCAGACGTACGTTTCAGCTGCCCAACTTCAAAAGTGGGTAGACGACAATCCAAAGGCGGTGACAGTAGATGAGATCACAATGGGCCTGGAAGGACTCATGACTGCAATGGCCGATGCCGACCTCGGAAAGATCAGCAAGCATTTGAGCGGCGACGCTTTTGATGTTCAGCCCCAGAGCAAGGATGCCGATGCAATCAAGATCGACATCAAGGCCCTCACTGGTCTGACGAAGTTCCTCGACCAGGAGGGTGGGCTTGTTCGCTGGCATGCCCAGTTCTGACGACCTCAACAGGCCCAACGCGCATCACACCCTCGGGTTCAGGCGCTCACCCGTAGGAACCAGCGCGCCGTCTCACAAGGCGCCGCTGCGTTCGCGTGCGCAGTCAGCTTTCCACATTACGAAGTCAGGATCTCAGGCAGATTCGCTGACGATCCCGATTCCTCTGCAGTTCCACAGCAACATCTGCAGATCGTGCTACGGAGACATTCTAAGAACCCTTGATTGACCCGTTCGACCGCGATCCAATGCGCTCGATTCGGTACTCAGAACGCTCGAGTTCGTCACCCAGCGATACAAAACGCCCATAGTGCAGTTGGCCTCGACAGAGACTGCCGGCGCGGTCGACACTCGATCGGCTTACCGAGCAGCATGACGGGCTCGCGCCCGCCCCACCAACGGCCCCAGCCCGGGTGCCATCACGCCCTCAATAAAGGTGGACTCGCCAACGCACTAAACCAAACCCCCGGGGTGGGGACTTTTGTGGTTCTGGAACGAATTGCGTGCAGCGCCCGGGCGAGCAAAGTGGAGTTGCTAGGAAGCTGAGACGCGGAGGAAATGGTTCCAGGCGGAGCAGATGGCGATTGTTGCATCAGCGAGTCGGTCTGGATCCTGGGTTGGCGAGCCGGCGGCGGCGGCCATACCACCGCCGCAGCTCCTCAAGCACGATCTGCTCCACGTCTTCCGCTACGCGCGCTTCCGAGAGGCGTGCCATGATGGTCGTTGCTTCGGGAGCGAACTTCTCAGAACTGTCCCGGTGTACCCCAATCGGGTCGAGCCCGAATAGGATCTCGAGCAGCTGGTCATACAGGGCGCGGTAATGAGCTTGGTAGCGTTTCCGCGCCGCCCGACGCCGCTGGTTTTCGCCTGTGCTGGTAGCTTCGTTCACTTGGCAGGTGGACCGTATCCCAGGCTGGCCGCGAATAACATCAGATTGGTAC
>WNGB01013803.1_pt1 | contig 15547 bp, 13 predicted proteins | sample 5400681 | NCBI WGS metagenome assembly WNGB01 (sample SAMN13153367, study PRJNA577476) | soil metagenome | isolation source: 115 cm soil or saprolite under grassland replicate 2 | place: USA:California | collected 2016-06-15
AGGAAGCGTTGTTGCGCCATACTGTCAATTTACCGCAGCGGTTAAAACCGCGCGGCTTGCGCCTCACGACCGACCGAGTCGGACGTGGACACGATCGGCTGGTTGCGCAGCCCACCGGCAGGGGATGTGCCCCCACCGGCACGGTACTTGGCCGCGATGTTGCGAGCTGCATTCAGGTCAGCATTGAGATGAAAACCACATTGCCGACAGATGAATACGCTCTGCGAACGGCGGTTGTTGCGGGCGGTATGCCCACAGCAGCTACACATCTGCGAGGTATGTCGCGGGTCGACCGCGACCACCGTACAACCCCGTTCCTCGGCCTTGTACGCGACTTTGGTCTTGAGACTGGCGAACGGCCACGCGTGCATCCGGCGCTTGGTTTGGCTACGCCGTTTGGCCTGCATGCGTTTGCGCATGTCCTTCAGGTTTTCCAACACGACCGTTGCGCCCGGCTCAGTGGCCTGGACGATCTGCTTGCTCAGGACGTGATCGGCGTCCTTCCGAAACCGCGTCCGGCGACGTTTCAGCTTGCGCAGATGTCGTTTGGCCGATCGGCTACCCTTCTTTTGCAGCGCGCGGATGCCCTTGAAGTAGCGGCCTTCGATCGCTTTCCAGCGTCGCTGTCCCAGGAAACGGTTATTCGACGTGACCGCCGGGCGGTTGATGCCCAAATCAACGCCGATGACCTGATCGTTCGGCTGAACATCCGGCGCAGGGACCGTCACAACCACATGCAGCCACCATGCTCCATCGCGCTCGACCAGATCAGCGGTATCGACCGGGGAACCCGCATACTTCGCCGCATAGTCTGGCACGCGGAACCGAATCGTCTGTCGCCCACCAACAAGCGACATCCGCACGGTCTGGCTCTCCCAGTCCACCCGGTAGGTATGCACGTTGTAGCGCGGCGGGCATGCGACCGATCGGGGCATGCTGACCTTCCGGTCCTGGTCCTTACGCAACGTGAACGCGCTTCGGAGCGCTTCGGCAGCTTTGGCACGGGCCGTATTCGTGAGATTACTGTTCAGGCCCGGCAGCGCGTCCCTGACCGGATAATAGGCCAGGAAATGCAGCTTGGTCGCATTCGAGACGCCATTCGACCATCCAAGATCGACAAACAGGTTGAACGCCGCCGTAAACTGGCGGCTGGTTTCCGCGAGTGCGGCGACCTGGGCGGGCGACGGTTGCAACTGGATGCGAATAGTTCTCTGCATAAGTGCATTGTAACATACAAGAGAGACTTTCGCAACCGAAATGCTGTTCTCGCGCCGCCCAGATTGAACGTGCCCCTCCAAGACCCGCAAGCGGGTACCCCCGGCGCGGCTCGCCTCCTCCCCACGGTCTAAAGACCGGGCGCTACCGGCTCGCATTTACTCGGTGTCGATCGCGACGACCATCGTACCTCGCGGTTCGTCGCCTACGCGATGGATGAATGCGTGTCCACCCCGACCGCCTCGGCCACCGAACGGAACCCATTGCGCCGCAGCAGCCGCGCCAGGTCGCGTTTGATGACCGCGATCAGCCGGGGGCCCTCGTAGACCAGGGCGGTGTAGAGCTGCACCAGGCTCGCGCCCGCGCGGATGTGGGCATAGGCATCGGCGCCGCTGGACACCCCGCCGGCGCCGATCAGCGGCAGTCGTCCTTCGGTCAGCTGGTAGAGCTGCGCGCACGCCTGCCGCGCGCGCGCCGCCAGCGGCCGGCCGCTCAACCCACCGTCCTCGCGCGCCAGCGGGCTGCGCAGCCCTTCGCGCGCTACGGTGGTGTTGGTGGCGATTAAGCCGGCAAGGCCCACCGTGCAGGCGACCTGCGCAACCTGCTCCAATTGCGCAGGCGTCTCGTCGGGTGAGACTTTCAAGAACAGCGGTCGGGGCCGGGCGAGGCGCCGGTTGAGCGCCGCCAGCTCGCCCAGGAGCTCCTCCAGCGCCGCGCGCTCGTGGAGCCGGCGCAGCCCGGCCGTATTCGGCGAAGAGATATTGACGGTGACGTAGTCGGCCAACGGCGCCAGCGCGATGAATGCCGCCAGGTAGTCCACCGTGGCGCGCTCCAGCGGGGTGTCGCGGTTCTTGCCGATGTTGACGCCCACGACCAGGGTTCGGGGATCAGGGATCAGGGGTCGGGCGCGTTCTCGCTGACCCCTGATCCCTGATCCCCGAACCCTGAGGTTACGGGCTACGGCGACCATTCCGGGGCTGTTGAAGCCGAGCCGGTTGATCAGCGCGCGGTCCTCCGGCAGCCGGAACATGCGCGGCCGCGGGTTGCCGGGCTGCGGGCGCGGTGTCACTGTGCCGACCTCGACATGCCCGAAGCCCAGCATCGCGATTGGCTCGATCGCTACGGCGCGCTTATCGAAGCCGGCCGCCAGGCCGATCGGGTTCGACAGGCACAGGCCCGCGACATCGGTCGCGAGGATCGGATCGTCCTGCGCGCGCAAGGCGTCGAAGAACGCCGGCGCTGGCGTGTGAGCCGTCACGCTCATGAGAGCGGTCACAAGATTGTGCGCGCGCTCGGCATCGAGCCGGAAGAGCAGGGGCTTGAGGATCCGGTTGTACATACTATCATGCCGCGCCGGCCCGGCGGCCGTGCGCTATCGCGGGGAGCATACCCTATCACTCGTTCCCAAAAATGCCCTCAAGCTTCGACGCCTGCTGGAGCCCGCCGGTGCCCTTGCCGAAGCTGCCGCGCCGGAAGACGATATTCCCGCGGTACATCGTCAGCATCACCTGGCCTTTGAGCTGCTGGCCGTCGACCGGCGAGTTGCGACCCTTCGAGGCGAACTTGCCGGTGTCGACCACCCAGCTGTGGTCGGGGTCGAAGATCACGATGTCGGCCGCGGAGCCGGGCCGCAGCGTGGCCGGCGCGCGGCCGAGCACGGTGGCCGGGCCCTCGGTCAGCTTCGCGACCAGGTTGACCAGGTCCATCTCGCCGCGGTGGACCAGCGTCAGCACCAGCCCGAGCGCGGTCTCCAGGCCCGAGATGCCGGGCGCGGCCAGACGGTACTCGCACTCCTTGTCGATCTGACTGTGCGGCGCGTGGTCGGTGGCGATCGCGTCGATCGTGCCGTCGCGCAGCCCCTCGACCAGCGCCTCGACATCCTCCTCACCGCGCAACGGCGGGCTGACGCGCGTGCTGCTGTCGTAGGGCGGCAGGCGCGTCGGGTCGAGCCACGACGGCACCCCCAGCCCCGGCTCGCTCTTCTTGCGGCGCCGGCCGCGCGGCTCGCGCTGGCCCGCCGGCCCGCTGGTGGGCGGGCTGGGCTCGCCGAGCGCGCCGAGCACCCAGCGGTCGGTCAGCGTCAGGTGGTGCGGCGTCGCCTCGGCGGTGACGTGGACGCCGCGCTGCTTGGCGGCGCGGATGAGCGCGACGCCGCCGGCCGTGCTGACGTGGCAGATATGGATGTGCGCCCCGGTGAGCTCGGCCAGGGCGATGTCGCGCGCGATCTGGATCTCCTCGGCCGCCGACGGGTAGCCGGGCAGCCCGAGCCGTGTGCTGATCGCGCCCTCGTGCATGGCCCATCCACGGTTTAGCCGCAGATCCTCGCAGTGGCTCATGATCGGCACGTCGAGCATGGCGGCGTAGGCCAGCGCGTTGCGCATCACAGCCGGGTCGGCTACCGAACGATGCGAATCGCTGAACGCGACGCAGCCGGCCTCAACCAGCTCGGCCATCTCGGTGAGGTTCTGTCCGGCCCGTCCCAGGGTGATCACGCCGATCGGCTCGACGCGCACGACTCCGCGGCGGCGCGCGATCTCGCGCACCTGGCGCACCACAGCGGCGCGGTCGTGCGGCGGCACGGTGTCCGGCATCGCGCACAGCGTGGTGAAGCCGCCCTGCGCCGCCGCATGCGTGCCGGTCGCGATCGTCTCCTTGTGCTCCTCGCCGGGCTCGCGCAGGTGTGTGTGCAGGTCGATGAATCCGGGGGCGATCACCGCGCCGCGGGCGTTGATAATCTCCACGCCGTCGCCGGCCGGCTCGGAGTCGGCCGCGAGGTCGGCCAGGTCGATCACCCGCGCGACCTTGCCGTCCTCGATCAGCACATTGCCCACGGTCGCCACGCGGCGCGCAGGGTCGATAATGCTGCCATTCTTAATCAGGTAGCGCATAGGATCACTCGGCTGTCTGTGCTAGGTCGAGCAACGTGAGCAGGAGCACTTGTGTTCCTCGTTCGATATCTGGCCCATCGGTCCACTCGCGTGGGTCATGGCTGATGCCGTCGCGGCTGGGCACGAAGATCATGCCGGTGTTGCCGACAATTCTGGCTACCTGTGCCGCGTCGTGACCAGCTCCGCTGACAAGACGGCGCGACCTGATCCCGAGCTTCAGACAATTCCGCTCGATCAATGATACCATCTCTTCGCTGATCGGTTGCGGGGTGTCGTCAGTGAGCATATGTATCTCAAACGTGACCTCGCGGTTGTCTGCGATCTGTTTAATCTCTTGGCAAATAGACGTGAACATCTCACTTTTGGCCGTGCTTGACGCACTGCGGATATCTATTGTGATCTGCGTTCTCCCGGGAATGATATTGATAGTATTGGGGTTAACTTCAATCACGCCAACAGTGCCGACAACATCATTTGATGATCTGCATAATCTTTCGATCGCCAATATCGCCTCTGCCGATGCGGCAAGCGCGTCTTTACGAAATCTCATGGGTGTAGTACCAGAATGATTTTGTTCGCCAAGGAAAGTGACCGTAAATCGCGTCGGAGCAGCAATTGCTGTAACAACGCCAATAGGTTCTTTTGCGCTATATAATATAGGGCCTTGCTCAATATGCAACTCCACGAAAGCTCGTACGTCCTTTGATGAGTGATGTGACGACACTATATAGTCTTTAACGGCTTCCATGATATCGTCTTGGCTTTGCAAGTTCTCTTTACTTCCAAGTTCTCTGGTTCGCATTTCATAAATGGCATCTACCAATGTCTTGCCGTCCCGATCCCTCGTTAGAAGCAGCTCATCAGTAATGAGTTGACCTGCCCAGACTTTGCTGCCGAAAGCATATCCGATCTTAAACCTAGAAGATTCTTCCATCACAAAACAAACAACCTCAATCGAGCAGGGTAATGATATATTGTTATCTTTAATTATCTGTGCAATCTCAATAGCGGCAATAACACCAAGTGTGCCGTCAAATTTTCCCGCTGTCACTACCGTATCGATATGCGATCCGGTCATTATAACCGGCATATCGCTTCTATCTCCGTGCATTTTGCCGATTATATTGCCGATTGGACTTATTCGCACACTAAGCCCAGCTTCGCGCATCCACTCGATAACAAGACCTCTGGCCTGTCTATCTTCTTCTGAGAAGGCCAGACGCGTAATCCCGCCCCGCTCTGTTTTGCCCACTTGCGCTAGCTGATTAATGTGGTCTAAGACTCGCTCGATCCTAACGCTATTAACTAGATCTGTTAATTGTTTATATTGCATTTTTTTGTCTCCTTTTCCGGGTTTTCATATGTCTAACCAAAGAGCTTACGCATGATGAAATTAGATAAATAGTTCCCTAAGACCCCAACACCTAAACTCGCAGCAAGCCATACTAGAACTGTGATTATATCTGATTGAGGTTGACCTTGGATCGAAAAAAGTGTTCCCGTGACCAATCCAACAACTAGAACGGCAAGGTAAGTGATACCTTGAAAAAATGCTAGATACCTTCGTGCTTGATAAGCTACTGTGTATTTCGTTAAAACACTTCCTACAGGTTCTGATCGATTCCAAATCTGATCAAAAATCGCACATATATGTTGTACATCTCCATACGACATATTTTCATTTGGTTGCGATTTGAGTCCGCCATACGGTCTAGTCTGGACACCAGGAAGATACCGAAGCGCCCTGGGACGCTCACTGATGAATTCCACGTGGCGACTTGTTCCATGCTGATTGTAGATGGTTATATTGTAAAGGTCGGTGTTACCCTCAAAGTGCCTGATTTCGCGTCCATCTGTCAGGAAAGTTAACAAACCTTCAGCCGCCTTCGCTGTAAGCGAGTCGTGTACATCAATGATTAACTTGATTTCAACACCTTCATCTTTTGCCCTATTTAACGCTCCACAGACCTGCTCAAAGTTTTTCGCTCCAAGAGTATAAAAACCAAAAAAGGTTGAAGGTGAAATAAATAAAATCCTTGAACCTCTTTTAGCACTATTAATATACGGTAGAATATACTTCTCATACATGTTTTCTTTTGAGTGACTATGTTGTTCTTCCATAGCATCCTCCGAAAGAGATGATAGCAATTAAGCCGGTATTCCGAGTAAGCTTGCTTTCATACGGTTTCACTATGTATTCTTAATTCTTTCAGTGCCTTTGTCTTGTGCATATGTCCTCCTTAGATGGCGCCTCTGTTGGCTTATTTTACCAAAATCAAACGAAGTTCTCCTTCCTATCAACATTCACTTTATGCTGCGGAATCATATGCATGACCTCCTATTGCTGCAAAATAAGTGTGCGATCAGGTTGGTTGATGTACGCTTATGCGGCATAGACTTAAATCCTGATGATATACACAGATGTCATGCAAGATACAACTGCGGTCAGGATAGCACAGACACCAATACATGTCAATCCTCTCGTGTTTCCGAACCATGAAAAAAGATGAAAAGCATTCGGGCGGTCATTGGCAAACGCTACCCGAAATCCCTGAACGCATTGTTTGCCTGAGACGTATTGGAGGCCAGGGCTATTGTAATGTAATGCCGTCTCCAAAAGGTCGGTGTAAGATATCAAAAAGCTGTGCGAGCACTTTGTGAGAAATTGAACAAGCACTGCGAGGCCAGCGAGCTACTTGACAAATATCGGATAGCATGGTATCTTCTACGCAGGCATCTTTAAGTTGGTCCTGTGAGGCCATCAAGGTGTGATTTATGACTGTGTCTAGGCCATCCAATAGACTACTACGGATATGCATATTAAGCGCTGCTAATCCTCCAATAAAGCTACTGATCAAGAAGTTAAACCGCATGTCTTGCGGCCAGGCTCTCAAGGGGTTTTATCCCTTGGGGGCTTTTTTTACATGATATCTTCTTGGAGGTTCTTTATCGTCATTTCCTGATCAAGAAAGGAGTGGAAACACAACTATCATGCTACGAAAGAGCTATATAGCCGCTTTACCCGGTCCTCGGTTGGTTCACCCAGATCATAGTAAAGAGAGGAACATAATGGAGATGCAAGCAGTCATCACCGCCGCGATCGACGATGCAGGTGGTTTTGTCAATGCGCATGCTCATTTTGATCGCGCGTTCACACTTACTCCCGAACGACTACATCTCACCTCGGCACCAATGACCGAGAAATGGGTTCTCAACAATGATCTTAAGCGAACTTCCACCATTGATGACTACATCGATCGCATTGAGCGCGCGGTTCTGCATATGCTACAGCAGGGTGTGCGATCCTGTATGACCTTCGTCGATGTCGATCCTCTGACCGGTCTCAGAGCATTGGAGGCTGCCCGCATCGTTCGTGAGCGCTATGCCCAGGTAATGACATTGGCGATCGCGAATCAGACATTATCAGGTGTCCTTGATCCGGCGGCCCGGGCCCTATTTAACTCGGCCCTGGATTACGTTGATATCGTCGGTGGTTTGCCCTCGCGTGATGCGTCAAATGAGGAACAGCATCTTGATGTGCTCCTGTCGGCAGCGCGTGCGACTGGAAAAGCTGTGCATGTCCATGTCGATCAAGCCAACAGTCCTTTCGAACGTGAAACCGAATTGCTAGCACGTAAAGTGATTGAGTACGGATTAGAAGGCCGCGTAGCCGCGGTCCACGCCATTTCACTCGGCGCTCATTTGGCTGAATATCGCCGCGAGACATACCATCTGATGCGCGAGGCCGGGTTGACAGTTGTCGTGTGCCCGTCGGCAGCGCTATCTATGAAAGCGCTGCCATACACCGCGCCGATTCATAACGCTATTGCGCCGGTGCCGGAGTTACTTGACGCCGGCATTAATGTCGCGCTGGGAACCGACAATATCTCCGACATCTATTGCCCGATGAACGATGGCGATCTATACACGGAACTGCGTATTTTGGCCGATGCATGCCGCTTCTACGATATCTCGGCGCTCATCGCGATCGCGACTGCCGCTGTGCCCGGCATATCCAGGCCAGGAATGGCAACGAATGCGCCAGCCTCTCGATGCATACAATTTGGCGCCAGCAACGTGATGGATGCGCTAGTTCTGCCATAGTGACCTGCTGCGGGGGCGCCACGGGCGGCTTAGCCGCCCGTGGCGCCCCCGCAGCCCTCAAATGTACCGGCTGCGCGGTTCTCCTCCCGGCGACTGTTCACCCTGCCAGTCGATACAGCAATGCCATCCGCACCGCCGTACCATCGGCAATCTGCTCCTCGATCGCCGATCGCACCGATGTCGCCACCTCGGGAGCGATCTCCACCCCACCGCTCAGCGAGCACTGATGTAACACCAGGCAGTGCGGCGCGGCCAGCTTCACCCGCTCGGCGGTGATGCCGAAGAAGCGGCTATACTCGCGCAGCGACGGCAGCAGCCCGGACTCCTGGCGCTCCTTCTGCAGCCGCAGTGTCATGATCACGTCCGCGCCGGTAACACACTCGTCCAGGTCGGTCGTGATCGCCAGCTTCGGCCAGGTCGCCGTCCAGAGCGCGGCCGGGCCAAGCAGCGTGTGCGGCGCGCAGAGCGTGACGTGCGCGCCCATCGTGCTCAGGCCCCACAGGTTCGAGCGGGCCACGCGGCTGTGCAGGATGTCGCCGACGATCACCACCTTCAGCCCTTCGATCCGGCCGAGCCGCTCGTTGATCGTGTACATGTCGAGCAGCGCCTGGGTCGGGTGGGCGTGGCGCCCGTCGCCGCCGTTGACCACCGAGCCTTTGAAGTGCTGCGCGACCAGGTAGGGCGCGCCGCTCTCGCGGTGGCGCATCACCAGGATGTCGGCGCCGAGCGCCTGGAGCGTGCGCACTGTGTCGAGCAGCGACTCGCCCTTCTCGACGCTGCTGCCCTTTGCCGTCATCGAGATCACGTTGGCCGAGAGCGCCCGCGCGGCCAGTTCGAACGAGATCCGCGTGCGCGTGCTCTCCTCGAAAAACATGTTGACGACGGTCTTGCCGCGCAGCGTGGGCACCTGCTTGATCGCGCGGCCGAGCACCTCTTTCATGCTGGCGGTTGTCTCGAGAATCTCGCCGATCTCGTCGCGGTCGAAGTCGTCCAGGTCGAGCACGTGTCGCCGACGTGTCTCGTCGCGCTGAGAGGTGGCTGGCGGGGTGGCGGTCGCTGTGCCCATATAAAATCTCCCTGGTCGAGTTCAAAATTCAAAGTTCAGAGTTCAAAGTTGAAGGTTGGCTACGTCCATAACTCAAAACTTTGAACTTTGAACTCTTAACTCGAAACTCATCGAACGATGAAGACGCCATCCTCGCCGCCATCTACCTCGCGCAGGCGCGTTTCGATCACCTCGTCGCTGGCGGTCGGCACGTTCTTGCCGACGAAGTCGGCACGGATCGGCAGCTCGCGGTGGCCGCGGTCGATCAGCACGGCCAGCTGAATGCGCGCTGGCCGCCCCAGGTCTGCCAGCGCGTCCAGCGCGGCGCGCACGGTCCGCCCGGTGTAGAGCACGTCGTCGATCAGCACCACGATTTGCCCGGTGATATCCACGGGGATGCTGGTCGAGTGCACCACCGGGGCCGGCCCGCGCATGCTCAGGTCGTCGCGGTAGAGCGTGATGTCGAGCACACCGACCGGCATGCGCGTGCCCTCGATGTCGGCCAGAGTAGCGGCGATGCGCTGTGCCAGCGGCACGCCGCGCCGCCGGATGCCTACCAGCACGATCCCTTCGACGCCCTCGTTGCGCTCGGCCACCTCGTGCGCGATCCGCGTGATCGCGCGCCGGATGTCGTCGGCCGAGAGGATCTGTTTTTCACTCATCGGTGCGTATATGCCCTTTCAACGTTCGAACGTTCGAACGTTTGAACGTTTGAACGTTCGCCGGGCAACAAAAAACCCCACGCTCGCCGGACTGGCGAGGGGGGCAGTGCTCGATCTCTTGCGCGCTGTGTCGCGCCACTTCATCGCAGACATCTTTCGATACCCTTCTCGGCCTCACGGGGCCGAATTAAAGGTTGCCGTATCCTAGCACCGAGGACGCTTTGTGTCAAGGTTCGGCTCGTCGCAAGCTGGCAGGGGCGAGAGGCTGGAGGCTGGAGGCTGGAGGCTGGAGGCTTGCGCCCTGCGCCCTGCGCCCTGTAAACTGCGCCCTGCGCCCTGTAACCTGGTTTGTCAATTTCCGCATCAACGTGTATACTATAGCGCACTACATCAATATGTAGACATACAGTGCAATGCGGGGGGAGGTGAAAGCAACGACAAGCGGGCAAGACGATCGTGTGAGATGGGCTCACGCTGTAACGACGTGCCCGCAAGTGTCACGCAAGCGATGAAAGTCGAGCGACGCGAAGGGGAGACTGTGGAGCAGCTCCTGCGCCGGTTCAACAAGGGCGTTGTAGCCGAGCGAATCACCAAGACCTACCGCGAGAAGATGCACTTCGTCTCGAAGAGCGAGCAGCGCAAAGAGAAGCGCCGCCGCGCCGAGCGCAACCGGCGCAAGAAGGCGATGCAGACGCATTAGCAGAAGTCGTCGCAAGTGGGATGCCCGCGACGTTGCAGTGCAACGTAAGGCTATCCCATCCGTGCCACCGCAGAGGATGCCGGGCGATTACCCGGCATCCTCTCGGTGTCTCCGGGGCTATGCTATAATGCATCGTACGAGCGCGGCGCGCTCATCACATGATAAGACAAGGTTCTCAGTAACTTGACAATCGGGGTGGGGGTGTGGGGGCGGGGCCGGGCACCCTCTGGATGCCCCGGGATTTCCGAAACCGTGTCTAACTGTCACGAGGGATCTCGATATGTTTGATAAATTAACCGGTCTGGATGCGCGCTACCAGCAGCTCACCGAGCAGATGGCGCAGCCGGACGTCGCGACCGACCACGTGCGCCTGCAGCAGATCGCGCGCGAGCTGCGCGAGCTCGAGGACATTGTCGTGGCCTATCGCGCCTACGTCGAGGTCGAGCGCCAGGCCGACGAGGCCCAGCTGCTGACTGAGGACGGCGCGGACACGGAGATGCGCGCGCTGGCACAAGAGGAGCTGGAGCAGCTGCGCGCGCGCCGCGACGAGCTGATCGGCCGGATCAGGCTGCTGCTGCTTCCGCACGACCCGAACGACTCGAAAAACGTCATTTTCGAGATCCGCCAGGGCACGGGCGGCGACGAGGCCGCGCTCTTCGCCGCCGATCTCTTCCGGATGTACACCCGCTACGCCGAGCGGAAGGGCTGGAAGATCGAGGTCGTGAGCGCCAACGAGAACGGCATCGGCGGCTACAAAGAGATCGTCTTCGAAATCCACGGCGAGGGCGCCTACAGCCGGCTCAAGTACGAAGGCGGTCCGCACCGCGTTCAGCGCGTGCCCGAGACCGAGGCGCGCGGCCGCATCCACACCTCGACCGCCACAGTCGCAGTGCTGCCGGAGGTCGAGGAGGCCGACGTCGCGCTGCGGCCGGAGGATTACCGCGTCGACGTCTACCGCTCGGGCGGCCACGGCGGACAGGGGGTCAACACCACCGACTCGGCGGTGCGGATCGTCTACAAGGGCGGCACGCCGGAGGAGATCGTGGTCACCTGCCAGGACAGCCGGTCGCAGATCAAGAACAAGGCCGCTGCGCTCGCGGTGCTGCGCGCCAAGCTCTACGCGGCCGAGCAGGAGAAACGCCAGCGCGAGCTGGGCGAATCGCGGCTGGCCCAGGTCGGCACGGGCGAGCGGTCCGAGAAGATCCGCACCTACAACTTCCCGCAGGACCGCGTGACCGATCACCGGATCAACCAGAGCTTCTCGAATCTCCCCGGCATTCTGGACGGCGACCTCGACCGGCTGATCGAGGCGCTGATCGTCTACGACAACGCGGAACGCCTGGAGGCCGTCGGAGTCGAGTCGTAACCACCCGCGTCGCCAGCGCGTCTAGATCGTCGGGAACAGGGGGTCGTCGCCACCAGACAGCCCCCTTTTTTGCCCCCTGGATCAGGCACAACAAACGTGAGGGTTGAGGTCGTGAATATGCACCAGCCGCTATCCCCCCCGCTTGAGGCCTTCATCGCCGCGCTGCCGAAGGTCGAGCTGCACCTGCACCTGGAGGGATCGATCGTGCCCGCAACGCTGCTGCGTATCGCCGCGCGCAACCACGTCGAGCTGCCGGCGCGCGACGAGACCGGCGTGGCGCAGCTGCTCAACTACAAGAACTTTCACGAGTTCCTGACGGTGTTCATGGTGTTGGCGCGCTCGCTGATGCACGGCGAGGACTTCGAGCTGCTGGCGTACGAGTTGGGGCATCACCTGGCCGACCAGCGCGTGCGCTACGCCGAGGTGATGATCTCGGCGTTTCAGTACTACAGCCGCGGCGTCGATCTCGACGAGGTCGTGCAGGGGGCCGCTGCCGGGTTCGCGCAGGCCGCGCGCGAGCGCGGCGCCGCGGGAGCGCGCGTCAACCTTGCATTCGACTACGGCCGGCAGTTCGGCGTCGAGACGGCCTGGAAGGTGCTGGAGATCGCGGTGCGCAACCGGCGTCACAGCCTGGTGGCCTGGTCGATCGGCGGCGACGAGGTGAACTACCCGCCCGAGCTGTTCGCCGAGGTCTTCGCCGCGGCGCGGCAGGCCGGTCTGCACCTGATGGCGCACGCCGGCGAGGTGGTCGGCCCGCCGAGCGTCTGGGGCGCGGTGGACGCGCTTGGCTGCGAGCGGCTGGGCCACGGCATTCGCAGCGTGGACGACGAGGCGCTGCTGGCGCACCTGCGCGCCCGCGGCGTCGTGCTCGACGTCTCGCCGTCCAGCAACCTGCGCACCGGCGCGGTGCCGGATATCGCGGCGCACCCGCTGCGCCGCCTGTACGATGCGGGCGTCCACATCACGCTCAACACCGACGACCCGACCTTCTTCAACACGACGCTCAATGACGAGTACCGCCTGGCCGCGCGCGGCTTCGGCTTCGATGCGGCCGAGCTGGCCGACCTGGCACTCGGCGGCGTGCGCGCGGCGTTCCTGCCCGAAGACGAGAAGGTGGAGCTGCTGCGGGAGTTCGAGCGCGAGATCGCAGAGCTCCAGGAGCGAATGGGGTAGGCTTATGTTAGTGGGAGCGCCGCGAAGCAGCGGGTCCCACGCTCCGGCGCGCTCTGGATCCACATCCGCCCGCCGTGCCGCACGACGATCTCGCGCGTGACGAACAGCCCCAGCCCCAGCCCCGGAAACGATCCGCTGACGTTGCTGCCGCGAAAGAAGCGATCGAAGACGCGCTGCTCCTCACCTGCGGGCACGCCGATGCCCTGGTCGACGACCGCGCACGCCTCAGTCGCACGACCACCGGCCCGCCGTTGGGTGAAAACTTGATCGCGTTGCTTAGCATCGCCCCGACGACCTGTTCCAGCAGCTGCACGTCGAAGCTGCCGTGTAGTGGCTGGCCGTCCCCCTCGAACACGAGCGAGTGCAGCTCGTCGACACCCTGGTGCTCGTCGACCGATCGCCGCACCAGCTCCGCCAGATCCCAGTTGCGCCGATCGAGCGCAAGCCGGTCGGTGCCGATCCGCGCGACGTCGGAGAGCTGCTCCAGTAGGCCGAGCGTGCGCGCGACCTGCTGTGAGATGATCGTGAGACCCTTTCGCAACGGATCGGCCGGGTCACGGGAGGCGCGCCGCAGCAGCAGGTCGGCGTAGCCTTTGATCGACGCCAGCGGGTTCTTGATCTCATGGGCGGCGTGCGAGAGAAACGCATCCCAGGCCTGGTCGGCCGCCTGCGTCTCGCTATCCCATTGGGCGGCGGGCCGCGGCGTGCGCGCGTGCTCGATCGCCAGGGCCAGGTGCGCGGCGACCGCCTCGAGCAGCTGGCGCTTGCCCAGCCCCAGCGGGGCGGCGACCGTCACGGCCAGCACCCCGCTGGGCGTGCCGCCAACGTGCAATGGCAGGATGGCGAGCGACGGCGCGGCTCGGTCCAATGGATCGTCGACGGCGGCGAACGCCGGCGCGCCCGCGGCCAGCGCGCGCTCGACCTCCGCCACCGCCGCTTGTGGGCCCGCGCCGGTCCGCGCCAGGCAGATCAGGTCGCAGTCGCGCAGCCAGACCGCACCCGCCACCACGAGGCCCCGCGCATGCAGCCGATCGAGCGCGCGCTCGGCGATCGAGCGCGCGCTATCCGATCCGCCCACGGCGCCCATGATATCCAGCAGGGTCGCCAATGATTCGTGGTTGTGTTGAAACTCACTCATTGTCGTCTTCCATCGCCGGCAACGTATGAGGAAAGACCAGTCGCTGTACCAGCCAGGGTGCGACCGCTGGAGCTATGCTACAGCAACAAGCGTTCCAACAATTGATGGGCTGCGACCGAGCGAGGGGCGCGTGATCATCCGACCGCCAGACACATCTTGAGGTGTCTTGGGGTGTGAGGCGGTGCTGCGCCCCGGCCTCACACCCCAAGACAGTCGAGCTGCCGAGTCTTTTCTCAGCCGGTGCGCACCAGATTTCGGGTCTCGGGCACGTAGATCTGGACCTGATCGGCGTCGTCGGCGTCCTGTAGCAGCTGCGAGACAGTATAGTAGAGAACCGGGTGCATGAGGTTAGGCGCGATCTCGACCAGCGGCTTGAGGACGAAGGCGCGCTGAGCGATCAGCGGGTGTGGGATCGTCAGCTTGCGCGTCTCGATCTGGACCGCGCCGTAGAACAGCAGGTCGAGATCGATCGGCCGCGGGCCGTACTGCACGCCGGCACGCCGGCCCATAGCGACCTCGATCGCCTGCATCATCTCCAGCAGATCCATGGGCTTGAGGGTGGTGCTGGCCTGGATGACGGCGTTGACGAACGCATCGTCGCGCACGTAGCCGAGCGGCGCCGCAACGTAGAGCTGCGAGGCCTTCTCCACCTTTACGATCGCGCTCAGCCGCTGAACCGCGTCGCGCAGCTGCGCGACGCGATCGCCGAGATTGCTGCCGAGGCCAATGTAGACAGTGCTTGCTTTCATAGCGGATTCCCGGTGTCTCCTGTCGCCCGATGAGATGCAAGGAAGCGATGTCGTACAATACGCCATCGAAACGAGCGAATACGATCTTCCTGTTCGATGATCCGGACGTCGTGCGGTCAGCCCGGTACCGCGATCGTAGCTCAGCGGCGGTCGATTGTTGTGTGGGATCTCACATTATACGCGAATTAGCGCCATTCGCAAGACGTATCTTTGCGCTGCGCGCGTTCGCGTGCTATAGTCTTTCGGAAAATTCTTGGAGCGGGTGGGGGCTTGGGGAAGGCCTGCGGCCCTCCCCAAGCCCCGCCCCTTTCAGATTCTTTTCTGAGAGACTATAAGGATAGCGCGAGCACGATCGTATATAAATAAACGCAGTATGGGTAAGAATTTGCATATAGCGGATCGCGAGGTACGATGAGCGATGATCCACAGTGGCGGCCGCTGCGCTACTGCTCGCGCTGCGCGGCGTCCCTGGCCGAGCGCCCGGTCGGCGGGCGGCTGCGGCCCGTC